>Ga0169931_10013568_pt1 | contig 11115 bp, 9 predicted proteins | sample Kivu_15m_20L_FD_129675 | JGI IMG/M metagenome (GOLD analysis project Ga0169931, IMG submission 129675) | Freshwater microbial communities from Lake Kivu, Western Province, Rwanda to study Microbial Dark Matter (Phase II) - Kivu_15m_20L... | ecosystem: Environmental > Aquatic > Freshwater > Lake ... | reverse complement strand
TGGATCCCAGACCTGAAGATCCAAGGGAATTTTTACATGGGTTGTTACAAGGTATGGCAAGAATAGAACAGAAGGGATACAATCTATTAGAACAGCTGGGTGCAGATAAACTAATTCATGTTTATACTGCTGGTGGTGGAGCAGTTAATTCCACGTGGACTGCTATGAGAAAGAGGTTTTTAAAAACAAATGTCACACCATCCACCCACACGGAAGCAGCTTACGGAACTGCACTTTTAGCAATGGGTCTGCCAATTGACCACCAATTAACCAATTAAAAGTTGCTAATTAGTAGAGGTGTTTATGATCAATTTCCAAAGGTAAAAATATTGTCATTACCTCACCATATTGGGAATTTTGCCGCACAATCAACTTGCCACCTATAGACTGAAATAGGTGTTTAGTCGCAGCAACATTTAAACTAATAGTACCAGTCTCAGGTTGAAAGATTAACAATTGACCAAGAGCTTTACGAATGGGTAGGTGAACATCTTTAGTAGAATTATGACAACCTAACCGAGGTAATAACTGTAATTTAAGTTGGTGACCTGCAGGAATAACTTGAACTTGAATAGAACTACCAGGGGGTAAACTGCGGGTAAAACTCTCCATTAAACCAGTTAGTACACGATCTAGCATAGCGGGATTGCTAACTACAGTTGGTAATTGTTTAGGTAAAGCTACATCTAAAGTCAAATTACGTCGAGTTGCTGCTTGTTGCCAACGGGGAATAATTTGTTCTAGGATCTGATTTAAGGACATTGGTGTGAGCTGGGAACCAATTTGGGTGGTTTGGGAACTTGAAGTTTCAGAAGTTTCTAACTCTGCGGCCTTAAATAACAACTCCATACGGTCAATCTGCTCGGTACATTCGTGATCAATAACTTCCAACCGTTTAACAACAGTTCCGGGTAGATCCTGTCGCTTTAATAACAGTCGTGTCATAGTACGAATAGTTGCCAAAGGTGTGCGCACCTCATGGGAAAATGCCTGCAGTAGTTCCACATCAGAACGGGAAGGAGGTTTTGCAGATGACAAAACGGGATCCTGGGGAAAGGAAAAGATGGGAAAAGAATGGGTGGGCCTGTCAATTGATTCTGGTAATTCAGCAAGCAGAAATTGACTAAATTGAATAATGGTTTGATAGTTTGGTGCAGTTAGGGGGTAATTCTCAACCCTAGCATCTAATTGGGAAAACAACTCTGGATTAGTCAAAACTAGTCTTGTTCCTAATGCTTGCCAAGCTTGTTTAACCACATTCGGCTCAAAGGAAAATAAAAACTCTTTTTTACTACCAGTGGGAGCTGATAATACTAAAGCCAGTGTAAACTTTTCTGTAAATACTAAGCAAAACTGCTCATTTCCCAGGGGATCGGGGGCTAATAAAGGTAAAATAGAATCCCCAGGGAGAATGCTATTATTGTTATTATACAGATGAGAATAGTAAGTATTGTTTCTAATAGTAGTATCTTGATCAAAGAGCAAATTACCTTGGTCTGCTAACACTTTTGGTGGTACATCAAATGGCATTAATGCCAAAGGGTTAAAAGGTTTAGTCGCAAAGGTGACTGTCTGTAGGTTTTGGGTCAGATTAGGTTGACCGAACAGAGGAGTTGGTGCAGTCAAAACTAAACCTGGAGTAGTATAATGGAGTGTTGTAGGTGTTAGAGTGGTTAGGAGGAGATGTTCTGCAGCAGCAAGACCGACACGCCATTGTTGTTCTGCTTTTTCAGATGAACATGGAACTGTGTGGGATTGGCTTTGAGCCAGAATTTCTGCCAAACTTGGTAAAATCCATTGGTACACAGGTTTTCACCCTTTGATTGACTATAAGACGATTATTGGAACTATAGTTAAAGTATACACCGCACTACATGATTTCTAGCTTATAGTCTTTTGTCTATTCGTGGGAGTGGTATAACCGAACTCCACAGGTGGAATTTACCCAATTCTCTTAGAATACCTCATAATAGCTCTAATACAAATGCGTATTAGCATGAAATGGATTGAATTTCGTCTAAAAAAATACACAGGATTTAAAATTCCCCTCATAAAAGACTAAACTAACACTAAAAACTACTTTTCCAAGATTGTATGGGAATAACAGTTCTTAGGACAAATACGAGAACATGCTTGGCAACCAATACAATTTTCCGGTTGAGTAACAACCATCACCTTACGTTCAATTTCTTCATCATCTTCATCTTCTACAAATTCACCCTCTTCATTCAAGGCCATCAAACCTAAAACACTGTAACCACAAACCTTCATACACCTACCACAACCAATACATTTGTCCTTATCAATACCTTGGGCAAATTTAGGTGTCCAAGTTCCACCACCAAATGTCAATCCTGTTAATGTTGCCATGACTCTAACCTGAGCAATTTTACTTACAATTTTTTCGTTCCTTCTTTCTTGATAATAGTCTCATATTTTTACTTTTTAATGTTAAATGTTAACTTTTTTGTCAAATTTTCTGTGCGTGGAGATTTACCGTTATTTACCCTCTACTAAATATCTGACGAATGTCAGAAAACAAAATTAATAAATAGTTGCTAGTTCATGATGAACAATCTTATCAAAATCTTTATGAAATTTATAGTTAATGAAGAACTAATAAAGTTTAAATTTCCGGGTATGAATAGGGAGACAAATCACAATCTACAGTTAACAGGGAACGGTTAACTATGAATCAAAATGAGACATCGAGGGTTAATTTAAGTCAACCATCTAGGCAATTTAACTAGGAAGTAGCCTTATGCCTTATATAATTCCTAATAAAAATTGCAATAGATGTGATAAATGCCGCCCCCAATGTCCTACGGGTGCCATCAAAATTGAAAATAATGAATATTGGATAGATCCTTGTCTTTGTAACAATTGTGAGGGTTATTATCCCGAACCACAATGCGTAATTGCTTGTCCTACCCAATCTCCTATACCCTGGCAAGCTAAAAAAGGCAGATGCAAAGTTGAAGTAAGAGAATCTACCAGTCTGGATTTATTTTCTAATGGTAAAAACCACCCATTTGCTTCCGCTATAGTCATTTGGGAGGCGTGCAATATATTGGCCCAACGTAAATCATTACATTGGGCACAGGATGGGGAAGGTAATTTATACTATAGTCGTCAAGTTAATCAAGGTCGAGGTAATATTTCTTTTGCTATTCAAGACTCATCTAAATCTGGTTTCGTCAGAGATTTATCAACTATCGAAAATCTCGATATTCGTGCTGCCTGTATTCACCTAATTTTTGCAGCGTACGCTACAACTTTGGAGCGACCTTGGGAACAGGAATTTACCATTGATGAACGGCAAATTGAAGCATATTTGGGACTGGAAAAACGCAAAGATCTGAACAAAACTACAAGGTTATGTTTGATTAAGAGTATTGTTCAACAGGTCTGTTCTTTGGTTGTTTCTATTGGTTGGCAAGCTAGAGGTAAAGTCCCCGCTTTCTCTGTGCAGAAGAGTTATCTATGGGATTTGACAGATATTGAACATCATTTTCAGGAAGATGAACGAGGCTGTAAATATCTCATTGGTTTGACTTTTAAGGTGAAAGCTGGTCTGTGGTCTAGGCACTTTTTAAATAAACAGGGCTGTAAAGAAAGTTTGGCATTCTATCAATATGGTAGTTTACCAAAAACATTATTGACTACGGTGATGAGTCTTTGGCAACAACATGAAGGTGCTGTTAGGTTGATGTTATGGTTACTTTTTAAAACTAAAATGGGCAGGGAACAAAGAATTACTGTTCCTACTTTATTGCGCGTTGGTTATGGCGAGGAAAAAATTCATCTTGCTTCTAGATCCCGGGATGAGCGTAAGCGTTTGCTACGCACTTTTGAAAATGATTTGGAGGTACTTAATCACTATGGTATTAAAGTTATTTTTGACCCCGTTACTTACCCGGTAGAAATTCAGCCCCTCTGGGCAAAATTAGTTGATATTCCTGAAGATCCAGATGAGGCCTTGGAATTTTGGATTAATGATGGTAGTGGTGAGCATCGTCTGACTGATAGCAGTCCCCGTGGTAAGTGGAATATGTTGATGAATGCTCGAATTTTGTCTTTTGAATTACCTTCAGATTGGGAAAATGTCACTCCCCAACCCCATCGTAAACAACATCGTTCCGTCAAGGGTAAAAGGTCTGTGAAACCTCATGATGATTTATTGGGGGAACAGGTATTACAAGCTCGCAAAGCTATTAGTATCTCTCAACGGGAATTAGCAAAGTTGGCTGGTAAAAGTCAAAGTTGGATCCGTGATGTGGAAAATGGCCGTCTCAAACCTAAATCGGAAGATCAGCTTTTGCTTAGGAGAATCTTAAATATTCTCTAATCCGATCTTCAACTATATTCCCTGTCCCCCTCTATGAAATTACACCCCTACTTTTACTCCTCGACAAGCTTCTGCACAATTGCGACAAGCACTGACACAAGCTGTCATTTTTTTATCAGTAGAGATGGTCTCACAAGCTAATGCACAGCGATCGCATATTTCTGCACAAAGTGCACAAGTCTTTCCAGCAAATAGGGAACCGCTAATTAGCATATTGGTACATATCATACAAAATTCTGAGCAGTCACGCATGGCGCTGATGAGATTGGCACTCATATATTTACCACCTTGACTCATACAGTAGGTCATGGTTTCTAAACAGATTTTATGACATTCTGTGGTAGCATTGATGCAGTTTTGCATTTCTGTGGTCAAGGATTCAGTCATCATCATCATCATAATCAACACTCCTGATTTGTTTGGGGGTTAATTCCAAAAATTCATCCTAGCTAAGGTCTGGAGGTCAAACTGGCCGCTTTGGCAGTAGTTTTTTCCCAGAATTCCCCCACTCCCTAATTAGTTTGTGCTACCCTAGAGATCAAATTTTAAGCAAACTTTAGGTGGGTTTTGTGCAATTGGGTATGCTCCTTAAACGGAAAAACCGCGCCATTGCAGCTGTGCTGGCCTTCTCGGGTGCGATCGCTATTTCCGGATTACACAAGTTTTATTTGGGACAACCACTATGGGGAATTCTGTATGTGTTATTATCGTGGACACCAATTCCTAAAATAGCTAGTGCTATAGAGGGGGTGTGGTATCTCACACAGGATGAGGAGACTTTTAACAGGAAGTTTAATTCTGGTAACTTATCAGTTCACAGTTCCCCGGAGGTGAGCACCAATGTAGAATCGGTGGCCAATGCTTTACGTGAGTTAGATGCTTTGCGTGAGGAAGGGTTGATTTCTGAATATGAATTCGAGCAAAAACGTCGTCAATTGATAGACCGTATTTCTTAGTGGGGACTATAATTTCCGATGATTAGCTGGTTTCCTTGGAATCTCAAGTTACAAAAATTACGAGACAAACTTCTTCATGATCCCTACTATCGCTTACAGTCGGGTGAGGAAATACATCTTGCTGCACAATTGGGTATGCGGATTGATGTTAATCAAGCCAATGTGGATGACTGGTTACGATTACCCGGTTTATCTATTCATCAAGGTCGCTCTTTGGTGGCATTGTCGCGCTCTGGGGTGAAGTTTTACTGTATTGAAGATATTGCTGCGGCTTTGAGTTTACCCATTCATCGACTAGAACCGCTTAAGCCTTTATTAAGTTTTACCTATTATGATGAACACTCTCTAGTACACCACCCATCAATTAATATTAATACGGCATCTATAGAAACTCTATTGGAAATCCCAACGATAGATATGGTCCTAGCGGAGGCGGTGGTAAAAAACCGCCTCGCTGGTGGTGCTTATCGTAATCTGGTGGATTTTCAAAACAGGTTGGGATTATCTGGTGACCTGGTCTCCAAACTAATGTACTATTTGCACTTTCAATAGTATTACCGCTAACCTATCAAACCCAATCGATTTAAGGGCCAAAAGCGAAATGCTGCGTGACCAATTAGGTTTTTTCGCGGTAAAAAACCCCAGTACCGAGAGTCATTACTGTCATTGCGATTGTCTCCCATCACAAAGAACTTGTTCTCTGGAATTTTAATCAGGGGGAATGGTTGATTTGCTGGTTCAGCAATGTAGGTTTCTTCCAACTGTTTGCCATTCACATAAACTTGACCATTCACTATACCAACTATATCTCCTGGAAGACCTATAATCCGTTTAATAAAAGCTTGATTGTCATCATAACCACGCTCTTGTAATTCGGGAGGTGTCTGAAAAACCACGATGTCACCAGCTTGAGGAGGATGAAGTCGGTAGGATATTTTCTCTACTACTAATCTATCCCCTATTTGCAGGGTGGGATACATTGATGCGGAAGGAATTAAACGAGGTTCTGCAATAAATACTCTGATCAATAGGGCTAAAATCAGCGCCACCCCTATTAAAGTTAGATTTTCTTTCCAACCCCCCTGTTTATTTAAATTGTTTAAAGATGTGGAAGTTTCCTCAATGCTCTTGTTTTCCGGATCATTCATACTCTGGTGTGCAGGATTTTGGCTCTCCTCGGATTTTAACATACTACGGTTTGAAGAAACCTAAATGATCTTTGAGCTTTTCTCAACTCAGTTTGGCAAATAAATCTCCTAAAACTACATTAGAAAACAAAAAACCCTGGGGATCAGTTAAACATAATCTATCTGTGGTCAATTTCACCCAACCTGGAATTACATAGGTTTGTAAGCACTTTTGTATTTTCTCAACTCTTTGATGACCAAACTTTTCTGCTAATACTCCTAGACTTAAACCTTCCGCTAAACGCATCCCCAACATTATAGTCTCTAACAGTTCCTCATCTACATATATAACTTTAGCATCAATTATTGCACCATTATTTAACCACTGATAATATTCCTGGATCCTTCTAGGACGAGAAAATCGTTTACCTTCTACATAGCTGGTAGCACCCATGCCAAAACCATAGTAAGCAAGATTTTGCCAGTAAACACGATTGTGTTTACATTGATGCCCTGGCTTAGCATAATTGGAAATTTCATAATGCTCATAACCCGCACCCGTGAGCATCTCTTGTCCTAGTTCATACATCTTTACCGTCATCTCATCCGCTGGTAGAGGGTGATCCCCAGCTTGATAATAACGACCAAACACTGTACCCGGTTCTATGGTTAAATCATAAATGGAAATATGGGTAGGAGCAATTTCTACCCCCTTGGTCAGAGAATTTTGCCATTGCTCTATAGACTGATGTGGCAAACCCGAAATCAGGTCTATGCTAAATTCGGGTATCTCCACTTGGTTAACTATATCAATAGCTGCAAAAATATCTTCAACCGAGTGCGATCGCCCAGCAGTTTTTAACAATTCTGGGGTAAAGGTCTGCACCCCTAAACTAACTCTGTTTACTCCTGCATTTTTATAACCTTGAATACGAGCTAAATCAAATGTACCTGGATCTATTTCCATAGAAATTTCTATCTTTGATTCCATGGCAAATCTCTGTTCCAAACTGCTCAATATTTGCTCTAGTTGTTTGGCCGACAATAGAGAAGGTGTACCACCACCAAAAAAAACTGTTCTCAGGGGTTCACTAAAAGTCGGTGTGATGCTGATCTCATGGCAAATGCTATCTACATACTGACTAATTGTATGGGATGCTTCCCCGGACACGCGATCGCCCGTCACATACACGGGAAAATCACAGTAAAAGCACCTGCGCCGACAGAAGGGAATATGTACATAAGCTGCGGTGGGGATTGGAAAACTCATGGAAAAAATTCATTGATAGAACTGTTGACAAAAATTACATTTTGTAGTTAAAACTAGCAGCAATCCTGAAAACCCTAGTATATCCAAAAACCCGTGGAGGTTTACAGGTAAACCTAAACCATCAAGGTATAATGGCCACATATATTTTCAGAATTCTCAGCCTTGGTAGGCCAGATGCAGTTTGATAATTATTCCGTCCTTCATATTAACCAATCCACATTTGACCAAAAAAATGCCTTAACCTCGCACAGACAAACATTATTCATTCAGGAAAAATAAATCATGCTTGATTTCACCATCATTATCTCATTTATTATAGCCTCTGCGGGAATAGGTTATTTCAGTACCGACTTACTACCACCAGGAAGTCTCAAAGGAGTAACCAATTTAGATGCTTTGCGTTTAGTAGTAGCTGTCTTTGCTGCTCTCATTGGTGGCGCGGTTGGACTGAGTTTTCAGACCAGCTATAGGCGATTAGAAACACAAGTGCGGGAAATGCCCATAGAAGTCATTTTAACTCGTGCTATCGGTTTAGTCATTGGACTATTACTAGCCAATTTAATGTTAGCTCCCCTATTCCTACTCCCCATCCCTGCAGATTTTAGCTTTATTAAACCTTTAGTAGCAGTGGTTGGCAGTATAATCCTATCTGTAACGGGAATGAATTTAGCTGATACCCATGGTAGAGGTTTGTTACGATTAATCAATCCTAATACGGTGGAGACCCTAGTAGTAGAAGGAACTCTCAAACCAGCTAATACCAAGGTTTTAGACACCAGCTGTATTATAGATGGTCGAATTGAATTACTGCTGGAAACGGGATTTTTAGAAGGATTAATTATCGTACCCCAGTTTATTTTGCAGGAGCTACAGCAAGTAGCAGATGCAACCAAAGATGTAAAACGAGTACGAGGAAGAAGAGGTTTAGAAATTCTCAATCGTATTAGGGAAAACTATCCAGAAAGGATAGTAATCAACTCGGTAGAGTACGATGATTTAAGCACGGTAGACACAAAACTAGTAAAGTTCGCCCAGGAAATTAATGGTACTCTATTAACCAACGACTACAATTTATCCAAAGTAGCCAGTGTCCAAAAAGTACCAGTATTGAATGTGAATGATTTGGTGAATGCAGTTCGTCCTTCCTACTTACCGGGGGATAACATTGACATCAAAATCCTCAAAGAGGGGAAAGAGCCCAGTCAAGGCATTGGTTATTTAGATGATGGCACAATGGTTGTGGTAGAAGAAGGTAGTGGTTATGTGGGTGGTGAAGTGCGAGTAGTGGTAACCAGTGCTCTACAAACCTCCGCTGGCAGAATGATCTTTGCTAAACCCCAAGCCTCGGCTTTAGCGTAAGATAGATAGTTAAAGTCAGTTCATACTTCATAGTGTAGATTGATGTTGGACAATCGAAAACACCTATCAAATCTGAGAACCAGGAAGATGTAAAATCTTAGCATTTATTAAGGTACTCAGCATGACAGTAAACACAACCAAGACATCTTCCACCGTTACCAGTTTTTGTGAGGGAATTCAATACTTTGGGGAACCATTGCCAAACTTTCAAACCTATGGTGCAAAGCCAGTCATAGAATCTGGTAGCGTGTCCATAGCCGACATTAACCATACAGCAGCAGCTTATCAAACCTTACTAGCAGCGGATGCCCTGCGCTATCTCACCTTACAAATAACTGGTAGTAAAGCTTCTGGACATCCAGGTGGTTTTGCCAGTCAAGCCGAAGCTTATGCAGCCTTAGTCATGCTGGGACATAAAAATATTATTACGGAAGTGGGACATCATGCTCCCGGTTTTTATAGTGCCATGTTTTTAGATCGGTCCTTAGAAGACATGGGCATATTTACTGTACAACAACTGCGCGATCGCTTTCGGGAAAAACACGGATTAATAGGTCACCTATCGGGTTATATTCCTGGAATTTTGGCACCTGCGGGACCGTTGGGACAGGGACAACATTTTGCCATGGCAGCAGCTTTATTACACCGGGACAAACTATTTCCCTTCACTGTGGGAGATGGGGGATTAGGTGAACCTTACATCATGAGTTCCATGGCTCATTTTCACACCGCCTATCCTCAAGTCACCAATTTCCTACCCATTCTAGTGTGGAACGGTTATAGTCAAGAGCATCATAGCATGGTGTCCTTAAAAACCAACGAGGAAATGACTGCTTATTGGAAGGGCAATGGTTTTAAGGAAGTAATCATCGTAGATGCCAAAAAGTTTGACGACCAGAATCAACCCGGAGATTACGTAGATAGTACCATATTTTCCTGGGAAAGAAGACTAGAATTTACCAGAGAAGTATTAATAGGCATTAATCAAGCGACTAATTTAGCCCTTAATGGTACACTAACAGTATTTATTATCAAACAACTTAAAGGTGCAGGTGTACACGCATTAGGAGCAAAATCGCATAATCTTTATCCTAAAGATACTTTAGACGCACCCCATATTGCCAAAGCTCTACAGAAAAGAGCCTTATCCATAGAAGCATGGCAAACAGTTCGTACTAATGCTGAACGTGCTGGAGGTGGTCCAGCAGCAAAAACAGTAGTGACAGAATTTGAATTACCCCTAGCACCCATTGGGGAATTAACATTGGAAGAATATGCAGTTGGTGGTGAGCCAAAGGTTTCCACCACAGCTATGGGTAGATTGGTAGGAATAGTAGGGAGTAAGGATCAAAACTTTCTGGTGACCAATGCGGATGGTAACGAAGCATCAGGGATTGGCAACATTAACCAAGCTCTGAAAATCAACCACCCCACAGCAGATGAACTATATAATCAAATTCCCGGAGGTCAAGTTTACGAACCCCTGAGCGAAGATGCTTGTGCAGGATTAGCAGTGGGATTATCCCTGATGGGTGGAAGAACCCTATGGTGTTCTTATGAATCATTTGCCATAAATGGACTGCCAATTTGGCAAACCGTGACCCAAGCTATGGCTGAATTAAGAAGAAAAACCCCATCTACAATCACCTTATTTACAGCAGGTGCATTGGAGCAAGGACGCAACGGTTGGACACATCAAAGACCAGAAGTGGAAGCATACTTTGCCGCTATGATGAGGAATGGTAATGTCTTCCCTGTTTTCCCTCCTGATGCTAATAGTATTCAGGTATGTTATGATTGGGCTTTGACCACCAAAAATAAAGGTATTGTAATTACTGCTAGTAAATCACCTTTACCCATTAGAACCACTCTGGAACAAACTAAACAGGGACTGGAAAAGGGAGCAATTTTATTACACGAGGTTCCAGGGGAAAAACAAGTTGTATTTGCTGTGATTGGGGATATGACGTTAGTACCAGTGTTTGAAGCAGCAGCATTTTTAGAAACTGAGGGTATAGGGGTAAAAATAATTTCTGTGATTAATCCCCGTCGTTT
>Ga0169931_10013567_pt1 | contig 11115 bp, 7 predicted proteins | sample Kivu_15m_20L_FD_129675 | JGI IMG/M metagenome (GOLD analysis project Ga0169931, IMG submission 129675) | Freshwater microbial communities from Lake Kivu, Western Province, Rwanda to study Microbial Dark Matter (Phase II) - Kivu_15m_20L... | ecosystem: Environmental > Aquatic > Freshwater > Lake ... | reverse complement strand
GCCTTCTTTGCATTGTTATTTGTATCTTTAGTGTTCGTGGAGGATCTCATTATTGAATATTATAAATAATATAAATAAATTTTACTAAAATAATTAATAAGTAAAATTTAAAAAAGAATTTAATATTTTATTTACGATGAAATATAAATTGGCAGTTAAATGAATATTTCCAAATTTTTAATGTGCGAAACAGCATGAAATTTATTTCATCTCAATACTTTAAATTGAAAACACAAAAGTTTTAACAACATATTACTTATTAAAAAATTTATATTAAATTAATATAAAAAAATCATCAATCTGTTGCTTCTGGCGATTCAATATCAGAGTGTGTGTCCCCTATTAAACTCATTTTAATATTTCTATATAATGGAGATTTTGCGGGTATGTTTCCACTCAATCCTGATCCGAAAATAATTTTCATATTATTCAAATCCTGATCTAAAGAGAATAAAATGTAATCCATTTTCCTAAATTGAATAATAAAATTATATATTACTTTGTAGCCGTTCCGCCTTCATTTATATATGATTCTGCTATCTTTATCACAGACATATTATTTGATTCATCTTCCTCTGTATAACAATATTCATTCAAAATTTTTTCTTTTTTATATTGCAAATAGCTAAAATGTTTTATTTTACTATATATATTACTCGTTAATTAGTGATCTATTTTTAGCTCCATAATTATTGGAAACATTTGTATGTGTGTATGTATAGGTATTTGTGTTAACATTGTTGGTATGACGATGGACTAAAGTAGAATTGTCAAAACTGTTTGCCTGCGGATTCGAGAAGTAGTTGCTGAAAATATTTCCAGATGGGACTGATATACACCTTCCATTTTGTTTAGTAGTATCATAAAGGCTTGTTTCATATTTATTATTACTTAATTATTAAAAATGGAATTTTACTTCAAGTATAGTTCATCAATTATTTTTGCCAGATCTTCTATAATCTTTCTCTTTGCAAGTAACTCATCTTCGTAAAAATGTTTATAAATTTTTATTATATGGTTTGTTCTTTCTAATTCATCAGCTAAAAGTAACCTTTGGTCCTCCTTGTATTCGGCTAATATATTGCTGATTTCGCTATCGATTGCTTTTCTCGAACTCCATTGTCTAGAAAGACTTGAAACCATACTTTTGTACATTGCCAATTCTTTGTTTAAATATTTATTCTCAGCTACGAGATCAATTGCTTCAGCTCTGCCTCTTTTTGAACCTGTTGAAACTACAGATTCCCTGAATTTATTCAAAAATGCTGTTCTTCTTATATTCGGTCGGCTTATTCTTCGTAGACCAGCGTCATTGTTTTCTAATTGATCATCTACATAAAACATATTTACGTGAGGATTATTAAGATTGTTTATTATGAAAATCTCACCGGCTTCTAATTAATTTGTATTAAAATTTTTTTCTTAATTTATAAAATTACCTCCTCCCTTAAGTTTCTCATCAGTTGTATTTCCGTTTGCTTGAGAATTAGAATTTAACACATCATTTTGGAAATCCATCCTGTTAGTTATCTTTCTTGAAATCATATTGTTTAATCTAATATTTTGTTGCGTAGATTTTTTCGTAACAGGTCTCTTGATATTAGAATTTGGATATGCCTTCATTTTATAATCGGAACCAGGTAACAATCCTTCTATGATGTTAGGGCTGGTTTGACTATCCCTGTATTTCATTGATGCTATAGTGTCGGGAGACTTTAGAGTAGCCATCCTTTTGATATATTCGGCTTCTTGTCGGAAATTCTTATTTTCTTGTAAATCTCCAACATCTGTAATTTCTACTTCCTTGAAATTTAAATGTTTTACCAAGCCACCGTTTAAATTAATCATAAATTTATTATTATTACTTATTGTAGTTTCTGAGACTTCCTCCCCTTCATCTCTTTCTGTTTCTTCTAATTGCTCTTTTATGCTAGAATTGAAATTGTAATTGTATATATATTGATTGGAAGTTGCTATCTTTTTCTCCTCTATTTCTTTTTTATGTTTTAACTCTTTTATATTTTCTAAAACATCTAAGTAGAGATCCATAATCTTAGAGAAATTTTCACATGTTTCATCGATTGCTATTTTATTTTGTGATTCCACTTCGAATTTTTCTAAATTATAATGAAAATCACAAATTAATTATTTTACTTAGGTCAACTAGCAATCTGTTCAGTAGGTCAAAAATGATTTTTTCGTAGTATGTAAGAAGCATGCTTAGTTTTATATATGAATTCTTCATTTCGATGTAATTCATTTTCAAATTTTTATGATGATTTACTGTATTTATTTCGTAATCATTGAAAATGATATTTTCTTTTAAGTCAGACCCATATTTGGAACCGAACATGTCCTTCTTCTTAATAAATTCCTTGAGTAGATTATTCACATATAATTTCGAATGTTCGTATATAATTTTATAAGATTCAACGGTATTATTCATAATATCTTTGTTTTCTTCAAAAAAATTTTCCATGTTCAATTTTACTTTTCTGACTTCGTCTTCGAAATCCATATTCACTATACTTTTAATACTAGATCTATCGAAGATGTTATAATCATTATCTAATTTCATTCTCTCCTCAATTTCATTTAAAGAATTGAAATATTTTGTTTCTAAAATTCTATAATTTTCTCTTAATTTTGAATTTTCAATTTCAAGTTGCTTCATTCTGAATGAATCGCGTGTGCCTAAGTGAGATTTCAACTCTTCGATGTTTTTTTTACTTAAATTATGTAATTCATTAAGAAGTGTATTTAGCTCTATTTCTTGTCTGTAAATTTTTATTTTGTCATGGAGTTCTTTGACATCATTTTGTAACGAATCTATTTTCTCATTTTGATTTTTAATAATATCCTCTTTGTTTTTGATAGATTCCTTTAATTCAGCAATAAAATTATTCAAATCCTCTTCAGATTTGTTTTTCGTGTGGTTGACAAATCCTAAAAAGTTTGGGATAGTGGTTGTTTTATCAAAGACAGTTGTGTACTCTCCAAAATGGCTACTTGTTCCTTCGTTAATACTAAGGGAAGGAAAAAATTCATTGTCAAGATCCCCTGCTTCCTTAGATTGCTTCAGTCTTAATATTTCATCATTAGCCAATTTTAATTGCCTATTCAAACCCTCTATGATTGCCTCTAGTTGTTCTACTGATCGTTTTATATTCATTTTAACTTTGTTTTTGATCTTCTTGGCACGAGATGCGAATTTTAGGGTTGAAATTGTTTCTTCGCAATTGTAAATATGTGGGGAACATGTCACCAAGAGGGTTGTTTTGTAATTACCTCCTAATGAATCTTGTAAAATTCTAGTAAGCTTAGAATCTCTATAAGGGATGAAATCCGAATTATGAGAAGTTAAAGCTGATATAACGTTTCCTAGAGTTGATAGGGAAAGATTAATTTTTTTAGCTTCTTCCAAAGTTTCCCCAATGGCATGAGTTTTGGAAACTTTTTCACTTCCTGCTAAATCTACCAAATACAACATCCCGCGCTTTTCAGTATCATCCGGCATTTTTTGGATTATTTCTAATTGAAAAACTAAATGCGAACGGGAAGAACTTTTGTTCAATCCAGTTTCTGAAACGACCCTATAATCGTCAGCATTTTCTATCAAAATAAGGAATTCTTCCTCAGTAGAAATATATTGTTCAGTCAAATTAGATACATAAATACCTTTCTTCGGGTGTTCTTTTATTTTCAAATCAGTATGTTTTATTTCAGGATTGAGTAAGTCATGCAGATTTTCTTTATATATTTCAACCAATGAAAATTTTAATTCAAATTTTATTTCTTTATGAAGATCATCGTTTATAAACTGAAATATGTCTTCAATTGCTCTAGGAATAATTCCTTTTACCTCATCGTCGTAAATATCATTACCGTACATAGAAAAAGTTTTTCCGCTACCACTTTGACCATATGCGAAAATTGTTCCGTTATATCCATTTAAAACATCTATAATAGTAGGTCTAGCTACTATTTCATAAATTTTCTTTTGCGATGTTTCCATGTCAAAAATTCTATCTAAAGTAAAAGGAGCTGAAGTGTTCATTGTATTTGAAACAGAGACAGTTTCATCAGAGGGAAATTTCGCACAAATTGAACCTGAATCTTTTAAAGATAATTCCTAAAATTAAAAAATAAATTACTTTTTCAACTGCATTCAAAGGACGAAACCTTGCCATAACTTTTATTTGAGAAGTGTTACCTACCTCTAATAAATTAGAATTCGTAATCCAAGTAGAAACCCTTGGGGCGGGGGAGGGAATAGCTATTATTGAAGTTAAATCTTCCACCTTTTGTGAAGATGTTTCATTATAATATTCTTTTGAAGGTGTTACTAATATTTCAGATTTCTCCATGTTTATATCCTTAAGTTTTGGTATTGTCGCAGTTTTTGTAATTTTGCGTTTGTCATTCGATTCTGGTGGAACAGGGGGGATAGATGACGGGATCCTCTCCAAATTTTTTTGGGTTCCCCCAGCCGTTTTAAAATTACTCTTTTTAGATTTATGGTTTACTAATTTTTTCATTTACCAATATTTAATTTATTATAATTGATATTATTGAATTATATAAATCACAAAATTCAAAATTTTAAAAACATACTTATTGTAAATATAGTTAAAACCCAACATATTATTTTTATACTTCAGTAAAATATTTCATTTATTGAATAATATCCATGATCGATAAAGCAAAGAAAATGTTAGAAATTCATGTATAAATAAATATATAAAAAATCGTTAAAAGTTACCATAATTATATAAATAATAAATTTTATATGTGTACTTATTTATATTTTTGAATTAATCACTCTCTATTTTGTTTAGAGATAACATCATTACCTCCATTAATAGAGAAGGATAGGACTCTAAATAATAAAAAGTTTTGGTATGTGAAACTTCATAAAAATTGGAAAGAATAAAATTTATACAAATACTTTTTAAATCACTCAAACCATTTTTATACGAGGTTATCAATATTTCAACTACATTTTCATTATTCATACCAAAAATCAAATTATTTTCACATAGGGATTTTAATTCTTTTAATTTAAATTCAGTGGACCATGGAAGTAGATCCATAAGATTATTAATTTCTAATTTAGAAGTTATTGAACCCGTGTAAATATATTCTAAAACATTCAATAAAGTCGATTCTGACAAATTATCTATTTTTATTTCTGTTATCGATTTATTAAGAGAAAAAGTATCTGAATAATTGTTGTTCATAATATTATGCTCCATCATTTTGAATTGCTCGTAAAAGTAGACACTTCTCATAGCTATAATTGCTTTGTGACCATAAATTATTTTTCCGTGTTCAATTTTAAAAATCACATCTGCAAAGTCCTTGTTATTTATTAAACGAAACATGTCTGATTGATACTCAGTTGACGAATTTTTGCTTAACAAATTTTCTATCATTATAGACACGTCCAAAATATGGATGTCATTTAACCATTTCATTCCATCGAATCCTCCAAAAATCAGAAGTCTTTTATTGTCTATATTAACAGAAGTATGTCTCTGTCTGCTTCCAGGAAATTTTTCATTATCATCTGCATGATACCACTTCAATTCATCTACATTTAGAAAATATAATTCCTTGCTTCTTCCCTTTCCATCATAACCTCCGAAAATTATAATTTTATTGCCAATATAAGTCGCTGTATGCCCTCTAAGACCTTCAGGCGATTCTCCAGAAAATTTTGGCTCAAACCAGTTAGCTGATTCTGTATCAAATATGAATAAATCCTTCAAATGTTTGTTTCCTGAATGTCCCCCAAATAGAAATAAATTCTTCCCGACCACTGTTATTGAATGTGCATTTCTAGCAAGAGGTATTGCGCCTACGCAATTTAGAGTAAACCATGATTTATCCTCTGTATCAAAAACTTCGACATCATTATAACATTGATTGCCGTCATATCCCCCGAACATGTATATTTTTCTATCTACTTTAGACAATGTATGACAAGCCCTAGCTGACGGTACAGTTCCTATAGTGTTTATTTTATTCCAAACTAAATTTACAGAATCGAAAATGTACAAATCATCAAGCCACGTATCACCATTATGTCCCCCGTGGAGGTACATATATTTTCCAAGTGTGCAAGTAGCATGGTTATTTCTAAATCCTGGTTTAATGCCTGATATTTCAGGTTCTGTCCATGTGTTAGTTTCAATATTGAATAGGAATATATCATTCAATGCTTTTCTTCCATTCCATCCACCAAATAGGTACATATTCTTACCAATTATTTCACATGAATGAGCTGCTCGTGGTCCAGGGGTTTCATTAGATGGCGTTTGTAAACATTTCCAAAGATTATTATAAGGAAGATTATCGTTACAGTGAGAATTAATTGAAATATTTTGATTAACCATTAGCATTTTATTCTATTTAATTATTGTTAGAAATCAACCAAATTATAATAATAAATATTTATAATCCTATTCTTAATATATGTTTTTTACTATGTTTGTTTAAATAAAAATAAAAATTAGATTAAAGATTTTGGTTGGTATTTTATGAAAATCTTCATTTATCCGATTTTTGAATGGCTAACTCTATTGCATCTACAGATTCGTTAGAGTCTTCTACCAATTGTTGATTCATTTCATGGTCCCCGCTTCTTCTTTTGAAGCAGTTGAATAATTTAGAGTAGTTGTAACTGAATAGACATTCGAGCCTGAAACATTTAAGGAAAATTGAGATGAGGAATGTCAAGCTACCCAATCCAATACAAATCAACCATTGAGATTGAGTAAGACCACCTACAGCAACTTTAAATAGAAGTCCTCCATATTGAATAATAGTAAATTGACATACAATTTCTATGAAAAAGATCACTATGAAGAAGCAATTTCTATGAATATTTTTGAATATATTGAATGAATCATCTAAAATCCTAGAATTTATTTGATTAAACAAAGCAAAAAATACGAAAGAGTTAAATATAATAGTAGTATGTACTGTAGCTCCGTATTCAGTTGCATACCATCTAAAAGCTTGGTAAAGATTTGTTATTTGCAGAGGTTCGAAGCGTGTAGTATCGTAAAACAGGCATACAGAAGGATCTAAATTAGTTTTGATCAATCTAAGGGGGTCCCATGATGATTTCTTTCCGTCAAGGATGAAATATTTTGGTGTGTGATTTCTATACTTAATGATTTCTCCAGGGAATTTTCCAAAGCAATTTTCAATTTGTTGAGTTATGTGGATTCTGTGAGGATCGTTTTCAATAATATAGGAGGGTGCGTATAAATATAATAAAAATACAAGAGTGAATTGGAAGAGAGATTGGAAAAGAATGTGCTTCCACATTCTGTTAGTAATAATATATTCTTTTTTTGAATGGGGTTTGCGGTTCAATAATTCTATGCTGGGAGGTTCTGTTGCTAAAGAAAGAGAACCCAAAGAATCCATTATGAGATTTATCCATAACATTTGGATAGCAGTAATCGGTGATTCGCTTCCAATACATGAGGAGCAAAATACTAGTAAAACTGCTGAAATATTAACTGAAAGCTGGAATTGAATGAATTTTCTGATGTTATCGAAAATATTTCTTCCCCATTTGATTGCATGTATAATAGAATTAAAATTATCATCTAAAATTATAATGTCGGCAGCATCTTTTGCGATATCTGTTCCAGACAGACCCATCGCAAAACCAACATCTGCCTTTGAAAGAGCAGGAGAATCATTAGTTCCATCACCAGTAACAGCAACAACATTTCCTAAATTTCTAAGACCAAGAACGAGAGCATATTTATCCATTGGCCTAGCACGTGCAATTACTTTTAGATTTTTAGTAATTTTCTTGAAAGCTTGTATATCTCCGATTTTTTCTTTAGATATTTTACTTGTGTAAAAATCTTCGTCTTGATCGTTTCCATAAATGTGTTTTGCTTGTTGAATGTTTTTAGGGCATATGCATGATTCAACTGGAGCCGAGCATCTTACACAGACCAACCCCCCAATTTGCTTGTAGAAATCTTGTCCAATAAGTGCCTGAAAATCTTCTCCTTTTCGTATGATATTTGCATTTTTTCCTATTGCAACTGCGATGTCAATCATATCTCCGGTAATCATGATAACATTAATTCCAGCGTTGTGACAAAGATTCAAACTTTCATCTACACCTGGTCTAAGAGTATCTGATATTGCAGCTAGAGCAACGAAAGTGAATCCTTCGTCTTCAATTGGATAGGTTCCGTCTGGTTTTTCAAAGTCCTTATAATTTTCGATTGCACTATAATTAACGTCCTTATATGATATTGCAATGCAACGTAAAAGTTTATTTTCATAGGAAACATTTACTTCTCTTAATTTACTTAAATGGCTAGTAGTCATGGGTGAAGATTCTCCAGTGTTAGGATTTAAAAAGGTATCGCAACAATTGTAAATAATGTTGGGTGCTCCCTTCATAAAGATGCGATATTTATTCTGTCCTTTCTGAACTATTGTAGTCATTTTCTTACGTTCTGAAGTGAATCCTATCACAGAATGGATTAGTGGATTTGTCTTGTTAGAAATGTTTTCTCTAAAACTCCTCAATAGTTCATAAAAGGCTGAGTCTGTTCTGTTCGATGAATGTTGTATAATTTCACTCTTTTCATCTAGTTCAATTTGAAGATTGTCAACAAGGCTTTCCTTAAATTTTTTATAGTATACTTCCTTGAATTTTGCAGTATATTGAACAGTGTGATCTCTATCTATATCTCCAAGAGCAACTTCATTTTGATTGTTGTAAATAGAAACGACTTGCATTTTGTTTCTTGTTAGAGTACCTGTCTTATCAGTACAGATAACGTTTGCTCCTCCCATAGTTTCGCATGCTTGCATTGTTTTTACCAAATTATTATCGTTCATCATTTTATGGACTGAGAAACTTAAAGAAAGTGTGACGGCTAAAGGAAGTCCTTCTGGTATAGCGACTACAATTATGGCAATACAGAGGATTAAAATAGTGAAAATTTCCTTCCATACACCTTCGAAAATTGTAGAAGGAGGTACAAGGTTTTCAAAAGTTGTAGCATTAACTACAGCCTCACCAATAGTTGTATTCAGATATGTATTGTTATGTCTTAAAAATTCCTCGTATCTTTCATTTTCATTGACTAAGAATGAATATTCCTTCCATTTGACATAAAACAATTTACCCAAAAGAACACTAAGTGTCAGAACAGCAGCAGCCAATCCAAATTTACCTATATCTTCTGCAATTTCTCCTAGTTTATATTCAAGAGGACTTTGTTCATCATTTTGTGAATTTTGGAGAACTGATTGTAAAATTCTACCAGAATTTGAATTTTCACCTACAGCTAATATCATTACCCATCCAGATCCTGATTTCACAACTGTTCCAGCAAAAAGGAAGGGGCCACATTCTTTCTTTTTACTTCTGTTTGAAGATTGTATCATAACTGCCTCTAAGGTATCCTTCCTAACAAGAGCAGATTCTCCAGTTACAGACGATTCGTCTATTTTAACTTCATTTCCACTTACCAGAATACCATCAGCTGGTAAAATCATACCGACTTCAATTTTTAGAATGTCTCCTACTAAGAGCTCTTCTTCGTTAATTTGAACAAGCATTCCATTTCTTCTTACTAGTACATGCTTCATCGACTTTTCTTCTTCAGTCATTTTCCTGAATTTTTTTTCTTTCGACCAGTTTGTAGTACTACCAGTGATTACAATAACCACAACTGCAAACATTATAGCGAGTCCGTCTATCCAGTCTTTTTTAGGATTCTCACTGAAGGGAGAAGCACCAATAGCAATTTGAATTGCACCACTCACGATTAAAATTCTTAAAAACGTATCTTCTAGTGCTTCACAAACAAAATACCAAAAACCTTTGGCTTCTATTTTATCTTTCAAATTACTTCCAAAAGCTTGAACTCTTCTTGCTCTATCTGATTCATCTCCTATAATACCTTCGTCGACATCAGTTTTCAAACGTTTTGTAATATCTTTTGTACTTTTTAATCGATTTATAGCTTTTTCGAGTTCTTGCTGATTTTTATTTATATCTGTTGAACTACATAAGGAAATAATTTCCTGCTTGGAAATTCCAAAATTGTGATCTTCCATAAAAATAAATTAAAAATTAACTGTATTAAAAAATATATTAATGTATCGGAGCAATTAAAATTGTTTAATTCAATTATTATTTAAAAATATTTCTATCTTAATAATTAAAAGTTTGATAATATAAAAATAAAATCATATTTAAATGCAAATAAAGAATATATTAAAATTTTGGGGTGATTAATCCTCCACTAAATTTCTATGTCTTTTTCTTCGAAGGTTATAATTTCCATTTTCGTTAGTTCCAAAATTGTTACTAGAATTCTCTATAGGGACCTGTATCTTCAAACTATTTCTTGTCTTGTAGTACTGCTCTTCAGATATGTTATTCTCAATACTCTTATTCTCTTCATGAATTTGATTATCTAAATTATCGTTATTATCTTCTTTTAACTCTACTTCGAAGATCTCATGTGAATGCTCGTAAGGCCTAACTGTTCTATTTTTGTTTGTCTTAAAATTATCATTTCTGATTGAAGGCTTATTAACAATAATTTGAGAGTTTGATCTAGAAGATGAATAATAATTTCGGTTTGCTTGATGATCTATGTTCAGATTGTTTTCTACCCTTCTTCTGGTCCTGATATTTTGAGTGTTTATTTCTTCAGGGATATCTATACCTTTTAAAATACTATGCTTCTTAGCTGTCTTATTTGTGCTTGAAGCATGACATGATTTTAAATTGTCTATGATTTCAGTAGATCCCACCTTATTTTTAATTGAATTCATAGCTAATTTTATTTCATTTATAAGTAGCTTTGAATTCTTAGTTATTTGCGATGTTATGCTATTATAAGTCACTGCATTTTTTTCGATTAAATTCAAATCAAATTCTATAGATTGGATATTTTGATAATAAAAATTAGACAATCTCGACTTTATCAATTTTAGAAACATGGGGACTGGAATTATATTGTAATAATCTGTAGCCATGTCTTTTACCTCATCCACCATCTCATAAAATGGACTGTATTTGTTTATATTTCGGTTATAAATATCATC
>Ga0169931_10013566_pt1 | contig 11117 bp, 8 predicted proteins | sample Kivu_15m_20L_FD_129675 | JGI IMG/M metagenome (GOLD analysis project Ga0169931, IMG submission 129675) | Freshwater microbial communities from Lake Kivu, Western Province, Rwanda to study Microbial Dark Matter (Phase II) - Kivu_15m_20L... | ecosystem: Environmental > Aquatic > Freshwater > Lake ... | reverse complement strand
GGATGTGCAAATTTCCACTGGTTAAAATAATGCGTAAATGCAGCTTGAAACAGGCTATCGCCCAGCACATACTGCAAATTAAACAGCATGGTGGCAGTTTTGTAATACACATTCCCGTATCCGCCGCCGTGGGCCAGCGCCCCATCAAAATCATCCGAATGGGTGTTTAACTGGGGGTCGTCTTCTGAAATGGCATCGCGCAAATACCCGTAATACGCTCTTGAAAAGCGGATTTCATCAGGTTTGGTATACTTCTCGGCATACTTACTTCCAAATCGCCCTGTAATCGCGTATTTCCCATCAATTTTTTCCTGGGCCCAAACGGTTAAAAACTGAGTAAAACCTTCATCGAGCGAAGCGCGATAAGTTTCGTTATTGCCAACCATGCCAAAAAACCAGTTGTGACCAATTTCATGGGCAAAAAGTCCCCGGTAACCGGGATCGGCTCCTCCATCGAGGGTAATCATAGGGTACTCCATGCCATCGCGGGCATCGGCCACAATCATTTTATTGTAGCCGTACATCCCGATATCTCGCGAATACAAATCTACAACCTTTCCGGCGTATTCCGCAGCATTTTGCCAGCGCGATGCATGCGGTTCCTGCACCAGGGCCTGACAAATAATTTCATCGCCGGCTTTGCCGGAAGGATTTACGGTAACATCGCCAATGCGGTAAATAGGATTGGCTGTCCATGCAAAATCGTGCACGTTGATGGCCCTGAATTTCCAGGTTTTCCGCTTCGCGGGATTGTAAGGTGTAATTACTGAAGGTTTTTCTTCCCAGGGTTTGTCTTTAAAATTAGAAATATCCAGTCGGTCGCGCAAATCGCCGGGAAAAACCTCTTCGGGATTCATCAAGGCTCCGGTTGCACCCACTACAAAATCGTCGCTGAATTCAAGTTCTACTTCAAAGCTTCCGTAATCGCCATAAAATTCTTTACCCAAATGCTGGTCGGTGGTCCAGCCAAATTTGCGGTCGTACACGCTCATGCGAGGATACCAGTGCACTCCGTTGAAATGCTTAAAACCATAGGCTCCGAATTCCTTCATCCTGCGGCGAATGTTGCCGCGGTAATCGAAATAGGTAATAAACTGAATATCAAACTTAACCGATTTGCCCGGCAGAAGTGCTTCATTTAAAAATACCTTCACAATGGTATTGTCGTATTCGGTTCGCAAATCGGTACCCTGCGATTTAATTTCTTTGATTTCGGTTCCTTTACCGGCCTGTTCATAGGGACCAAAACGCACCGGATAATCGTTTTCGAGGTACAAATCATGTGCATACGAACCCGGCTGAAATGCATTCTGGTACAAATGAAAATACACGAAAAACAAGGTATCAGGAGAATTGTTAAAATACTCAAGATTCATGGAAGCTTGAATCTGGTCGGTTTGCTCATCGATCTTCGCTTTTATTTTATAATCGACATCTTGCTGCCAATAGCCTTCGAAAGGTTTGCGGTTTTTCCAGTAATCAGGATTCTGAGCAGAACGGAAAGGCGTATTAATCATGAAAGATTCGCGGGCTGTATAACCCGGGCTTCCTTCCCGGATACCTGTGCTAATTGTTTGGGCATATCCGCCGAAGGCGGATAGAAGTAAAAATGCGGTTAAAAGCTGCTTAATCATTTCGGGCAATTTGGCCCGAAAATACTAAAACATCGTCATTCAGAAACGTTGCCGCTAGCTTTGTTGCTTGCAAGATGCTTGACCCCCAAATTAAACTCATAGCCGGCAAGAAGCAACATGGCGCATAAATTTATGAGCACCAGCACGGCAATTAGGGCACCCACCGATCCATACAAAGTGTTGTACGTTCCGAAATTCTTTACAAAATAAGCAAAGCCTATAATGAGTAAGAGCATAAGAAAAGCTGTAGCCCAGGCTCCAATGGAAAAGAATTTCATACGCGCTTCGGCCGGAGGCCCTAGATAATAAAGCGAAGCCACCGAGAAAAAAATAAGTGCATAAAAAATAATCCACTTACCCGCCAAAATGAGCCAGTAGTTGATTCCATATGAAATGAGCTCATACGAAATAAGAAAATCAAGCGCCAGATTCGTGAAAATCATAAGTGCAATTGCGAGTACAAGTAACACTATAATGATAAACGTAAGGGCAAGAGAAACGATGTAAATATAATAGAGTGGCCGTTTTTCTTCGGTAAGGCTGCTTGAATTGAATGATTCAATAACTGATTTTACACCAATAACTGCGTAAAAAAGCGCAAACAAGGCGCCGAAGGAAAGTAAACCATCGCGTTGCTGCGAAATAATATCCAAAATGGTTGTCCTAACGGCCTGATAAGAAGCCGGCGGGAGCACATCCTGTAAAGCATTGAGCAATCTGAATTCAAAATCCTCTATAGGTAAATAGGCCGTAAGCGTAAACATAAAAATGACCGATGGAAAAATGGCCATAAAAAAATTGAATGATACGGCTGCGGCCCGCATAGAAATTCTTGAGCTTATCAGACTGTCTTTAAACTTAAGAACAACATCAAGCAAACTAACCTGAGGAAATCCCGGGAAGCCAATTTTGCCAAGCACAGCAATCAATTGCGCTATAATTGGCAAGCCGGAGATGAAGCGTGTTAATTTCCCGATCAATTTGAGCAGACTTTTAAACTTAGATCCATGCTGCGCACCTGATGCGTGAGTGCGCCCATAGAAATAAAATCAACCCCTGTAAGCGCGTATTCGCGAAGGTTTTGTTCATTTATTCCGCCGGAAGCTTCTGTTTCAAAACGATGGCCTATTTTTTCAACTGCCCGGGCAACCTGCTCAGGCGTAAAATTGTCAATTAAAATTCGCTGTACGCCACCACAATCGAGCACTTGATCAATTTCATCAAAATTTCGTGTTTCAATTTCGATGAACAGGTTGAGCCCTTTCTTTTGAAGATAATCATGCACTTTGGAAATGGCTTTTGCAATGCCACCGGCAAAATCAACATGGTTGTCTTTGATCAGAATTTGATCATACAAACCCATGCGGTGATTGTATCCGCCACCCGTTTTAACAGCCCATTTCTCCATAATGCGCATGCCGGGAGCTGTTTTTCTGGTGTCCAGAAGCACACATCGGGTATCGGCAATAGTTTTGGCGAGTTTGTGGGTATAAGAGGCGATTCCGCTCATACGTTGCATCCCGTTGAGCAATGTACGCTCGGCTGTAAGCAGCGAAATTTGTGGCCCTTCAAGGTAAAAGGCAATATCGCCGGGCTGGACCTCAGCGCCATCCGAAAGCAGCGTTTCCATTTGAATTTCAGGATCTACAGCTTGAATAACGCGGGCGGCGAAGCCGGTGCCGCAAAGAATGCCTTCCTGTTTTACCAGCAATTTCATGCGACCTTTTAAGCCCTCAGGCAAAGTGGCCAATGAAGTATGATCGCCTTCGCGGATGTCTTCCTTGAGAGCCAGTTTAATAAGCTCAGTAACAAGTTCTATGGCTTGCGGATGGATTTGCATAATTTAAAGCTCGGTTTCTATGCTAAATTGCTGGATAAACGTTTGGTTCCCAATTTTTTTTATCAAAAAGTGAATCCTGTACTTGTCACCACTTTTGCTCAAATAAGAGCCAATGCCGTATTGCGTAGTGGTGGGATTGCTGGAATGGTGCTTTAAAATGAAACTCCGGGGAGGATGTTTAATAAAAAAGTCGCGCAAGATTTGCTCTGCCTGTGCTTTTGAGTACAACTCTTCTTTTCCAAGAACAGTTAAATCAACATGGTTGCTGAACCAGCCCGAAAGTTTGCGCGCATCGCCGGCGCGGATTGCTGCAGCAATGTCGTTTCCGATATCCCTAGCAAAAACAGCCGGAATGGAAACGGTCAAAAACATAAAAATCAAAAAATTTCTGAATATCATGAGCCGCGTTTGTATCAAAAACTTAGCCAGTAAAGCCTTAATTTTTATCAGCGGGCAAATATAGCCCGATTTCCCAATTGAATAAACAGGATTACCTTAGCGGCCTAAAACCAAGTACATGCAAGTAGTTTTGCTGCTTACCGGGAAAACATCCGAATCGTATTTACAAAGTGGTATAAATGACTACGAAGTCCGACTAAAGCCCTTTATTCAATTCAAAACTGAAATCTTACCGGGCTTGAAGCAAGCCCAGGCGCTAAGTCCGGAACAGGTGAAAGAGAAAGAAGGGATCCGAATTTTGGCCCAATTGAAGCCCGATGATTTTGTGATTTTACTAGATGAAAAAGGAAAAACGGGCAGTTCTCGTGAGTTTGCAGCCATGCTCCAAAACCTGATGAACCGAAGCATAAAACGATGTGTTTTTGTAGTTGGTGGTGCCTTTGGGTTTTCGCCGGAAGTTTACAAGCGTGCAAACGAGCAGTATTCATTAAGTAAGCTAACTTTTTCGCACCAACTGGTGCGTCTCATTTTTATGGAACAGCTCTACAGGGGTATGTGCATCCTAAAAAACCATCCTTATCACAACGATTGAGCTACCTTTTTGTATAGCAAATCGTAAGATTCCACACCGTTTTCAAGCGAATAGTATTTTTCGGCACAGGCTATTTCCTGTCGCGAATCCATGCTAGTGATCTCATCCAGTTTGTCGATGGCCGTTTGGTAAGCCGCTTCATCAAAACGCTCAATGAGTAAACCGTTTGCACCTTCCAACAGTATTTGTTCAACATCACCCACTCCCGAATTGCAAATCAGAGGAATGCCCATGGACATGAGTTCACCCATTTTGGTGGGCGAAGATGCTTTTTTAGAATACACAGGCTTGATAAAAAAAATCGAGACGGAGCTGAGCGAAGCAAGCATCGGTACTTCTTTCCGGGCAGCTTTTTTAATTCTTAGCGCTTCGCGCGGAATGTTTTTTTGTTCCGCTTTCGCAACAATTTTTTCAGGCTCATCGCCTGTGATGAATAAAAAAATGGAATGCGGCTTACTGCTTAACAGAACCTTGAAAAAATCAAGCATTTCTTCAAGCATGTACCAAGTTCCTACCGAACCTAGATAGGATAGAACAAAAGAATCGGCCTGTATATTTAATTCTTTTCGGTAAAACTCAAGCTGAGAATCCTCTTTTTTAAAGAGTTGTAAATCGGCGCAGCAAGGAATAACATCTATAGAAATAGTTTCAAATCCTTTCCATGAACGAATTTCAAGAGCAGCGTTCCGGGTCAGGGAAACAACTCCCGCTGCGTCTTTGAGGTACTGCTTTTCTTTCTTTTTGAAAAACTTGTAAATGAGCCTAAACAGAGGATTCTTCAAACTCCAGATTCCACCATCAACACGCTCATCGGCCCAAAAACCCCGCATATCAAAAATCCAGGGTTTTCCTGTTTTGCGTTTGATATACATGCCTGTTAATGCCGAAATGTAGCTCCTGCAATGCAAAGCATCAATGTTGTTTTTAAGCACGCAGGCAAGAGCCTCACGCCGCATGCGGCGGATGTCTTTTATGGTTGATAAAACTGGTGGCTTAGCAGTATACGGAATTGGAATCCAACGAATGTTGTTGTGGGCCAACAAATCAACAATCAACTGTTTATCAGCATTATAACGTCCCTGTTTTTCTGCACTCATTAACCAAATTTCATGTCCTTTGGCCGACAAACCACTCAAATAAGGTATTACCTGCGACTGGCCGAGCGGATCGGTCATTCCGTCGTAAGAAATGAACAGTACTTTCAAAATCGTTGTGAATTGGTTTCCTTTGCAGGATAGGCAAAAATAGTCAACACATTCAGACAAGGGCATGACATCAGAATTTTTTTCCATTAAGGATTTGGTCCTGACGCCAATTTACGCGATTGTCTTCTTTTACATCGCCACTCAAACTGCCAATAACAATATTGGGGTAAATCCTCTGTATCGTTTTTATACAAGGGGTTTGATGCTTAAATTGATAGGTGGGCTAATGGTATGTGCCATTTACGTTTTTTATTATGGCGGCGGCGACACAACAGGTTTCTTCCAAAGTGCCAGTTTGTTAGCGCAAATGGGCTTTGTGAATCAGGAAACTTTTTTTTCAATCCTGGGTGGAAATCTTTCCAATGAAAATCTGTATAAGTTTGTAACCACCGGACTTTGCTGCCCCGACTACTATAAGGATCCTCAATCGTTTATGATTGTCAGGCTGGCTGCTCCTTTTGTTATGTTATCGGGTTTTAGCTTTTGGGTTTGCACCTTGTTTTTTGCCTGGTTGTCCTATTCGGGTATCTGGCGATTGTTTTTGTTGTTTAACGAGCTGTTTCCAAATATTGAAAAGCGATTGGCCATTTCCATTTTGTATATGCCGTCTGTTTTGTTTTGGGGCTCGGCCATTTTAAAGGACACAGTTACTTTTTCAGCAGCATGCTGGCTGACCTATTGCATTTATAAGGTATTTATAAAACCAGAAAAAAGAACGAAACACATCATTTATTTGATTCTGTCAGCCTTCGTTCTGGTTTCTATAAAACCATACATATTTGTGGCTTTGTTGCCGGGTTCCACCATCTGGATTTTATACTCCCGGATTACTTCTGTGCGAAGCTCCTTTATCCGCCTCTTGATTTCGCCGGCCATTATTGGAATTGGCATTCTTGGAAGCTCGGCAATTTTATCTGCTTTAAGCAGCCGTTTGGGCAGTTTTTCAACGGTTGAAACTGCTATTGACAAAGCTATTGTAACCAAAAATGACCTTACTCGCGATGCTTACGGCGAAAACTCTTTTGATATTGGAGAAATAGATGGTTCTGTTGGAAGTATCCTTTCAAAATTTCCGGTTGCTTTAGTGGCCGGCTTGTTCAGACCGTTTTTATGGGACGTACGAAACCCTGTTATGTTAATTTCGGCTATTGAAAACAGCATCATGCTTTTTTTCACTATACGAATATTATTGGTGGTTGGTCCTTTTAGAGTGTTTTCATATATTGGCAAGGAACCATTGCTGATTTTTTCCTTTGTTTTTGCAATTTTCTTTTCCTTTTCGGTGGGCCTCACAACGGCCAATTTCGGCGCTTTGGTGCGGTATAAGATTCCGAGTATTCCATTTTACATGTCGCTGCTTTTTATACTTGACCAAAAACGAAAAGAAATTAAAGCCGCATCGTTTCCCCCGCTCACAAAATAATGAATCAGAAGAAAACAACCCTGTCGCTGCATAACCGTTTGCTGCTTGCGCTTTCCTTCATTGAAGGAGGCAGCCTAATGGCAACTGAATTGCTGAGCGCTCGCATGCTGGCGCCTTATTTCGGCTCAAGCTTATTTGTGTGGGCCACTGTGCTTGCACTTACCCTGGGCGGCCTAACCATTGGGTATTTCCTTGGTGGAAACCTCTCTATGCATGAGCGAAAAGACAAAATTCTGCTGGCTACCTTGCTTTATTCGGGTATGATGGTTATGATCATGCCCTTTACGGCGCAATGGGTTTTAAACTTTGCACATCATCTGGCATTTCGCGATGCAGTAATTACAGCTGCGCTTATCATCATCATCCCACCGGTGGTGGGAATGGGCATGGTTTCACCACTTATGGTAGCCAACCTCGACGAATCGGCCGAAACCAGTGGAAAAAGAGCCGGTCTTGTTTATGCCATTTCAACAACCGGGGGCATAACCTTCACGTTTCTGTTTGGATTTTACGTAATTCCGTATTACGGATTGATTTTTCCCAGCATCATCACCGGATTTGTATTGGGCCTGGTTCCTGCAATTTTAATCTTTAAAAACGGCTGGAAAAAACCAGGGGTGTTTTTAATGGTTTTCGCCCTATCGGGCGGATATTTTCTGTGGCAGAGAAATCTTAGCTCAAACACAATCAACATTTTGTATCAAAAAGAAGGTATTTTGGGTCAGGTAATGGTGGCCGATATACCGGTAGTTTACGAGGGTCATGTTCAACCGGAAAGAACCTTGTTTGTTAACCGGGTAATTCAAACTTCTTTCAATTTAAATAACAGTAAATACAACGATCACGCCTATTTTAATGTAAGCACCGACATCATTTCAGGCTTTCCTGAAGGTTCCGAAATGCTTTTGCTGGGGCTTGGCGGAGGGGTTTTGGCTACCGATGCAGTAAAAAAAGGATTCAAGGTGGATGCCGTAGAACTGGACGAACGAATTATTGAAGTTGCCTCCGACTATTTTTCCTTGCCTTCTGAAGTAAAGGTGTTTCGCGACGATGCTCGCAGATTTATTAATAAAAGCAATAAAAAATACGACCTAATCGTGTTTGATCTTTTTCGTGGAGAAGAGACACCTGCGCACGTTTTCACCGCCGAAAGCATGAGTAAAGCCAGAAAAATGCTCAAGCCGGGAGGGCTCGCTTTGATCAATTCCAATGGTTATTACCGCGGTGAAATTGGCAAAGGAAATCGCTCGCTTTACAAAACGATACGCGGCATGGGACTGTTTACCGAAATATACCTCACCGATTCACTGGAGGAAAAAAGCAATTCGGTATTTGTGTTTTCAAATTCAATGGATGTATTCGAGGATAAAATTCCGGAATACATGCAGAATAATTTTGTGCCCAAGGACAGCATTGATGTTGCCGATGCAATCATACTCACCGATCAGCGACCCGTGCTGGATTATCTCAACGAAGACGCCACACGTGTTTGGCGCATGGGGTACATGGCATACATGCGAAGCTTTTATCAGGATTACCGTATCCCATTGTTTAACTGATACCGGTACGCTCAAGGGTTTTGTGTAGCACAATCACCTGCCACAACCTGTTGTAAATGTAATCGCTGCCTGCCCTAAATTTATCAATGTATTGGCTCAAAACCTTCCAGTCAATCAAGCCGTAACGTTCACACATTTCTTCGTTCAAATACTTGTCAATCAGAAATTGTAAATCTGTGCGCATCCACCTATCCAAAGGAATGGAGAATCCCCATTTGGGACGCTCAAAAATTTCGCGGGGAACCAAATCATACAATACCTGCTTCAACAAATATTTCGATTGGCCATTTTTGATTTTCAGCGAAGGGTCGAGATTTAATGCAAACTCAACAATTCTGTAATCAATCAGAGGAACACGAGTTTCAAGCGAAAACTGCATGGTTGAACGGTCCACTTTGGTAAGTAGGTCGTCTTTCAGGTAATGCCCTAAATCAAACAAAGCCTGCGCTTCGGAAGGACTAAGATTTCTGGGTAAATCAGGATGAATACCGGAAACCGTGCTGGCTTTGCCAGGATATTTCATGAGGCGCTTGATTTCCTGCTCCGAAAAATAATAAACCTCCTGCGAAAAAATATGTGTCCGAATTCGGCTATAATCGCTATAGCGGAAATGATTTGCAGCTCTTTGTCTTCGGTTGTTCCCTGTGCTTTGCAGCAAACTTGCGATAGGCTTTCTAAATGCTTTGATCCAACCTTTTGACATTCTCTCGGCCCACTGGTAGGAACCATAACCCATAAATAATTCATCACCACCATCGCCAGAAAGGGTCATCGTAACATGATTTCGGGCCAGTCGAGAAACCAACATGGTTGGAATGACTGAGGAATCTGCAAATGGTTCATCCATGGCATCCACCATTCTGAATAACAAATCCAAAGCGTCCTTTTCGTTCACTACAAATTCATGATGTTTGGTGCCCAAATGCTTGGAAACCTGCCGCGCAAATTCAGATTCGTTGTACTTACCCTCTTTGAATCCGATCGAAAATGTATTAACCGGTGTACTCGAATTTTTTTGTGCAAAGGCTGTTACAATACTTGAGTCAATTCCTCCGCTTAAAAAGGTACCAAAAGGCACATCTGAAATCATTCGGTAACGAACCGAACTGTCAAGCAAATCAGAGAGCTGTGCTTTGGCCGCCGATTCATCCTTTAATGTTTCCGGTTTAATTTTATCGTAATAATTCCAGTAGGATTTAAATAGCAAATCTTTACCCGAGAGAATGGCATAATTGCCCGAAGGAAACTTTTTTATTTCATTGCATAAACTTAAGGGCTCAGGGATATAGCCCAAAAGAAGATAATCGTGAATGGCCTGCTTATTTAAGCTTAATTTCAGCTCCGGCCGCAATGCAAGCAAGCTTTTCATTTCGGAAGCAAAGGCAAATAAACCATTTTCGAAATAATAGTAAATGGGCTTAATGCCTAGTCGATCACGTGCAATAAATACCTCGCCGCTATGTGAATCATAAATAGCAAAAGCAAACATGCCATTAAATTCCTGAAGGCAGCTTACCCCCCATTCGATGTATGCGTAAAGAATTACCTCCGTATCGGAAGTGGTTTTGCATGCTTGCTTTAGACGCGATCGAATTTCTGCGAAATTGTAAACTTCGCCGTTGTAAACAATGGTATACCTGCCATCTTCTGAATGAAATGGTTGATTAGCGGCCTCACTCAAGTCAAGAATGCTTAGTCGGCGATGCCCAAGTGCTGCGCGCCCATCGAAGAAATAACCGGCTGCATCGGGGCCCCGATGCTCCAGGGCATCGGTCATTGTTTTTAAATGATCTTCGTTCAGACTTGTTCCGTTACTGTAAAAACCGGCTATTCCGCACATAAATCAGGCTTTTTCGGTGTTATTTCCGGCTTTCTTGGTTTTTCTGAATTCCAAAAACACCCATCCTGCCAGCAGCAGAATCAGCAACAGTGAACTGGCCATAGCAATAGATTCGGTGGTGTGGTATATCGCAGGCTCAAATTTAAACTCAATACTATGTTTTCCCGCAGGTACTTCCATGGCTCTTAAAATGTAATTTGCTCTGAAATGTGGAACTTCCTGGCCATCTAAATAAGCATTCCACCCCTTGGCATAATAAATCTCAGAAAACACTGCCAGTCCGCCGGAAGGCGAAATGGATTCATACGTCAAATGATTCGCTTCGTAGTCTTTTAGTTCAATGGTTCCGCCTGCGGCTGATGGCTTTATATTTTTGTACACATCGCTAAAACGTTTATCTAATATGGCTACTTTCGAAGGATCAAACCCCGGTTTAAGCGATTGAATTTCCTCATCGGCACTGGCGACTTCCTGAATCGATTCAACAAACCAGGCATTGCCTAAAGCCGATTTGTTGACTAGTGGAGCTGCCTTGTCGTTGTATATGATGTACCTGGTGTTAAGCATGTTAAGCGCGTATTGTTGCGCAAAAACCGCTTGTATGGATGAATCTGAAGCAGCACCT
>Ga0169931_10013565_pt1 | contig 11117 bp, 8 predicted proteins | sample Kivu_15m_20L_FD_129675 | JGI IMG/M metagenome (GOLD analysis project Ga0169931, IMG submission 129675) | Freshwater microbial communities from Lake Kivu, Western Province, Rwanda to study Microbial Dark Matter (Phase II) - Kivu_15m_20L... | ecosystem: Environmental > Aquatic > Freshwater > Lake ... | reverse complement strand
CCTGGATGTCCGAGAACCGCGACCGGATCCTCGCGGAGTGGACGAAGCGCTACGACGGGAAGTCCGCGCCGCGCTGATCCTCTAAGAGGTCGAGCATGGCGCCCCGGGGGCCTGGCTCCCGGGGCGCTTCATCGAGACCGGCACCACTGGACCCAACCATGGCCCAAGGCGCAACAGCGGGAAGCGAGAGCTTCCTACGCATCGAACGGCTGACGAAGCGCTTCGGCTCGTTTACTGCCCTCGACAGCATCGACCTAGAGATCAGGCCGCGCGAGTTCGTGTGCTTCCTCGGGCCCTCGGGCTGCGGCAAGACCACTCTCCTGCGCGCCATCGCGGGCCTCGACGCGCAGAGCGAGGGTCGCATCTGGCAGGCGGGGCGCGAGATCTCCTCGCTGCCGCCATCCGAGCGCGACTTCGGCATCGTCTTCCAGTCCTACGCGCTCTTTCCCAACCTGTCCGTGCGCGACAATGTCGGCTACGGTCTGCGCAGCCGCGGGCAGGGCAGGGCGGCGATCGACGCGCGCGTCGGCGAACTGCTCGATCTCGTCGGCCTGCCGGGCTCCGGCGCCAAGTACCCGTCGCAGCTTTCCGGCGGCCAGCAGCAGCGCGTGGCTCTGGCACGCGCGCTCGCGACCTCGCCCGGGCTCCTGCTCCTCGACGAACCGCTCTCCGCGCTCGATGCGCGGGTGCGCGCGCGGCTGCGCCACGAGGTGCGCGGCCTGCAGCGCCGCCTCGGCATCACGACGATCATGGTGACGCACGACCAGGAGGAGGCGCTCACCATGGCCGACCGGATCGTGGTCATGAACCACGGGACGATCGAGCAGGTGGGCACGCCGCAGGAGGTCTATGGACGCCCCGCGACGCCCTTCGTCGCCGACTTCGTCGGCACCATGAACTTCCTCGACGGCCACGTGGCAGCGCCCGGTCGCGTCACCCTCGGCGGCCTGTCGCTCGCCTGCGACACCGGCGCGCTTGCGCAGGGGCAGGCCGTCCAGGCCTGCCTGCGGCCCGAGGACCTGCGCGTGCGCGGCGTCGACCCCGGCACGCCGAACGCGATCCAGGTCTCGATCGCGGACCTCGAGTTCCTCGGCGCCTTCGTGCGCGCCACGCTCGAGCCGGCCGGCGGCGGGCCGCGCATGCTGGGCGACTTCTCCTCCAACCTCGTCCGAGACCAGGGCCTCGCGCCCGGCCAGAGCCTGAGCGTGGCGCTGCCGGCCGACCGGCTCGTCGTCTACGCGCGCGGCTGATGGCGGGCGGCGCCAGCCCGTCGAGGGGCGCGGCCCGGCTGAGGCCGGCGCGCGACGAACTCGTGATGCGCGGCCTGCTGGTGCTGCTCGGCGCCTGGCTCTTCGTCGCCGTCGCGCTGCCGCTCTGGACCCTGCTGTCGAAGAGCTTCCACGACTTCAACGGCAACTTCGTCGGCCTCGCGAACTACGCGCGCTACGTGTCGACGCCCTCGCTGCTGGCGTCGTTCTGGAACTCGCTCGCGATCGCGGTCGTCACCACGGCGATCGTGATCCCGCTGGCCTTCGTCTACGCCTACGCGCTGACGCGCTCCTGCATGCGCTTCAAGGGCCTCTTCCAGGCCCTCGCGCTCATCCCGATCCTCGCGCCCTCGCTGCTCGCCGCGATCGCACTCATCTACCTCTTCGGAAACCAGGGCTTCCTCAAGTCCTGGCTCTTTGGCGGCACGATCTACGGCGCGACCGGCATCGTGGTCGCTCAGGTCTTCTACTGCTTCCCGCATGCGCTGATGATCCTCGTGACCGCGCTGTCGATGGCCGATGCCAGGCTGTACGAGGCCGCCTCGGCGCTCGGCGCGTCGCGCACGCGGACCTTCCTCACCGTCACGCTCCCAGGCGCGAAATACGGCGTGGTGAGCGCGTGCTTCGTCGTCTTCACCCTCGTGATCACGGATTTCGGCATCGCCAAGGTGATCGGCGGCCGCTTCAACGTGCTCGCCACCGACGTCTACAAGCAGGTCGTCGGGCAGCAGAACTTCGAGATGGGGGCCGTCGTCGGGATGGTCCTGCTCCTGCCCGCCGTCCTCGCCTTCGTCGCGGACCGGATCGTCCAGCGGCGGCAGGTCGCCGTGCTGTCGGCGCGCGCCGTGCCGCTGGAGCCCAGGCCCTCGGCGATGCGCGACTGGATCCTCTTCGCCTATTGCGCCGTCGTCGCCGGTCTGCTGCTGACGATCCTCGTCGTCGCCGCCTGGGGATCGCTGATCAAGTACTGGCCCTACAACCTTTCGCTGACGCTGGCGAACTACGCGTTCGACAAGTTCGACGCCTCGGGCTGGGGCGCGTACTTCAACTCTCTGCAGCTCGCGGCCTGGACCGCGGCGATCGGCACGGCCGTCGTCTTCCTCGGCGCCTACATGGTCGAGAAGAGCAGGGGCTTCGGCGCAACGCGCGGCGTGGTGCAGCTCCTGGCAATGCTGCCCCTCGCGGTGCCCGGCCTCGTGCTCGGCCTCGCCTACATCTTCTTCTTCAACGCGCGCTGGAACCCGCTCGGCTTCCTCTACGCGACGATGGGGATCCTCGTCCTCAACACGGTCGCGCATTTCTACACGGTCAGCCACCTGACGGCCGCGACTGCGCTCAAGCAGCTCGATGCCGAGTTCGAGTCCGTCGGTGCTTCCCTCAAGGTACCGTTCTGGACGACGCTCTGGCGTGTCACGATCCCGGTCTGCTCCCCCGCGATCCTCGACATCTTCGTCTATCTCTTCGTCAACGCGATGACGACGGTCTCTGCCGTGATCTTCCTCTACTCGACCAACAGCAAGCTCGCCTCGATCGCCGTGGTGAACATGGACGAGGCCGGGTTCACCGCGGCCGCCGCCGCCATGGCGATGACGATCGTCGCCACCTCGGCGGCGGTCAAGCTGCTGCATCTCGCGCTCGGCGTGCTGCTCGAGCGCACGACGCATTCCTGGCGCCGCCGCGTGAAATGACCGCGGGGCTCCCCTCCCATGCGCGGGTCGTCATCGTCGGCGGCGGCATCGCCGGCTGCAGCCTCGCCTACCACCTCGCGAAGCTCGGCTGGCGCGACGTCGTGCTGCTCGAGCGCGCGCGCCTGACCAGCGGCACGACATGGCACGCGGCCGGGCTGGTCGGGCAGATGCGGCCCAACCGCAACATGACCCAGATGAGCAAGTACGGCATCGAGCTCTACGCTTCGCTCGAGGCCGAGACGGGCCAGGCGACGGGCTGGAAGCAGTGCGGCTCGGTCAACGTCGCTCGCACGCCTGAGCGCATGGTCGCCTTCCGCCGCCAGGTCGCGCTGGCGCGGGGCTTCGGGGTCGAGATGCACCTGATCTCGCCGCGCGAGGCGGGAGAGCGCTGGCCGCTGATGCGCACCGACGACCTGCAGGGCGCGATCTGGGTCCCGCATGACGGCAAGGCGAACCCCGCGGACGTCACGCAGGCACTGGCCAGGGGCGCGCGCGCGCGCGGCGCGCGCCTCGTCGAGGGCGTCAAGGTGACCGGGTTCGACGTCTCCGGCGGTCGCGTGCGCGGCGTGCACACGGACCGCGGGACCATTTCCTGCGAGGTCGTCGCCAACTGCGCCGGGCAATGGGCGCGCCAGGTCGGCGCGCTCGCCGGCGTCACGGTCCCGCTCTATTCGGCCGAGCATTTCTACGTCGTCACGGAGAAGATCCCGGGCACGGCGCCGGACCTGCCGGTGATGCGCGATCCCGACGGCTTCATCTACTACAAGGAGGAGGTCGGCGGCCTGCTCATGGGCGGCTTCGAGCCCGTCGCGAAGCCGTGGCTCGAGACCATCCCCGAGGCGTTCGAGTTCCAGCTCCTCGACGAGGACTGGGACCAGTTCGAGCCCCTGATGAAGAACGCCATCCACCGCACGCCGTGCCTGGAGACGGCGCGCGTGAAGATGCTGCTGAACGGTCCCGAGAGCTTCACGCCCGACGGCAACTTCGTGATCGGCGAGGCGCCTGAACTGCGCGGCTTCTACGTCTCGGCGGGCTTCAACTCCGCTGGTATAGCGAATGGCGGCGGCGCCGGGCGGCTGCTCGCGGAGTGGATCGTCGGCGGCGAGCCACCCGTGGACGTCTGGGATGTCGATATCCGCCGCTTCGCCCCGTTCCACGGCAATGTCCGCCACCTGCGCGAGCGCACGGTCGAGAGCCTCGGCCTGCACTACGCTATGCGCTGGCCGCGCCAGGAACTGGTCACGGCGCGGCCGCTGCGTCGCTCGCCGCTCTATGACCGCCTCTCGGCCCGCGGCGCGCGCTTCGGCGCCAAGATGGGCTGGGAGCGGCCGATCTGGTTCGACGTGCCCGGCGCGCCGCTGCCAGCCCATGGCTTCGGCAAGCCCGGCTGGCTGCCGTGCGTGGAGGCCGAGCAGCGCGCGGTGCGCAATGCCGCCGGCCTCTTCGACGAGACGTCCTTCTCGAAGTTCGTGCTGCAGGGCCGCGACAGCCTCGACCTGCTGCAGCATCTCTGCGCCAACGACATGTCCGGCCCGGTCGGCGCGGTGACCTACACGGGCATGCTCAACGCGCGCGGCGGCTTCGAGAGCGACCTCACCGTGATGCGCACCGGGGAGAGCGAGTTCTTCGTCGTCACCGGCACGGCGCAGGCGACGCGCGACGCGGACTGGATCCGCCGAAATGCCGGCGACCGCTTCTTCGCGCTGACCGACGTGACCGGCGCCTGGAGCGTGCTCGGCCTGATGGGACCGAGGGCAATGGAGGTGCTGGCGCGCGTCTCGCCGGCCGACCTCTCCGATGCGGCCCTGCCGCGCGGTCGCTTCCGCGACATCGATGTCGGCTATGCCCGGGTCCGGGCTGCGCGCATGAGCTATGTCGGCGGCCCCGGCCTCGAGCTCTACGTGCCGGTCGAGTTCGCGGCGCATGTCTACGACACGCTGCACGAGGCGGGCGCGGGGCTCGGCCTCGTCGATGCCGGCTACTACACGATCGATGCGCTGCGCATCGAGGCCGGGCGCAGGGCCTGGGGCGCCGAGCTGGGTCCGGACGAGACGCCGCTCGAGGCAGGCCTCATGCATGCGGTCGCGCTGGCCAAGCCCGCCTTCCTCGGGCGCGACGCTCTGCTGCGCAAGCGCGAAGCCGGAGTGTCCAAGCGCCTCGCGACGTTCGTCCTCGACGACCCTGAAGCCTGGGCCTGGGGCGGCGAGGGGATCCTGCGCGATGGCGTGCCCGTGGGCGAGGTCACGTCGGCGGGGTGGAGCGCCTCGCTCGGTCGCGCCGTCGTGATGGGCTACGTGCGTGGCGTCGCGCCGGTGGAGCGCGACTGGGTGCTGTCGGGCCGCTACCAGCTCGACATCGCCGGGCAGGTCGTCGGCGCCACCGTCGCCGCGCGGCCGCCCTTCCAGGGCTGATCAGCCATCCTTCCCGTAGAGGTCCGCGGGCTCGACCTCGACCGGCAGGACCTCGAGCAACCCGCTTGGCCCGAGCGCGGTGAAGAAGCAGCTGCGGCGACCGGTGTGGCAGGCCACGCCGGCCTGGTCGACGCGCAGCAGCAGCGCATCGCCGTCGCAGTCGATGCGTAGCTCGACGAGGCGCTGCACCTGTCCCGAGGTCTCGCCCTTGCGCCAGAGCCGCATGCGCGAGCGCGACCAGTAGATCGCCTGCCCCTCCGCGACCGTCGCGCGGACCGCCTCGCGGTTCATCCACGCGACCATCAGGACCTCGCCGCTGTCGTGCTGCTGCGCGACCGCGGCCACGAGGCCTTCCCGGCCGAAGGCGATGCGGGACAGCAGGTCCTCGATCGCGGAGGGATTGGGTGCCAGGGATGGCGGCGTCGAGGTCATTCAAGGCCTTTCCGGCGTGCCCGCGGCGCTCCTGCGTCGCATGGGCGGCACCTTGAGGGGGCGAAACGACGCATGATACTAACGACTTCCATGGGCGGTCGCGCGCGGCCCGCGCGCCTTCGCCTCGCCGCGCACGCATCGTCGAAACAGCGGAGCACCGGACGACATGAACCTGTCCCGAAGCCTGGCGACCGCGCTCGCGACGCTGCTCCTTCTCGTCCAGCCCGGCGCCTCGTGGGCGCAGAAGGCCTCGACCCTCGACGAGGTCAGGGCCCGCGGCACGCTGAATTGCGGCGTCTCGACCGGCATCGCCGGTTTCTCGATGGCCGATGGGCGTGGCAACTGGGCCGGGCTCGACGTGGATGTCTGTCGCGCCATCGCCGCGGCGGTCCTGGGCGATGCACGCAAGGTAAGGTACAGGGCGCTCTCTGCGCAGCAGCGCTTCGCCGCCCTCCAGTCCGGCGAGGTCGACGTGCTGTCGCGGAACACGACCTGGACGCTGTCGCGCGACGCCGCGCTCGGCCTCGACTTCGCGGCGATCGCGTTCCACGACGGGCAGGGCTTCATGGTGCCGCGCACGCTCGGCGCGCGCGGCGTCCGCGACCTCGACGGGGCCTCGATCTGCGTCCAGCGCGGCACGACCACGGAGCAGGTCCTCGCGGAGCATTTCCGGGCCAACCGCCTGCGCTTCGCCGCGGTCCTCGTCGATACGCCGCGCGAGGCGGGCGCGGCCTATTTCTCCGGTCGCTGCGGCGCCTACACCGCGGATGTCTCGGCCCTGGCGGCGCTCCGCGCGGCCCAGGCCTCGAACCCGTCGGACCACGCGATCCTCCCCGAGGTCATCTCGAAGGAGCCGCAGGGCCCGGTGGTGCGCCAGGGCGATCCAAGATGGACGGACGTGGTGCGCTGGTCGCTCTTCGCGATGATCGAGGCGGAGGAACTCGGCCTCTCTTCGCGGAACATCGACGAGTTCGTCGGCAGCCCGAACCCCGCGATCCAGCGCTTCCTCGGCGTGCAGGGCGGGCTAGGCAGGATGCTCGGGCTCGAGGCGCGATGGGCCCGCGACGTCGTCCGGCAGGTGGGCAGCTACGCGGAGGTCTACGATCGGAACATCGCGCCGATCGGCATCGAGCGCGGCCTGAACCGGCTCTGGAAGGACGGCGGGCTGCTCCACGCCCCGCCGATGCGCTGAGCCCCGCCGGACGGCGGCCCCGGTCCACCTAGGGGTATTTTGGGACTGCCCGGCGCCGCGAAGACGGCTATCGTCTCGGTTCAACTCGCCATGACCGCGCAGGTCGGCGGCACGCCAGGATGGAGCAGCAGATGAACGCCAACGCACAGCTTATGCCCGGCCAGCGGCCGATGATCGAGCTGCGCAAGGTCAACAAGTGGTTCGGCGACTTCCACGTCCTGCGCGACATCGACCTGACGGTCCATGCTGGCCAGAAGCTGGTCGTCTGCGGGCCCTCCGGGTCCGGCAAGTCGACGATGATCCGCTGCATCAACCGGCTGGAGGAGCACCAGGAGGGCGACATCGTCGTCGACGGCGTCGAGCTGACCAACGACCTGCGGAACATCGAGCAGATCCGGCGCGAGGTCGGGATGGTGTTCCAGCAGTTCAACCTCTTCCCGCACCTCACCGTGCTCGAGAACCTGACGCTGGCGCCGATCTGGGTCCGCAAGGTCCCGCGCAAGGAGGCCGAGGAAAGCGCCATGTACTTCCTCGAGCGCGTGCGCATCCCCGAGCAGGCCGCGAAGTACCCGGGCCAGCTCTCCGGCGGCCAGCAGCAGCGCGTCGCCATCGCGCGCTCGCTCTGCATGAAGCCGAAGGTGATGCTGTTCGACGAGCCGACCTCCGCCCTCGACCCGGAGATGATCAAGGAGGTGCTCGACGTCATGGTCGAGCTCGCCAACGAGGGCATGACGATGATCTGCGTGACCCACGAGATGGGCTTCGCGCGCACGGTCGCCGACAGCATCCTGTTCATGGACAAGGGCGAGATCGTCGAGCAGGGGCCGCCCTCGACCTTCTTCGCCAACCCGCGCACCGAGCGCCTCAAGCTCTTCCTGAGCCAGATCCTCGGCCATTGAGGATCCTGTCCTTCCCGCGCATCCGCCGGCCCCGCCGGCGGGGCGGATGTCAGCCGTGCAGGATCTGGCCGAGGAAGGCGCGGGTCCTGTCGTAGCGCGGGTCGCCGAAGAACGCCTCCGGCGTGTTCTGCTCGACGATCTCGCCGTGGTCCATGAAGATCACGCGATCGGCGACGCGGCGCGCGAACGCCATCTCGTGCGTCACCACGAGCATCGTCATCCCCGACGAGGCGAGTTCGACCATCGTGTCGAGCACCTCCTTGATCATCTCCGGGTCGAGCGCCGAGGTCGGCTCGTCGAACAGCATGATCTTCGGGTTCATGCACAGCGCCCGCGCGATGGCGACGCGCTGCTGCTGGCCGCCGGAGAGCTGGCCCGGGTACTTCGCGGCCTGCTCGGGGATGCGCACGCGGCGGAGATACTCCATCGCGATCCCCTCCGCCTCGCGGCGCGGCATGCTGCGGACCCAGATCGGCGCGAGCGTGCAGTTCTCGAGCACGGTGAGGTGCGGGAAGAGGTTGAACTGCTGGAACACCATCCCGACCTCGCTGCGGACGCGCTCGATGTCCTTGAGGTCGCCGGAGAGTTCGACGCCGTCGACGACGATGCTGCCGCGCTGGTGCTGCTCGAGGCGGTTGATGCAGCGGATCAGGGTCGACTTGCCGGAGCCCGAAGGGCCGCAGATCACGATGCGCTCGCCCTGGTTCACCGCCAGGTCGACGTCCTTGAGGACGTGGAACTGGCCGTACCACTTGTTCACGACCTTCATCTCGACGGCGACGCGCGAAGTCTTCGCGCTCGCGATGTGGTCGGGGGCGGAGGGCGTGTCGGCCATGGGATGCCCCGTCCGGTTCAGCGGCGGTTCCCGGCGGAGAGCTTCCGCTCGAGATGGAGGCTGTACTTCGACATGCAGTAGCAGAAGAAGAAGTAGATCGCGGTCGCCGCGAAATAGGGCTCGCGGAAGAGGCCGAGCCAGTCGCGGTCCTTGCCCGCGGAGTCGACCTGGAGCATCAGGTCCTTGAGCCCGATGATCGCCACCAGCGTCGTGTCCTTGAACAGGCCGATGAAGTTGCTGACGATGTTCGGGATCATCGCCTTCAGGGCCTGCGGCATCACGATGAACAGGGTGGTCTGCCAGTAGTTGAGGCCGACCGCCGCGGCGGCCTCGTACTGGCCCTTGGGCAGGGCCTGAAGCCCGCCGCGCACGATCTCGGCCATGTAGGCCGCCGCGAAGAGGCAGACCGCCACGATGGCGCGCACGAGCTCGTCCACCACGATGTGCTGCGGCATGAAGAGCGGGAACATCGTCTTCGCCATGAACAGGATCGTGATCAGCGGCACGGACCGGATGAGCTCGATGTAGCAGACGCAGAGCAGCCGGATCAGCGGCATGGTGCTGCGCCGGCCGAGGGCGAGGAGGATGCCGGAGGGCAGCGCGGAGGTGATGCCGATCCCGGAGATCACCAGCGTGAGGAAGAGCCCGCCCCAGCGATCCGTCTTGACCTCGGGCAGCGCGAAGCCGGACGTCGCCACGAAGGCCAGGGCATAGGAGGCCGCGGCGAAGCCGGCGAGGATGCGCGTGCGCGACTTGTCGGAGATGCCGTCGCCGAAGGGCTGGAGGAGGAGGTCGGGCAGCGACCGGCCGGCAAGGATGCAGCAGGCGGAATGGACGAGCACGCCGACGCCGGCCAGCACGGCGGCCGGGAAGAGGACGGTCATCGTCTCCTCCCGCGACCCGCCGAGGAACATGTAGCCGGCGAAGAACGGATAGGCGCAGACGACCGACGCGGCGATCGCGATCTTGCCCGTGACGGCGCGGATCCAGAGCGGCGCCATCCACGCCACGAGGGCGAGGAAGGCGAAGTCGATGCGCCAGCGCTCGGCAAGCGGGTAGGGGCCGTAGATGAGCCGTCCCCAGTTCGCGCGGACGCCTGCCCAGCATGCGCCGGTCGGGCTCTTGTCGAGGCACTCGCGCCGGGAGTTCGCCTCGAACACGGCGTCGAACCAAGCCCATTCGAGAAACGCGGCGAGCGTCAGGTAGAGGCCCCACGCCGATGCCAGCGTGAGCAGCGTGTTGACCGGCCCCGAGAACAGGTTCGCGCGCACCCATGCGACCGGGCCGACCGTGAAGGGCGGAGGCGGCAGGGACGGCTTGGCCTGGAAGACCAGGGCGGGGGTGCGGGCCTCGGTAGGCATCTCAGCGCTCCCGAAGCTGCATTCGGCGGTTGTAGACGTTCAGCAGCAGCGAGATCGACAGGCTGCAGGTCATGTAGAACAGCATCGTCGTCGCGACGATCTCGATCGCGCGGCCCGACTGGTTCAGCGATGTCTGCATCCACACCGCAACGAGGTCGGGGTAGCCGATCGCGACGGCCAGCGAGGAGTTCTTCGTGACGTTGAGGTAGCTGCTGATGAGGGGCGGGATGATCGCGCGCATCGCCTGCGGCACGATCACGAGGCGTGTCGTCCAGCTGGGCTTGAGCCCGAGCGCGAACGAGGCTTCGGTCTGCCCGTGGCTGACGGACTGGATGCCCGCGCGGACCATTTCCGCGATGAAGCAGGAGGTATAGACCGAGAGCGCGATCAGCAGCGCGCAGAAGGCCGGCGGCACGGTCATGCCGCCCGTGAAGTTGAACCCGCGCAGCTTTGGAACGTCCCAGGACAGCGGCATGCCCGTCGCGACGAAGGCCAGGCCGGTCGCCCCGATGACGATCCCGAACCCGACGAGGATCGACGGGAAGCGCTTGCCGGTCGCGGCCTGGCGCGCGCGCGCCCAGCGATGGAGCGCGACGGCCGCGATGCATGCGGCGAGGAAGGCGACGCCGGTGATCCACAGCGTCTCGCCGGCCACCGGCGCGGGCATGAAGAAGCCGCGGTTGTTGAGGACGAAGCCTTCGACCGGCTGGTAGGACTGGCGCGGCGGCGGCAGGCCCGTGAAGACGCCGATGAACCAGAAGAAGATCTGGAGCAGGAGGGGCGTGTTGCGCAGGACCTCGATGTACCAGCCGGCCAGGCGCGACACGAGCCAGTTGTTCGAGAGGCGCAGCATGCCAACCGCGAAGCCGAGCACCGTCGCGAAGACGATCGAGAGGATCGAGACCGCAAGCGTGTTGACGATGCCGACCTTGTAGACGTCGATGTAGGGCGCAGGCGTCCTGATCTGGATCAGCGTCCAGCTGATGTCGAAGCCGGCCGTGCCGAAGACGAAGTCGAACCCTGTGGAGAGG
>Ga0169931_10013564_pt1 | contig 11117 bp, 8 predicted proteins | sample Kivu_15m_20L_FD_129675 | JGI IMG/M metagenome (GOLD analysis project Ga0169931, IMG submission 129675) | Freshwater microbial communities from Lake Kivu, Western Province, Rwanda to study Microbial Dark Matter (Phase II) - Kivu_15m_20L... | ecosystem: Environmental > Aquatic > Freshwater > Lake ... | reverse complement strand
CAGCCGGAACCAGACGATTCTGGCTATTTGTGCGTATGGGTTCATCGCCTCGGTGCTGCCCGTCTGGCTGCTGCTATGTCCGCGCGATTACCTATCGAGCTTCTTGAAGATTGGCACGATCGGCCTGTTGGTGATTGGGGTGATCGTGGCCAATCCGCAGCTTCATGCGCCGTCGTACAACGAGCTCTTCGCCGGCGGCGGAGGCCCCTACTTCAAGGGCGCGATCTTTCCGTTCTGCTTCATCTGCATTATGTGCGGAGCGATCTCGGGCTTTCATGCGCTCGTCTCCTCAGGCACGACGCCCAAGATGATTGGCAATGAGAAGGACGTGCGGATGATCGGGTACGGGGCGATGCTCATTGAAGGGCTCGTGGCGGTGATGGCGCTGATTGCCGCGGCCTCTCTACCGGCTGGCGACTATTGGGCCATCAACATCGACCTGTCTCAGCAGGCCGCCTATGCCGACGACTTGCGTACGATGAATGCCACGACCGACAATCTGGCCGAGATCGAGCAGCAGGTCGGCGGAGAATCGCTTCGTGGGCGCACCGGTGGCGCAGTCACGCTCGCGGTCGGCATGGCCCAAATCTTTCGCGATGCGATGGACCGCGTGGCCGGCGGGGCGATGAATCTCGATGGCGTGATTAAGTACTGGTATCACTTTGCGATCATGTTCGAGGCGCTGTTCATTCTGACAACCATCGACACCGGTACCCGCATCGCCCGGTTCTTGCTGCAAGAAGCCCTGGGCAAGGTCTATCCGAAATTTGATCGCACGGACTGGCTGCCCGGCGCGATTCTGTCGACTGCCCTGGTCGTGGCTGGCTGGGGAGGGCTGATCTGGAGCGGCTCGATTGAGACGATCTGGCCGATGTTCGGGATCGCGAACCAGATGCTGGCCGTGATTGCGCTCGTCGTGGTGACAACCGTGATGTTTAATGCCGGCCGCGGCCGCTACGCGCCGCTTACAATCCTGCCGCTTATTTTCGTCACTGGCACGACATTGACGGCGGGCTATCAGATGATCAGTGGTCGGTTCGCCAAGCAGATCTCGGACGGTTGGGCTTTGGGTGGACTGAACGGCACGCTCGTGCAAGGTGTGCTGAATGCCGGACTGATTGTGCTCTTGATCGGTTCGACCGTGATTATCATGTCGCAGGCGATCACCCGCTGGATCTCGCCGCGTCCTGTCGAAAGCACCTGAGCGGGGCGGAACAAAAAGAAAGGGCCCGCGAGCAGTTCGCTCGCGAGCCCCAGATTCCGTTGACGTTCGGCAACCGAGCTCAGGTACAACAATTGCCCTTGGCCGGCAAGTGAACCGGAACCTGGTAGGTCACGGTCTTGGGAACCATGCGGCAGACCGGCACCTGGATCTCCTTGGTGACGGTGTGCGGCACTTGCACCGTGTAGGTCCGCGTCTTCTGCTCGGCAACGGTGCGGCAGGTCGTCACTTCGCGAGTGCGTGTCTCCTGAACTGGAGTGCAGACGGTGTACGCGATCTGCCGGGTGCGCTGTTCGGCTACCATCTTGCACACTTGATACTGCACTTCACGCTCGACGGTGTATGGCACCTGCACCGTGTAGGTCCGCGTCTCTTGCTCGGGTACCGTGCGACAGGTGGTTACCTCGCGGGTGCGCGTTTCCTGAACCGGCGTGCAGACGGTGTACTCAATCTGCCGGGTGCGCTGTTCGGGTACCATTTTGCACACCGTGTACGGCACTTCCTTTTGCACCGTGTAGGGCACTTGCACGGTGTAAGTTCGAGTTTTTTGCTCGGGCACCGTACGGCAGGTGGTCACCTCACGGGTACGCGTTTCCTGGACCGGAGTGCAGACGGTGTACTCGATTTGCCGAGTACGCTGCTCGGCGACCATCCTGCAAACCGAATACGGCACTTCTTTCTCCACCGAGTACGGTACTTGCACCGTATAACTGCGAGTCAATTGTTCGGGCACCGCACGGCACGTGGTTACCTCGCGGGTGCGCGTTTCCTGAACCGGCGTGCAGACGGTGTACTCGACTTGCCGCGTTTGTTGTTCAGAGACCATCCGGCAGACCTGCACTTCGCGAGTCCGCGTTTCAGGCCGGCACACGGTTACCTGCCGCTGGTAGGGAATCTCTTCCACTTGCGGACGCATGACGGTGCACTGAACCTCGCGGGTCACCACGTTGGGTACCCATTGCGAACACGTTCGATAGCATGTCCGGGCACATTCACCACAACCTACGGTGTAGGGGGTGCGAGTAACTTCCCAGTGCCCTTGATCTTCGCAAACTGTCCGCGTTTGGGTCTCAGGGACCATGCGACACACACGGCGCGTTTCGCTTACCGTTTCGGTGTGAGGTACCATCACCGTATAGTTTTCGGTGCGAGTTTCCGTGACCGGCTTGTGAACGGTGTAGTGCACTTCGCGGGTGCGAGTCTCGTACTTGGGCACCGTCACCTGGTATTCGATCGTGCGCGTCTCGGGAACCTGCCGGTAGACGGTGTACTCTTGCGTGCGCTGTTCCGCGCGGCAGTGGGTTTCGGTCACCGTGCGGGTCAGCGTCTCCATGACAGGCTTGTTGACCGTGTAGTGCACTTCTCGGGTGCGCTTCTCATACTTGGGCACAGTGACTTGATATTCGACCGTGCGCGTTTCGGGAACCTGCTTGTAGACGGTGTATTCCTGTGTACGCTGCTCCGGACGGCAGTGGTTCTCCGTCACCGTGCGAGTCAGTGTTTCCATCACGGGCTTGTTTACCGTGTAATGCTCTTCGCGAGTTCGCTTCTCGTACTTTGGCACGGATACCTGATATTCGACCGTTTGCGTTTCGGGTACCTGCTTGTAGACCGTGTACTGCTGCGTCCGCTGTTCAGGTCGACAGAGAGTCTCGCTGACCATCCGGGTTCGGGATTCCATCACCGGGCGATTCACCGTGTATTGCACTTTACGGGTACGCTTCTCGTACTTTGGCACGGTTACCTGATACTCGACCGTTGTAGTCTCGGGCACACGGCGGTAGACCGTGTAGTTCTGTGTACGCTGCTCGGGACGGCATTCCACAACCTGAACTGTACGGGTCTCCATGGTGGTTTCGGGCACCATGATCGTGCGCTGGCATGTCTGATAGACCGTCTCGCAGGGAGTTTCGCCGCAGGGTGAGCCGTACCCCGATGCGGATCCGCCGCATGCGCGGTGGCCGCGATGCCATCGTCCGGCGACCACCGGCTGAGCGAGCATCGCCGTCAGCACGGGAATGAGTAGAAACTTGAAGCGGTGAATGCGACGCATAGTCTCCTCCTGCTTTGCCTATGCAAGGCCGTTAGTAAACCGCAATGCCCCCGGTGGAAATCGAAGAAGTGCTCGGCGTTCCCTATTTACGATCGTGCATGGACAAAAAAAGACCCAACGCAGAACTCACGTGCGTTGGGTCCATCATGGACGATTCTGGCGCGCCTGATCTTGGCGGGCCGTGCTGCGCTTCACGTTATCGACAATCGCACTTTTGTCAAGTAACTCGCGAGCGGATACGGCAGCGGCAACTTTCGCGCCACTTATTGCGTTTTGCTCTTGGACGCGACATGTTTCGACAATCGAAGAGTTCGCACGCTGAAGCCATCGGCGGAAGCGCTAGTCACGGTGTGCTCGGCAGGCAAATCCCATGCATCAACGCGCGTCCAAGAGTTACGAACCGTTTCCGTACGAGTGGGCAGGCCTGTGTCCTCGTCCCAGGCCTGAACGGAATAAGCGGTCGGCAGAAACTTGCCATCGGCGTTCTGCTCATTTTCGAGGACGGCAATCGTCACGTTCTCGCCATTGATCAGACGGTTAACAGTTGCCAGCTGACGGTCCTTCACGCGGTAGCTGGACGCGAACTGGCCGCCATCGAAGGCCACGAGTCGCCCCAGTGGGTGGTCGGTTTGACTGTCGGCGAAGCGAATTTCCGGCTTCGCACGGTCTGTCTTCGCGGCGTCGCTCGTCTGGCTGGCCGCGCGATGCATCGTCATCGATTCGAGCTGGCTGCTGACCCAAGCGGCCATCGCCGCATCCTCGCCGAGATCGACCTGCACTTCGCCATCTGCCGCCACCGTCACCGTGCCGGAAAAGGGCCGACCATCCAGATCACCAGCGATTTCTGCCGAGAAGCCTGGAAAGTTCTTCCATGTCGCGCGCGCTGCGACCGCCTCTTCAAACAGGGCGATTGCCTCGTCGTCGGGGCTGGCGACCAGCGGCCATTCAATCGACAGCGTGGCAAACTGCTTGATCTCGGAGTATGTCTTGCCGGCGTACTCCCCGCCGGTTGGAATCGTGTGCCCAACGTAGATGCAGTACAGGCTTGGCGCTGCGGGTGTAAAGATCACTTGCCCTTGAACGTCGGTCTTGAGTTCCTCACCCGCCAGGTCAGCATCAACAACGTCAACACGCGTGTCGGCGAGCGGCTGGCCACCCTGCAGCACGGTGAGCACAACCCGTTCTGCCTCGAACTTGGCCAGCAGTTCGATTGGAGTGCCGAGTGGTGCCATCTGATTGAGTTCCTCTGCCGACCCGGACATTGCCTTGGAGTAGTGCCGCAACAGAAATGTTGGCGAACCGGGCCGATCGAGCGCGCCATAGTCGAGCCTACCAGCCACGACCAAAGGGCCAGTCGTGGGCAAATGAGCGCGCAGTCGGTCATCGAGCCGGCGCATCGGCAGAGCGCGCCATTGTCCTGGTGTGGTCTGTATTTGAAACTCCGCGGGCGCGACTTTGGCGATGTAGCGCGGATCACCGGCCCGAGCGTACTCGCTGAAATACACCTCGGCGAATCGTCCTCCTTCGGCCGGCGGGCAAATGCGCGTGAACAGGAAGTGGGCGTGTGTTGTGGACGTGTGAACGAGCACAAGGACAGCCGCCAAGATGACTCGAGACCGACGCATGACACACCTCTCGCAGATCGGATTCATGTCGAAAAATCGTTCGAATTAGTTTAAGTCGCTGGTCGCAGCCAAACAATACGTCGCCGCCAGAAGGTCACCAGACGTGAGGGATCGCCGCGTTCGACGATCGCTTGAATTTCGGTCTTCAGCCGATGAATCTCGGCCTCGCTGTGATTCATTCGGATATACGGCTGCCGACGGAAGACTTCCAGATTCGGCACGAACATCCGAGCTGCGATCGACTCGGGAACGCGAATCGGCACCAGCTGGCTGGAGAACTTAATAAGTGGTTGCCAGTCGTCGATGGCCTCGAGTTCGGCCCCGATGTCCAGCCGCTGTCCGCGATCTGCGAGCATCGCCGTGACCATTTCGAAATAAGTCTTGAAGGCCGGCTGAGTGGTTTCAATCCAGTCGTTCTCCTCACTCGCGATGGCGCCGCCAGAGGTAAGGCACTTTCCCCAGCGTGAGACCGCGGCCCGATAGTCGCTCAGATGAGGCAACACGTACCGGGCATAGAGAAGATCGTACGGCCCGCTGGGAAGCCGAGCCGAAACATCTGCCGTGACGAATCGGACTCGCGACCCCGCCATCTGCTCGGCCAACTGGATAAAGCCAGGCGAACTGTCGACTCCGACGATGCAGGCTAGCGGAAACACTTCTGTCAGCAGCCGCGACGTGTAACCGGGACCGCAGCCGAGATCGGCGATGTTGGCAGGACGGCGATCGATCAAGGTCGTCAGGAACTCGCGCGAGCTGGGCTCAAAGATCTCGGCCAGGATGCGCAACCGCTCCGCCGCGACAGTCGAGTCGCCGAACGTATACGAACTGACTGGGTTTTCAGGCATTTCGGTTCACGGAAGGCAGTGATCGCGAGACAATTCACGGCGTGTCATACGCCTTGAGAATCGCACTATTGTCCAGCTCGCCGCAGCCGGCTGCTTCGGCCTTCTCGAGCAGTTGACGATGAGCCTCAGACAAGGGGAGTGTTCCGCCGGTTCGCGCGGCGGCATCGAGTATCAGCCGCACGTCCTTGAGATGTTGCGACAGCCTCGCCTGAGGAGAGAAATCGCCCGTGAGCATTTTCTCGCCCTTGGTATCCATAATTGCGGAGTATGCCGCCCCGGCCTTCAGGATGGTGAGCGTGGTGGTGGCATCCAACTCCAACAGCCGGGCGAAGGCCAGGCCTTCGGCAAGCGCAGCGCGGTTGAGGCCAAGCACCAGGTTGACGACAAGCTTCATCCGCGAGCCGCTGCCTGGCGGACCCACGTGAAACACTGCGCTCGCGATGCTGGCAAGCAGCGATTGGGATTTGGCGTATGTTTTGTCCGCCGCCCCGACCATCACGATCGCCTGACCATTGCGGGTTTGTACGCTGGATCCAAGGACCGTGGCATCGAGATAATCGACGCCGCCTTGTTTTAACGCCTCGGCAATCGCAACAGCCTGGTCCGGATCACCCGTCGAGGTATCGATAATCCGCATGCCAGGGCGGAGTTCATCTTTGATCGACTCGAGCAACTCGGCGACGATCTTTGAATCGGGCAGACTCAGGAAGACTGTATCGCAGCGGGTCACGACCGCGGCGCTCGAAGCCGCCACTTCTCCCCCAAGTTGCTGCAGCGCTGCGCGGCAGACGTTTGACACATCGAATCCCAGCACTTGGTATCCAGCCGCTACCAGCCGTTCGGCGATCGCCGAGCCGAGCAATCCCACCCCAATGAGCCCGACTTCGCCCATGGTTAGTCCTCCAGACGATTTTTACTGGTGTCGGGCGCAAAGCAGATGGCGATCATCCCGGCGACATACACCAGGCCGGTGAACGTGCCGACGCGGCCGTAGTCACCCTGAAACCATCCCGCCAGAAGTCCGGCGCCAAGCACGCTGATAGCAGCCAGAATGCGTCCCGAGTTAAAGGTGACGCCCGTACCTGTCGCGCGGACGCGCGTGGGGAACAGTTCTGGCAAGTACAGCGGCAGCCAGCCGAAGTACGTGACTCCGACGAAGCCGAGCAGGAACGCAAAGGTGCCGAACAGCGGATCATCGGGCGTTAGAAAGCTGTAGATGTAAGAGCTGGTGAGAAACGAGGAGAGACTGATCACGAAGTAGGTGAGTCGCCGGCCAAGTAAGCTCGCCAGCCAACCACCAAGCAGGCTGCCGAACACCGCTCCGCCGGAACGCAGAATCTGCGTTTTGGCCTTCAGTCGCGGGTCGTTCTTGGCTTTTACCGGCTGCGTGGCCACCGTGGCGCTGGCTGCCGTTGGAACTGCCGCGACTCCCACGGTCCGCGCTGCCGCCACTTGATCGGCCCAGGGGACCAGCCAGTTTGCGTTCGCCGCGGTGCCGATGACTGGAATTCCACCCAGGCAGATACCAATGATGGTTCGGCTCAACAGCGGCGGACGCAGGATTTCACGCACCGGTTGCGACTTGGAGTCGGTGTTATTTGCCGCTAGTCGCCCTGCCAGCCAACGCGGCGACTCGGGCACAATGGTCAGTGTGATCACACCAAGGATGGCTGGAACAGTTCCCACGAACAGCACCCACCTCCAGTGTTCGGGCGTGATCGGAAACACATAGCAGATGACGACGAGCAACACGAAGCCCACGTTGGCGGCGGTGCCCATCAGACCGGCCAATAGCGGCCGCGAGACATTGGGAAGTCCTTCAACTGCCAACGCGACCGCGTTCGGCCACACGCCGCCTATGCCCAGGCAGGCCGCAAATCGAAATCCCCAGAGCACGTACGGATTATCGACGAAGTAGGCGGCTCCAGTCAGAAGTGAATAGCACAGTACGCTATATCCCATAGCGAGTGTGCGTCCGCGGGAATCCCCCATGGCTCCGAAGATCCAACCGCCGGCCGCGGCACCAAGGAGAAATGCACATTGATACCAGGCGAACCACTGCGCGGCCGTACGTTCTAGCTGATCGCTGGCGACCACATCGCCCAGCATGTCGACGATCGCCGGGCGAGAGATCAGCACGAAGAGCGAGATCGACATGCCGGCACACATCCAGGCGGCGAATGCCACGGTGAGCAGAAGCGATCTCTGCGAAGTTGACAGCTCGGCAATTTGTGCGGGGCTGGTCGATGCGTCGCCAGGACTCGTCATGTACTTCTAATTCCCTTCTTCTGCCGCGACTCGTCCCAGGCGGCGACGATCCGGTTGGGGGCGATCAACCGATAGGCCTCCTCCAGAAATTCGCCGAGGTTAGCGAGATCCAGCGGCCCGTCGAGCCAAATGCCGATCCAGCCGTTGACTCCGACGTACGGCGGCTTCAAAAAGCACTTGGGGTCCGCCCTCAGCATTCGGGTCTGATCCTCGGGAAGGGCCTTCAGCCACACGGCTGGCCGCCCGCCACCGTGATGATTACTGGCGCTCGCATACATGGCGAAGATCTTGTTCCGAACACGAAACGTGGGTTCGCCCCATGCTTCGACCTCGTGCGTTTCGGGAAAAGCGAGGCAGAGCTTTCGCAGGCGAGTGAGTGGACGCGGTGGCACGATCGCCAGTTCCGATGAGCTAAGTGGGAGTGGGGGCGGGGTTTCTTGACAACTGCCATGCAAACTGTGCCAGCCGCGCGACGAGCGCGGTCTCTAGCGGGCCACGATAGGCGAAGCTCACGGCGCGTTCAATCTCTTGCGGCGAGGCAAACCCCACGATTGCGCTGGTCACTTGCGGATGGCTGATCGCAAAGCGGACCGCGGCTTCTTCGCGGGTCATGCCTGGCGGCAGGACGTCGCTCAGCTTCTCGGCTCGCGCCCGATCTCGTTCGAACAGCGCCAGCGGAAAGAACGGCGTCTTCAATGTGTGCGGGCTGGGCGGCTTACCGGCGAGTGCCCCCCCGGCCAGCACGCGAATTACGAAGACACCCATTTCCTGGCGGTGGCACGCCGCGATGACATTGCCGTAGTTCGTTTCGCTGAAATCAGCTGGAGCATTGCCTCCGGCCGAGGGATTGAGCAAGTGGTATGGCGTCTGAATCGTGGCGAATTGCCCGCTGGCAATTACCTCGCAAAGCGCCGCTGGCTGACCGATGCCAGTGAGTCCCAAGTGCTCGACAAGTCCTTCGCGGCGGAGTTCGTCGAGCGTTTCCAACAGACCGCCGGGCGAGAGCACACACGCTGGTGAGAGCGAAGTAGGTTCGTCGCCCGCCTGGGCCGTGATCGAGTTGTGCACCTGCAGCAGCGCAATCCGGTCGATCCGCAACCTGTGCAAGCTGGCCGCGACGGAAGCGCGGGCGACTTCACGCATCCTTTTCAGGTCGGGTGGCATGATGCGCACTTTGGTCGCGATTCGCACCTGTTCCTGAAGTCCAAGCGTCTGGAGCGCGAGACCCAGGCTTTGTTCGGACCGCCCTTCGCCGTAAGTCGCCGCCGTGTCGAACCAGTTCACACCCAGTTCGACGGCACGTTGAATTGTGGCGCACTGCTGCGTTGCCTCGTCACCTACCAGGAGTTGCGACACGGGGCCTGCACCAAAAGCGATTGGCGCTACCTTGATTCCGGTTTGGCCCAGGGATCGCAGTTGCATGTGAAATCCAGGACGAGTTCAATCCATCGCCTTGCAGGCCGTCAGCGCCATCACTGCCAGGCTGCTGCCCGCGTGGGTGATGTAGTGCCGGCTGTCTTTGTGTAGCGAGCGAGTGAACCAGCGGCCACTTGCGCGTTGATTGGACTTGAGCCAGGCGATTCCGCGCTTGAGCCGATCATCGTCGGCTGAAATGCCGGACGCTCGGGCTAGTACGATCGCGAGTCCCGTTGCATAACCGTCTCCCTTGGTGACCTCTTGCGGCGAACCATCTTCGCGCTCCCAGTTGCCGAGCGTCGCAATGCTCCAGCTACCGTCCTCATGCTGAAGTGAAAAGATCTCGCTCACGACCTCATCCCGTTCGGTAGCGGTCAGCCAGCCTGGTCTGTGCGTGTCGGCCCAGAGCAGCATCGCACGATGATGCAGCGTGGGCATCTTAGTCTCCACCAGGTACCGCTTGAGCTTCTCGATGCCTGACTGTACGACAGGCGTCTCGGCATATGACTCGGGGGCTACCGAAACGGCCAGGGCCATCATGGTCGCCCCGAACTCGTCGTCGCTTTCGAACGGCGGCCACTCGCAACTGATCCAGCTCACGCCGCCTTTCTCGCTCTGCACGGTCCACATCCGATCGAGCGCCGTGCGCGTCGTCGGATGCAGCGTGCCGCCTGTAAGCCGATCATTGTAGGCCAGCACCATCGCGGTCATCACGACTTCGGCATCCCACCGCGGACCTTGGTCTTGCCAGCGATCGGTCACGAGCTTTTCGGCGTAGTTTCGAACGGTTTGATGGGCTTCGTCGTCTTCACCCAAAGCCGGGCGGGCGAGCAGGTACAAGTAGTTCGTGTGGCAAGTCATGCAGTCACGCTGCTTTTGCCAGGCCAGCGAAGAGGAATCGAGAAAGTGCTTGGCCTGATCCGCGGAATAAGTTGCCGCCAGCGGTTCCTCGGGATTGTTCTCCGCCGGCGAGTCAACATTCGTCAGTGTCACTGCAGCAGGAATCGATGGTTCGCCACCTATTGCCCTACTAGCGAAAGACGCTAATGACAGGATAATCATCCAACTCGTGCGGCAATTCATGGAACTCTCCATGTTAGTTGGCGGGTGCGTCGAGCAGCTTGTGAATCGCGCCCATGAGTACGTCTTCGACCTCCGGCGCCGTATGGGAGACGCCGGGGCCGGTCTCGTAGCCCCCCTGGCCGTACGAGATCTTCGTTCCGATGTACCCAGGGCCGTATTCTCCATAGGCGGCCATCGCCACAAACAAATCGGGCCGGGCCTCCTGCGACCAGAGTTGATACTCCACGAACAACTCACCCGGCATGAACAGCACGCGCGCATTGGCCAACGACAAACAGCCGATGTCAACTTTCTCGCCGCGTTTGCAGCGTTGGAACCAGATCAGATCTTGTGCCACCGAAAAGCGATCTCCGGGCTTGGCCGCCGAGTTGTCGACCCTCTTTCGTAACTCGTCCTCGCTCATGTCGGGGGCGAGCGGCAGCGCAACGGGCTCCACTTTCCAGGCAACCTGCGCGGCCGTGATCGGATCGCGCTTGGTGGATTCCCAGGCCGCTTTCATTCCCGCCGCGACGCGGCCTGCAAGTACTTTCCGATTCTCGGTCGCCCCGTCGTTCCACTTGCCCGCGGTGACATTTCCACCGGCCCCATTAAAGTGCACCAGCGGT
>Ga0169931_10013563_pt1 | contig 11118 bp, 13 predicted proteins | sample Kivu_15m_20L_FD_129675 | JGI IMG/M metagenome (GOLD analysis project Ga0169931, IMG submission 129675) | Freshwater microbial communities from Lake Kivu, Western Province, Rwanda to study Microbial Dark Matter (Phase II) - Kivu_15m_20L... | ecosystem: Environmental > Aquatic > Freshwater > Lake... | reverse complement strand
GAACGTAAACCGTAGGAACGTAAACCGTAGGAACGTAAACCGTAGGAACGTAGACCATGGTCCCTAGAATTCTGAATGCCATGGTGGCGGTCGGCCAGCATAGCCTGGGGCGGCTGGCGGTGCTGCTGCTGTTGCCCATCCTGCTGAGCGGTTGCCTGCGCTACGACCTTACCCTGCGCTTTGACCACCACACCCACGGCCAAATTTTGCAGACCATGGAGCTCAGCGATCGCGGCGTCGCCCTGGCCCAGCCCACCCTCGCCCCCTGGCTGGAGGATTTGAAGGCGCGATCGCGGCCCCTGGGTGGGCAGCTGAGTCAAGGCCCCCAAACCGTGATCCTCGCCGTCCCCTTCGGCACCGCTGCTGACCTTGTCCAGCGGTTCACTCAGGTGTTTGCCGTCGCTGAGAGTGCCCCTGACGCTGTCCCTGGGGCGACCCCTGGCGTCCAGGACGGTAATGCCCTATCCCAGGGGCCAGGCCCGCACCTGGAGTTAGCTGGCTGGGGAGTCGTGCCCTTTGAGCTGGCCATCGACCAACGGAACTGGGGTTTAGCCAGCCGTACCCACCTGATCTACGTCCTCGACCTACAGGATTTACCCGCCAACGGCGATGGCTTCACCGACACCGCCCCCCCCTGGGCTGACCTCCGTCTTCGTCTCCAGGTGCCCTGGGGCCTAGCCGAGGTCGCCCCCCCAGCCACCCCCCCCATCACCCAGGATGCGACCGGAGCCACCTGGCAGCTCCAGCCGGGGCAGCTGACCCGCATTGACGTCGTCTTTTGGTTGCCCAACGCGGTGGCCCTGGGCACCCTAGGTATTGTGGCCCTAGTGCTGGGGGGCTACGGGCTGCGCTACCGAGTGCTGAAGCATGGACTCGGGCAAAACATCAAACCTTGAACCCCAGATAGAACTGACGCTGCCAGAGTTCCGTTCCTGCCTGCCCCCTGCCCCCTGGCTCCTGGCTCCTGGCTCCTGGCTCCTGGCTCCCGCCTCCTGTCTCCATCAGCTTGACCCGCCTTAAAACATACCCCCCTAAAAACCTTTGGCCAAAGTTAAAGTCTGCCTGGTTAAATAGACCTAGCGATTTGACCTAGCAATGGAAGGCCCAGAGCAATGAGACAGATTAATTTCGTTGTTATTTTTGTGATTGCGTTAGCCTTGGTACTATTCGGGATTGAAAACACCGAGCCAGTGATTATCCACATTGCCCCCGGCCTGGATGTGGAGTCTCCCCTCTGTGTGGAGTTGATCATGGCCATGGGCATTGGGGCCGTATTTGCTTGGGTGTTTAGCGTTTGGGCCCAGGTGCAGGGCTACATGACCTTTGGTAAACAAATGCAGCAGCGTGAACTGCACATTCAGAAACTGGAACAGGACGTACAGCGCTACCAGGTCGAGCTCGAAGAACAGAGTCTGATGCTGCCCGCCGCCAAGCCCGCCAACGGCGACAGTGATGAGGCCTTTGCCCAGTAGGTTTTACGGCCATCGGGGGGAGAGTTCGTTAAGATAGGGCAAATTCTCGCCTGGGGTACTTTATCCATAGGCGATGATTCACGTGCTCCCCTAGTTGATCCAGGAACTAGGGACGAGAGCAAACCTAATCACCTACTCATCCCCTACATCTAGGCGGGAAACTTCTATGACTCCTGAGCAGGCTGAAGCCAAATCATCGTCTACCCTCGCAGCGGTTTACCGCTTTCTAGGGGGCGCGGCCTTGGGTACATTTCTGATGGTGATTTTGATGTCCTACGGAACCTCCATGCCCTGGAGCCTGGCTCAAGTGGGTGTGTTATCGCTGCCGGTGGTCGGGTTTGGGGTACTGGCGGTGGTTTGGGGACAACAGTTCATCGATGCGGTCATGCAGACCTTAAACAATGCCGGGTTTTAACCCCAGGATTGCCCCTCTATGTCCTCATCCCTGGCTCAAACCGCGATCGCCTTTCTCATCGACCTGGCCGAGCAGGGCGAGATTGATCCGTGGGATGTCAAAGTCATTGACGTAATCGATCGCTTTTTGTCTTTGCTCAAGACCCAGGCGGCCGCCCTAGCCAGCCAGGGGCGCACCCCCTACGAGGCCAACCTGTCGGAGTCGGGCCAGGGGTTTCTCTATGCCTCCATGCTGGTGCTGCTGAAGGCCGATACCATGGTGCGGGCCGAAGCTGAGGCCGAGGCCGAGGCCGCCGCCGGTGACGCCTGGGAAGAGGAAGTCCTAGAGACGGTGCCCCTACCCCGCAACCTGGAGCGGCACCTGCACCGGCGGGCTGTAGCTCCCGCCCCCCAGCGGCGGCGGGTGACGCTGCAAGAGCTGATTCAGCAGCTAGAAACCATGGCCACCGTCATGGCTGACCACACGCCGCGCCTGCGGGCCCGGCGAGCGCGGCCTCAGCCCCAGCGTCAGGCGGTGCGCGCCATCGCTCAGCTGGCCCACCAGGAGAACCTCTCCGAAATCGCCGCCGCCCTCGAAGCCTTCCTGGATCAGTACTGGGACGAGCTCGGTGAACAGGCGCTCTGGCTCGACTTTGAGCATTTGCTGAGCCAGTGGCCTCAGTTTAAGCCTGCGGATCTCGAAGACAGCCACGAGTTTGACAGCCCCCAGGCTGAGTCTGTCCACGAAAAAGTGGGGGTGTTTTGGGGGCTATTGTTTCTCTCGGCCCAGTCTAAGGTGGAGATGGCCCAAGATACCTTTTACGGCGATCTGCGGGTCAGAAACCTAAACCGCGCCCCGATTACCGCCGAAGAAGCAGAATTACCGGCGTTTATGCTGCCTGATTAAGAATGTTCCAGCTCATCACTCATCCAGGGTTGTGATGGGACAGACCCACTGGGATGATTACAGCGTCCTGGGTCGGGATAGTCCATGAGATGGAATATTCTAAGGCCAAAACGCAAAGACTAGAGAGTGCTAAGGATGGCTATCCCGTTCGCGGCTCAGCGGGCTATTTTAAAGGAAGTGTAATAACTCCTTGAAGGCCAGATAGGTTTCATGGGGACTGGCGTACAGCACTGCTAGCATGGCAGGGTGCTTGTCCCTCCTGGGATTTGTCTGCTTGGCTCGGGGTAACCTGTCCCTTAGGGTATTCCATCTAAAAAAACGTCTTGGTAAAGTCTGTTAACTCCTCCTGTTAGGACTGCCGCAGTGAAACCTCGGATCAGTGTTTAGCTGGAACAGACTTATAAGGAATTGATTAGCGGTAGATCTATCCTCTTAACAGTATTAAGGATCCTATTTTTATGAAAGCCATGATCTTGGCTGCCGGTAAAGGCACCCGTGTTCGGCCCATCACCTACACGATTCCCAAGCCCATGATTCCGATCATGCAGAAGCCAGTGATGGAATTTTTGCTGGAACTCCTTCGCCAGCATGGCTTTGACCAAATTATGGTGAACGTTAGCCACCTGGCCAACGAGATTGAGGGTTACTTTCGCGATGGTCAGCGCTTTGGGGTTGAGATCGCCTACTCCTTTGAGGGCCGCATCGAAGAGAATGGCGAACTGGTGGGCGATGCCATTGGTTCGGCCGGGGGCATGCGTAAGATTCAAGATTTTTCGCCGTTCTTTGACGATACCTTTGTGGTGCTCTGCGGCGACGCCCTGATCGACCTTGACCTGACCGAGGCGGTGCGTCGCCACCGCGCCAAAGGCTCCATCGCCACCATCATTACCAAAACCGTGCCGCTCAAGCAGGTGCCCAGCTATGGGGTGGTGGTGACTGACCCCGAGGGGCGAGTCAAGTCATTTCAGGAAAAGCCCTCGGTAGAGGAGGCCCTGAGCACCGAGATCAACACCGGTATTTATATCTTTGAGCCCGAGGTGTTTAACTATATTCCCTCCGGCGTGTCCTTTGACATTGGGGGCGACCTGCTGCCCAGTCTGGTGGCCAACAATGCTCCCTTCTACGGCATTCCCATGGAGTTTGAGTGGGTCGATATTGGTAAGGTGCCCGATTACTGGCGCGCCATCCAGGACGTGCTCACCGGGGTGGTCAACCTGGTGGATATCCCCGGTGAAGAGATTCGCCCTGGGGTGTACGTGGGGCTCAACGTCAAGGCCAACTGGGACAAGGTCAACCTCGAAGGCCCGGTTTACATCGGCGGCATGACCCACATCGAAGACGGGGCTACGATCATTGGCCCCAGTGCCATTGGCAACAACTGCTCGATCTGTAGCGGGGCGATCGTCGACAAGAGCGTGATTTTTGAATACTCGCGCATTGGGCCGGGTGTGCGCCTGGTGGACAAGCTGGTGTTTGGCCGCTACTGCGTGGACAAAACTGGAGCCTCCATCGACATGAAGGCCGCTGCCCTCGACTGGTTGATTACCGATACCCGTCAGGAGTTTCCGCTGATGCCGCCGGTTGAGCACCAGGCGATCGCGGAGTTGCTCGAGCAGCACATCTAGCCGTCGCTCTCGGCCACAAAACCGCAAAAACCCTGGGGATGTTCAGCATCCCCAGGGTTTTTGCCATCTATCCCAGGGTGGAATCCGGTATAACCCAATGAAATGTTGTCTTTGATACAACTCATTCAGGTACTTTTCCCAATTCTTATAGGATGCTGTAAAAGCTAAAGGCAGCCGTTACCGCATGCGGTGGGACTGCGAACTGGATGGTTCGCTGGGGAGGCTGTCATTTGATCCCTGTATTGGAGATATTTGGAGACACAATGAGCGATCGCAACCGTTCTTTTCGTCTATCGCGGCGACAGGTAATGCGGGGTCTGCTGGCCTCCTCTGCCTTTGGTCTAACGGCTAAGCTGAGCACCGGCTGCGCCCAATCGCCCGGCACCGGGGGCGATGCGGCCACTGGCGACGCTGCGGCTGAAGAAATTGTCGTGGGCTTTATCTACGTCGGCCCGAAGGATGACTTTGGCTACAACCAGGCCCACGCCGAGGGGGCTGCAGCCATGGTGGCCAACGTGCCCGGCATTCGCCTGGTGGAAGAGGCCAGCGTGCCCGAAACCACGGCGGTGGTCGAGACCATGCGCAACATGATTGAAATTGACGGGGCCAAGGTGCTGTTTCCCACCTCCTTTGGCTACTTCGATCCCCACATTTTGACTCTGGCCGCAGAGTTCCCCGATGTGCAGTTTTTCCATGCCGGGGGCCTGTATCAGGAGGGTGTCCACCCCAACAACGTCGGCAGCTACTTTGGCTTCATTGACGAAGCTCAGTACGTGGCCGGGGTGGTGGCCGGGCGCATGAGCCCGACGGGCAAGCTGGGCTTTGTGGCGGCTAAGCCCATTCCCCAACTGCTGCGCAACGTCAACAGCTTTACCCTGGGGGCGCAATCGGTGAACCCGGCGGCCACCACCCAGGTGGTATTTACCGGCGACTGGTCGGTGCCCGTCAAGGAAGCCGAGGCGACCAACAGCATGGTGGATCAGGGTGTTGATGTGATTACCTGCCACGTTGACAGTCCCAAGGTGGTGATGGAGACCGCCGAGAAGCGCGGCGTCTATACCTGTGGATACCATGCCAACCAGAGCAGTCTAGCTCCCAAGGGCTACCTCACCGGGGCCGAGTGGGATTGGGCGACTGTCTATACCCGGCTGGGCAAAGAATTTATGGAGGGTAAGACCCTGATGTCCGGGGCTATTCCCCACATTCTGCGGGGTGGGTTAGCCGATGGTTTCTGTAAGCTGTCTCCCTACGGGCCTGCCGTCACCCCTGAGGCCAAGACCGACGGCGATGCGGCTATCGCTGGCATTAAGTCAGGGAAGGTGGTGATTTACAAAGGGCCCCTGGAGACCAATACCGGCACGGAAGTGCTTCCGACTGGCAAATCTCTTCCCATCGACGATGTTGAGCTAGAAAAAATGGACTACTTGGTCAAGGGCGTGGTTGGATCCATATAACTAGGGAATAACCATGGCGTCGATGACAACCTGGCGGCGATCGCTGGAGGCTGTGGCTCTGCCCGTCGGAGCGGTGTTCGTAGCCTTCGTGATCTTTGGCATCTTTTGTGCCTTGGCGGGGGCTAACCCCTTGGCGGTATACGGCTCTATCTACAAGGCGGCTTTTGGCAGCTGGAGTGCCTGGCAAAATACTTTGATTAGGGCCGCGCCCCTGATGCTGACCGCTCTCTGTACGGCTCTGCCCGCCCGTCTGGGGCTGGTGATTATCGGCAACGAGGGGGCGTTGGTCATGGGTGGTCTGGCCGCGGTGCTGACCGGTTTGGCCCTGGGGCCGAGCCTGCCCGGTGGTCTGGTGCTGGTGGCCATGGCCCTGGCCAGTCTAGTGGCAGGGGGGCTCTGGATTATGTTGGCGGGGGCGCTGCGTCACTACCGGGGCGTGAATGAGACGATCAGCAGCCTACTGCTGAACTACATTGCGATCGCCCTGATGAACCAACTCGTGCAAGGGCCACTGCGGGATCCGGCCTTTGTGAGCAAGCCCTCCAGCTATGAGATTGTCGAGACGGCGTGGCTGGGCACCCTGCCCGCCACCCGCATTCACTGGGGTCTGATCTACGGTCTAGTGGCCTCAGCCCTGGCCTACATCCTGATTCAGCGCACGACCTTTGGCTTTGCTGCCCGCACCGCCGGGGGTAATGTGCGCGCCGCCCGCATTGCCGGGTTGCCGGTGGGCAAGCTCACCCTGGCCGTATGTTTCCTAGCTGGGTCCTGCGCTGGCCTAGCCGGCATGGTAGAAATGGCCGCCGTGCAAAAGCGGCTAAATGAGTCCATTGTGTCGAGCTATGGCTACGCGGGTATCTTGGTGGCCTTCGTGGCCCGCCACAACCCCCTGGCCACGGTGCTGGTGTCGGTGCTGCTGGGGGGCATTTTGGCGGCTGGCGGCATTTTGCAGCGGTCCCACAACCTACCCGACGCCACTGTGCTGGTGTTTCAGGGCATTGTGTTTCTGTGCGTTTTGTACAGTGACTCCCTCTACGGGCGGCTGCCCATTTTTCAGGAACGCTCTGAGCGCCCTGGCAGTGCCGTGGCGGCCAGTTAGATCACGAATTCTAGGAGAGATGGCGGGTGGCTGAGGTGATCAACCGATCAACCTAAGAGGGTGTTTGAAAAGGGTTGTCCCAGGTCTGATTTGCCACCAAGAGACAGCAAAAGCGCTGATTTTTGAGGACATTAGCCTACGACCTAGGTGTAACCTGAGACGCTCTTTGACTTTTCAAACACCCTCTAAGGCTATTTCTGGACAATATTTCCCAAATGGTGGGCAATGCCCACCCTACAGCGGCTACAGTCGCTAGATATAAGCAGGGTCTTCTTGCCTAAAAATCTCCTTAGGATTGGCAAAGCAACCCTTGTCCATCGCCTCCTCATCCTAGGACAGGCCAAATTGTGAAGATGTGAGAGGAACCAATGGCGACAGAATTACTGGGCTGGTGGGGAGTACCCCTGGGCATTGTGGCAGGTACCCTGCGGGGCAGCGTTCCTTTTTTGCTGGTGAGCCTGGGGGAGTGCCTGACCGAGAAAAGTGGCAAAATCAACCTGGGTCTGGAAGGCACGCTGCTGATGGGTGCCATGAGCGCCTACGCCATTTCCTACCTCAGCTCCGGTCTGGTTGGCCCGACCTTGGCCCCCTGGCTGGGGGTGCTGGCGGCGGGGGCGGCAGGCATGATGCTAGGGGCCATTCACGGGTGGCTGTCGCAGCAGCCCCGAGTCAACGATGTGGCGGTGGGCATCGCCATGATTATTTTTGGCAGTGGCTTGGCCAATTTTTTGGGTAAGCCCTTTATTCAGCCCCAGGCGCCGCAGTTGCCCACCCTGTCCCTGGGTGGCTGGAGTGATCTGCCCCAGGTACAGTCGGCCCTGCTGATTAGCCCACTGTTTTTGCTAGGGGTGGCGATCGTGCCGCTCATGAGCTGGTTCTTTAAGTCGACCCGTTGGGGGCTCTACGTGCGGGCAGTGGGTGACAGCCCCGATGCCGCCAAGGCCATGGGCATTTCGATTTTTGGGGTGCGCATGGCGAGCATTGTGGCGGGCAGCTTTTTAGCGGGCATTGGCGGGGCCAGCCTGTCGCTGTTTTACCCCGGCGTGTGGACTGAGCGCATCTCCAGTGGCCAGGGTTTGATGGCGGTGGCGCTGGTCATTTTTGCCCGCTGGCAGCCCTGGCAGTGTTTGTGGGCGTCGCTGCTGTTTGGCGGTGCGCAGTCCCTAGGGCCCGCGTTTCAGTCAGTGGGTATTGACTCCTACTACTATCTGTTTAATGCAGCGCCGTACATTTTGACCCTGGTGATTATGATCATTACCTGTTCGCCCAAGCGCACCCTGGCCGGGGCACCGGGGGGGCTGGGTCAGGATAGCTGATCAAGGCCGACCCACAGCCATCTCCCCTTGGGTTAGGACAAGACAACAGGCATTGGGTGGCGATCTGGCTCGCCACCCAATGTTGGCTATGTCGGCGTCTCTTGGCCTCAGCTACCCGGTAGGGCCCTATTCAACCTTTAGGTACGCGGCTCAGCGGTCGTTACAGTGGGATAATCTAATTGGCAGCCGACTTTGAGGGGAATGGCCTCGAAACGTCCCAGCGCCTAGCCCCCTTGACCCCTCGATTGAGACATTACCCTATGACCCTGGCTGAGCAGCTCATTCGCATGGCAGAAGACGAGCTGACCGAGTACAGCACCGATGCCCGCAAAATTGAAAAGTTGCGCCGCAAGTTTAGCTTCGCCGTTCCCTACCCTCAGCAAGCTGCGGTGCGGGAGGAGGTGGCGGCCAGCATTCCCAGCAATTTTCTCGCTAAGCTGATCGAAGAAAACCGGCAGACGGTAGCCCTGCCGTTTTGGGGCATTGGTGGCCTGGGTTTGCTGCTGGGCATTTCAGGGCAGCAGCCCCTGGATTTGATCGCCACGGGGGTTGGCTTTTACCTGGCCTTTCAAATTCAAAAGTTGGGCTGGGAACTAGAAGCCAAGCGCCTAGTGCTTAAAACCCTAGACGAGATCGAGGCCAGCGTTAAAAACCCTGCACCGGAAGCTCCATGACCTCTGCGATCGCCAATCAAACTGCTCTGATTACTGGAGCCAGCAGCGGCATTGGAGCAGCCTGCGCCCGTGCCTTCGCCTCGGCGGGGGCGCGACTAATCGTGGCTGCCCGCCGCTCAGAACCCCTGCAAGCCCTAGCCGAAGCGCTCCAGCAGCAGCACCCGGTGGAGGTTTTGCCCGTGGTGCTCGACGTGCGCTACCCCGAGGCCGTCAGCGCTGCGATCGCAGGCTTGCCCGCCCCCTGGCAAGACATTGACATTTTGATCAACAACGCTGGGCTCAGTCGGGGGCTCGATAAACAATATGAGGCCCCCCTAGACGACTGGGAAGTCATGATCGACACCAACATCAAGGGGCTGCTCTACGTCACGCGGGCGGTGGTGCCGGGCATGGTGGCGCGGGGGCGGGGCCATGTGGTGAATGTGGGGTCGATCGCTGGACGACAGACCTATCCCGGCGGCAGCGTCTACTGTGCCACCAAGGCGGCGGTGCGATCGCTCTCCGAAGGGCTAAAGCTCGACCTTCTGGGCACCCCCGTTCGGGTCACCAATATAGACCCCGGCCTGGTCGAAACCGAGTTCAGCGTCGTGCGCTTTGGAGGCGACGCCGACCGAGCTAAAGGGGTTTACCAAGGCATGACGCCCCTCACGGGCAATGACGTGGCCGATGTTATCCTATTTGCTGTTACTCGCCCACCCCACGTCAACATCAGCGATGTGCTGCTGCTGCCGACGGATCAGTCCTCAATGTTCCACATCCATCGCCGGCCTGAATCCATCGCCTGAATCGGGCTCCTGAATCGAGGGTCTGCCCCCGACCCGTGATCAGGACGATACAATTATCGGTGGCACGCAACCGTTCCTTCCTTGCCCATACAACCATGACTCTTTCCGTTGGCGACCCCGCCCCCGACTTTAGCCTCCCTGATGCCACGGGCAAAGCCTACAGCCTGGCCGACTTGAAGGGTCAGCGGGTAGTGCTGTACTTTTACCCCCGCGACAATACCCCCGGCTGCACCAAAGAAGCCTGCGGCTTTCGCGATCGCTACGCCGATTACCAGGGCAAAGATATCGTCGTGCTGGGGGTCAGCACTGATGACGCCAAATCCCACGGCAAATTTATCGACAAGTTCAGCCTACCCTTTCCGCTGTTGGTGGACGAAGGCGGTGAGATGGCCAGCCGCTACGGCGTTTATGGCCTGAAAAAGTTTATGGGTAAAGAATACATGGGCATTACCCGCAGCACCTTTATCATTGGCCCCGACGGCAACCTAGAAAAAATCTATCTCAAAGTCAAAGCTGAAACCCACGCCGACACCGTGCTGGCCGACCTGGAAACCCTGTAGCCCATGGCTTATTGTGCCCATATTCTGCGCACCTTGTTGGGGCTGCTGCTGCGTCGACCCATTTTGGGCACCTGCGTGATTCCCCTGGCGACTGACGGCGCTATTGTATTAGTGCGCCGCCGCGACAACGGCCTGTGGAGTCTACCCGGCGGCATTGTTGACTGGGGCGAAGACGTGATCACCGCTGCGGCTCGGGAACTGCACGAGGAGGCGGGTCTAGAAACCGTGGGGCTAGACCGTCTGGTGGGGGTTTATTCCCAGCCGGGACGCGATCCACGCTTCCATTCGGTGTGTGTAACCGTAGCGGTGCGGGTCACGGGGAAACCCTACCCCGCCGACCCCCGCGAAATTTTAGAAGCCCGTGCTTTTATGCCTGAAGTCCTACCGTGGGATCACCTGACCCACGACCATCGCCAGCATTTGCAAGACTTCTTTAAAGGAGAAACGGTTTTAGCCTAAGCTTTTGGGTAAGTCTGCTAGGTTTAACCGCTAGGATGTCGCTTGTCGGTTACGCTGGCACCGTCTACTTTTCCCACCCGCTATGCCACTCCCCCCCCCGCCATTCCGATTCGCACGGGCCGGATTAAACTTCCCCTGGGGACGGTGACCTGGCATGAAGGGGGCAACCCCCAGGGCGAAACCATCCTGTTGCTGCACGGTTCCTGGCATGATAACACCCAGTGGCTACCGCTGATGCAGGCCATGGCCACCTTCCAGCAATTGTAAATTCAAAAATTCTAGGGGCTGAAACCCTTGATACCTCGTTCAGATCAAGTTCCATTGATGGGCATTGATCGGCTAAAACGCCGTAAACTCGTTCCGAATTTATTTTT
>Ga0169931_10013562_pt1 | contig 11118 bp, 7 predicted proteins | sample Kivu_15m_20L_FD_129675 | JGI IMG/M metagenome (GOLD analysis project Ga0169931, IMG submission 129675) | Freshwater microbial communities from Lake Kivu, Western Province, Rwanda to study Microbial Dark Matter (Phase II) - Kivu_15m_20L... | ecosystem: Environmental > Aquatic > Freshwater > Lake ... | reverse complement strand
GTAGGATACTCGGGCCCGTAACGAACCCTAATTTGAGCTCGGGCCGGGGGCGTAGCGCGCCTTACGTCGTAACTATGTATGCTTACGTCACGTCGATTCTGCAGCTTTTACCCCTACGGATCAGTACAATCAGAAAATGATGACATTATGATGGCAATACAGTAGTTCCCGTCTGAAGCTGTGAAATCCTTGATCACGTGGCGAAAGCAGAAATTCCGAAGATCAACGAGGATAGGGAAGTACCGAAACGAAAAGGCAACGAAAACTGCCTTATCATGGTGGATGAGACCATTCTTGGTCACAAGTGTCCGTTTCCCTACTGATCTTCAGCATTTCTGCCTTCGCCATGCATTCAAGGATTTCGCATCTCCAGACGGGATCGAATGATAATTGATCTCATCATGTCATTATTCTGGTAACACTCTCAAATGAGCTGAATGAGTTGCTGGTTCATACCTCCCTTGACAGCCGCTGTCTATTGAGCTCATTTTCTTAGCTCTCCTTCATAATCTGCTGAACATACTATGCCTGTCAAAAGAAGACTGTTGAGCGAAGTGATTGCTATTGTACCTTAAAGCAGTGTATCGAGTTGCCTCTGCAGGTATTAGTATATTATTTAATAATAATAAAATCCTAAACGCTTAGAGTATATCTACTATCTAATTGGATCCGATATAACTAATGCCGCCCCACTGGTAGGTAATCCCACGGGTGGTATAATAATAAACACAATAAACTAAAAAAAAACAAATAATCCTAGCTCTCTTTCCTCCATCGTTTATTCATCGGATGTATCCGGTGGCCTAGTAGGGTGGAAGTATTGGTATATGTTTTCCTTGCCCACAAGCCATGCAGGTATTAGTATATTATATTGTAAAATTAAGTTCTATTCTAAAGTAGTATATGTACCTAGTTTAAACGCGAGTGGGATCGTCCATATTTAGCTCGGCAAAGAGTCCCGCGAGGTCTAATAGCAACGGTTGTGCAACACTCAAGAATAATTTAATGCGATCTTGGGCATCCGATAGCATTTTCATTGAAATATATTCTTCAAGGGCGTCACCGGATAAACTTGATCCAGTGCCTTTCGAAGATGCTAAGACGGCTCCTCCACGTGCTTCATAAGTGTTCAGCTCGGAACCATTGGTTTTGGATGATCCAAATAAACTGTAAGACAATTTTTCCCATTCTTTTCCTAAATGATCGCCGATTTTAACAATTTCAGTGGATAGTTGTCGGCCGATATTTTCCAGTTCATGTCCAAGATTCTGAAACATATTTTGCTCGCGACTTTTTCTGTCACTAATTATTTCTCCTTTGGAGCTGACGCGTACATTCGGGTCATGAGTATCTGCAGACTCTATTGTACGTTCCTGATCAACGGAACTTTTATCCATTGATTCAGAGGATTGATGATCATCCTTGGTGTCTACATGGAAATGATTTTTGGTTAACAGTTCATTCAATAGACTTGGATTCATATGACGAAAGATCACATGTATATCAGGAGCCGACTGGAAAGAATATGAAAATATTTTTTGCACTGCCCATCCATGTAGATTTCCATATACCTCTGAATATGCTGCACTCACAGCATGTACTGCTGATGAGAAAGCCGATGGTATCTTGAGAACGTTATTGAAAATCGAAGTTTGGTAATGGCACTGTCGTCGCACCCACAGCAGTCCCATAGCAGCTGACTTCTCCTTTAGTATTGGTAGCTTTTTATTGGGATGAAAATCTACTTTAACTTCATGCTGGAGCAAGTCCCTCAAAGTAGGGCTTTGAGGGACATGAATTTGGCGGGCAGATATTCGATCGTTCAAAGAACAACAAAATGCATCATCGTCGAGCTCTGCAGTAGCATCTCCTGCCTGTGAATGAATGTTGTCCTTGGCTTCAAAGTATAAGTCAAGCCATTCATGGACAGAATTTTCAATTTTGGCTAGGTTTTGGACTATATCCTTGTGTCCGAGACTCATCCCTACAGCATATCCTTTATAACCTTCAGGAACTTGTCGTAATAAACGCCACTCGGCGAAAATTCGTATAGCGGCACAAAATTGCAAAGCATCTATATCTCCATACATCATTTGCTGAGAATGGCTATCACTTAGATGAGGAAAGTTTTTCTGTAGAAGAAATCCACGACTTTTGGCAGCTGCTTCATCTAAGGAATGTAATACATCTATCAGTTCCTTACGAAGAGCGTTTCCACGGCCGTCAGGTTGAAAATATTTTTCTCGATCAAATCCAGCTTTGCTCGACTCCATAGCATAATTCAATATAATAGCAATATCACTGAGAGTCATTTCAGCAATTTGGGACCGGGATAGGAAAGGCTCACTATTAGATAAAATATTGATGGGGGTTTGTCTTGCAGATATATCTAAGCCTCCTCCACCACGAGGAATCGACGCAATGGATCGATGAAGTTGAAACTCCTTCTCTGTTGAAGAAGGATTGATATTGTTGTCTGTATGGCTGGAAGTCATCCAAAAAATATTTGACCATCGTGTTACAAAACTCCAATGTTCATTTCTGCGTAGATCAACACCTCCAGCAAATGGTAAGATAGGACTCAGTGCTTCTGTGACACTTTCAATCATAGCAGGACCTAACAGACCACGATGATTCTTTCCAACATCTATATTGGATGAAGATGAAGAACTAGTGAATCGTCTCTGAGAGTGCAAAGCATCATCATTCTTGCGATAACGAGCCATTGTGGCAAGTATTAAGAGACTGAAAACGAAAGCATTGACTAAACGACTGAATCGTAAATGCCCTCGCATAGAATCATAAATCGAACAGAGCAAGGTATAATCTTGGTCTGTGCTATCCACAAGACCTACAAGTGATACTGCCGATGTGGAAGGTGAGAGTATAGATACAAAGGGAGATCGACTTAAACTGGTTGCGCTTTCTTCAACTTCAACAGAAGACGAGGAGGATACCTTACATGGGTCTTGGAATTCTTCACATTCTAAAGTTGGTGTTAGTTTATACTTTTGTCTAAATGTAAAGGGAGTATGACGATGAGGATTGGTGTATAAAATAGACGATTAGTTATCGTGGAAATACGAGTAATACAGACTTACGCTTGAACGCTGAATCGACTCGCTTTCAATTCTGGAACAATTGAAGATGCTGGGTACCTAAATGAATGCTGTGTAAGAGAAAGTGTTGGAGTAACACAATCCAAGGAACGCACTTTCCTTAGAGCGTTGCGTGATGCGTCTATAGGATTTGAAGTTTGATGATACTTCATGGTTCAATCAGGAGAAGGAATACGGTATATTATGAACTTATTTAATAATCAAAAGGTAGAGAGAAAGTTTTGTATTTTATGCCTCGGGACTGGTGTCAACGCAAAATGACATCCATGGATCGATACCATCGAAGAAGTATAATACTGTATCGCCAGGTTATGATCAATATGACATGCGTGAGTTAACGAACAAACGCAATTCCCTTGTGATCATTCGAACTACAGTACATACAATAGTATGTTTTAGTGATTTACTTACGCACAACGCTCACTCGTATTTAACTACAAACGTTCGTTTGTCATCACGTGTCACACAGTCAAAGGACGAGCTCCTGTTCCTTCTGCCGAATTGTGTACAGGAAGCAACTGCGTACTAGACGTACGGCACATAAAGGTGTACGGTGTACTACTGATACTGCACAGATTCAGCATTCAGCACAGTCCCCAGGTTGTGCCACACGTGCCAGCAGCAGAGCCTGAGAGGGTTGATCGATTGGACACACACACACACACACTGTATGTAGAGAAGTGGAGTTGAAGACCTATGCAAAATACCAAATCCAACCAAGTATCTAATGATCTTCCTCTCAAAAAGGAATCCGAAGATAGTCGTCAATGTCTTCAAGAGCGTTTACATACTCTTTTAACTCGCATCTCGAAAACGATTGAAATTCTACAAACTTGGCCAGCCGAAGAAAAACACTCGCACTCACAAACGCAAAAACTTATTCAATCTTTGCATAAAATCATTGAGGGTATACGACAAGTAGAAGAAAAGGTAAAAGGTGTGAGTGATGAAGACCGTAAACAAACTCAAACAACAGGAGGGGAAGTTATGACTCTTCAAGAAAAATTACGACAAACGGCGATACCTCTAGATCTTCTAGATATGATGGACTATGGTAATACTGAATACAATCCAAAGAAGAATGCTGATGATGTAAATAATTTTCAATCATCACACTTCACAGGATTAAATCCAGATTGCTTTGCTCGAGGCTTGTTACGAGAATCCCTACGCCAAATAGGAAATATGAATCGACGTAAGGCAGCGTTAAAAATGTTAGCTGTTTCCATTCAAAATGGAATTAATGCAAGAGACGATTCCTCGGCGAAAAGATTGAAAATTGAGTGAGCATGAGTGTGTATGTTTTTATATTTAAAGCTGTAATTCTACCGTAGCATGAGGCTTAGCTATCCATTCCATGAAACCCCATGAAACTGATTTGAAAAGGAACAAAGATCTTGAATATGTTATAAGTCGTTAACAATAAATTCCATCGATATTTTACAATATATTATTGACGTTGACTTCTACCATCTCATAACTCATGTTACGCATCTGATAATAAGATTGTGCAACAACAGAAACGTTTTTCCATCTCTTAGCAAGATTATTCCTCATGAAGAAGCGAAGGCCTCATGATTCAAGAAAATATCTGATATCTGCATTCCTTCATCAAAATATGAACAAATTTTTTTAAGGTATCAATTTTAAGAGAGGTATGATAGTACTGTAGTTAGTTGAATACAGCTTTTCTCTTACATACAGTAGGATCCCTGTTTTTTATAAAAATCCAAGATGTCCCACTGGTCCCACTCGGGGGGAGGCCGCTGGGAAGCCCCCTCGCCCGCTCTGCCGCTCAGTAGGACCTACGGTTTGTACGTAGAGCCTTTACATCCGGGCTTTGGCGGGGGCCTTCGAGGAGAGAGGCGACCATTGTAACTATTTCAGCTTGCATCTTGTTGTGACTTGTGATCATGGAGTGATCGTATAACTCCATAGTGTTCATGGTACAATGACCCCTTCGGCCAACTCTACGTTACACGTTGCTCGATCATCATCCAAATCGGTTCCGAAAGGTGAATTTTCCAAGGAAGTGTTAAATGCAAGCCATGAGGTTCTCAAAGGTCCAGAAAAGGCTTCCATCGAGTTGGCTACATTATTGAAAAATGATCCGCATCTTACCCGATTCAACTTGACCCAGTTAGTTTCAAATCCTGATACCTTGGAAGATCATCAAGTAAGTTCTTTGGATGGGATTTCTTTTGAAGAATCATCTCATAATGGTGTCTATGCATATGCATCTTGGCTGCTGACGGATGGTTGTGGTGGTGGTAATACTACAGAAGGAGTCGTGAATATACCATCGGATGCCAAACAACTGCAGGGTTCTATAACCTGGTCTACCACACAAGCAACATTAGCATTACGACAAGTAGAAGGAACATTACGCCTTATCCAACAACTTTCACAGCGTATCAGTCGTGAAAAACCAGAAGATGTAGCTGGACCTTTACTACGGTTGCATGGATATTCCCTAGACACTGTATCATCTCCTACTTTGAAAGAAACTAGTCAACACTCAAATAAGGATGGATTTAAAAACAAGGAAATTCCTTCTAAATCTCTTTCCTTACGTACTCTACGAGATCGATGTGATCGACTACATAAACAATCTCAAGTATATGAGGGTATGGCATCACGAGTAGAATTGACCTTATCCAGAGCTTGGAAAACATTCTCCACGAGTACCCTCGTTTTGCAACGGCTGATTCATACTTCCAAGGTATTAAAAATTGTAATGAAATTAAGATTTGAGGCTTGGAAAGTTATGGATGTATCTACTTTTTCTTCCTCTTTGGATTTATTCTTACCCATGATTACGAGTTCAACATCAACTAATATTTCTTCTCTTTCAAGCAACACATCTGTCGTTGATTTAAGAGAATTAACTAGAGCAGCTGCTAGTGTCTCTGTAATGAAAGAATTGCTTCAATCACCAGAGATACAAGAAGGTCCTATTACTATCGTAGAACAATTACGACCAGAAGTGGATCGATTAATTCGTCTTGTTCGTAATGCAGCTGCGAAGCTTATGGAAGAGTATCCACAGTCAAGTGATAGAGCGGATTCAGGAGAAACGGATGATCTTTTAGAAGGAAACACCTCACGTAATGCATCGTCGGTTTATCTCAGTGCTGCATTACAAGTTTATTATTCCTTGGGGGAATTGCCCAGCGCAGTATGGACTACCATAAATTCTATCTCTGATTTAGTTGAAAAAGCTACTGGTGCTGTATTAAATCCAGCAGCTATGCAGCGATTAGTTGAAGCTGCAAAGACAGAAGCAAAGACTTTAGCTGCAAAGGAAGAATCTACGTCGCCATCTAATCTAGTTTCTGGTTTGAAAAACAAAACCACTTCTGACCCAGTCTATGAACGTATGCGTATCAAAGTTCTCAAAGAAAAACGAGCTCACGCAGCATCTAAAGTTGCCCAAGCAACTTTAGAAGCCTGTTTGCAAGTATGGAACTTACAACGTATACTCATGAGAAAATCAGATCCAGTCACGCGCCAAAATTTCTTTACTCTTGTTTGTCAGAGTCCTATCCCTGAACGATTTCGTCCAGCCGAAAAGCTATATTCTACGAAACCAGATCGTGAAAAGCAGCGGTCCATCTTTACAATTTTCTTCAATAGTATCTGCATTTCTCTAGGATCTCGTCTGCAAAAACTTCTTAAATATGACAATGGTGTTATTTCTCGTGAGGTAGCTGCACTATATCCATTTATCAGATCTGAATTTGTAGGTGTTGTCAAGGCTATCCATGATGTCATGCAGGCTAGTAGTTCTATAAATCCGTTTTCTTCTTCTGATGTCGCCTCTGGTTATACCACTCAACGGTCAGGTGGAATTCTAGGTGGTTCTTCTAGCTTAATGGAAGCTGGATTCTTTAATTTCATGGAAAGGAATGGTAATCCTTCGCAAACGACCCAATCAGATACTTGGACAACAATATCTAGGTCAAACAAAGGATATCATTCTTCAAGGGTTCATATATCCCATTCTTCGTCTGCGTTGGCAAGTATATACGGATCTGATGAATGGAATTCACTTCAAGGGTCAGGTAGTACTATAGGCTTTCAACCGCTCCAACAAGCATTTATTTCTGAAGTACAGAAACGGCTTCAACAGCCATTGGAGACCATGTTCCCCGAATCGGTCAATGTTGATGAAAATGGTATACTTACATCAGTGTTCCCCCTGCTTCCTTCAAAATATGATATAGACAAATTAGAAAAACTAATTATTGATGTACTAGGTGAGGGGGATCCCAAAATGGGTGAATTCAATTTGGTAAAAATATTAACGGAATGTGTCGTAGAAACTGTGGAAAAGATTTGTGCACTTGCAAAAAATGCATCGAGTGGTACCCAGGAAGACAACTTGATGAAGGATAACTTTGTTCCGACAGAAAATCTTGTACATGATATGAAGCTAGTAAATTTGATGGTGAGTTTTCTAGTTTCGAATGATCTTTTTTGTAGTACTTGACTTACCCTCTCTAATTCTTTCCCAAAGGATGCGTTAAGGTCTTCATTAAAATCTATACCGGATAAAGTATTCGTTGCACCGTATCGCCCTGCGGATTCACCACAACACCATGAAGCCGCGAATGTGTGCGAAATAGCCTTGTTACCTGCTATCCATGAGATTGATGGAATGATCAAGACACAGGTACTGAATCCTATCGTACGTGTTGTGAATCGACGAATAGCCGCTACTATGGGATCAGTTCATCGTGGTATTTATCTTGAAGCTTTAAAGGAGTCAGGTGATAGTAGCTTCGTCGAGCGAAGTGTAACATCACTGTTTTCATCTCTTCATTCGAATATTTTATCCAAGCTTCCAGCAGATTTTGCAAGCTTCGTAGCTGCCTCTACCACTATCTATTCAATTTATTGCTTTATTTCTAACGTTGCTTTAGTCCGTCCTATAGGCGAAAGTTCACGGTTACGTATTACTCAGGATCTGGCCGATTTGGAAATGGCCTTGGAGCAATTTTTTATTAAAACTGGATCGGGTTCAGCAATCCCACTTCCGCGTATCAACGGTGGTAAACCATATGCTGAGCTTCGGGCTGTAAGGCAATTGTTATTCTGGAATGGGTTTGATTCGAAAGACCCCGTGGAAAAGCTGGCTTCGAATATATTGCATGAAAATTGGATCAAGGATATACGGCCCTCAACCGTCATCCACATTTTAGCTTCATTCGGTCCCAAGTTATTTTCTTCTCCTCATCATATGCATCGGCTTAGCGCGGGAGATTATGTTATGAACAATTTACTGACGGCAGAGGGGTCATACGAAGATGGAGAAGTGAATGCCTGGCTAACGATTCTCAATTGTTGCGATAGTTACCAACAACGTGAGTCTATCGATAGTAATGATACAGCGGGCGATAAGCGTGTGATCGGATTGTTGCATGTTGTCGGGCCGGAACTTCTTAAACGCATCAGGCCGTAATAAAACATATAAGTGAATCAATACATTAATATTTTTAGGTGAAACAAATTATTGATTTTTGATCGCAGCGTCTAATCGCAAGGAGGATTCCCAATCTTCTGATGTTGCAGCAGTCTTGAAGTGGCTACGAGCAAAGAGTCGTGTCATAGTAAGCCATCGATGGAAATCTTCTTCGTCTACAGGTGGTTTGGTGTCAGTTGTCCTCACGTTACGCCTGTTGATAAAGTCATTCTGGGCTTTTGAAAGTAAATCTTGATCAGATAGGGATATGGCATCTCGCTTTCTACATAACCTCATGTAGCTGCGTATGCGAGACGCTACCAGATCTGATACAACGGGTAGACTCGATAGTCTATCCCCCAACTGAGTCAACCGGTAACGTAAGGTACATCCGGAAAAGGTTACGTTATCATCATCACCCATGTCTTCCTCATCATCTTCCTTCGAAATAACAATCACAACATAATCTGTCTCAAAGTCGAATGGTATTCCATGAAAGTTGTAGCCGACACAATGATCTCGAGCGATTCTAGAGAGAGCAGTCAATGAACTGTAGCCTTGACTTCGAATCTCGGCATCCAATTTACATTCATCCACAATCATACAAGACCCTTTGGGAAGTTGTATAGATGTTGGTCCCAATCTTGTACCTATTTTTTCTGGTATAGACAAATAAGATTCTTTTGGTGATTCTAAACTATGTTCAGTTACATCAATACATGCCACTACTGGCATAATCATTTTCAACATGTGTATAAGCCGTGTACGGACCCAATGACCTGCCTCTACAGTTGGCACGATCAGTTGGAGTGATGCACACCCCAGTGTTGCCCCATCTGGTAAATGTATACTATTTTGATACTTGTCACGTTCAGCCATGGACATAAGGGATAAAAGTAAAACCTCAGCAGCGTTGGTATCCCCATTGAATATATAGGATGTAAACGTTTCTATGGCAAGTGATCGATCTTGTTCAAATGTATTACACAAACGTGAGGTAAACTCAGAGTATTGTACGAAGGAAGTAGGATCAATCCTCGAATCCATATCTATGACTTTGTAATATAGGACATGTACATGAGTAAGTTGGTTATAAGCATGTTGTATTTCTGGTATGATAGTATTGCTTTCATCTTGCATATCCAACGGATGAATCAATTCTTCTGTGTTGTAGTGATAAGGAGATCGATATGCTATGTCCGATCCTTGTACTTTCATTTCTTCCTCATCTAAAGCACCATGATTTTTACACACTATACCTACAATTTCAACAATATCATTTAACCGAACATGGCGAGTATTTGTTGAATTATGATCATAGTCATGATGATACATTTTGGCTAATACAGCAGATTGAGAAGAATCACTTTCCATGATTCCTGTCGGCCAAATAAGATTACTATTTCGTTTATATCTTTTCGAGTGATGAATGGTATCATCTTGCCTGTCTTGTGTTGATATAGATTGTCGATGATGATTCAGCAATGACTGTTGAAACCAAGGACTTGTAAAAGGTATAGGAACCAGTATCAGAGGTTGTCGTTCCCCATAGTCCATCGATGAGTCTATACTCTCCAAGAATAAATCGTCATGACAGGGATCCGTCCTGTCATCATGCTCTTGATATTTTGTATACCTACCCTGAACTTGAGTGTGATAATATTCTACATCCAGAATATCTTGGACCATGCCTACAAATCGTACAATAGCATTTTTCGACGATGATGTATTTGTTTGTAATAAGTTTTGATCTAAATATGGAATCAACTAATGTTGAACGTTTTACACAGATTCGAAAAGTCTTACTCAAATCACGGTTTCAAGATTAAAACAAAAAATAACTTTCCTGCGTTTATATAAAAGCTCACCGATGTGTCGTTATTTTCTTGATTTAATAAACCATCGACGGCTTGCGTAAATAGATTAATGTCCGATGGTGTAACCTCGTTTTTACCTGAAATTATTTTTTCCTGTAGCCACAGAATTATATCATGAGATGATGCGTTAGCTGAGGGAGATGATGCTTGGGTGTCAGGAGATGGCGGTATCAACACTGGTTTCATTCTTGTTATTTTAGTATGTATGTGTATTTCGATGTCGATGCATGATAGCGGATTGATGGATCGATAGCTGGATGACAATTTAACCCGACCTCCGCGCAACCCGAGTTAATTGAGGTAAAATACCTCAAATAAAATTTCTACGTAGTTAAAAATTGAGGTATTTTACCTATGTATTTTACCTCAATTAACTGTAGAAGTAGTATTATACTAAATGTACGGTGTGCAGTACTCAAAAATCACTCTGACCATGATAAGAGTCGAGAGTCATAATGTATCACAGAGTACCACTCTTTTATAACCGTAAGTGATCCATGCAACAATCAACAACGTATCACATCTGCATTCGTCATCTTGACTCTTGACTATATATGAACATCCTAAGCTTCCTGGTCATTTCCTTTCTTTTGTCCATTTAGCCTTCCTTCTCTACTTTCTTATTTCATCCATTGTTTCTCTACGCGAATGATACCTC
>Ga0169931_10013561_pt1 | contig 11118 bp, 10 predicted proteins | sample Kivu_15m_20L_FD_129675 | JGI IMG/M metagenome (GOLD analysis project Ga0169931, IMG submission 129675) | Freshwater microbial communities from Lake Kivu, Western Province, Rwanda to study Microbial Dark Matter (Phase II) - Kivu_15m_20L... | ecosystem: Environmental > Aquatic > Freshwater > Lake... | reverse complement strand
CCGTCGAAAGCCCGACCCCCCAAGACCCACCCCACCACAAAGCGCCGGCTTCGGCGGTCGGTTGCGGGCGCTATCGGGACGGGCGTAGACGATCGGTTGCGTCCTCACCCGGGAGGGCGCAGGCGGGCGGGTCGGAGGGCGAATGGGGTTTTGAGCCCGGCCGGGCCCGCCCGTCGAAAGCCCGACCCCGAAAGACCCGACCGCCCGTCGAAAGCCCGACCCCGAAAGACCCGACCGCCCGTCGAAAGCCCGACCCCGAAAGACCCGACCGCCCGTCGAAAGCCCGACCGCCCACGACCGCAACCGCTCCGCGATGCCGCGAGCGAATCAGTGGGGGGTTCGTTCCGTTTCCACCAGCAATTCCCGGTAGAAGTGCCAGCGCAGCGGATCCGTCTCCTGGAGTGTCTTCCGGATCGCACAGCCGGGCTCGTCAAGGTGCAGGCAGTTGCTGAACCGACATTCACCGAGCTGGGCGGCAAAGTCCGGCAGGGAGTGCATCAGCTGTGAGGGCGACAGGTGGGCGATTCCGAAGAGCTGAAACCCCGGTGAATCGATGACCCACGATCCCGACGCGCCCTGGCCACCCGTCGACCGATCGTTCCACGCCCGGACCGAAAACATCCGGCAAAAACTGGTGGTGTGGCGGCCGGTGGACAGGGCAACCGAAATCTCTCGCGTCGCCTGGGCTGCGTCGGGCACCAGCAGATTGACAAGTGTGCTCTTGCCCATTCCGCTCTGACCCAGCAGGAGGGTGCGTCGGCCCTCCAGCACTGGGCGAAGGATTTCGAGGCTGCGCTCAGGCTCGGTTGACACACTGAGCGGAATGACCGGATAACCGAGCGACGCGTAGCGTGCGAGGCGAGCGGCGATTCGCAGAGAGGCTTCCTGCAGATCGGACTTGGTGGCGATGATCAGTGGGGCGACGCCCTCCGTGTGCAGGACGGCCAGCGTACGCATCAGGAGCGGTTCGGAGAATGCCGGCTCGCCCGAGATCACAATGGCAGCCTGGTCGACATTGGCTGCAAGCAGCTTGGTGCGTCCACCGTCGCTGCGGCTCACGCAGTTGCGTCGCGTCTCGATCGCTTCGATGACCGCCTGATCGGAGGCGATCGGGCGAAGACGTACTCGGTCACCTACACAAAAATCATCCCGACGCCCGCGCGTGACCGCCTGTCGATGGTGAGCGCTGTCATCGCATTCCGCCTGAACCAGCAGGTTCCGGCCATGCCGTGCGATGACGGTTCCAGAACAGACTGGCAACAGACCTCCCCCGTCTTCGAGCCGATCCGTGAGGGTCAGGCCTCGTTTCCTCAAGGTGCCCGCACTCCGGGTTCACGCGTCACGGCGGCTCACCCTCAAGCGCCCTGGAGTCTGGCAATGCGCTGCAGCGCAGGCGGATGCGAATCATTGAGCGCGGAATAAAGTGGATCCGACGTGAGCGTTGCGGCGTTGTCCCGGTAGAGCTTGGTCAGCGCGCTCGCCAGTGCCTCGGGCCGGGCCAGTTGCGCGGCGAACGCATCCGCCGCGAACTCGTCCCTGCGCGAAAGCGCGCTCGCCACAGGCCCCAGCGGAAACAGGAATACGGGTGCCGCCAGCATGAACAGGACGAGCGCGGTTGCGCTGCGCACCGCCTGATCGGGCGCGGCGCCCAGGCCAAGATAGAACCACGGCTGTCCAGCCAACCATCCCAGCAGCGCCAGCGCGACCAGGCTGCCGATCGTCATCGCCACCAGCCGTTTCTGCAGGTGCCTGAGCTTGAAATGACCGAGTTCATGCGCGAGCACGGCCTCGATCTCGTCCGCATCGAGCTGATTGAGGAGGGTGTCAAAAAATACGATCCGGCGGGTTCGCCCAAAGCCCGTGAAATAGGCGTTGCCGTGGGCCGATCGACGACTGCCGTCCATCACGAACAGACCTTTGGCGGAGAACTGGGTGCGTGCCAGAAGTGCCTCCACCCGGTCGCGCACTGCCCCATCGGGCAAGGGTTCGAAGCGGTTGAAAAGTGGCGCGATAAAGGCCGGAAAGACCAGCAGCACGATTACATTGAAGGCGACCCAGATTGCCCAGGCCCACAGCCACCACAGGCTGCCCGCGGCATCCATGACGGCGAGCACTGCGAACAGAAGGGGCAGTCCGAGCACCGCGCTGACCAGGATACTTCGGGCCAGATCGGTGATAAACAGTCGCCGCGTCATTCGGTTGAAACCAAAACGCTCCTCCAGATAGAACTGCCGCCACCACGCAAACGGGAGGTCCACCAGCGCGCCGATGATGAGCACGCTACAAACGAGCAATGGCCCTCGCAAGCTGTCCCAATCGCTCGGCAGCAGCGCGCTCACTGAGATCAGCCACTGCAGACCACCCAGCATCGTCAATGCGATCAGCCAGGTCGCCTGAGCCAGGGACTCCCACATCGCCAGACGTAAGCGCGCCACTGTGTAGGCCGCCGCACGCTGGTGGGCGTGAAGGCTGATCGCGACATCGAAGGGTGCGGGGACCTGCTCCCGATGCCGCATGACGTGCCGGGACTGCCTTACGGACAGCCAGAGCCTGAGCATGAATGACGCGGCCAGGAAAAACAGAAACACGACGCTGAAGACGAGCGCTGAAGCGTCGCCTGCCGGAAGCGGGGCGAACTGAACGGGCAGAGCAGGATTCAAGGGGCGTTATGGGACAATGGTGGAGGAGGGTCGAAGATTATGTCACAGGCAGTTTCGGCGTCAGGTGAGGCGGTGTCCGATGGCGCGGTGTCGCAGCCCCCAGCGGCTCCGGACGAGAGTCTGCTGGTTTGGGTGGATATGGAAATGACCGGCTTGCGGCCAGAGGTGGATCGGATCATCGAGATTGCAGTGGTTATCACAGACAATCGCCTGAGCCCCCTGGTGCAGTCCGAAGCCTATGCCATCCACCAACCCGATGTGGTCCTGAGTGCGATGGATCAGTGGAACACCAGCACCCACGCGCGTTCCGGACTCACGCAGCGGGTTCGCGAATCGGGCTGGAACGAAGCGAGCGTCGAGCAGACCCTGCTTGATTTTCTCGCTCGCTGGGTGCCCGCCGGCAAGTCGCCGATGTGCGGTAATTCGGTTTGCCAGGATCGTCGATTCATGGCGCGCTACATGCCGCGTCTGGAGGCCTGGTTCCATTACCGCAATCTCGATGTCAGCACGGTCAAGGAACTCTGCAGGCGCTGGGCCCCGGAAACTGCCCGCAAGTTCAACAAGAGGGGCGCGCATACTGCGCTGGCCGACATCCTCGAGTCGATCGACGAGATGCGTTTTTATCGGGATCACTTCATCGGCGCATCGCCCCTCGCGAGACCCTGAAGCGGGGCGGATGCTTGCGATGCTCAGGTTGCATCATTCGCTCTCCAGACCTGCTTCAGCAACATCCCGAGCGCGAACGACGCGAGTGCGAGGCTGACGCAGCCTGCCACCCAGAACGCAGAGGCGGGATCGAGCGGCCCATGGAGCGGTTGCCCGGGCGATGCGAGGCGAAACGCCAGCCACCAGCCCCCGCCAAGCCCCACTCCCCAGAGCGCCACACCGTGAATGAACGCCGGAATCGCCGTCACCTGCCAGGCGCGCAGGATCATGGTGAATTGGGTTTGAAGGCTGTCGAGCAGGTGGAACAGGGCGACCCAGGCCAATAGCGGCATGGCAATCTCGAGCACGCGCACGTCCTCGGTGAAGAGCGCACTGAAAGGGCCGCGAAAAACCAGGAGCAGGAGCATCACACCCGACGAGGCGACCAGTGCGATGGCCAGCCCGCCGAGGGCGGTGCGGCGCGCGAGCCCGGGATGACCGGCTCCGATCGCCTGCGCGGCAAGCGTGCTGGTCGCAAGACCGATCGCGAGTGCGACCATGTAGCACATCGCCGCCGAAGTCGCGGCAATCTGATGGCTGGCGGCGGTGACAGCGCCGGTATGTGCAAGAAAGATTGCCATGAATGTAAAGGCCGTGACCTCCACCAACTGCGTGAGCCCGATCGGAAGACCCAGTTTCAAGAGACGAAGCAGGCGACCCGGGTCAGGGAGACGCAGTTGCATGACCCGATAGCCGCAGAGGCCAGGGTGCCGAGCGAGCAGCACCATGGCGGCCAGCAGGGTAAGCCAGGTGATGACCGCTGTCGCGACGGCGCAGCCGGCACCGCCCAGGGCCGGCAGTACTGTGTTCCCCGCGATCGTGACCCCATGCATGAACAGCCAGTTCGCGGGCACCTTGAGTGCCAGTGCGGCCAGATTGAGCGCCATTACCAGTCGCGGCTGTGAGGTCGAGACCGCGAGCGCATGAAAGACGCGAAAGAGCAGTGCGGCCGGCAGCCCGATCGCCACGGCGATCAGGTAGGGGCGAGCGATCGCCGCCACCTCGTCGGGTGGTCCCGCAAGCGCGATCCAGAGGTCGGCCATCCCCAGGGCGATGCAGCCTGGCACGGCCATCAGGATCGCGAGCCAGACGCCCTGGGCGGCTTCAGCGGCGATCTCGTCCTGGCGCCCGGCGCCAAAGAGTCGCGAGCAAACCGGGGCAAGCGCGAGGAGCACACCCATGAGCGCGACGTGTACCGACACGTAGATGCTTGCGCCCAGACCGACCGCCGCCATGTCCACCGCCGACAGTTGTCCGGCCATCAGCGTGTCGATCAGGCCGTTTGCGGTGACGGCGATCTGTGCCACGAACAGTGGGGCGGCCAGCCGCAGCAAGCGCCGCAGCAATGATCCCTCTGGCGCGGGTCGGGCTGATTGGGTGTTCACCGAACGCGCCGCTCAAGCGTGAATCTTTCCACGCGGTCGATCCGCCTTCCGCCCTGCCACACCCGCTCCCATTGGCCGGGCGGTTCCACGCTGGAAGTGCCCGATCCGCTGGCCAGGCGGCGGATCACCCAGTCGCAGGCTTCGTCCCCCCTGGCAAATCGGACCGAGCCCATATAGGCGAACGCCGTACGCTCCGCTGGGCCGAGGTCGACTGCGTAGACACATGTGGATTCGATCCTGCTGTCTGGCGCGGAGGCTCTTATCCGATCCGAGGCTGCAGTGACGGGACCGCGCAGACTGATCCGGTTGTCATAAATGGGCAACCACAGCGTGATCAGCAGCAACCAGGTGATCGTCAGTCCCGCAGCCGACAGGACCACGGGTCGCCACAGGACGCGCGGCCCGTCGCTCAGACGCCAGCGGATCAGTGCGAGCCAGGCCAGCGTGGCGAGCGCCGCGAGCAGCCCGGTCAGCGCGATGGGCTCGTGCTCGAAGCCTGGTGCCACCCGCGCCGCACCGGCGGCCATCCGTGGTGGAAAACCAGTTTGCAAGGCGATCCAGTAGGCCCAGATGAAAACGATGAAAAGACTGAACAGCGCGACGGCCAGCCAGTCAAACAAACCCGCGAAGCCGCGCCCGATCCGGGGCAGCGCCCAGATCGCCAGGAGCGCAAGTGGCAAGGCAAGCGGAATGATCGCCTGCTCGTTCATGCGCGATGGCATCGATAGGTAGATGAGCACCGCGACGCACAGGAGCGCGGGTCCGATCAATGCCGGTTCGCGCCACGAGGCGCGCCACTTCCAGAGCGTCCACAGGGCAAGTGGCCAGGCAGGCCATACAAACCACGCGAGCGTGCGCAGCCGATCGGTCCAGGGGGTGACGACCGATTCAAAGGGCGGCCAGGCCGCGCGCCACCACTGGAGGACTGTAGCCCGGCCCGCTTCATCCGACACGGCCAGGATGGCAAGCCACAGGATAAACGCTGCCGCAACCGGGCCAATCGACGCCGGGATCGAATCTCGTGCGAGCACGCGCAGAGGCGCGCTGATGGCGTGCGCGGCGAGCCAGGCCAGGCCAAACAGGAGCGCCAGCAATGGACTGCTGCCCAGCCCGGTCGCCACCAGTGCGAGTCCCACGATCAGACCGCCGCGTTTGGGCCGCTCGAGCGTCTGCGCGAAGCCCAGAAGCAGCAGGGCAGTCCAGGTGAACTGCAGGGCTTCGGACGTCGTCTCATGCAGCCGGATGATCAGGCCGCAGCACGCGAGCGCGATCAATATGCTCGCATCGGCCATCGATCGGGCGATGACAAGCGGTGCGGCCGAAGCGCCAAAGGGGTCCGAGGGCTGTATCTCTGGACGCCGCGCGAACAGGAAGGCGGCCCGCCACATGCCCAGCAGCCCGAGGGCGACCAACAGACCGGTCGTCAAGCGCGCTGCGGCATGAGCGCTCAGCCACGGGTCAGTCAGCCGGATGCCGACTGCAATCAACCAATAGGAAAGTGGCGCCTCACTGGGCACGCTCACCCCAAATACAGAGGGTGCGAGCCAAGATGCCGACCCCGACTGCGCAAACGTGAGCGCGATTCCGAAGCCCGTCGAATCGATGCTCCCCCAGGGGTCACGCGGACCATACCCAGGGACGAGATAAGCCAGACAGAGACCGATCAGAAGCGCAATCGGGACGCGTCTGGCCTGGTCTTCGGTGAGGATGTAAGCGCGCATGCCCGGCGCCGGCGGCGCGCTCAGACGGAGGAGCGGTGCAGGTCTATGGGCCTGCTACGCCCGGCGTCAGGCCGTCTTGCCAGACCGAGCAAACTTCTGACGGAACTTCTCGACCCGGCCCGCCTCGATGACGCGCTGCTGCGCCCCCGTGTAGAACGGATGCGACTCGGAAGTGATGTCGAGCTTGAAGAGCGGGTACTCATTGCCGTCGTCCATCTTGATCGTCTCCCGGGTATTGATCGTCGACCGAGTGATGAACTTGAAACCGCTCGACATGTCTAGGAAAACGACGTCGCGGTACTTCGGATGAATGCCTGATTTCATGGGTAGTGCTCTCTGGAGGTCGGCAACGGTTCTGAACACCAATAGGCGATCAGAAAAACCGTTAATTATAGCGTCGTGGCCTTGAACCGACAAATCGTGCTGTCGAGCAACCTGTGCCGAGGCTGGCAAGCAAGGGGGCCGTTCAACCGCCCCGTTTCATCATTTCAAAGAACTCCTGATTGCTCTTGGTCTGGCGCATCTTGTCGAGCAGGAACTCCATGGCATCGAGATCGTCCATGTCGTGGAGAAGTTTGCGAAGGATCCAGATCTTCTGGAGCAGTTCGGGGCGGATCAGGAGCTCTTCACGGCGGGTGCCTGAGCGGTTGATCTCGATCGCAGGGTAGACACGCTTTTCAGCCATCCGACGGTTCAGGTGCAATTCGAGGTTGCCGGTGCCTTTGAACTCTTCGTAGATCACCTCGTCCATCCGGCTGCCGGTATCGATCAGGGCAGTCGCGATGATGGTGAGCGATCCCCCCTCCTCGATGTTGCGTGCGGCGCCGAAGAAGCGTTTTGGGCGCTGCAAGGCGTTGGCATCGACCCCCCCGGTCAGGACCTTGCCCGAGGCAGGCACCACGGTGTTGTAGGCGCGCGCAAGCCGGGTGATCGAGTCGAGCAGAATCACGACGTCGCGCTTGTGCTCGACGAGCCGCTTGGCCTTTTCGATCACCATTTCGGCAACCTGGACGTGCCGCGTGGCGGGTTCGTCAAAGGTGGATGCGACGACTTCGCCGCGTACCGAGCGACTCATCTCGGTGACTTCCTCGGGCCGCTCGTCGATCAGCAGCACGATCAGGAAGACATCGGGGTGGTTGGTCGTGATCGCATGCGCGATGTGCTGCATCAGCACCGTCTTGCCCGCCTTGGGAGGGGCGACGATCAAGCCGCGCTGGCCCTTGCCGATCGGGGCGATCATGTCGATGATCCGCCCGGTGATGTTCTCCTCGGCCTTGATCTCGCGCTCGAGCACCATCGGCTTGCTCGGGTGCAGCGGGGTCAGATTTTCGAACAGGATCTTGTTCTTGGACGCCTCGGGCGGCTGGCTGTTGATCTTGTCGACCTTGACCAGCGCAAAGTAGCGTTCGCCGTCCTTGGGCGTGCGGACCTCTCCTTCGATCGAATCGCCGGTGTGAAGGTTGAAGCGCCGGATCTGTGAGGGCGAGATGTAGATATCGTCCGTGCTCGCAAGATAGGACGTTTCGGGTGAGCGCAGGAAGCCGAATCCGTCGGGCAGAACCTCGAGCACGCCGTCACCGAAGATTGTCTCGCCCGTCTTGGCCTTGCGTTTGAGGATCGCAAACATCAGTTCCTGCTTGCGCATCCGCTGGGGATTCTCGATCTCCAGCTCGGTGGCCATTTCGATCAGTTGGGAGACGTGCAGGGCTTTGAGTTCGGACAGATGCATGGAATCTTTGATCCGGTGCGATGGGATGGTTTGAGCGTGTCTCGCCCCTTGAAGTCGAGCGGGCGGGAGGCTGACGAAGAGGGCCGGGGTGGTCAGGGAGAATCGAAAATCAGGCCATCGCGAAGATCGCTGTAATGACTACGAGCGGTCGGATCGAGCCTGCGCGGTTCGCCGGGCCTGGACCGGGCTGCAAAGACCTTCTCGAGGCTTCCACGCCTCGAAACGCTTGGTCGCTTGCGCGGGCCAGCACCCACAACAGAAGAAAACCTTACTACGAATCAGAGGTGGCTGTCCAGAAACAGGGTCAATTGCGACTTGGACAATGCGCCCACCGAGCTCGCAATCATCGCACCGTTGCGAAACAGCATCAGGGTGGGAATGCCCCGCACGCCGTAGCGCGTGGCCGTCGCCTGGTTTTCGTCGACGTTGAGTTTGGCGATCTGAACCCGGTCGCCATAGTCCCGGCTGACCTCGTCGAGGATGGGCGCAATCATCTTGCAGGGGCCACACCACTCAGCCCAGTAATCGACCAGCACGGGCAGGTCGGATCGCAGGACGTCGTGCTCGAAGCTGGCGTCCGAAATGTGCTTGATGCTCATGGAAACTCCGGATAAGGGACGTTGATACGCCGATGCGGCCAACGCTCGCTCGGAAGCTGCCCTGTAAATCGGTTTATGGAGACGCCTGAACATATCACAACACGGCTTTTCCTGTCCTTGCGCTCGGGCGTAGACCTGTCCGGCCCGTTCGACAGGCCTGAGCTCGAGGCTGTTAGAATCATGGCGGGCGGGTCTCCCCGCATTGCGGTGTGGTCAACCTGGTCAGGTCCGGAAGGAAGCAGCCACAGCCATTTCCCGTGAGTGCCGGGGTTCCGGCTCGCCCACTTCCCACCCGTCCGGGCCCTCTGGCGTTGCGTGCGCCGGAGGCTCGGGTTTGATTCAGGCCCTGCCCATGTCCCATCAGGTTTTGGCCCGAAAGTGGCGACCCCGTGACTTCGAATCGCTGGTGGGCCAACAGCACGTCGTTCAGGCGCTTTCGCACGCGCTCAACGAGCGGCGTCTACATCACGCCTACCTGCTGACCGGCACCCGCGGCGTTGGCAAGACCACGATTGCCCGCATTCTGGCCAAGTCGCTCAATTGCGAGACCGGTCCGACGGCGCGTCCCTGCCTGCGCTGCGCGGCCTGTCAGGGCATCGATGAGGGGCGTTTCGTCGACTATATCGAGATGGATGCCGCGTCGAACCGGGGCGTCGACGAAATGACGCAATTGCTCGAGAACGCCGTCTACGTGCCTAACGTGGGCCGGTACAAGGTCTACGTGATCGACGAGGTGCACATGCTGTCCACGCACGCATTCAATGCGATGCTGAAGACGCTGGAGGAGCCGCCTCCGCACGTCGTGTTCGTACTTGCCACGACCGATCCGCAGCGCGTGCCGGTGACGGTGCTTTCGCGCTGCCTTCAGTTCAACCTCAAGAACATGAGTCCCGGGGCGGTGGCGGGCCACCTGGTCAAGGTGCTTGAGGCCGAGTCGATAGTCTTCGAGCGGCCCGCCCTGAGTCTGCTGGGACGTGCCGCCGCGGGCAGCATGCGTGACGCCCTGTCGCTTCTCGACCAGGCGATCGCGTTCGGCGGGGGGGCGGTGACTGAACAAACGGTGCGCGAGATGCTCGGCGCGGTCGATCACGAATCTCTGGTTGGCTTGGTCGAGGATCTGCTTGCCGGGGACGGGGCGGCGTTGATGGCCCGCGCAGACCGGCTCCGCGAGGACAATGTTTCATTTTCCAGGGTGTGCGACGAGCTGGCCCTGATTTTCCATGGTCTGGCGCTTCTGAAGGCCGGGCTGCGCGTCGAAGATGATGCCTCCGACTCGACGGGTCGTCTGGCGGCCTGCGCTGCAGCGCTGTCGGCCGAGCAGATTCAGGTCTGGTACCAGACCGTGATTTACGGCGCCCGAGACTTGCCCCTCGCACCCGACGAGCATTCTGGTTTTTCGATGACGCTGCTGCGCCTGTTCGCATTTCGGCCTGTCCCGGAGGGCGAGGCGCCGCCGCCTTCTGAGCCGACCGCAGCCCTCGCTGGAGCGGCTAAGGCCGGCAGGACTTTGGCCCCGGTGCCTCGGCGATTCGATGGGGATTGGACTGCGCTCGCGCGCAGTGTCTCGCTCACAGGCTTCGCTAGGCAGTTCATGGACCAGAGCGAACTGCTGTTGGTCGACGACGATCTGTTCCACATTCGGGTGCCGATCAAGCCATTGGCCGAGAATCCCACGGTGACGAAGGTCACCGATGCGTTGAGCCGATATCTTGGCCGACCGATTCGTCTGAAGGTCGAGGTGGGCGCAGTCGGTGCGGTCACTGCTGCGGGGCTTGCCGAACAGGACCGCAGCGAACGACTGTCCAAAGCCCGCTCGGCGATTGAGGCCGATCCGTTCGTTCGCAAGCTGGTGCAGGACTTTGGTGGCAGTATCGTGCCTGATTCGGTTGTCCCGATCGCCGATGGCGGTACTCCGGGATCCAGATGAATGTTTTTCAGGAGATGTGACGATGATGAAGGCCCAGTTGGCCGGCCTGATGAAGCAGGCCCAGCAGATGCAGGACAACATGAAGCGCGTCCAGGACGAGCTGGCTCAGGTCGAGGTCGAGGGCCAGTCCGGGGCCGGACTGGTCAAGGCGACCGTCACCTGCCGCAACGAAGTTCGGCGCATTTCGATCGACCCGAGCCTGCTAGGTGATGATCGCGACATGCTCGAGGATCTGGTCGTTGCTGCGCTCAATGATGCGCTCAGGCGTGCCGAGCAGACCTCCACCCAGCGCATGGGGGCGGTGACCTCGGGCCTGCCGCTGCCGCCCGGCTTCAAGATGCCCTTCTGAGGCGGATACGGTGGCTGGGCGAGACCGGGCCAATCCCGAGGGT
>Ga0169931_10013560_pt1 | contig 11118 bp, 11 predicted proteins | sample Kivu_15m_20L_FD_129675 | JGI IMG/M metagenome (GOLD analysis project Ga0169931, IMG submission 129675) | Freshwater microbial communities from Lake Kivu, Western Province, Rwanda to study Microbial Dark Matter (Phase II) - Kivu_15m_20L... | ecosystem: Environmental > Aquatic > Freshwater > Lake... | reverse complement strand
GAATTAATCTTCCATATAGAAGATTAATTCTTCGGTAATAATTAATTCAGCGTGAGAAAAGAAGAATTTCGTTGAATAAAATTTTCTTTTCTCACGCTGAATTAATTATTACCGAAGAATTAATCTTCTATATGGAAGATTAATTCCTCATTATTCACCCCCGTGCAGATTAATGTAGGCTAGCCAGTCTATATCTTCTTCTATTTGATTAATTTATTTACAAGTATAATTTTAGATTTTATAAAAAAACTAACTTAATACTGAAAAAACCTCTTTTTAGGTGGTTCCATCTTTTTGTCTATAAACTCTTCTTGTAATTTATTTAAGTTTATATCTGTTTTATTCTCGTTATGAAAAACTTTTTGTTCTGATTTATTTTTAGTAAATAGATTAAATTTCAATGGAGATTTATTATTCCCCGGTAGCTTCTTATTTTTCCTAAGGGCTGAAATAAAAATTTTAATTTAAATTTTTAGATGATGATTTTACAATTTTGAAATGGATCGATTACATCTTTTGCCTCTTCTGAAATTGCTTTAGGGCGGTAAATTGGTTTCATGTAATCTATGACATTATTTTCAAAAAAATTCAATTTGATATTCCTTCCCAAGTACAAATCTTCTAAATCTTTTTCCTTAATTTGATCTTTGATAATTTCCATTAAATCATCTACTAATACATTCATATTCTTTATATCGAAATGTTTCAAATCAATCAAAAGAAGATTATTCCTAATCCAAGACTTTATTTCGCTCTCTTGTGGATGAATACAAGTTTCTAGTGTAATTCTCATTTTCAGTATAGTGAATAATTCCTGAAGTAATTTTTCAATTTGAATAGAATTTGATTTTGCATAATTTTTAAAATTATCAGACTTTGAAGTAAGTTGATCAAGGCTCTGATTGCTTTTATATGTATTATTGATATATTCATTCGTGATCATTTGATCCTTTTTAGGACCTAACTGGGATGAGTATTTGTTATTTTGAAAAATTTTATTTTTCATTAGATTATTTAACATTTTATTTAATTTTGTACAATTAAAATATTTTATGTAGGAGTAAACTAAATTAATTTATAATATATTATTAATTGAGACTATATTAAGCAAATTTATTGCGCTGTATATTAAAAAATATAAACCATTTATTAAAGACTATGTAATGGTATTTTTAAAAATCAACTGCCGGGAGTTATATATTTATAAGATTTGATTTTAAAAAGACTGTGTTATTTCTCTTAAAAATTATAATAAATAATAATTGTAATTTTTCAAATAATGCTTGAAAAAACAATATGTCAGACTGAGGAGTATAAATGTGCAACACCTAAGATTCGAAGTAGCATACACAATATTAATTACAAACAAATAAAAAGGGAGTTATGCCATATACTAATTTCCCCTTCAATATCTCAGATAGATGATACGAAAAATTCGAGTTTTCAGGAAATTACTCCTCTTCAAGTCGCAAAAGTTCCAACTAAAAAGAATTCAAGTAATGACATATCATCTGAAAATTTGAAACTTCGAATAAAAAATAACACAGAAATGAGTCAAGTTCCAGAGACCAAAGCTTTCGAAAGATCAACCACAAGAAGATCATCCAACAAACAAAATGAAAGCCTTGGGGAAAAAATGCCAAATTTTTTAAAGAACTATGATGACATTTTGAAAACTATCAACTCAAATTCCAAAACACCAAAAAAATGCGAGATAACACAGGGCGATTCAAAAAGTGATGTGTTTAATTTCCAAACTTCAACTTCGAATAAAACTTGTGAGAAAATTCAGCAATTAGAGAAACTTTCAGAGTTAATCACATCTACTGGAAGAAAATCCCAAACGATCCATATAAACTCAAGTCAAAAGCAAGAAACATGTTTAACTATACACTCTATGACCAACACAGAAGATATAAAGGATTTTTATGAATACACAGAAGCTTGTATGAAGAGAATTGTTCGATTGACAGTTGTAGATGTGAAAGAGATAGAGCATATGATGATTGATTTACCTTTTGAAGAAGAACTGAAGAATAAGAGGTTGGCTATTTTCGATTTGGACGAGACACTGGTCCATTGCGAGTCAAGACAACCTGAAAAAGGTGAAGTACAAATAAAAGTAAATTTACCAGACGGAACCACAGGAACAGTAAAATATTATAAATAAACTTTCTAAGGTAGGATTAAATATACGCCCTGGCATAATGGAGTGCTTAAACCAAATTAATAAAAATTACGTAATAATAGTTTACACCGCAAGTCATCAATCTTACGCAGATTCTGTAATAGATTATATCGATCCTAATAAAGAATTTATTAAACATAGATTGTATCGACATAATTGTGTTAAAATAAAATATAAAAAAGATTTTATGTATGTAAAAGACTTGAGAATTATTAGAAATGTAAATATTGAAAATATGGTAATTATTGATAATTCTGTTTTATCTTTTGCATTTCAATTGGATAATGGGATTCCTATACTTCCTTTTACTGACGATAAAAATGACAAAGAGTTAATATTTTTATATCATTATTTAAATGGGATTGCCAAGTGTGAAGATTTGCGAGAAGAAAATAAAAAGAATCTAAAAATGGACTATTTTTATAATTCAGCTAAATCTGAGATAAAATGCATTATTGACGAAGATAACACAAAAATTTCTTCTCAAAATGATGATTCCACTCAGGATTCTTCATCACCGTTTTTGATAAAAAAATGTGACAGTGGCGATAAAAATATACAACCATTCATATTAACATCTAGTGAAGAAAGCAAAGCTGATTTGTTGAATGAAAACCCTTCGAAACTACCTCATAATAATCTAATAGTAGATTCAAATAAAACATCTGAAAAGGAGATCCAAAGAAAAACTAAGAAAAAGCATACTATTTTCCAAGATAAATTGATCTCTACTCTAGATGACCTAAAATTCAATTTCAAATAAAACATAATTTACAGTATTATAATTTATTATTTTTAAGATTTAATATGATACAATCAAGGTTTTAATAATATTGATAATAAATAATTATATTTTGCACAATATATATGTATAATAAAATAAAAAAATATAATTTTAATGTTGAAAAATACTCAGCAAATATCGAAATTTATTACTAGATCTCTTAAAAATCTAAATTTCCAATTAGGATTTTACCACGAAAAAGTCATAGATCATTACGAGAAACCAAGAAATGTCGGATCTTTTGATAAGAATGATAAATCTGTAGGAACTGGCCTTGTTGGTGCACCTGCATGCGGGGACGTCATGAAATTACAGATAAAAGTAAACGACGATGGTGTTATCGAAAACGCTGTTTTTAAAACTTTTGGATGTGGATCTGCTATAGCATCGTCTAGCTATGCAACTGAAATTTTAAAAGGAAAATCTTTAGAAGACGCTTTGAATATTAAAAACACAGACATAGCTTCATATCTTAATTTACCACCTGTTAAATTACATTGTTCTATGCTAGCTGAAGATGCAATCAAAGCAGCCGTCGACGATTTTCAAAAAAAGAAAGAGGTTCAAAGCAAGTTGTAGAAGAATTTCGTAGCAAGAATTATAAATCTTTAATTATCATTATTAAAATATAGGACTAATTTATCTTCTATAATATAGACTATAATATAGGATAGTTGAATAAATTTTAGAAAATTTTATAAATTACAAAACAAAATAAATAAGTAAAATTTGAATTTCTAGTGCTTGACTAATTAAGATTAGAATTTTAATTTTAAATTTTAATAATTTTAATTTAAAATAATATACATTTTATTATAATTTAATATTTCAAAATGTTCGGAGGAGGTAAGCTAAAGTTAATCTAAAACATTTATAATAAAATTTAGATGAGGTATCATCATTGGTATTCGATTTAGGTTCACATGCATGTAGAGTCGGATATTCAGGAGAAGATTCTCCAAAAGTAGTGATTCAACCTGTTGTAGGTATCAATAAGATCGATGATTATTCATCTTACTATTTTTCAGAAGTTGGTCTACGATATTTTAAAGAAGGAACTAAAGTACATAACGTCGTCGGAAGTAATGGTGCAAGTAATTAAAATATTTTAAAAAGATTTTAGTCGATAATTTCGATTTGTTCGAAAAAATGACTGATGAAATTTACAATGACTATCTTAAATTAGATGCCAAAGATCATCCGGTCATATTTTCAGAACCCTCTCTTCACAATAAGGAAAATAGAATAAAATTGACTGAATTTATGTTCGAAAAGTATGGACTTCCAGCAATTTTTATTTGCAAGAGCGCTGTTTTATCAACATTTTCATGTGGAAGAAGCACTGCCTTAATATTCGATTCAGGCCATTCATCTACTTACGCTGTTCCTGTTCATGACGGATATGCTCTTCAAAAGTCACTTATAAAATTCGATGTGGCGGGAAATTGGGTCACAAAGGAATTACTCAAACATGTAGAAAATAATATTGGGATTAATGTTGTACCACATTATAAATTTACCAAGAATAAAGTAGAAGATCAATTTGTGACTGAATATTTAAGAGACATAAGAGATGATCCATCATATGAGCAATACTGGAAGAAAGAGATAATAAGAGACATGAAGGAAAGCTGTCTCTCTGTTAGTGAGGATCCTTTGTGTGGTGGAAGTAACCTTAATGCTGGTAATTTAATTCCTAACAGCAATTATGGCCCTATCGGATATGAATTACCAGATGGAAAGTACGTAGAACTAAAAGAAGAAAGAGTTTCGCTTTTAGAAAAATTATTCCATCCAGTTAGGGAAGTCCACGGCTTCAATGGCTATCATCAAATGATTATTGATTCTATTAGCAAATGTGACTTAGATGTAAGAAAAGAGATGTATTCAAATATATTTGTAAGTGGTGGAAATACTTTATTCGGAGGATTCCCTGAAAGACTACAAAAGCAATTGTATAATTCCTCTGCACAATCTGTTAAGATAAAAATTATTGTTCATTCAAGCATTCCAGAAAGAAAGTTTTCTACTTGGATAGGCGGGTCTATTTTATCTTCTTTAGGTACTTTCCATCAATTGTGGTTGAGTAAGATTGAATATGAAGAACATGGAGCTATGATAATAGAGAGAAAATGTGCTTGATTTTATAGTAAAATTAACAATAACTTAAGACTTATTAATTTTATTATTTATATATAATCATTATGATTTAGTATTAAGTACGATGGTTTTTTATAAAATTAGGAACTGGTATTTACTGTGATATTATATCAGAACTATATTTATTTTCCTTACAATTAAAATTAGTAAAGCGAAATTCCAAATTTTCTAATCTTATAATGTCTTGTTTGTCGAAATATAATGCTGGTTTTTGTTAATGCCAATATTCAATAAAAATATATGAATGAAGCTTGGCAGATTAATGTTAGTATTAATTAAAATCATCTCATTAAGTTTGAATAATTATTTAAACTCATTGGGAAAGATAGTAAAATTCCAAATATAAAATTTACAAAATTGCTTTATATGAGCTGTAACTAACCTATACGTATATTAATTCAAACTTTCTGGATGATATCTTAAAATCAACATAAATAAAAAAATTTTTAACAAATAAAATCTTAGATTAAGTAATTGAATTTGTTTCTTTATCAAGAAGTTGATTTTTAAAAATTAAATTTTTCATTATTATTTTAAGTTAAATGCAGAGTGATGATGCTCTTATAAATTTAAATAAAAGCTTTCTTCTTCATTGGGTTTTTAAAATAAAAAATTTAGAATCAGTGCTTGATTTGTTAAAGAATGAACTAAGTATAAGGGTACTGCGCCATGAAGAATTCAACTCCGCATGTGAAGCATCTTGTAATGGTAAATTTCAAAATGCTTGGAGTAAAACAATGGTCGGAATAGGTGATGAACTATCATATTTTGCATTAGAGCTGGTTTACAATTATTCTAAACAAGAAGATTATAAAAAGCACAGAGGATTTTTTAATTTAGAATTTTATGAGAAAGATTTCTTAGAAAATGGAAGTTTTACCAATTTCTCCCAATTAAATATAGAGGCCATTTCAATCGCTAAATTCAATCAAAGTTATTGTAAAGATTATTTAAAAATTCTTATTGATGGAATATCAGAAAATGATTTTAAAAGGGATTTCAAATTTCTTACATTAAAAGTAAATAATTTAGAAACATCGGTGGAATATTATGAGAAAATTTTAAACATGACTCTATACACGAAGGAAAGAATTATAAATCCACACGATTCTAAATTTAGAGAACAATTGAGCGAGGAATTCCTATGTAATAATAAAGAAAACTTTTCAATTTTGGGATTTGATAAAACTCAAACATTTCTAAAATTAATTCAATCTGATTTAAATGAACCAGTTTTTCAATCAGAGGATTCAGGAAGGATGGCTTTTGCTTGTGAAGCGGATGTTTTCGATCTAAGTAAGAAAATCGAAAAATTCGGAAAAAAGATTCTACATCAGCCTGTTGTTCTTAAAACAGAAGGAAAAGCTGATGTAAAGGTGATTATTTTACAGGATCCCGATGACTATGAGATATGCTTTGTGGAAAGAGAAGGATTTAGGGAATTAAGTAATTTATACGAAGGGGTTGATTTTATTGATTGGGAAATGAGGAAATCAATCAAAAATAAAATTTTAAGAAGTTTTAATCAATAAAATAAAAATAAAAACATCTATAAATATTAGAAATAGCTCCCTTAATATATTTCTATAGCCAAGATTAAATTTTAATCCGTTAATAATTTTCCTTAAATAAACAATTTTAATATCTTAACTATCTTATTTTATAATAAAATCCAATAAATTTTCTATTTACTTTGATTTTATGTAAACATAAACGTGAAACTTTTCAGTGCTGGTAGATTGCATAGGAAACTTGCATAAGAAAGTAAAATTCTTCAAACCAGCCTTTTTAGTTTGTTTTGGATTTGAGTACCAAGCAAGTACTTTGAATTTTGTTTTATTCAAAATTTTCGCTATTTTAGACCTGCACTCTTTACTCATAAGTTTATTGTAAGCATAAATATGAGTGTAATGTTTTTTCTTATCGTTGCTGTAATTGTTGACAACTGTTGCATCTAAAGCTACAAAACTAGTAAGAGCATACCATTTATCATTATAAGGAGTAAATTTCAAATCAACTAAAACTTGTTTTAACATATTGGTATCTTCAACTATCTCTGATGATTGTTCATTATTTTCTACATTTTCCTGTAACAATTTTTCTCTTTTTGTTAATTGTTCTTTCAGATCCTCATATAAATCTTTATTTTTAGTAGCTGCAGGTTTTGAATTTTTGGTCTTCTTATCATTATGATCACTGTTTGAATTATTGTCGGATTTATTAAACTGCAAGATTGATTTTTTTCCATTAAAAATTGTATTTACAAACAAAACAAAATCAAGTGCGTATAGATTTTCGATTTTTTTAGCGATTTCTGAAAATCTCAATAATTTTTCCACCTTGCCTAATGACAAATTCTTGGCAAATTCACGCTCCTCTGTATCTGTATAAATGGTGTTAATTATAATCTTTTCCAGATTAGAATAGATGTAGTCGTCAACGGGCGTTATCTCAACAGAAATATTTTCAAACTTGAAGTATTTTCCATATTTCAAAAAAGGTACAAGATTAGTTGCATCATGTTTATCATAAATGTTGATCTCAAGATCTTGTGCGATATTTTCTATTAAAATTGATTTATTCGGTTTATTGTTTTCCACTAAAGTTTGAAAGAAAAAGTTTTCATGAATTATTTCATCGTTTATTCTAAGCTCGATAAATAAACTGGATTTATTATTTTCTTTGATTGTGTCCAGGTAATGATCAGGATTTAATTGGTTTAAATTTATATTTTTATGAAAATTTAAATCAAAATTCGCTGAATTTAAACTATCGACTATTATTGTTGGTTTTAAGTTATCATCTGTTGCAACAGGAGACGAAATTTCGTTGTTTAAATTATCCTTGAAAATTGTTGCAGTATTCACATTAATTTCATTATTTGAATTTTCATTGGGAGATTTGTTTTTATCGTTGGAATTTTCTGTGTCACTTGACTCCGCTTCATTATTTAATGTTTGTTTTTTTGAATTACCTGTGTTAATTTCCGCAAAAAAAATTTTTTCGTGTAAAAATTCATAAAAGAAGTCAATACAAAATTCAACTCTTGCGGGAACTACTTCTATTCCTTTACTTTCGCAACCAACCTGTAAGGCTGAATGAAAAACCGGCTTACCGAAGCCACTTCCAATATCTAAAAAAAGAGAATCCTGGTTCATATTATACTCAGAAGAGGGGCATATCAAGGATTCTCGAAGAGTTGGATTAGAAACAGATTCATAATCAATCAATTTAGAAATATTTTGAAATAGGTTAAATAAACTTGTCATCGATCCCTAAAAATTGAAAATATTTTATTTTTATTAATATTTATCCCTACCATTGCGATTTCTCCATATCCAGTTTGAGTAGTTTCCTTATTTTTCCACTTCAATTCAGTATCCTCGTTGTCTATTTCTGATCTCAATCTTTTTCCAGTAATATGATTGTCATGAGACCATAGAAGGTTGCTTATCGAGTCTATTTTTTTATAAAGAAATTTCAAATTCTTTTTGAAAAGAAGTATTTCTTTTTCCATTATAAATTAAAATTTATATTAAAATTAAATAAACAATTTAATATTCTATTTAGAAAAATTTGAAACAAATAAATAAAGGGCTAAGGAATGCTTGTCGTTTATTCCGTAAATGGACGTTTTTAATTTTTTTATTTCCTGTTTTTCAATACCTGCGGACAAAACTAAATTTCAGGATGATTCAAGAAAAAATTACGTTCTTCAGGAATTTTGCTATGTTGTGTTGGAAAGGAAATTCCTTTGTATAGCATTTTGTCAATGTCCTTTTCTAAATTTCTATTTTGTCTATTGAAGACTTAATAAATAGGTTGAGATTAATTTATAATTTTACATATGAAATAACCTATTACAGAAAAGGTAATGGAGCTTAAAATCTTTTTATTTTTCATTTAATGTTTTTACAAATATTAAATATTTATTCAGAGACTTATATATAAACTAATTGCATTTAAATAAGGTTTCATATTTACGCAAATTATAAAAGGTAATTACTCTAGATGGGATATTTTTAAAGAGGGGAGGATTTGATTTAATTTGAAATTTTACCTAGAGTTAATATCCTCTAGTATTTCGATTTCCTTATTATCAATTGATTTTTCAATATAGTCAGACACATTTTCAACCTGCTTATCATTGTCTATTTCATTTTCATTTATATTCTCGTTTGGATAGTTTAACTCGATTTGTCCTTCGTTTTCTATTTCTTCTTCTTGAGGCTTAGATTGATGATCCATTTCTATATCTTGAATGCTTTTTCTTCCATCAGAGATTTCAGAAATAATTTTATCGTCTTCATTTTCTCTCTTTTTTTCTATATTTTCAGATTTATTATAGAAATGATCATCATTATTTCTTCTATTTTTAATCAGATCGTTGAATTTATAGTCCAATTCAACTAAAGCATCCTCTCTATTCTGCCTAAATTCGCTCTTTTTGATTATAAAATTCTTGATATTTTTTCTAATCGAATTAACATATTTTTCTTGATCATCTCTTTTGTTCAAGTCATAATCAGTGTTAGCTAATTCATCTAATTTGAATCTTTTTTCATTTTCATCTCTCAAAATTTCTGTATTATTAACATTATCTCTTTTAGAATCTTGGATTATCTCTCTTTTTAAATTTTTTATTTGTTCTAAAATATTATTATCCTTCTCTGATTCTATCAAAATAGAAGTTTTAATCGGATTATTTGTAATATTAATTGGCATTTTTACATCCTTTCTTTCTGAATTTTGCTTGATTTCTCTTCCTACAACTCGGTTTCTTTTGGAAATGTTGTAAATCTTTTCAGTAAAAATTTGCAATTTTTTCTTTTGACTAGAGACGTTTCTAAAAATTTGAAAGAAAAAGTCTTCCTCTTGTGATACAGATTTAGGCTTTATGTTTATTTGTGGTTTTTCTTGAGATTTTTTATGATTATGATGATTAACACTTTCATAATTTTTAATGAGAGTTTTTTTATTAGAATCAAAATTCAGCTTTTGAGAAAATTTTTTACTTTTGTTTACTTCCGGTTCAATTTCGTGAGCCTTTTTAGGATTTATTGGATAAATTATATCTTCATTAATGATTTCTGTGTGATTATATTTATAAGAATCTATGTAATTTTGTTCATGATCATATTGGCGATTTTCCTTTTTTGGGAATTTCTTTGCTCTATTATTTCTCAATTCAAATCGAGGGAATGAGTTTGTCGGGAGCACCGTATTTTCATAAGGAATTTCATTTGTAAAAATATATTCATCGAAATGGAAATTTTTTGTATATTTATCATTATTCATATCGAAATCTGTTAAATTTTCATGCTTTTCTAAAAGTTCTCCTAATTGAATTGGGTCACGTAATGTATTTAATTGATTTTTATTTTGAAAATTCTGATCGTTATTTACTTCATAAGGTGATTCTAAATTCTTTGAATTTATTGAATGGCTTGATTCCTTTTCTTCATTTAATTTGTTTATTTCGTTGTTAACTTCTTCTTTCAAATTCTCAGTGAGGATTATAATTAAATCTTTAACACTTAGTTTTTCTATCTTTCGATTATCAAAAAAATCTTACTTTTTCATAAATATGGTCCAACAGATAATTTATTCTATCTAATATTAATAGATCGCATTTGTTTTTAATTAATGAATTCATATCGTCTCTACTCAACTTTTTAGTTTTTTCCTCATGTTTTGTAAGTTCTTCGATTAGTGATTCGATGCATGTAAAATGGTCTATCTTTTCATCAGCATGTTCTTTAGCTTTAATTTCAGACATTTACAATTATTATATAATAATATTTAAATATAAAAATGATTTTAATAGTTTACGATTGGAATTTTTTATAAATAATTTCTTGGGGATTGGGGATTGGGGATTGGGGATTGGGGATTGGGGATTGGGGATTGGGGGTTGGGGATTGGGGATTGGTGATTGGGCCTTATACCCAATCCTCAGTGCCCAATCCCCAATTCGCCATTCTTT
>Ga0169931_10013559_pt1 | contig 11119 bp, 14 predicted proteins | sample Kivu_15m_20L_FD_129675 | JGI IMG/M metagenome (GOLD analysis project Ga0169931, IMG submission 129675) | Freshwater microbial communities from Lake Kivu, Western Province, Rwanda to study Microbial Dark Matter (Phase II) - Kivu_15m_20L... | ecosystem: Environmental > Aquatic > Freshwater > Lake... | reverse complement strand
ATTCATTTAGATGGTTATGGATTATTTTCAAAAATTTTTCGTATGGTAGGTAGCCCTTTCTGTCTGTATCAACACTTTTGAAGAATCTTATCAAAGTCATTTTGTTAAAGTCGAGTATGCTTTTGTAATTCCTTTCGAATGCTTTGAATAAATCAATAATTGAAATGTTGAGAGTCTCTCCTATTGATAAGCTATCAAATACTTGTGATAATTTTACATTTTGATCCAAGGTTCTTAGAAATTGAGTATATTCTTGCTGTTGCGATTTTATGGCTTCTACTTGAGACGAATTATCGTAGACTAAACTTCGGGATTTCTGCAAGTAAGTATGTCTATGAGTGTTTAATAGTCTCACTAATCGTTCAAAGATGTAATTATCTTTTATTGGAGAATTCTCGGAGAGATATAGATATAAGCTTTGCGCTTGGGAATTATTGTAGTTCAATTTATTCACAAAGAAATCCAAATGTTTAGATATATTTATAAATCGTTCTCCCTTTTTTAATTTCATTTCTGTATTTATAAACTCATTCGTATCTGCGCTATTTTTATAATCCAAAATTGACGCCAAATGTTTTATGATAAGATTGTTAGAATGTTGACTGCGCTTGGAGAATTTGAAAAGAAAATCTGAAAGATTTTTGAAGGTTACGACACCCATTTGATCAACGTCTATCGCTTTCAAAATATTTATTATCATCTTTCTATTTAGCTTTGGGTAAATGTTTGTCATCTGCTTGAGAATGTCATGAGTAGCCACTCCTTGTGAATTATGAACACATGGAATCGATTCAAAGCAGAATTTCAAAGGGGAGAAATTATTTTCTATGAAGAATAAAATTAGCTCAGGCTCCATCTCTGTTACAGAAGGGTTTATATAGGACTGAAGAAGGTTATACAAATCTTCTTTGCTGATGGTAACTTCTTCTTTTCTTGAAAAACTTTTTAATAGCTGAAAAGTCGCGATGCCTAAAGAAAAATTCATAGACAGCGGTTTTATAAATTTTTCTCTAAATTGGGATAGCGTCATTAATGTAGGGAGATCCAGACAAACATCAATACAGTTTATAATCTCTGTAGGGTTCTTTGAATTGTATGCGCATATTCCTTTTTGAAGAAATTTCACAAAGCTTTTCATTTCTTCTTCATAAAATTTTTTGTCTAAAAGAGAAAGAGTACTGTTCTTGTCTTTTGATATTTTACTATCTTCATATTTTTCGTCTTCTATTCTGTACTCGTTAATCAAATCAACAACATCTGACACGAAGATATTCGATCTGTTGCTTAGAATGGATTTCATCTCTTGAAATATTTTCTTTATTACAGGAGGTTCAATTTGAAAATATTTATAAAAAAACTGAGTGAAGATAACAAAATTCATTTCAGAATTTAACTGAAGCATCCGCCTGGCAAAGAAATCTTCTGTTGCAAGATTATGTTCGAATTCTATTTTCCTTGCAATCTCCTTAAGAGCCAATTTAGTTGATCTATGTCTCAGATGATTGAGGCAGAAAGTAATTAGGTTGTTATAAGTAAAGAAGCCGTCTTTGTTTTCATCAATATCTTTACAAATGTGAAATATTTTATTCCGAGAAATTGTAGGAGAAAATTTCCTATTCAAAATAAAATTCAATTCTGCGATAGGGAGAAGGCCCATTTTGTGTAATTCGATATCTTCAAGAATTTCAATCAGGCTCCACTCTCCATTTTCGAAAACTTCTAAATCTTTAAAGAACTCTTTGATTAAATCTTTTTCAATTTTAAGAACTTGGCTTTCTTTTGTTTCTTTCTTAGAATCAGTTAGAGTGATGCTCTCTGTCGGTATAAATTTCTCTTCCTCAGGAAATTTTTTGGTATTACTTAAGTCTGTTTTTAAAGCTGATATCACTTTTGTATTTCCTTTTACAGGTAACTCACTGAAATTTGTAGATGATTTCATGAAGGAATTGATGAGAGGATTTGAGCTTGCTCCTAAAAAATTGTCTGAGGATTTCATAACTATAGAAAATTTCGGATCATTTCTGGCTTGTTCCAGTATCTCTGTGTAATCCTCAAAATTTATAAATTTATTTTTGTTTATATCCAGACTATCGGAAATGCTGTTTAATTCTATTGCGGTTACTCTACTAGGTGGAATTAATTTCTGCAATTTTCTTTTATAATTGTCTAAGCTTATTTCATTACGTTTGCTATCTGAGGTAGCGATTTCAAATGCCATTTGATAAGTTAATCCAATAATATCAAGTAATGAAAGCAGTTTGTTAATCCAATAAATCTGAGTATCATTTAAAATAAATTTGTTTTCGGTTTTCCTTTTTGATCTTAAATATCTTAGGACAAAACCTTTATCAATTTCCTTGGCTTCGATTAGATTCTGTACATCTTCTTTGAATATTTTATTTTCCTCTCTCTTTAAAAAATTCAAAACAGATTCCAAACTGTCTGAATCAATTGATCTCACTAAATTTTTTATGGTCACGTAAAGTTCATAGCTTATAGCAAGGTCTTGCTCTGTATTAGGAAAAATTTCTTCGATTGTAATAGATTCATTTTTAAATAAAGCAGCAAAATCATTCAAATAATTGAGGAGCTTCCAATTGTCTTTATCACCAGCATTTAAATTCGCTTGAAAATTTGAAGAATTCTGATTAGATTTTGTTTTAGTTGAGTTATCCTCCCTATAGGAATCAATTACAACAACGAAATCTTCAACTTTTATTTTTCCTTTCTTCCTTACATCTAATCCTTTAAAAACAATTATCGTGGCTATGTCATCAATCTTGAGATTGTTAGCTATCTTCAGACAGAAATCATTTATGTTTATTTCATCTTCTAAGTTTAGGCCATTCTTGAAAATGAACTCGACTGTCGAAATTTTTAACTTTTTTTCGATTATATAAGCAATATTGTAAAACGCCAATATCGGTGAGGCGATGGTTTGTCCTAAAATATTAGAAAAGTAATTAAAAAGGTCACACAAATTAATTCTTCCACTTTGATCAATGGTGATATGTCTTAACAAAAATATTTTATCCACTTTTAATTAAAAGTTAAAATTCTTACATTTGTTTATATTCGGATAATTTTGATCTACTAGAGCTTTAAATGATGAAAACGTCAGCTTTCCTCCGGTTTCTTTTTCAATAACTTCGTAAAATTTTTCTAGCGTAATTTCAGTCGAATTCATATTAATTAAAATCTCCTTCAGTTTTTTTTCCTCATTTTCAGTATTCATTTTAATTAAATAAATTAATTTTTAAATAAATATAAATGGATCCGATATATAAACCATTAACTCAAGCAGAAAAGGTTAAATTAGAAGAGAGGGGGTTAAAGGAGTGGGAGTATATGACGATGAATAAATGGAATGACCCTGATTCTATGCACTGTAATTAATCTAATAATTTCCATAGATCATGTATGCTCTGCTGTTATTTTAGCTCTTTCCTTTTATGGAAGACATTTTGCCAGAAAAAACTTACAGCCATGTGGCTTGTTTACAATGAATATTGCTGCTGTTCCGATTTTTTATTTTATGTCATTCAAATATAAACATGTTGATCAGATTATGACCTCCTATAGGGCTAGACCAACTTTTAATGAATGTCTTGAATTTTATCCAGTGACTAGAAGAGCATGGAAAAGGGCTATGATTATAAGAGAAAAAGAAATGGAAGAAATAAAATCGAAAGTTGGAAATCTTGAACAAATAGGAATATAAATGAAACTGATAAAATAATTTAGAAATTCTTATTATATTATGACAATCCTAAATTGATTTAAATTGATAAAAATTCAAAATTTTAGAAAAATAAAGAAATGAATAATTTAATAATTTATTTAAATGAGTGTTATTTCAGTCATATTCTTGTCTACATAAAGAATATTTAAGTTCTGGTATTGATCTATACAATCTAGTAGATTTTGTTTGTTGAGATTCCTGTTGGCTATCTTTCTCTCAACATCTGCTAATTTTACTGTTTTGTCTTTGCTAGTGCTGCACATGTCTTTTATGATTAGGAACACTGAGCTGATTGGATCTGTCTTGGCTTCGAATGATATTTTATTTGAAGCTGCGAAGTCCTCGTTGATCATGCTTCTTGAAAATTCTGAAAGTCTAATAGCTTCATCAATATCGATCAGCTCGACTTCTTCATTGAATCTTAGTCTTGCTAATCCTTGAGCCAATCTTATAACACCTAGAAGAGTTCTAGGAGTTACATATTGATATCCGTCTTTATGTAATTCTGATTCGAGTTTTCTTTTTTCAACGTATTTCTGAATTAAGAAGTTATGAAGATCTCTATAATTTATAAGTAAGTATTTATATTTACCTTGGAATTATTGGCTCGCATTTTTTAGCTTCTGCGACATAAGCTCTAATAAACTTAGCTGAAAGAGGATCAAAATCAAGCTTTGGAGGGGCATTATTCTGATGGACATACGTAACGTGACTTGCTAATTTTTCATCATTTGATTGCTCAGCTTTGTCAAGAAGTAAGAAAATTAAGTCAAATCTTGATAATAAGGCTGCTGGTAGGTTGATATTTTCTTGAGGGGTCATTCTTTTGTTATATTTTCCATAAATAGGATTTGCAGCAGCTAAAACAGAAGCTCTAGCATTAAGTCTTGTTGTAATTCCTGCTTTAGCGATTGAGACAGTTTGTTGTTCCATGACTTCGTGAATATTTGCTCTATCATAATCACTCATCTTATCGAACTCATCAATACAGCAGATACCCATATCTGCTAAGACTAAGGCACCTCCTTCTAAAGTCAAATCATCTAAAATAAATTATTTAAATATAAATCTTACTTGTAACTGGATCTTTAACAACAGCAGCAGTCAAACCAACTCCTGATGAACCTTTACCAGTAGTGTAGACACCTCTAGGAGAAATGTGGGAAATATGTTTTAAAAGTTGGGATTTGGCAACTCCGGGATCTCCCATCAACAAAATATTAATGTTTCCTCTAATTTTCATTCCGTCTGGCATTTCCTTGTGTACTCCCCCAACTAAAAGAAGTAAGAGAGCTTTTTTAATATCTTCGTGTCCATAAATTTCAGGTGCTATAGATTTGGCTAGAGTAGTATAGAGATCAGGAGTTTTCTTTTTTTGAGCTTCTATCTCAGTGATCATATCGTCACTAATTTCTGTATCTTTGTAGGATTGTTTGAGTTTAATAATTTTAAAGGCCTCAATAAAGGTATTGTGGATTAATTTTGAGGTAGGCACTTTGGGATTGTTGTTGACAGTTGGAAGATAAATACCATGAATAGTAACTGAATCTCCAGGTGAGCATTGTTTAACACATTCTCCAAAAGCATATACAGTAAGAGATCTAGGTACATGTCCGATAGGAACCTGATCTGACGGTTCTTGTACTTTAATTTCTTGATAAGCCACGAATTTTGAGGCCCTTGTTTGGGGATAGATCTTTCCTCTAGTTTGATTGTTTTTACATTTTTCACTAGTACAATCTATTAAAGGCATATAAACAGGAGATGTAACAATTTGATACAACTCATGACCGCATATATCACAGGCATATGAGGCAACTCTGATAAAAGGTTTAACATCTGATGTTTTCACGACTATGGCCTTAATACTAACAACTGAACCAACTTGCTCAGATTTTAAACTTCTTAAGGGTAAAATTTTAGATTTGGATCCGGGTCCTGGGATAATATTAAGTTGACTAAAAAATTAATAAATTAAATAAATAATTATTACTATCTTCTCTTAATCTCAGGAGGGAGTTTAGATTTGTCAGATTTTGAATTTCCTTCGGGATTATTCTCAAGATTCTGCTCTCTCTGTCTTAAAATGATGTCTTCTATTTCTTCCGATTCTTCTTCTTTAAATCTTTTATCCTTCGGGGGCATAATTTTATCTATTGCTTCGCAAAAAAGTTTAACGTATCTCTTCGTATTCTTCAGAATTAGTTCGACTAATTCCATTTCGCTCTCCTTATTGAAATAAGACTCTAAATCTTCAAAAAGAATCTCTACAACTTTCAATTTTCTGTCTGCAACGGCTTGCTAAAAAGTTTAAGAAATTAAATACAAGCATAATCATGTATTTTCTATTCTCATGAATCGGATGTCTTTTGTTATAATTATCTTCAAATGTTTGTAAAAAGGTTTCTATCTTTGAACGCTGTAGTTCGTAGTCTGGTTTGAAGGTTTGGTAATTCTGTTGCTTGTTCATTCGCGCAAAAATTATATTTTTATTTTAATTTTTTATTTTTATAGTCATATATAAAACCTGACAATTATTAGAAAATTAATAAACCATATTACCAATGAGCACAAGGATAGTTAACAATTTAAATTTAATTAATGGGATGATCGTTAAGAAAGGAAATGAAAAAAGTTTGAAATTTCTAAATCAACAAAAAAAGAAGCATTATGACGAAAAATATGCTAGAAAGAATAAGGAGGAATCCGTTAATGAATTCCAAATAATCGAATCAGATGAGGTAATAAAAATTCCTGTTATAAAAAAGGAAAATATATTGAAAACGAGTTCAATACAAAATTTAATCTGCAGCATTCACTTATAGTTCTAATTAATTAATTTTCGATTAAGTTTATTTATATATATGTATATCATCAATAAACATTTCTAATTTTCTTTTTATAATTTTGTATTTAGGATCAACATTAACGGGAAATTAAGATGTGTTTTATTACTATGAAAAATATTATAATTTGAATTTATATAAAAATTAGTACGAAAATTAATGGAAATTGACTATACTATAGGAATACCTGAAAAAGATTTGAAATTATACAGAACCTATATGAATTCAAAGATTGACATTTATCAAGATAACGACAGCTATGTATTTCGAAATGAATCAAAGACTAATCAAAAATACTTCGAATCCTTTGAACACAGACAGATTCAAAATGAAGCGGCCAAAATTTTGTCGAGCTCTTCTAACCTTCTTGTCTATATGCTGGGTAAAAGCGAGAATGATTTAAAAAAAATTGAAAGACGGATGATAAAATCCTTCAGTCAGAGTGAAATCGAGAAAAATTCAAAAAACATCGAGAAGGAATACAACCAATTCAAAACGAAGGTAATGCAGAAGAAGCTAGAAAATGACAGAGAATATAAATCCCTTTGCGATTTAATAAATCATCCCCTTTTTCACCAGGTTATGACCAGAGACAAGTCGTTCTTAATTTATATTCTCAATCATAAATATTTTCCTTACCACCCCAGATATGAAGAGATACAAGGGAAGTATACAAAATATTTATGCCCTGAGACTGCAAATAATGAATCTGAAGAAGATGAAAATGAAGAAATGGAAGAAGAAAATTAATTAACCATTCAATTATCGCTTATTCTAACTATTAATTATATAATAAATTTATATTATTGTTATGAAGTGTAATAAAAATAATTATGAATATTTCAAACATATTTATAATTAAAACACTAACTATTATTATATGTAAAAAAACCAAATAAATAAATACTTATATCTTATCATAAATACTTTGTGATCTACTTTTTTTCTGGAGGGTGTTTAATGAATAATTTGAGCTCCCGGTTGAATTTGATGATATATTACCATACTTGTTATTTTTTATTGTTAAAAAATTACCAGGATTTATTTTCATATTTGAAGATTGGAGGAATTTTTCTTTTGATTTTGATTTGGTTAAACCTGGATTAAATATCAACGGAAGCTTCTCATTGAATTTTTTAGCTGGGATAGGAGTTTTATAATTAGGAACGATAACCACCGGTTGTCGTTTTGTAGAACGGAATGACATTCCTTTTGATTCGTTTTGTTGCATTGTATCTCTAAAACTCTGAAGATTTGTATTGTTGAAATTATTAGTACCCTTATCCACATTTATAGTTCTCATGTTAGCAGATATGTCTATTGATGCTGAATATTGATTTTGTTTTGTTTTTTTCAAATGAGCAGGCTCATTCAAACTAGATAATGAAGGAGTATGCTTTTTCTTTAAGAACATCTTTTGAAGTTTTTCTTTTTCCTCCTGATCGCAGAAGGTATAATTAAAAAAAATGTCTAAGTAATAATCTTTTCTGTAAAAACTCTGATATCTCTCGTAAGTATCGTTGCTGATTTTATCTGGGGTCTCGCAATATTTTTTATCAAAATTGTCGCCATGGCTAGGAATAAAAGGAGCCTGCAGTTTCTTATTTTTGAGATCTTCCCAAGGGAATTCTTCAAGCCATGGATGGCTCTTTACTATTTGTATTCCTAAATATCCCAACCGATTGATAGGCTTTCTTTGTATTAGCTAAGATGTTTAAATATATATACAAGCCTTTACCTTATTTATAAAATCTGCGGCTTCAAGACTCCATCCTTCAGGAATTTCAGATTTTTTTATCTGAACTTGCTTTGCTAAAATAAGTTCTTTTATTTCTCGACGTGATTTAGCATAATAAGGCCTATAACCCAACATAAATTCGTATCCTATAACTCCAACAGCAAATAAGTCTACTGCATAAGAATGGTTTTGAGAACACATTACCTCAGGTGACATATAACCAGGGGTTCCACTCGTCTCGTTTGAATTTTCTCTCGTAAAATATTTTGCAACACCAAAGTCTGTGATTCGTAAATAACCAGTTTCATCCAGAACCAAATTCTCTGGTTTTATGTCTCGGTGAATAACCTTGTTTTCGTGAATGTATTCTAAACCAAGTAAAATACAACAAATAAAAAATTCTTTAAAATTAGTATAATTAAACGTACTAGTTTCAGTTTCAGTAAAACGCTTTCGTTTTGCTATGTGATACCTCATATCTCCACCAGTTAGTAGATCCATCACCAAATACAAATTTTCGTAATCTTGAAAAGAATAAATCATATTGACTATAAAACTATTCATAAAATTATTCAATTACTCGTTCTTTAACTTAGACAATAGATCTCTTTCATTTTTTATACTTTTCTCACTTTTTCTGTCTAATATTTTGACTTTAGACATTTCTTTCAAAGCGTAAGATTTATTATTTCGCTTAAAAGTTACTTTCCACACCTGATGATAAATAAAGTTTATTTTACTTTTCCAAATCCCCCCTTCCCTATCACATACAAAAACTCAAAATTGTTTCTTGCTAAATAGATTAAAAAGTTTATCTTACATATTTGAGTATTTAGTTGTTTTCCATTTTTTGTTTGGTTAGTCCCCATTTAATTTCAATTATAACGAATTATTCATAAAAAATAAGATGAATCCCTACAATCAAAACACGAAGACTGCTTTATTACAAGGACATTTAAGACCTATTAAGGACATAAAATTCTCAGAGAAAAGTGCATTAATTTACACCGCTAGCAACGACAGACTCGTAATATCCTGGAATACAAATACCGGCGAGAAAATCAGGACATACACTCATTCAGCTGCAGTAAATTTTATTCGTATCACTAACGATGGAAAATATTTAATATCAGGCGACAGCACTGGTTGCGTATACCTATGGGATACAAAGGGAGGAGTCTTATTAAAAAAGATAGAAAAAGATCCAACTTATTGTGTCAGATCGATTGACATCTCTACTGATGATTTCTTTTTGATGATAGTATATGCCGGTAGGGCAAAGGGAGCCAAATCTTTTTTTGAGATATACAAACTTAATGAATTACTTAACCTATATGCTGAAAATAGAAGCAAGGAAGAATCTAACAAAAGAATTGGGAATATCCCACAAGAATACTTGATAGACAAGCGTAAACAAAAGATTGAGAAAGAAATCGAATCAAGTATTTATTCCCTTAAGGATTATAAGAGCAGTCAAGAAAGTGTAGAAATCCAACCATTTATGACGATAGAGTGCAAAGCAGCTGATACTAAATATTACCAAGCGAGATTTATTATTCAAAATAAATCTATAATTGCAAGTAGAGAAGATGGGACGGTTGAGTTGATCAACTTCAGCAACGGAAAGATTATAACAGAAAATAAATTCCATAATGATATTATAACTGATATCGATGTTGACCGAACAGACTCTCTACTGCTTACGGCGAGTGTAGACGGATATGCATGTGTGATAAACATAAACACGTTTCAGGTCATTCAAAAATTTCATCCGATAAATCCCACAAGAAGGATAAACGCCTGCAAATTTGCGACAATTAAGCAAACTACGACCACCAATGAATCAGAAAATGTAAATTATAGTAAAATCGATGTAAATAGTCTATTTGATATAAATACTGCATCCCAAGCTCAAAAAAGAGAGACAGTGTCTATCGGCGTTGATAATTTTTTCAATTTATCAAACAATTTAGTGCAATCTAATTCTATTCCTGCTAAAAAAGAAAAGTTAGTTGCTATTATTACAGGAGGACAAGACAGCAAATTAGTGACTACCACAAATCAGAAGGAAGGAGGATTTGAAATCATAATTTATTGTGCTTTGGAAGGAACAGAATTGACTAACTTTGAATCACATTTCGGACCTGTCAATACCCTAGCTGTTTATGATAATATATTAGCTTCAGGAGCAGAAGATGCGACAGTAAGATTGCATAAATTAGATCAATATTTATCGAAGGAAAAAGAATAAAAATAATAAAAATTTTAATTATGAGCAAAATTTGAATGAAGAATATTTTAATTAAAATCTTAATATGATGAATCAAAATTTTAAGAGAGTACCGTAAATTCTGGACTGAATTGGGGGGGGGTCCTCGCGAGGTTTTTTTTGTTGATTTTGAACATCAAAAACCCCCAAGTATGATTTTTCAATATGAAATATATGAATAAGAATTAATTTAAACTATTGAGTTTAAATTTTTTTGAAAAAACCCCCAAATATCGGAACCCCCAATTCAGTCCAGAATTTACGGTAATTCGTGAAACATTTTACTTGAATTAAATATGAGATAAATGAAATTTAATATAACTGGGCTAATTTAAAAATCTCATAACAAGATTTTTAAATTTTTATTCTTAACAAAATCTAGAGATTTTGTTAAGAATAAAACTAAAAGGCTTGTTTATGAAATAAATTAATATTATTTAAAATCAATTAAAATATATAATGAATACAAATTTCAACTCAAACAAAAATGAAAATCCAATCCAGAAAACTTTGAAATGTCGATT
>Ga0169931_10013558_pt1 | contig 11119 bp, 9 predicted proteins | sample Kivu_15m_20L_FD_129675 | JGI IMG/M metagenome (GOLD analysis project Ga0169931, IMG submission 129675) | Freshwater microbial communities from Lake Kivu, Western Province, Rwanda to study Microbial Dark Matter (Phase II) - Kivu_15m_20L... | ecosystem: Environmental > Aquatic > Freshwater > Lake ... | reverse complement strand
TCGAAAGCGACCGCCCGAGGCGTCCCTGTCCACCAGTGCGCGGTCACCTTGACCGCGACCGGAGCAATCTGTTGCATTGCCATCTCATGCCTCCCGCCCCGTGGGGCCCCCTTCCGGGGTCTCCTGCGAACTAGAACATCTGTTCGGCACGGTTAGTGTCATAGAACATCTGTTCTCTGTCAAGGGGCTGTTTTTGAAGGTGTGCGAGAATCCCCGCACCAGCGCGGGGGCCCCTCCCCGCCCCGTAGGAAGGAGCACATCGTGAAGGTCATCCTCACCGCAAATGTCCCCAAGGTCGGCAAGGCCGGCGAGGTCAAAGAGGTCTCGAGCGGGTATGCCCGGAACTACCTGATCGCCAACGGACTCGCCATCCCCGCCATCGGCGGAGCGGCGAATCGGGTTGCGGCGGAGATCGCCTCACGGGCCACCAAGGCTGATCGCGCCAAGCGGGAGGCAGAGGAGTTCGCCAAGAGGATCAGCGCCACGGCTCTGACCATGGGCGTCAAGGTTGGCGAAGGTGGAAAGCTCTTCGGCTCGATCACCAACAAGGAGATCGCTGACGCGCTCGAGCGCCGCGGCATCACCGTAGAGAAGCACCAAGTTCTCCTTGATGAACCGCTGAAGCAGCTCGGCACGTACAAGGTGCAGGTGAAGGTTGCGGCACACCTCATCGCTGAGGTGACGGTCACCGTTGAACCGAAGAGCTAGCCAGTCGCATCGCTGAGAGAAGAAACGGCTGACGGCAACGAACACGTCCGCACCGCGCAGCATCCTTCACGTTGATCTCGACGCCTTCTTTGCGTCGGTGGAGATCCGCGACAATCCTTCGCTTGCCGGAAAACCAGTTGCCGTGGGCTACGGCGATGGCCAGCGCGGCGTGATCTGCGCCGCCAGCTATGAGGCGCGCGCGTTTGGCGTGCGCGCGGCGCTCTCCACGCATGTGGCACGCGCGCGTTGCCCTCAACTCATTCTTGTGGAGCCACGTCATGATCGCTACAGCGAGATCTCTCATCAGGTCATGAGCCTTCTCGACAGATGGAGTCCAATCGTCGAGCAGGTCTCTGTTGATGAAGCGTTTCTCGATCTAGCTGGCACACAGCAACTACATGGTGACGCCCACGACGTGGCGCAAGCAGTGAAACGAGCGGTGAAAATAGAGACAGGACTTGCCATTAGCGTTGGCGGCGGCGCGAGCAAGCTGGTCGCAAAGATTGCATCGAGTGCCTCAAAGCCCGACGGCCTGCTGATCATTCCCGCCGAGGAACAGGCGGCGTGGCTCGCACCACAGCCAGTCAGCGTCATCCCAGGAATAGGACCGGTTGCACAGGCGACGCTGCGTGAGCTAGGAGTCTCCACGTGCGGCGACCTTGCCTCCGCCCCGGACGATCACCTGTTGCGCAGGTTCGGCGCGCACGGTCCAACCCTCAAGCGGCTCGCCATCGGCCGAGATGACAGCCCCGTTGACCCTGGTGACGATAGAAAATCGCTCGGGCGCGAGATGACGCTTGACGAAGATGTTGCAGACCCGCACGCGCTGGAAACCCTCTTGCTTGATCTTGTAGAGTCGGTTGCGCACTCGCTGCGCAACGAAGGGCTACTTGCGCGCACGGTGACCCTCAAGCTGAAGGACACCGAGTTTGTCACTATCACGCGACAGGTAAAGCTTCCACAGGCGAGCAACCTGAGCGGTCCACTCTTTGGATCTGCGCGTACGTTGCTCCGTGCAGTTGCACAAGGAGAGCCGTATCGACTCATCGGCGTCTCTACATCTGATTTCACAGGTGATGAACAGCTTGGACTCTTTGACGGTGAAGTCACCGCGCGGGAGCAAGCCATCACCGTCGCCGCAGACGAGTTGCGCGCAAGATTCGGAGACGGAGTGATCAAGCGCGCGCGACTGCTGTCTCCAGAAGATGAGCGCTAAGCGCGCACTGGCGCGGAGACCTCTCGTTCCGTTTGCACATGGTGGCGAAGCGACGCGTGGGGGTCGTGCCCGTCGTGCGCACAGGGATTGACATGGATCTCCACGCTGCCGATTCGCGGGATCTCGTGGGTCAACTCGTGGCGAACAAGTTCGGCAATCTCGTGTCCTCGCGCTACGGTCACCTCCTTGTCCACGGTGATCGCAAACGAGGTCTCGATCGTGTGCCCAACCCATCGAAGTCGAAGGTGCTCGACCGCCTGAACACCAGGCGTCGAACCAGCGATGCGCTCGACCTGATCCGTCAGCGATGGGTCGACGGCATCCATCAGACGGCCCAACATCTGCTTCCATGCCGAACGCAAGACAAGCAAGATCGCAACCGAGATGAGCAGTCCGACAAGTGGGTCGGCGACAGGAAACCCGAGCCCAACGCCGATCGCCCCGAAGACCACGGCAAGGGAGGTCAGTCCATCCGTTCGCGCGTGATACCCGTCTGCGACGAGGGCAGCTGAGCCGATCGATCGACCGACGCGGATTCGATAGAGCGCAACCAGCTCATTGCCGGCAAACCCGATGACCCCCGCTGCAATCACGATCGGGATGTTGCTCACCAGGACCGGATTGATCAAACGATTGATGGATTCGTAGGCGGCGAGTGCGGCCGACAGGAAGATCATCAAGAGCACGAACAGCCCAGCAAGATCTTCTGCCCGGTTGTAGCCGTAGGTGTATCGCCGATTCGCGGCACGCCTCCCGATGAGAAAGGCGATCCAGAGCGGAATGGAGGTCATCGCGTCACTGAAATTGTGAATCGTATCTGCGAGCAAGGCGACCGAGCTTGTGATTGCCACGATGACCAACTGCAGGAGCGCAGTGATCCCCAAGCCAACAAGTGAGATCTTCACGGCGCGAATCCCGCGCGCGCTTCGCGTCAGCGCGTCATCAACAGAGTCTGCGTGATCGTGGCTGTGTCCAAACAACTTCGAGAGGGCCCCACGCCAACCGGTGTGATGGTCGTGATGCCCCGCGTGATCGTGGGGGTGATCCCCGTGATCGTGGGGGTGATCATGGTGCTGATGTGGATGCTGAGCTGCCATGAAAAAATCCTACCGCAGAGATTGCCCAGTTCGACTATTGCACCATGATGCAATTGCGGCACTACTTCACTTCCGCACGTACCCAAGCATCGCCGTCGAACAACGATGGGCCCGACTGCCGCTTGGATGTTTCAGCTGGACTGGCCTCCCTGAATGCCGAATCGGCGCGCGGCCGCTGAGGAGGCAGCGATTGAAACCACGACCGCACACAAGATTCCCGTGTACACGTCCTGCGGGATCACTCCTTGCGTCAGACCAACCGTCGCGAGCACGAAACTGAACTCTCCCACTTGGCCGAGCGAGACCGCCAACTGTAGTGGCCGCGCAGGAATACGGCTCGCTCGTGCTAAGAGGTATGCGGGGAGCACTTTGGCAAAGAGTACGAGCGCAATCGCGATCAGCGCGAATGGGAGCGCAGGGGCTAGATTCAGCGGGTTGATGAGCGAGCCAACCGCAACAAAGAAGAGCACGGCAAACACGTCGCGGAATGGCAGGATTGCGGCGCGAGCATCCTCCATCTCCTTGTTGTCGCTGATCACAAGTCCAGCAACGAACGCGGCCAATGCGACCGGGACTCCAAAGAGCACCGCGCCGACTGCAGCGATGGAGAGACCGGTTGCGACCGAGACGACGAGGAAGAGATCTCGCTCCCACTGCAGCTGCTTGAGAAGGCGAGGAGCGATCTGCGCAACCGCGAGAGCAAGGAAGAGGTAGAGAACCAGCCCACCAATCGCTCCTGCTGGATCTACGCTGTTCTCGTCAAATAGGGCGAGGATGACGGCAGCCGCCGCAACACCAGCGATGTCTTGCAACACACTCCAGCCAAGCAACGCACGTTCGGTATCTGGATCCGTCGTGCGCCGTCTACTCTTTGTGATGTTGACGATCACGACGGTTGATGACAGCGAGATTCCCAGGCCAACGAGGAGGGCGCCCGCAACGGGTAGGCCGAGCAGCCAGAAGACGAGGGCAGAGGCTGCAGTGCTCACTGCCACCTGTATTGGGGCGGCCCAGAAGAGAGGTCGTAACCGCTTGCCAAGATGGGGAACATCGACTTCGATTCCGACTTCAAAGAGGAGGATGACGACGCCGATGTCAGCGAGTAGGGCGATCTGCTCACTGTCTGCCACATATCCCGGCGTGAACGGTGAGACGGCGAGCCCCGCGATCAGATAGCCGACCACCGCTGGCAACCCGACTCGACGTGCAGCCCAGCCAAAGAGCGCGGCAAGGAGGAGTACGAGGCCGAGGTCGAGGATGAGGGGGGCGGTTTCGGTCATGGGGCGAGTGTATCCGCCTCGTGCCACACATGTTCCAAATCGTTGAGGTTTTCAAGGTTTTCCAAGGACAGTTGGGAGTGGTAGCGTCTCCGCTATGACCCCCGACGATGTGCTCGCTGCGCTTCAGGCGACGTTCGCGGGCCTGGCCCCGAAGTTGACTTGGGGCGAGACGTCGCTGTTCTACAACCCTCACGGGATCTTCCCCAATGGTGTCTACTTCTGCACCATCAAGGAACGCGACGGTGCCAACGACCGGGCATCACATCTCGATCGTTCCGGCGTGTTCCGACTCGCGCTGGGACTACCGCCTGGTCGATACGAGCAGACATTCGGCCCACGCCCGCAACGTCCTCCCAAGGGAGGCGTCGTGCTGACCGCCGACGACTTCACCGCCACCGACGTGCTGATGCCACACCCGGTATACGCATGGATGGGGTGGGTTCAGGTGCTCTCACCGTCTGCAGCAACGTTCGCCACGATCCAGCCGCTGCTCTCCGACGCCTACGAACTCGCCGTCAACAAGTACGATGCGTTGCTCGCAAAACGGTCCAGGCCATGAATGGGTTAGACCACAGACGGGGGCTACGTGCCCCAAGCGACGGTTCCCAGCGAGCTTGCAGGCTGTCACATTCGCTGGAGCCTCGGGTGTCAGGCTCGGCAAAGGGCCTCGGCGTGACGGCGTCGCACGGGCATAAGGACCTTACGCCCGACTGCCCCGAGTGGGCTCGGGTAAACCTCAACGATTTGGAACATGTGTCGTGCCAACTACTTGACAAGATTCCGAACAGCCGTTCTAATGCCCATATGACCAAGCATGACCAGGACAGGAAGATGCGGATCCTCCAAGCGATCGCCGAGGGGGTTCGTCGATCAGGGACGCCCCCCACGGTGCGTGAGATTGCGGACCTTGTCGGCCTCGCCGCACCGTCGGCCGTCCACCACCACCTCGAGACGCTCGAGCGCGAGGGTCTCATCAAGCGCGACTCCGGCCTCTCTCGCTCCGTTCGCCTCACGGCACGCGGGCGTGCCCTCCTCGAGCTCGACGATGCGGTGGAGGCCACGAACCTTCCTGCAGTCGCACGCGACCTCGTCGTTGTCGGCCAGATTGCTGCAGGTGGCCCGATCGAGGCCTATGAGGAGCGATCCGAGACCGTGGCGGTTCCAGAATTTATGTCGACCCCAGACTCGTATCTGCTGAAGATCAGAGGTGATTCCATGATCGACGCACAGATCGCCGATGGTGACTACGTGGTGATCAAGCCGAGCAGGGTTGCCGCAGACGGCGACATTGTGGTCGCGCAGGTGGAAGAGAATGAAGTCACGCTGAAACAGCTCTTCCGCGAGCAGGGTCGAGTCCGCCTCCAGCCGGCGAACAAGGCCTACGCGCCGATGTACTACCCGACCGTCAACGTACAGGGCGTGCTCGTCGGCGTGCTGCGCCGAGTCCACTAATCCACAAAACGGCGCGCGAGGGCGCCGGTTTATCCACAGCCGACGCGGCCTGGGCCCGCTTCGTGGAGAGATTGACATGAATTCGTGGAGATCCGTCTGGAGTCCTGAATCGGAGACTGCGATGATGCGCGCATGAGCAATCAACTCCCCCCACAATCAAGTGACGCTGAAGAGAGCATCCTCGGCGCACTCCTCATTGATGGCGAGGTCATGCTCGAGATTGCGGACAGCCTCAAGCCTGCAGACTTCTACAAACCAGCACACGCAAAGGTCTACTCCGCCATTCAGCGGCTCTACGAACAGAGTCAACCGATCGACATCCTTACGGTTTCGGAAGAGCTAGAGCGTCGTGGGCAAATAGAAGAGATTGGCGGCCGTGCAGCGCTCGCCGATCTCTGTGACCGCACACCAACCGCGGTTCACGCAAAGCAGTACGCGAAGATCGTCGAGCGCAAGTCCATGTTGCGCGGCCTGATCGGTGCTGCCGGGCGAATCGCATCGATCGGATACGAAGATCCTTCTGACATCTCCGAGGCGATTGATCGCGCAGAGTCAGAGCTCTTTGCTGTAAGCGAGCGACGCGCAGCCAGCGGTTTCACGCAGGTTGGCAAACTGGTTGGTGATGCATATGACCGACTTGATCGCATGCACCAGAATCGCGGTCAACTTATGGGTTTGCGTACCGGCTACACCGCAATTGACACCATCACCCAAGGACTACAGAACTCCGACTTCATCGTCCTTGCCGCGCGTCCATCCGTCGGCAAGACCTCGCTTGCGCTCAACATTGCAGAGAACGTTTCGCTCCGCGAAGGGAAGTCCGTTGGCGTCTTCTCGCTTGAGATGAGCAAAGAACAACTGGTGCTTCGCCTTCTCTCCAGCGTGACAAAGATCAACTCGTTCAATCTTCGCAGTGGTCAGGTTAAAGACATGGACTTTCCAAAGATCGCGGACGCGCTTGGGACACTCTCGAGCGCCAAGATGTTCATTGATGACTCCGTGAACATTTCTGTGATGGAGCTCCGCACGAAGGCGCGCCGCCTGAAGATGGAACAGGGTCTCGATCTCCTCATCGTCGACTACCTGCAGCTGATGCAACCTGGGCAGCAGAGCCGTGATGGGAACCGGGTGCAGGAGGTCTCAGACATCTCGCGCGGGCTCAAGGCCCTCGCGCGTGAGCTCGGAATTCCGATCATGGCCCTCAGCCAACTTTCGCGTCAGACCGAGGCCCGAGAGAAGGGTGAGCCACGCCTCTCCGACCTTCGTGAGTCAGGCGCAATTGAGCAGGACGCCGACGTGGTGATCTTCCTCTACCGCGACGCGGAGCGAAGCGACGATGCCAGCGTGTCGGGAGAGGCGATCAACTTCAACGTTGCCAAGCACCGCAACGGGCCAACGGGGAGCGGTCAGCTTTGGTTCCGTAAGGAGGAGACGCGCTTCATCAATCTCGTCCGCGAGCGCGCCCCTGAACTTCCCGCACCAGGAACGGAGGGTGACCCGCTAATGTGAGGGAATGACCCTCATGTTGATGCGCCCCGAGATGCGGCGCGCCTCGTATCTCTACTTCGTCATCGGACTCATGCAGGCTGCCTATCTGCCCTTCTCAGGCATCGTCTTCCGTGATCGTGGGCTCTCGTTTGAGGCGATCGGATTGATCGGAGCGGTCAACTCGATGATCGCGCTCGCAGCGGGACCGATCTGGGGCCACCTTGGAGACGCGGTGCTCGGTCGAGCGAGCGCGTTTCGCATTGCGCTGGTGAGCGCGGCGGCCGGCGTCATCCTCTTTGCCGTTGGGCCGTATGGGGGTATTCCCGGCGCGGCACTCGCATCATTTGCGGGTGCCGGCCTTGTGCCACTGCTTGATTCCATTGGCATGGAGCAACTCGCAAAGGTCGGTGGCCAGTGGGGTTCACTCCGTGCAATCACAAGCTTTAGCTATGCAGCAATGTGCATCCTAAGCGGTGCCTTGGTGGCGAGTGGTGGCGCAATAATGATCGCGCCGCTCTATGGGATCACCGCGCTCATTCTCATTGCAGGAACCATTGGCCTCCATACCGCCCCCGCGTTACACCGAGGCGCACGTCCGGTGTTGAGCGAGGCAGAAGCCGAGATCGAGCGATCAGAGATTGCAGGACCAAACGCGGAGATTGCGGTCACCGGTGATTGGCGCGATCGGTTCGGCACGGTCACGCTCGCCTTTCAGCACGCTCCGAGGCTATTTGCGTTTCTGGTGCTCAGTCTTCTCGTAAATCTAGGTGCTGGGCTCTTCTACGCGTATGGTTCATTTCGAATTCAAGAGGTCGGCGGGAGCGCGGCAGCAGTTGCCTTTGGAGGTACCGTCTCCGCTGCCGTTGAGATCCCCTTCTTCCTCGCCGGGGGGCTCGTCGCCGCACGCCTTGGACTTCGGTCGCTCTTCTCATTCGGACTCATCGCAATGGGAATCTGCAGCGTTGGATATGCATTCATTGATTCACCGTACTGGCTGGCACTTGCCCGCTCGCTCGTTGGGATTGGTTTCGCCTGCACGCTTCTTGCGAGCGTGTTGAGCGTCCGCGCAATCGTTCCTGCTGCGCTGCAGGCGACAGGTCAAGCGCTCTACCAGAGCGTTTCATACGGGCTCGCCGTAGCAATCGCTGCACTCGTCGGCGGAGTCATTTACGGAGAGCTGGGTGCAGCACCGCTCTTTCTCATCTCCGGCGCGATCCTGTTCGGCGCAATTCCGTTTGCAAGGAGGGTGTTGCGCTAAACGGAGCGGGTGTCAAGGCTTCGCAAAGATCTCCATCATCAGGTCGACGAAACGCTGCGCATTTGCATCGAATGCGACCGCCGCATTCGGTTCCTTCCCTCCGCGAAAGTGCGTGTCGACGACCGTTCGACCGAGCGTGAGTGTTCCGGTCGTCTCCACGGCGACGTGATGCCTGCTGCTGGTGATGATGTTCGGCTCAACAAGTGCGGCGACACAGAGCGCGTCGTGCACAGGGGCTGACTCTGGAACGTCCATTTTCTGGCTGCTTTCGTAGCTCGCGACGCGGCGCTGGATGAAGATGGCAGCCGCCTTGCCAGCCGGAGTCCCAAGCGCCTCGAGCGCGTCGCACTGCGCTGCGGTGACGAGCGCCTTGTGCGTGGCGTCAAGCGGCACCATCAACACGTCCTTGAAGCCCGCGTCGAAGACGCTTGCCGCGGCCTCGGGGTCGGCCCAGACGTTGAACTCGGCGGATGGAGTCATGTTCCCTACCTCATGCCCGCCCCCCATGATGATCAGCCGCGGTACCCACTCCGCGAATCTCGGCTCTTGGGCGACCGCCGCAGCAATGTTCGTGAGTGGCCCAATCGGCATCAGCGTGATCGGCTCCGTGGCGTTGCGATACGTTTCGATCAACCACTCGACGGCGCGGCTCGAGGCCGCAGCGCGCGAGCTGCGAGGGATGTCGAGATAGGTGCCGTGCGGATCTTGCACGGAGTCTGCCTTGAAGAAGCGCTCCGCGGGCATCGTCTTTCGGACGAGCGGTCGAGGCAGCCCTGCGTGCACGGGTATATCTGAGCGGCCGATCAGATCAAGCACAGAGATGCTGTTCGTGGTGGTTGCCGTCAGCGGCGCATTTCCAAAAACCGTGGTCACACCAATGAGGTCGATCTCAGGGTGAAGCGCGGCAAGCATCAACGCAACGGCATCATCCGTTCCCGTGTCGCAGTCAATGATCAGCCGATGCTTGCTCATGGATTGAGCATACGCGGGCGCAGGGAACAGCCACCAACCTGGTACGCGATGGATACATGGGTATGCCTCACTATCCCCGCAGCCGATTCGCGGCGCCCGCTGCGACGGCGTGGAGGGGAGGGTCCATGCGAAAGCGGATGCAGTTCTGTGCGGAGCGGCCACGGCTGGAGCGGGAGCTTGATCGACTGGGGACGGGCGGTCTAGGAGTGATCGCCGGGAGCGCAGGATACGGGAAGAGCAGTTCGGTCGCCTCATGGGCATCGCGTCTCGGCACGCCAGTGCGTTGGATCCGTGGTGCTGAACGACTGTCGGACGCGCTCCTGCTCGCCGCCGAAGAAGACGGCGGGATTTGGTTGCCGCGACTTGGTCGTGCAGCACGAAAGAGGAGTCGCATTGACACATGTGCCACTTCACTCTGTGCGGATCTCGCTGTCCCGTATGCATCTTTCACGCTGATTGTTGATAACACCGATGTGCTTACGGAAGACCCAGAGTCTCTCGCATTGCTCCGCACCGTTGCGGAACGAGACCCAGACGGGTCACGGGTGATCTTCATAGGGCGACGACAAGCGGCGCTGCGGCTCGCCACAGCGCGAAGCAAGCGCGCGGTGCTTGAGGTCGGAGCAATGGCGCTGCGCGTCTCACCCCAGCAGACCCGTCAGATTGCGGAGGCGCGCAGCTGGCGCGGCACGCCCTCCCAACTTGAAGAGGTGCGACGGGGTGCCGCTGGCAACGGTGGCATTCTCTCCGCGTGGCTCTCTCTGGCTGAGGACCGCTCATCGACGGGTGACCTTAATGACTTCATCCGTCGAGACGTTGTTGGCGGATGCGAACCACTCCTGCGGCGGCTCTCAGAGGATCGCAGCGAAACAATCAACCTGCACATGCTGCAGTCACTCTGGGGCGAAGGGCTCCTGATCGCTCCCGCCGAGGATGATGAACTTGGTCGCCAAGGATGGGAGATCCCAGCACTGATTGCTTCGGCACTCTCGCTTCCTGGCGAGATCGCAACTGGGCTGCCACACCATCAACGCACACAGCGAACGCAGCGAATGCAGGTGGACGAGATGCCACATCAGCACGATCGCCGAGTCCTCGTGCACGACCTCGGGCCTCTCTACCTGGAGATTGATGGACGCACGGTCGATGGCTCCGCCATTCGACCACGTTCACTCGCGCTACTGATGTACCTTGCCACGCGACCTCGACACTCTGCGACGCGTGACGAGGCGATCGATGCACTCTGGCCGGACGCCGATGCGCAGGCAGGCCTCAACTCGCTCAACCAGGCGATCTATCACCTTCGAAGAGCAATCGACCCAGACTACGACGCATCCCCTGAAGGGGGAGCGACGCCGTACGTTCGACACGAAGCGGAGATCGTCTCCATGCACCCAGAACTGGTCAGCTTTGATTCGGCTGTCCTCACCGCACGCCTTGATCGGATTCGCATTCGGCCTCGCACTGAAGAGATCGAGAATCTACTCGACGACTATCGAGGGGGATTCGGTGCGGAGCTCCCCTTTGAGCCATGGGTGGAGCGCTACCGCGGCACGATCGAGGTGAGCCTCATGACGATGGTGGAGCGCGCAATTCAATCCGCGCATGCGGCCGGAGATTACGATCGCGCGATCAACCTTGCGGCGCG
>Ga0169931_10013557_pt1 | contig 11119 bp, 11 predicted proteins | sample Kivu_15m_20L_FD_129675 | JGI IMG/M metagenome (GOLD analysis project Ga0169931, IMG submission 129675) | Freshwater microbial communities from Lake Kivu, Western Province, Rwanda to study Microbial Dark Matter (Phase II) - Kivu_15m_20L... | ecosystem: Environmental > Aquatic > Freshwater > Lake... | reverse complement strand
GATTGGGGATTGGAGATTGGGGATTGGGGATTGGGGATTGGCCAAATCCCCAATCCCCAATCCCCAATCCCCAAGATAGCTAGATGAAAATTTTTAGTTTTTTTAAGTTAAAAATTAAATTATAAAAATATAATTTCTAATTAAAATTTATTTAAATAAATATGATTAGTTTGATTTAAAAATCAAATTTAATTTACTTTTTATTTCCTCCCTTTTTTTTCTTTTTATCTTCCTCTGCCTTTTTAAGAGCTTCTTCTTCCATTCTTCTGAAATATATCTCTTGTAAAAATCTAGATAACTGCTCCTTGGATTTCAGAATAAATTCTTCATTCAAACCAATTTCATGACAGATACTTACATATCCTTTTAATTCTTGCACCTTTAATTAATTTATAAATAATTTTAAATTCTATAAATACTTTATCTGTCACCACTTTTAATTCTTTGGCCCAATCTGGAATCAAAAAATGGGGCTCCTTTTTTTTCCTTTTTTTCTTCTTCTCTGGTTCTGGCTTCTTGACAACAACATTCCCTCTTTTCTTTGGATCTACCACTTCAACTACGGGATATATTCTCACAGGATACGCCAAAAATGATTCCAACAGCTCTTTTGCTTTTAAATTTAATTCAATTTTTTTCGCCAAATCAGAGGCGTATAAGATATATTTTTCATCTACTTCATATTTAGTGGCATTCGAAATTTTTTCTTGCAGATTATGTAAATTATCATAACTTGCCATCTCAATTGTTAAGTTAGATGAGAGTTTTCTTAATTCTTTTTCTGCTAGAAGTCGATCTTTTTGACTGAATGCCTTCTCTATTACATTTCCATCAAGTTCGATATTCAGTTCTTTAGCTTGTTTAATCATTGTCTCAAGAATGTATACTGACTTCTCGATAGTCTTATGATTTTCAACGATTTTTAGATTATTTAACAATTCATCTATCTTTTTTTCTCTTTCTAATCTGTCTATCTCATGTAAAGACCTTTTCATTAACTTAGGACAAACCTGAATTTTTCCATTTAAAACAATGTGATAATTTTTACTAATTTCTTCCAAATTGTTAGAATGTATAGCAGATTTTATTAAGCTTTCATGATGCCTTATGTTATGATCGCACTCTTTGCATCTACATTCTATCATATCTCTCCCATCTGAATTTTCATCTGAGTAAACATATTCCGTAACGCAACATTTTTTGCATATGACTTTTCTGTCAATTTTACATAGATGTCTCTTTTGATGGAAATTAAACTGTGTGTTGCACATCACGCAAAATTTTACAGCTAACGTCGATTGTATGATATCTTTTATATCTTTATTAGTTGTAAGATCGATTGCCATATGCCCTCTATCATTTTTTATTTCCAAATCAATTCCTAACCCCATGAAGATTAGAAATGCATCTGTTCTGTTACTAGCTGCAGCTTGATGGAGCGATGTATTACCTACATCGTCTATGTCTAAAGGATTGAAATCATGTTTAATCAAAAGAGAAATTATTAATGGTTGTCCTTTGTAGGAAGCCCAGTGAAGAGGATTATACTTTCCATTTGAGCTAGAGTTTGGGGGCTTTTTGAAAATTTCATCGAATTCATTTTTCTTATGATCTTTAGATTCCTCGACGTGTTCTTCTTCATTATTTCTCGACTGATTTATCTTAAGACTCTTCATTTTTTCTAAAAGAATTTTAACAACTGCGCTATGCCCGTTTACAACACCCCATTGAAGTCCACTCCACTTTTTATCATCAACATCTTCTATGTTCAACATGTCATCATTTATAATTCTAAAAAGGCTTTTAGAATCTCCTTTTTGACAAAATTCAAAATATAAATGTCTGATAGTTTTCTGAATAAAAAAATTTATTTAAAATATTTCATTATTACTTTTCTTTCTTCGGCAGGCAGTAATTCATCTATTATTGGGTCTTTATCATCATTTCGAAACTGATCATTTTTTTCCATTAATTTTAAATTTATTTATTTTAATATTTAAATGGTTTTATAGAAATAGAAAATCAACAAATTTATCAATAATAATTAATTGAATTTTATTCCAAAATTTTCTAGATTTGAAGAGAGTTTCTTTTTAAAGTTTTTAAAAGAAATCATTTTATTAGCATCTTTGATCATATCACACAAAAATATTATAAATTCAACTGATAAATCTTCAAATTGGAGGACTAGTTCCTTATCATGATTGAGTGTTTGTAATGATTTTAGAGCCCTGATAAATGCAGGTTCATGTAAAAGTCTATCATCTTGAAAAAGAATTCCTTTATTGAAATGCAAAAACTCAATCAGATTTAAATAAATTTTATTTTCAATCAAATTTTGTAAAAATGAAAGCCAATCATTTAAAAATGTAACCCTATTCAATTTTGTTTTAGTTATCACACCTGTCTCATAAAAACAATCAGATTTTAAATCCATGAAACCGAGATCCCAGTACTCAAAGCCATCTATATTACTGTTATTCTGAAAAACCAAATGTAATGGATTTCGAGTTGGTGTATAGAGAAAAGCCTCAAATTTTAATTTGGTTTCATGATATTGTCTATTGGAAAATTTGTTTTTGAGCATCATAGATGATTTAGTATTTTTTAACATCAACCTTAATATTTCAGGAAACTCTCCACTTTTATTGGTTTCTTGAAAATTTATCTGACGAAAATCGCCTAAAAATTATAAGCTAAAATAAACATACCTTTTTTCTTTAGATTATAAGAAATAAGGCCTTTTTGAAATAATATTTTATCATTTTCAAATTCCACAGAATTTTTAATAGCCTCTGAAAACAAGAATTCATCTTGTATCTCTAATAAATTTTCTGGATTATTAGCATAAAGTATCAATAAGGTTTGCTGGTTGTCTAAAAGATAATCTTTACTCATTAAATAAAGATAAATTTCCTTTTGATTTACATTAGCATTTGAATTCTTTCCAGGTGGAATTCCATGAGTTATTCCGTGATTAATATTTAAGTTCTGTGATGATTGATCTAAGACAAAATTTCTTTGAGATGAATAAAATCCATCTTTTATAGCTATAATTGTAAAAATGTTCTCATCAAATAGAACTTCATAAGTATAAGTTCCGTTTTTATCGGTAAGTCCCTCTTCGTTTATATCTAGACTAGAATTTCTCAATTTTAAGCTTACATTTTCAATTGGGGATTTATTAATATAATCAACTAATACTAAATTGATCTTAACTAATTTTGGTTTTTTTAGCTCAACTGTTATTGAATTTAATCCTGGTGTTAATTGTATTTCCTTTCTGACTTTCTCATAACCTTTCTTGGTAACTTCGATTAAATATTTTCCTGGGACTATTATTATATCGTGTCTGCCAACTATCTTTTTATTTTCTTTTAAAATTAATTTGTTTTCTTAAATCAATTTAATAAAATTCTTACCATCCTCTTCGAAAAAGTTTCTTTCAACAAAATTTTCTAAAATTCTTTTCAACAAGACTTCTGAGCCTGTGATAGATTGAAAATTTATATCGTCTATATTCTCACTGCTATTAAAATATACATAAATTTCTGCATAGGAATGTATCTGACGCTTTAATCCAAGAAATTTTTTTAAAATCGGCAAATTATTCGTATTAGATTTGTTTGAAATTTCATCTTTTAAAAAAAGTTGGGATTCTTTAAAAATTTTGTTAAATTTAATCACTGAAGCAAAACCTTGAAAATTTTTAGAATCTTCGATTTCTAGTAAGTAACAATCATGAGGCAAATCACAGAATAATATACATCCTTTAAGATCAGTAAATTGAGATTTAATAAGCATTCCCTTCATATTTTCTATTGTTTCTTTATCTTCATAAATTTCTGCAAAATTGTTTACAATTTGCGAGGTGATTTTTTGTAAATTGTGGGTTAAACTACTACTAATTGGACGAAAAGAATAGTTTCTCAAACTAGCTGAAGAGGCTCTACTAGAAATTCTATCGTTCGTTGAAAAACAATTAGATTTTCCAGTAGAAGGTCTAAATGAATTTTCTCTTGAATTAGTAAATGCAGAATTTTTGATATTATTATTATCATGAATATTAACGCTGTCTAATATTTTAGAATATGATTCTTTTTCTATAATTCGATTCTGTTTCAAGAATTCGATCCTTTTCTTGGGATTAAGTATATATGCTAATTCTTGGTTAGCTATCTCAGAAAGCTCGTTGATTTTATCGTTTCTTAATTGATATAAATTGATCTTAATGTTCTCACATTTGGTAAATAAAAAGTCTTCGACATTATTTTGAGAAATCTTCTCAACATCTGTATCGTCTTCAGCATTGATTCCCTCTTCTTTATCATAAACTTTTAAATCCAAATTCAACACTGGTAAATGATTAACAATATTGTTTAAAACGACTTTAATATTTGGCCACTGTCCAGTTTGAAGCTTTGAATGTAAAGTAAATATTTGAAGAATGCCATCCTTCTTTAAGGCTAATTGGATTTCCATCGCCCCGATTCTTACTTCTTTGTATATGTCATCAATGTATCGGTGTTTGTTTGTGGTAGAATTAAATTCGTTTATTGGGACAATCTCCGTGTCTATCGGTTTCAACAATACTTTAATAAATGGAAATCTTAACATGATGCATTTCTGAATTATTCTTGCGAAATTTTTGTATATATCATTTAAATGCTGTGTATGAATAAGATGATCTTCACAGTTACTACAATGTTCTATCGTAATTATCATCTCGTAATTTTGCATGTATTCATATTCCAAGAATGTTTGCTGCTTTTTCGTGGTTTCTCTCTTTTTATCTATTTCAAGCTTTTCTAAGACGTTATTTGTTTGATATATGTGAGATAAGCCCGATTGAGTATAGGCATATTTCCTAAAATTGGAAAAATAATTTAAAAGATACTTTTTAAATGTTATCTGTCCATTAGGCTTCCAAGCATTACAATGCATATTACTATTAAAGTAATTATCAAGAAATCTAGATGAAGGAGAGATACTTTTACGTATTACTTGTCTAGTTTTTTCGTTTTTATTTTGCCTTATTTTTATAAGATCTTGTTTTAAGTTTAATTCTTCTTGTTGTTTCATATTTCTTATATTCTTTTATTTTAATATAAATATTAATTCAATAAATTGATAACTAATTATATGATTTAAGACAAGTTAAAACTTATATATCACCATCCAAAAATAAATTTATTTCAAAATTCTTAAAAGAAACATAGGAAAATTAAATATTTACAATTATAATAATTGTTTTGATAATAATTTAAATAAAAATCAACATTTTAAAAATGAAAAATAATTACTGTATGTTTTATTTGTGTAAAGAATCTACTAACAAATCAATTTATAACGATATTTATTATCCAATATAGTATTTGAAAATAAATATCTAAATGTTTGAATATAAATAACATGTTAATATTAAAAGAAATTAAATTAAAATTTACGTTCTCATTTAACATTAATTCATTTTAATACATATTTTAAAAATTTATTATTTATTTTTTATTATTTTTTAAAAAAACTATGCTCAACCGTTAGAAAACTCTCTGAATTATCTTAGAAAGTTCGAAAATAATATTTAGAAAATCAAATTCCATTACTTTTCTTAACCTTTTCATCTCAAAAGGTAGGAATAATTTGAAATTTTCAATTATGACCCTATCTTATTAAAATATTTTGTTATTTTCATAAGATTAGAGAAATAATCAATTAAAGACTATTAACAGAATGCAATTTCTTTCTTATTTTAAAAATCAAATAAAAAATTCAAATTTACTTTATTATAATGATCTCTAAATCTGATACAAAATTCTGCTACAAATTAATGGTGATAGATGACGATCCCAAATTAGAAAAAGCATGATAACTATGCTTAGATCGATTAAAAATGAACTTAACATTCATAGCGAAATCATTGAAGGTGTCGATGGGAAAGATATAATTGATTATTGCTTTAATCCTATGAATAATAATGTTAAAAATATCATTTTCACAGATGAGCATATGAAAGAAATGAATGGTTCAGAGGCTATAAAATACGTAAGAGATTACGAGAAAAAATTTAGAAACATATATCATCTGTTTGTCTCTATTTCCTCACTGAATAATGAAAAATTTCAAAAGGAGATTATTGAATGCGGAGCGAATTTTGTGTTTAATAAACCGCTTTCAAAAAATAAATTAAAGGAATTTCTCGAAAACATTGTAAATAAATTATTTATAATTTTAGCTTCTTACATCTAACTGAGATTTATTGATATGATCTAATTTTTCTTTCGATTCGATCAATTGTAAAATATTAAATTATTTTGACCGATCGAATGAAAAAATATATGCTTTATAATAATACTTTGACCAATATTTGAGAATTATTTAAAAAGGGTTTTAAATATTAAATTAGCTTACTTTCACAAAAGAGAATTTTTAATATGTTAGATTAGCTTTTTAATTAATTTATATTATTTAGTATTAGAATTATCACAAAAATTAACTTTATTAATAAATTACTTTTTAATTTAATTTTGAGTAAAATTTTTTTGTCTTTGTAAATGGATTATTGTCATTTTCAAGGATTAATTTATAAGCCTGCAGATTAATTTTTTGACTATATTGAAATTGGATAAATCGAAATTTTTCATATTCTTTATTTGAAAATTTTAATATAAATAATTAAATTTCGAGTTATTTGAGATAATATTTAAATTTTTCTTTTTAAAGTTAAATTCTTAATGAAAAATTATAAAGATTAAAATGTGTTCCGTCGCTTCAAGACTTTTATCCATTTGAATAAAAGTTAAGGCTGTCAGGAAAGTTTATATGGCAAAGGTTGTCAAAAAATAAAAAATTATTTTTTTCATTTTTTCTCACTCAATGCCATGAAAATAAATTGAAACAATGTTTCAAATCCGAGAACTAATAAACTATAAGAAGAATACAGTCTCACAATTTGAATCAATTTAAGTCAACAAAGGCAATTTATTATATTGAAGATAACAAATTGTAAAAAGACAGTAGACTTGAAATAAAATGTTGAAAAGTATAATATAAATGAATTCTAAAATAATTTTTGGTTATTTAAATTAATTTATTAAATGAAATGTAAATATTAAAAATGAAGAAATTTGATAAAATGATAATAATTTTTCTTTTCCTAAACATCACTCAGATTGTTATCAACAAATATGTTTCTAAAAATGTAAAAGAAAATATTTTTGATTTAATTGAAGAAGAGGAAATGAAATTTTCAAAAGTTGAAGATTCCGTAAATGAGTATCTGAGCAACCCTAATCAATATATTTCTACTCATAGTAATCAAGAAAATTTCATTGCTATTTTTTCGAATTTTACTAAATTAAACGGAGAAATTTTGTATGAGGAATATGTTGATAATAATATTAAAAAAAATTTACAGAATATAATAGACAATATTAATGAGATAAAGATTAAACATTTGACAAAGTGGGAATATGATTCCTCTAAAAGAAAATTTGTTTTACCTGATGACAGTAAAATTATTTTTTAATCACATAGTTAACAGCATGTCTGATTATAATAAATGGCAAATGGTTATTGCGATTATGAAAACAATGAATAGCTATCCTGTAGTTAGCAAAGATTCAAGATTTATGAAAAGTAAATTATTAAGGGAGAATTCGAATTCTATTTTTCCTGATAATTCGATTTTTGAAAATCCACCTATTTAATTTTTTTTTGTGCATAAAATCTATGAGTCTTAATTTATTAAAATTTTATATGAATATGTTAAGTATTAAATATGATAATTTGTAATTTATTACACATTTTATATATAATTTCCAAAATTTAGAATTTAAGTGTAATTAAGTTTAAGTTTAATTAAAAATTATGTGCTGTGAAGAAGATAAAATTATTTTCTTGAAACCTTCTTCAACTGGATTTAGCAACATTTTAATTTCTATTATCTGATGATTTTTCTTTAAAGACGATATTAGTTTATAAATTCCTTCATGATCTATTTTATTGTTAATCAAATTTATCACAGACAATGTATGATTATATCTGAGAGCTGAAGCTATTTTCATCGAAATTTTTTTGGTCAGCTGACTGGAGTTACATTCGAATAATCTTAAATTTTTGTTGATTGTTAGCACTTTTTCAATGTTTTCAAAAGCATCATCATCAAAATGATTATTTCCAAGCGATATATGTTTAATAGAACTGTTGTATATTAAAGCATTAAGAATTTGTTTGATTCCTTTATTTTGTAAATTATTTCCATAAATAGTAAAAACTTTCAAATTTTTATTAAATTTAAGCATTTCTTCGACATCTTCGACACAATACACATCAAGTTGGGTATAATTAATCATCAAATTTTCAAGCACATTATTTATCAACAAAGATTTGAAGATGTTATTCATTCCTTCACTTGTGATAGGATTGTCACAAATGTTTAATTCTTTTAGAGTGTTATTAATCTTCAAAGCTTGAGAGATATAAAAACCACCAAGTTTTGTAATATAGCAACTTTGCAGGAAGAGGTGTTTGAGCACAACATCCCCTTCTAAAAATTCACTTATATGCCTAGCACCTTCGTCTTTTAATTGATTACATTTCAAATCTAGATACGTAATTGTTCTGTTAAATTTAAGTTTAGAAAAGATGCTGCTGGCTGATAATTCGTCAAAATGATTGTATGAAAAATCGAATTTTTTTATTGTTGTATTATGTTTTAGGGCATCTCCCAGTAAATGAGAATTTTCCAGACCACCAACTGATGAGTTGTTTAGTCTGAAGGATTTTACTGAAGGAACTAATTGATAACCTTGTATTAGATTTTTAACACCTAAATTACAAAATTTATTAGAAGAGAAATTAACCTTGTTAAAATTAGGTAAAATTTTGGCTAATTCTGACGATCCATTCAATAGTATATTGTTACAAGATATATTTAAAGTATAAAGATGTTTTTTCTTCGAAAAAGCATCCGATAATTGCTGCATACCAATATCACTTATATCGTTATATTCTAGGTTTAATTCCTCCAAAGAATAATTTTTAATTATACCTTTCGCTAGATTTGAACAACCAGAGTCACCTATTTTATTTGAATTCAATAACAATCTTTTAATTCTAGTTGAATTACCAAGTTCAATTCCAATTGATTTAGAGCTTTCTTGTGTTAAAAAATTATGAGATAGGTTAAGAACTTCTAAGCTTTTCTTTCGCAATATCTGGCTAATTACATTAGCTCCTATGTCAGAAATTTTATTGTCATTTAAAATAAGTTCTTCAATCAAATTACTTGTTTTAAGACTTTCATAAAGTATGATGACGCCCTCATCGTGAAGAGAGGTCTTAAACAATCTTAAAATTCTCAAATTTTGAGTTCTTTTCAGTCCCTCTGATAAATACTGTATTCCCTTGGCTTCGATTTGGTTATCATCTAATAACAATTTTTCAATATGTAAATTTTTTATCAATATGTCATTAACATAAATCATACTATCTGATTTAAGTTGGTTAAAAGATATATCTAAGGTTTTCAAGGTAGTAATATCACTATTCCTAATTCCAGCAAATAATTTAACTGCAGAAGTTTCTGATATCTTATTATCTGAGAGCAAGACACTCTTGATGTGAGGAAAACATTTTTGATAATTTCTATAAAGATTTGCCAATGCCTCAATTCCTTCGGTTTTAATCTTATTCCAAGTCAAATTTATTTTCTTCAAATTTCGAATTTTTTGTTGATTCTTCGAAGATGATGAGTAACCTATCAAATTATCACAAAACAGTTTTATTCCTTCTCCTCCGATGTAATTATCACTTAGAATCAAGCTCTCAAGTGAAGTATTAACTTCAACACCTTGAGATAAAAATTTCATTCCTAAATCATATATAAAGTTATGTGTTAATTTAAGTTTTTTTAAAGTTTGTGAACTCATCAAAAATTGAGAAATTTCTTCACATCCATAATCGCCAATGTAATTGTAAGATAAATCTAAATTTTCAATAAGACAATACTTTGAAGTCATAAAATTTGAAAATATTTTCAAACTTTTTTCATCTATATTGTTGCATCTTAAATTTAAAGATAACAGATTGTTTTTATTAAATTTACTTAAATTATTAGTTAGATGAGTGATTATTGGATAGTTTAGATTACAATTTTCCAAAGATATTGTATTTATTGCTTCTAAGACCATATCGTTAAAAAAGAAATTTTTTAACTCTAAGGAGTTGAAAATTATTTGACTGAAATTAAGATTTTTTATATTTTTGTTATTGATAAGAAATTTTAATTTTTCAATCGGTGCTTCTGAACAAAAGGTATTATCAGAAATTTTAATCTCTGTTAAAATTTTAGAATCTAATTTTGATAAAGTTTCGAAAATTTTTGTAAGTATTTCGTCATTAAATTTATTATCAGATACTTTAACTTTTATAGAAATTGAATTTACATTCTTATTTAACTTAGATAGGAAATTATTGAAAATTGTAAAATTTTCATGATTTATGTCTTTTAAATAAAATGAGAATTTTTCGTAATGATTCTTTTTAAAAAGTTTTCTAAAAAATTTTCGAAGGAGCTCAGAAGAAATACAAGAATTAATCCTCATCTGCATTTCAGTCATTTTTACTGTCCAGTCATTAATTTCGATTAATTTAGAAATCACTTCATCATCTGTTTCGACATCCAATAAATTTAACGAAAATTCTTTTTGAATTGAAGAAATTTCATTGACTAGTTTATCCAAATCAGAAATGATGAAATTTCTTGTTACCCAATTCAATTTAAAATTATTTGCTGAGTTTAATAAAGCATTCTTGTTTATCTGTTTATAATGCGAGTTATATTTTAGCATTTATATTAATTATAAATTTAGAGAATAAATTTTAAAGAAATATTAAGAGTTTCATTGTTTAGTAGTAATAGTAACTTCTTGGCCTATTATAACCCCTGGCGTAAGAATAGTACCCGTAGTAATCTTGATATTACGTGGACCTTTTGTCGTTTCTATTTAAAAAGGAACAATTGTTATTGGAATAATATTATAAGTTTAGTTCTTGTGTGTTAATACCTTACGGAGTTTACTTGATATTATAACCTGAATTGTTGTTGTATCTCTTACCT
>Ga0169931_10013555_pt1 | contig 11119 bp, 14 predicted proteins | sample Kivu_15m_20L_FD_129675 | JGI IMG/M metagenome (GOLD analysis project Ga0169931, IMG submission 129675) | Freshwater microbial communities from Lake Kivu, Western Province, Rwanda to study Microbial Dark Matter (Phase II) - Kivu_15m_20L... | ecosystem: Environmental > Aquatic > Freshwater > Lake... | reverse complement strand
CCGGTAAATGCAACGGAAATTCGGAAGATGAAAACTTTAATGTGCAATATTATAATACTGAGCCTGAAGTAACTTCATTTAATAATCAAAAGCACCCAGAAATTATTCAAAACATGAAAGAAGAGCCAGCATTTCATAAAGAGAAAAAAGAGACAATCAAGAATTTAGGAATAAGCCAGTACTTTACATTTTCTTTTTATTTTTAGTGAATCTTCGAATGTCAAGAGTCTAAAATTAATCAAAAGAAAGCATTTTTTCGGCACTCCTAAAAATTATAAACCTACAGACACTTCTAAAAACAAAAATGAAAATAATTACTTCGATTCTAATGTGTCTCATAAAGAAAAATTTGCGGGCAACCATTTTGAAACTCCTAATATATTTTTTTCAAAGAATAAAATAACCATCAATAAAAAGGATAAAATTGATTTTAATCTGAGATATAAAGAAGATCATCTCTCGAATTTAAAGAATTTAAAAGATTCGCTCCTTAGAAATAATGAATTTAACAATGCATGTTTTAAAACTGTAGGAAACATTTTAACTTCTAGAGAATCTAATGGGTTTAGATTCAATAATGTACCTCATTTTGTAAATTCTGAAAAACCTAAAAATTTAAGTCCAAAATATAAATTATATCAAGACAAATTACTCAGATGTAGTAGTATTAGAAAAGATGAAGATAATTTAATACTTAAAAATATAGAGCATTTTGAAAATGATAAAAGATTGCCTACTATTTCAAATATATGTAATCAAAACGAAATTAAGAATGTTTCAATTACCATAAATAGAAGTAAAATTATGGGTGAGAAATATAATCCCTTGAATTTTTATCATGATAAATTGAAAAGTACGACTAAAAGGAATTTTTATGGAGCATTGTTCCAACATTAAATATCTGACAAAAAATTATTTTATATCTATTGAGAGACAAAAATTTTCATATATATAAAATAATATTATTTTTCCTAAATTTTTTAAAATTGAAAATTTCAAAGAATATATATATATATAAATTAAAAAACATAAATATGAAATGAGTGCAATTTAACGAGAAAAAATATCAAACAAGGTGTTAACTTTATTATTTTTAAAATGGTAATAAAAATCTTTTCAAGTAAGGAAATAGATTTATGTTTATCTAAATTTCAATAAAGTATATTCTTTATTTAAATCAATTCTCTATTTATTTAGGCATTTTACAAACTACTTTTAATCAATTTTTCTAATTTTTTATCAACAGGAGCATAAACATTATTATATCTAGCACCAGTACTTAAAACAAATTCTTTAAGTTGATCCAAGGGCATTTTGCAAATTTTGTTTACGTCCATACGCTTTAAGTCACTTTTAAGAGAATCAATATCAGGATTCGTTATAAAATAAGTATTGACACATTTTATCACATTAGTTACTCTAAAATCGAATTCCTCAGGATCCGTTCTATCTGGGTGATATTTATATTGTGATTCCTTTGAGATCTTTCTTGACATTTATACTAAAAATGTTTTTAAATTTTTAATTAAATTTATTTAATATATATAATTTATTCTAATTAGAAAGATGGGAGCATTATTATCCTCACTTTATCAAAAATTATTTTCGAAAAAATTGGAATTATGCCTACTAGGGTTAGAAAATGTGGGTAAAACTACTTTTGTAAACACATTGATGGACAAACCAAAAAAAACTTTGCCTACCATAGGATTAAACGTTAAAGATGTGAAAAAAGGGAGTATAAATGATCATATAATAATTGAAAATATTTTTTGTAGATGTCCAAATGAAAATATGGGATATAGGTGGGCAATTCCAGTATAGACAAAATTGGATAGACTATGCCAAAATGGCTGATGTTATTATTTTTATGGTTGATAGTAGTAATGTAAATAAATATATTTAATTCCTACCGCTAGTATGACACTATTTCTATTAGTAAAAAAGAGTTGCATGGATTACTTGATGAAAAGGGGATCGAAAATAAACCTCTTTTGATACTTTCTAATAAAATTGATATTGAACCTCACATGAAAGAAAGCGAAATAATAAAAGAAATGAATTTAGACTATGTATATTCTAATCCATGGGCAGTTATAACCCTATCTGCCATTAAAGGAACTAACATGGAGCAGGTGGTCGAATGGCTCAGTAAGAAGGGGAAATAGAAAAAGATAGCCCTAGCTAGGATAATAAGGAATATAATTAATTTTATTTATATAATTTACATATGTATTAATAATTATTTATGCTAATGATTGTTCGTTAATATTATAATATTTTATTTATTCATAAATCGGAGAACACTTTATAATAAAAATTTTTTACAAATCAAAATGAAAATTTATAAAATATAATTTAGTTAAAATTAGTTGAATAAATTTAAGGGTTCCAGTTCAGGAAACATTTCCACCAAATTTACATCGGGGTTTTTAGATCTCATCCATTGATGAATCGTGTATACGTTGTCTTTCCAAACTTCATTGAGATTTATGAACTGCTTGGAATCATGGAGGATATTTTTATATCTGACAGGATCATTTTTTTGATAATCACTAATCTTCTTTGTTTTTTCCTCTATTTTCTTGTTTATTTCATCCAATTCGTCAATCTTTTCTTGTCTTTCTTTAGTCTCTTTCCGCATGGCCTTCTCATCTTTGATTTTTTGTTTTAGGTTCTGATTTTCAGTTTTAAAATTTTCTATTAAGCCATTGTTTTTGTCTAGTGTATTTTTCTTAACTTGATAAATTTTAGAGGGAAGAGCCCAATAAAAATTTGAGGAACCAATTTTATCTGTTTCTACTAAATTGTCATTTACAAGACTGTCCAGGACATCTTTAATGGATTGATATATTATCCCTTTTTTAGTTCCTAATTTCTCTATGTCCTTAAGATGAAAAAATGAAGGATCATCTTTGAAAATGTCTAGCATTCTTTTTCTTTTTTCTTCGAATGAAAGTCCCTTTGTTTTACCCATTTTTCTTAGTGAAATTTATTCAAATTTAAATAAGTAATATTATAAGACTAATTTTAATTACAAATTATTAAAATAATTTAATAGAAAACAGTTAAAGTATTATCGTTTAAATTTTTGGCATAATTTGCTAATTTGTCTGCTTGATTGTTTAAACTTCTTCTAATGTGTGATATTTGGATATCTTTGATGTCTACTTTAATTTTTGCATATAAATTTTCGGCGATATTATAAAGTATAGCTATATGAGATTTTTTCACTTTATAAACTCCAGTCATCTGTCTCACTACAAGTTCAGAATCAGAATTTAATGAAAACTTTTTGAATTTCATTTGGTGAAATAAAACTTTGATAACAACAAGGGACAAAACTAATCCCATATATTCAGCAGTGTTGTTAGTACTATTTGGACCCAGGTTTGCAGCAATTTCTAGGAGCTGAGTTGTATTTTCGTTGGAAGTTAAGGCTACCGTAACTCCACAAACAGCCTGAATTTATTTAACTATTATAATAAGAATATATACCAATCCGTTGCTTTTCACGTTGCATCCTCCATCGTAATATACGATAAGCTCCGATTCTTCTGTTTTTATATCTTTTATTTTCTCTCTTACAATTTGTAATAAATTTTCAGGAAATTTAATAAGAATTTTTTTGAATAATTCTACCCCAATATATTCAGAGTTTTCCTCTTTTATTTTGGTTGTTTTTATTAGCTCGTGTTTTTTCTTGGGTAATTTTATTTTGTCATTTTCCTCAAGATAATCTATCATTGCAAGGTGAATAGACGCATGCTAGATAATTATAGATTTTAAATGATACTTATTTTACTTACCTTGTGTATTAAATCTAATTGTTCTATATTTTCAAAATCGTTAGGCTTAGTAATTACTAGATTAATTTTATTTTCGTTATTGGCATTTTCCGTAATTTCCGTTGATTCATTTACTTGTAATTTACTTATTTTCTTTAGTTTGTCTTTATGTTTTTTAGTCTTATGTTTTAACCACCTTCAAAAATATTTAAACATATATATATTGGTATGTATTTACCATTTAAAACCATTAGCTTTACTTTCTCCTTTGGTATTTCCAGAAGGATTTTTATTTTTCTGATTTTTGCCTTCTCCTATATTTGAATTTTTATTTTTCATTTTTTAAATAATAAATATCATCCATATAATTTATGTCTATTTAAAATTATAAAAAATTAAAAACTGACAGATGAATATATTCAAGTAAATTTAAATAAAAAAACAGTTATCTATAGTGGATAGTGTGTAGCAGCTTTTATCTTTTATGATCATCTTTTTATAAATTTGGTTTCACAAAATATGTGTTCATTAAGCAATTATTGTAATTTTTAGAATGCTTGATTTTAATAAATCCATTCTCACCCCATTTTTCCCCCCATGAATTTTTAACTATCCAGTAGCTATCATCCGATTCATTTTCTTTTTTATGATATCCTACGAGTAAGATAGCATGATTAAGTTCTTCACAAGGTTTGTCAAAAATACCACCCATATATAACATGAAGTGCTCACTTCCGTCAACTGCCGCCGCAACAGGCCCCTTTTCTAAGGCCGAATATAAATTTTCATCAGTTGAGCAATCATCTTCAGCACATAATTCATAAGAATCCAGTTTAGTAATTACTTTTTCACTAGAGTATTTGCAATACTTATTCTCTATCATATTATAGGGGTATTCATTTTCTGATTCAATACCATTTTCTTTTATATAATCCATGGCAGTATGTAACATACCCCCACTACACCCCTTTGAATTTTTTTCACAATCTACGAGCTGTTGTTTTGATAAATGAATGGTCTTTCCATATTTTAGATAAAAGGCAGCCTCAATTGCTTGTGCTGTGGCAAAGGCCCAGCAGGAACCACACTCACCCTGATTTTCTACGTAGGAGTTTAAATTTGCTTTTTCTATCCAATCTAGGGACCTGAATCCATTAAATTTTGAGCGTAAAATGGTGTTATATTTATTATTTTTTACAACTTTTTCAATTTTTCCTACTTTATCTTTATCTCCTAAAAACAATTCTAAATATTCGTCTTCTAATTCTTCAGGCAACTCCCAAAAATCGAGATGTTTAAATTTAGATTTATCATCGTAATATTTTTCCTTAACGCTTTTAAAAATCATTTGATTTCCTTTTAAATATTTATCATGAAATTCTTCTAACGCCATATCGGCAAAATTATTAATACCAAGGCTATAGGAATTTTTACCATTTCGGTTTTTATTGTGATTCCTTATTATTTCTAAGTTTTTCTTGAAATTTTCATAACGCTTCAACCCTTCCAATGATAAAATATCGTATTCTCTTTGATGTAAAAAGTGCCAAACTTTGAATAGGTCGACTGGAGAGGAATCCATATGGTGATCGAGTATCAAATTAATCGGATGTTTGGATTTTTGAGATTTCTCAAGAATTAATAAAACACATAACACGAAAAATATAAGTCTCAAGTTATTATAATTAATCATTTATATTATACACATATATAATTATATTAGATTAATAAAGAAGATCAACAATTTCAAATAACAATATATTGTGAGTTATTAATTTTCTAAAGCTACTAATATTTTAAATAAAGAGAATTTTTATATTTTTAATATTCCAGAATTAATTTTGATTATTACTCTCGATTATAATTTTTCATTATTCATCCTTCTGATTTAATCTTCTTCTAAATTTATATTCTTTTCGAATTTAGCGTATAAAATAATTTTCAAGTCGTCTAATCTCTTTTTATTCTTTTCATATTTTTCAATCAAAGTTTTCTTTTGTTGTTCAACTTTATTTCTTTGTCTATCTACAAAATCTCTTGCATCGTCTTCATTAACTTCAACAAAACTCTCCCCAATGTTCATTCTTTAATAAAGTATTATTATATATTTCCTTTACTTGAAATTTTCCTTTCCCATATTTTCGTCAATAGCAAAATTTGCATCTTCTAAAGATTCAATGAGTTCCTAATATAATTCATTCGAAGTTATTTACATTCAATTTTTTGATTTCGACGTCGATGTTTTTATTCTTGGCGTGTAATCTAGAAAATTCATTAATGTATTCTTGATCTTCTTTTGTGACTTCGGGATCATTTCCATTACCCTGAATAAATAGTTTTAAATTTGAAATTAAATACCTTAGATATTGGTGTTTTCATTTTAATAAATATTAATTATACATAATTAATATTTTATGATAGCAAATATTAATTTTATTTTAATACATTTTCATATATTTAAAATATGTTGAATAACATTTTCCAAAAATATTCAAAAAATAACGAAAGCAACTTAAAAAAAGAGAAAGAAGCGAAAGTCGATGATTTTTTAAACGAAGAAGAAAATTTATCTCTAAAGAAAAAGAGTGAAGAGGCTTTGAAAAAATATTGTCATTTATACGACGAGCTAGAAGATTCTTCCAATAAATATAGTATAAAACCACTAAATCACCAATTTGTTGAAAAGAAAAATAGAAAAGTAGAACATCAAAAATCCACCGGGGAGGGGTGGTTCAATATGAAGGCCCCGGAGTTAACACCGGAAATAAAAGAAGATCTGAAAGCCATTCAATTGAGGCATATAATTGATCCAGGAAGATTTTACAAAAAATTGGATCAAGAGACTATACCGAAATTTTTCCAAATTGGAACCATTATGGATAATATATTAGATGGAAAGAAAAATAGATTGAAGAAGAATGAGATTAAGCAAAGTATCGCTGAAGAATTTTTGGAATCTGACATGGTTAAAAAGTACTCCTTGAGAAAGTTTGAAGAGCTTCAAGAACAAAGAAGGAAATTGGGATTGAGGAAGAATAAATTGAATAAATATAAAATGCAAAACAGAAAAAAATCGAGAAAGGCGGAATACATTCCCAAATAGAATAATACATTCACCTATTAAGATATTAAAAAATTTAAATGTTTAAGAATATTAATTAAATCAATATTACTGAATAATAAGTATTCTAGTAACAGAATGAAATTTTAAATAAGGATTATTTTTGTCATTTTTAATTAAACTTGGGGCCTAGTTTGGACTATATAAAACTGATTTTGATAGAGAACTCCTTCAATATCTTGTGGATATTGATAAATGTTTTCAACTTCAATACCCAATTGTGCTATGTTTTTAATTAAATTCTTCACAAATGTCTCATTACTATATATATCGTTTTTATGATATGACATATTGATGACTTCATGCTCAGTGATAGGTATGGAATCGAATAAACCTGCACCTGCGAATCCTTCAAGATCTTCCGTATTTGAGTCAGATCTGAATATAAATCCACTGTTTTTAAGAACTATTGTTTTGTTGGGATATGAGTGAATTTTGAACTCTCCAGTAGCTAAATATATTTGTTTAATTATTCAAACTTTTACTTTTATTATAGGTAAATGAAAATGATTGACCTTCATATGTTCCGACTAAAGTTTCTCCCATTCCCAAAACTACCTCAGCATAGACTTCGTTTTCATCATTTGTTGAAGGATTTTTGGTATGAATCACATATGAGTAATCTGCAGGGATAATTTTCTGGACAAGAACAGCCATTCGAATATCATCTAATTTGATTCCTATTTTCTTGGTAGAAATATAGGCTCGTTCATTATACTTGGATGCCCAGACACCCTTGATAGATTTCCAGGCGTTATTAAAGTCCTAGATTACAATTTAAAAATATAAATATTTTACTTTTTCAGGGATTCCAAAAGATGTTAATTTTTTTTTTAATTTTTGTGTTTCTTCATTATAAACGAAATTTAGTTCAAGTACCAATTTTTTGCAGTTATTAAGTATTTCTGGAATTTCCTCATGCTTAGAATTTTGAAGTTTTTTTGACAATTTTTCTAATTGCGCTTTAATTCCAGAGTTTTCTTCAAAATCTAAAAAGTATTCACAAACATTTAATGGAATAGCAAAACTTTCTGGATATTTTACCCAGTCGGGTAACTTATTAAACACTTGCTTTGTATTATTAGATTTAGCTCCTAGATAATCCTTCGAAAAATCATTTAATTCTAAATAAATTGAAGGGAATCCCTCTGTTAAGTGTAAGGATCTCATATGAGTATTCATCTTATTTTGGTTTTCTAAAGATAAACCAGCTATAATAATGTTTTCTGTACTTCCCCGATGAATATGTTCGATAATTTCAACTTTCTGGCTGGTAATTTTAACAGAGACCTTTTTATCCATTAGATTTTTAATTATGTTAGAAGATATCTCATCATCGAAGCATACCATAAAAGGCACACCCAAATTTCTAGCTCTAACACTGACATGTGCTAATACATCCGGATAATCTCTACTTTTTACGATAATCAAACATACTACATTAGGAGGAATCTCTTCATTTCCTCCTACTTGCTCAGTTAATAAAACAGTAGGTCTTTCTAATGTTTTCATTTGAACTTCCTGAAGAGTTTTAGAATATGTCACAAATCCTTTATAAAGATCTTTTGAGTCGCCTCTACTTATAATTAACCACGCCCCTAAATTTGCAGATTTCCTAAGGACTGGTTCTATTTTTTTTAATATCATAGACAATGTGAAAAATAAGGTCCCACGGATTATTTCTTCAGTAAAGATATTAACCATGTAATTATCTGCATTGAATTCTGTTCCTAAGTGCTTGGATTTAGGATCAAAGTGGATATTGAAATAGTCTATGATATGAGTTAAGATTCTTGAAAGACGGTCAGCAACACTTTTTATTTTTAAGGAAGATTCTAATGTCTTGTTATTATTGTTAGTTACGTTCGATTTTAAATTTTCTGCTACATTCAACCAATCATCAAGGCATAACCTAATTTCTTTGATTCTGTACGAGATAACTAGATTTTTTAGAATAGCGGTTATTTCACTGACATAGTGTCCGAATTCTAAATTAATATGAATAATTTTCTCAATTAATTGTCTTAAATAAGATTCCAAACATATATCATAAAACAGTAAATCTCGCAGTTTGTTGGAATCCCGTAGATTTCCATAAATTATTTTATTCAAAAGGTCTCTTCCGTCAGTAACCCTGTAAATTTGTTTGAGTGTATCCCAATCATTTTTATTTCTTATAATTTCTTCAAATTTATAAAAGTCAGGAGAACTTTGAAGTACATATCTGGCTGAATCAAACATGATATTAAGATCGTTAGAAGCATGGACTACCTTGAGTGTATAAAGGAAGCTTTCTAAATCAGAAATAAGTTGTGGCATATAATGAGGCTCATTAACTATTTTTCTTTCAAAATTAGCGAGACGCTCTTTAGTAACCCCACCCTGGTTTAATGTTTTCCAATAAATATCCATTTGTCCACCTGATTTTAAATAAGCGAGAACAGCTTCACATATTACAATATCGTCTGGAGTGGTATTGTTATGTAATTTCTGATGCCACTGCTCGTAAAAATGATCATTAGTTTCTTTAATATGATGTTTGTGCATGATTTGTAAAATTTCGTCTCTAATTTTTTGTCCCTCACCTGTTCCCTTACCGAGCATTGACATACTCATTTTTAATAGAACGTCGCTTCCGAAATTGATTTCATTCTTGTCAGAACTATTCTGAATGAGTGAACTTATCTTATACGCCAAATCACCTGTAAGACGACTCATTGAATGAGAAAGTTCTCTAGGCTTTGTATTGTAATTTCTTTGCCAGTCGAGGAGTCTGACGTAGGAGTATCTAAGCCATAAAAATATCCAAATTAATTGATCTGAGTCTTTTATATCAATGCTATTGAGGACATCAAAACATTTGTTGTATCTGTGCATCAAAGTCCATGAACCATGTTCAGTCTCACATTGAATTATCTCATTTACGAAATCGGGGATTTCAAATTTCGATTTCTTTTTCTTCTTGTTAGTTTTTAATTCTATGACATAATCCTTATTATCATTGTTAAACCATTTGTTCTATAATTACGTTGAAAATTTTTTAATACGATGAATTAAAATTAAAATTACTTTTCCTGGTATGTTGAATACGAAATTTAAACTCTTAACTAAATTTTTTTTGCTTACGTTTAAATTTACATCGATAAATTTCAAATTAGATTCATCTTCTAGATCATTCGAAAATTTTGTTTGTACCGCTTTTTTATCAAATTTTTTTGTTTGTGCAGGGAATATATCTTCTGATGGGGCTACCCATTCCTTATTTTTGTAGCTTATTCCCCAATGGAGGATTAAGTCTTCTTTAAATTCTGTTGAAAAATTGAAATTGTGTTGGCTTGTCTCTTCATCTGAATCGATCTCTAATTCTTCTTCAGGTGGAAGTGGAAAAGTGTAGACTAATTTTATGACAATATTTTTTTCTAACTATTTAATCGATTAAACGACATGATTATTACTTGAAAAGTGAATTCTTCTGATTGGTTTTGTAGTTTTTGCATATTAATAATATTTATAATTTTATTTAACTTAAATATGGTATTTTTAATAAAAGGTAATATACTACTTCTCAATATTCACTAAAAATAGTTATTCGAATGAAGTATAAATATTTAGAGTTAATTTATATTCATTCAGCAATGGGATTTTAAATTATAAGTTTAAAAAGCAATATCTAAATTTTTGAAAAAAAATATTCGCACTATGCGGACATAATTTTATTAATATTTAATTAAATTAATAGAATAAATAACTAAAATTAAAATAAATTATTATATTTGGTGGGATTGGGGATTGGGGATTGGGGATTGGGGATTGGGGATTGGGCCAATCCCCAATCCCCAATCCCCAATCCCCATTGTTATTGGTATTCATTATTACTTTAATTATAAATTATTAGAATTTTTTTAATTTAAATGAAAATTTAGCGCCAATTATTAAAATTTTATTAATTTATTTAAATTCAAATATGTTTGATTAATTTAATTAATAATGGAATTAGGAGGATTTTAAAATATAAAAATATTTAAATAAAATATAAAATATTTTACATAACTTGGTTTTTAAATATTTTTACTTATCTTAATTTTCCCGTTATTTATATTGTTTATCTGATCAGACAATAAAATTGTATCTTGACTAGGAATCCAACTTAAATCATTGATTCTATATTTATCCAATACATATCTCTCAATTTTTGATAAGTTCATTTGAT
>Ga0169931_10013554_pt1 | contig 11120 bp, 7 predicted proteins | sample Kivu_15m_20L_FD_129675 | JGI IMG/M metagenome (GOLD analysis project Ga0169931, IMG submission 129675) | Freshwater microbial communities from Lake Kivu, Western Province, Rwanda to study Microbial Dark Matter (Phase II) - Kivu_15m_20L... | ecosystem: Environmental > Aquatic > Freshwater > Lake ... | reverse complement strand
GGCAGTCACCCATCGGGTTCCTCGGTCAGTTCGACATGAAACGGCAGAATACCCCTGGTTTTCCAGGGTCTGGCGCAAATCATGTGCCGAAGATCGAGAGGTCATCTGGGAAATGCGGGGTAATAGTTGTTCCCCGGTGTTGGGCCGTTGACGCTGCCGACCGAGTCGCCGTTGATCGTCATCTGCGGCACGTTGGACGAACTGTCGGACATGAAGAAGTACATGCGGGCCGACTTGGGCCCATAGTTCGTCGACCCGATCTCCTGCGGCAGATTGATGACGTAGGTATGATCCGCGGTCTTCGTCAGGTCGGTGAGCTTGAATGTAGGCAGGATCTTCCTGGCGACCGACGTCGTTAGGTGCGCATTGCCGCTGGAGTCATAGTAGTAGTACGGCGGGGTGTCGGACGAGTAGTCCTGCGAGTAGAGCGCGATGTAAATCTGGTCGTCGGCGAATGCACGCGTGCCCTGCGAATTGAGCTGCGTGTTGTTGAAGATGTAGAATGGCGAGGTGGTCATCAGCTCGCGCAGCTCGAGCGATTCGAACGACAGCGGCTTCGACATGCGAGAGAGCGGGCGCGTGGGACGAAGTAATCCGAGTGCAGTTTGGAACAGCGTCATCCTTGAACTCCTGACGGCGACTTGCGGCCAACTTGCTAGCCGCGCACGACAGTCATGGCTTTGTAGGGGAAACGCGCATGCGCCATCCTTGGCGAATGATCGCGATCCGGAATGCGGGGACGTCTCGGGGCAGGAACGAACGCGGCAGAATCGAACGGGGATACGCGGCAGGCAGTGGCGGTATGAGGCGACACCGCGAGCGCGGCGGACACCTTGTAGCGTTATCGGACGCCGCGCGGTCAGATTGTACGGAATCTGCGCAGCACGGCAGGCTTCAACAGATTCGCGGATTTCGAGCGCGACTACTGCATGCAGTCGGCGAAGGCCGCCTGCAAGCATTTGAGTGCTTGCTTCCCGTGCCCCCCCTCAACCACGACATTCACGCGGACTTCACTGGTGCTGATCAACTCGATGTTGATCCCCGACTCGGCCAGGCAGCGGAACGTGCGGATGGCCACCTGCGTATGGCTGCGGAGACCGATCCCCGAGACTGAAAGCTTGGCAACCTTGGGGCTGCCGGAAATGGGACCGCACTTCAGGCGATCGGAAAGACCGGCCAGCAGCTTCATCGTCTTGTCGTATTGATCTTGAGGCACGGTAAAGCTGAGCTTGGCGGTTCCCTCGCGGCCAAAGCTCTGCACGATCATATCGACAAAGATGCCCCCCTTGGCAACGGCTTCAAAGATCGTGGCGGCGATGCCTGGCTGATCGGAGACGCCGCTGACTGTGATGCGCGCCTGCGATTCGTCGAGTTCGATGTCGTCGATCGCAAGCTCTTCCATCTTTTGCAGCCGCGCGACCACCGCCACGGCGTCGCTCTTGCTGCTGGCCGGCGCGGTCGCCTGCACTTCACTGGAAATGGCCGGTGCCTTGTCGAGTTGGAATTCCTGGTGCACCGCGCGCAGCGCAGCGGCCCCCTGTTCGCGCCCCACGAGGACCGAGATCTTGATTTCGCTGGTGGTGATCATCTGAATATTGACACCCGCATCGGCGAGGGCTCGAAACATCCGCTCCGCGACGCCGGTCTGACGGGCCATCCCCAGCCCGACGACCGAGACCTTGGCCACTTGATCGTTGTGCGTGACGCCTTCGGCCTTGAGCTCCGTAGCGGCCTCATTGGCGGCAGCGAGCGTGGCTCGGAGGTCGTCGGTGAGCACGGTGAAGGAAAGATCGGCGGCACCGCCGGCGCCGACGTCCTGTACGATCATATCAACCGAGATGTTTCGCTCCGCGATCTTCGAGAAGATTGCCAGACTGGTGCCGGGTTTGTCGGGAACGCCGAGAATCGTCACGCGGGCTTCATTCTTGGCGAGGGCCGCACCGCCGACGGGTTGCTCGAGCGACTCGGGAAGCGCCACGATCATCGTGCCCGGCACGTCGCTGAAGCTGCTGCGCACGTGAATCGGGACATTGAACTTTTTGGCGAACTCGATCGAACGGTTATGCATCACACCAGCGCCCAGGCTGGCAAGCTCGAGCATTTCGTCGTAACTGACGCGCGAAACGCGGCGGGCTTCGGCCATCAGTCGCGGGTCGGTCGTGTACACTCCGTCAACGTCGGTGTAGATCTCGCAGGCACTTGCCGAGAGCACCGCTGCCAGCGCAACGGCCGTGGTATCGCTGCCGCCGCGGCCCAGCGTCGTGATATTAAAATCTTCATCGATGCCCTGGAAGCCCGCGGCGATGACGATCTTGCCGTCGTCGAGAGCCTTGCGCATGCGCTCGGTTGATATCGACTGGATGCGGGCCTTGGTGTGGGTGCTGTCGGTCTTGATACCGATCTGGGCACCGGTGAAGCTGATCGCTTCATGCCCCAACGAGCTAATCGCCATTGCCATCAGGGCCACACTCACCTGCTCGCCGGTCGAGAGCAGCATGTCCATTTCGCGTGCGGGCGGCTGATCGGTGATCTGGTTGGCAAGATCGATCAAAAGGTCCGTGTTATGGCCCATGGCACTGACGACCATCACGACCTGGTGGCCTTGCTGACGAGCACGGACGGCCTTCCGCGCAGCCGCGAGAATTTTCTGCGCGTCAGCCACACTGGTTCCGCCAAACTTCTGCACGATCAATGACATCGACCGCTTAACCTCGAAAAGCAAATGTGGGATGGGTTAGTTGATATGCCGGCGCGACGAGCGTGTTACGTCCCGAGAAAGTACGGCATTAGTTTCCAGCCATCGGCAAACGCAAGCTGCGACTGCCCCGCGGCGGTTTCGTCATACCCCACAAACTGGTCGGCCATGATGCCCGAACCGGCAAATGCAAACGGCACGAAGCCATGGCTGTGCGTCTTGGTGCGGAGCGGTGTGGGATGATCAGGCGTGACGAGAATCCGAAAGTCACCACGGTCACGGAGTGCTGCATGGATCGGGGCGACGATGTGCCGGTCAATCTCTTCCAGTGCTTTCACTTTGGCTTCAGTGTTACCTTCGTGCGAGGCCTCGTCCGTGGCTTCAACATGTACGGTCACGAGATCCACTTCGTCGAGCGCATCGATGGCGTAACGCCCTTTCGCGGCATAATCAGTGTCAAGATAGCCGGTTGCGCCGGGCACCTCGATCCGCCGCCATCCGATCAGCGCCGCCAGCCCGCGGAGCAGATCGACTGCCGTGATCATTGCGCCGGTCTTACCGAAGGTTTCCTGAAATGAGGGCAGCGCGGGAGCGCGGCCCTGCCCCCAAAGCCAGACGTTTGTGGCCGGCAAGTGGCCCGCGGCCCTGCGGCGGATGTTCACCGGGTGATCGGCGAAGATCGCCACGCTCTCGCTCATTAGTTGATTGAGTAGCGCACTACCAGGCCCGCGCGGGTAGTCGTCAAGCACCGACTTGTCGGTCAGGTCGTGCGGCGGAGTGGCTCGTGTGTCTGTAGTGAAAGGCGGGGCGTCGTTGCCGCCGCGATAAATCAATAGGTTGCGGTAGCTGACACCGGGCACGAACTCCAGTTCGGGTCGGCCGAGCCGCTCGCTGAGCGTCGTCAGCAGTTCTCGGGCTTCGTCGGTCGAGATGTGGTCGGCCGTGAAATCGCGCATCGCCTGGTTTTCGATTGTCACCAGGTTGCAGCGGATCGCGCAGTCGTTTGCCCCCAGCGGGATGCCCTGGGCGGCGGCTTCGAGCGGCGCGCGGCCGGTGAAGAAGCGGTTGGGATCATAGCCCAGGAGACTCAGATTCGCGACGTCCGAACCGGCCGGCAGATGCGGCGGGACGTGATTCGCACGGCCAACGACGCCCGTGGCTGCGATTGCGTCCATCGCCGGAATGTTGGCGGCCTCGAGCGGCGACTTGCCGCCGAGCGACTCTTGAGCTTCGTCGGCGCAACCGTCGGGAATGATGAGCACGTATTTCATGAAGTTGTTTTCCGCGTCCGCTGAGTGTAATTGCAGACGCTCCTGAGCCACTAATTGTGAACGCGCATCCGTACGCTAGGGCCGCGTTTGAACGCCACCCGATCGATGGCGGCCAGCGCGCGACTCACAGCCCCTTCGGTGGTATTGTGAGTCATGATCACCAGCGGAACAACGCCATCGGCTTCGTCTTCGTGCTGGATGACCGAGGCAATCGAGATATTTTGCTTGCCGAGCAGTCCGGCGATTTCGGCGAGCACCGAGGGTTGATCGGCCACGTGAAACCGCAAGTAGTAACGGCCGGCGACGTTCTGGAAATCGCTGATCGGAACGCGAGGGGCCGAGACGCTCCACATTCCGAGTGTGCGAAAGGTGATAGCCGCGCGACCGACGGCCATGTCGATCAGATCGGCGACGACAGCGGACGCGGTGGGCATCTGCCCGGCCCCCAGGCCGCTAAAGAACACCCGGCCAACCGAATCGCCCACCACGCTCACGGCATTGTAAGCTCCGCGAACTTCAGCGAGCGGCGCTCCCAGCTTGACGAGCGTGGGCGAAACGTGCAATTCCAGGCCGGCAGTGGTGAGCTGCGCAACGGCCAGCAGCTTGATCCGATAGCCGAGCTCTTTGGCATAGCGCATGTCGGCCAGATCGAGGGTGTCGATTCCGGCGCGGGAGATTTTCTCCCAATTGGCGTGCGCGCCAAATGCGAGGTGGGCCAGGATCGCCAGCTTTTGGGCCGCGTCACTGCCATCGACATCCATCGCGGGGTCGGCCTCGGCGTAGCCCAAACGCTGGGCATCGGCCACAGCATCGGCATAGCTTGCGCCGTGGGCCTCCATCTGGGTGAGGATGTAGTTGCTCGTGCCGTTCAGGATCGCGTGGATCGATTGAATCTGATTGGCTGAGAGGCACTGGCTAAGATTGGCAATGATTGGGATCCCACCGGCGACGGCCGCCTCGAAGGCGATCGAGCGGCCGAGTTCTCTGGCGTGGGCAAATAACTCTTCACCGTGAGCCGCCAGGAGCGCTTTGTTGGCCGTGACGATGTCTTTTCCGCTTTCGAGTACCCTGAGCGCTATGGTCCGCGCTGGCTCGACGCCACCCATCAGCAGGGCCACGACGTGCGTCTCCTTGTCGGACGTGATCTGGCTGAGATCGGTCGAAACCATTTCCGCCGGTAATTCGACATCGCGCGGCTTTTTCGGGTCCAGTACCACGACCTGGCGAAGCACCAGCCGACGCCCGGCGTGGCGGGCCAGCCGGTCTCCGTTCTCGAGCAAGAGTCGGGCCACGCCGCTGCCAACGGTTCCCAGCCCGATGAGTGCTACGCCCGTTTGTGCCATGGATTTGGATCGCGCTAAGTGAAAAGAATCAGTCATGGTAGGTCGACCCGGCGGCCGTCGTCAAGCGGGCACCATTACCTAACAATAGGCCCTTGGATAGACGTATTCAGGCTCCGACTGGGCGGAATAAGCAAAGTCTACCTTTCGGCCGGTCGGGCGATTCGGGGCCGCTGGACCAGCAACCGTGGCCGAAAGCCCGGCGACGTCACCGGCCGCACCAATCGCGTAAACCCTGCCGACTGGTGAACCCCTGGCGGCCGAACGTCAGACATTGCACGAATCGTGCGCAAACGTCCGACGTTTGACTAATGGCTCTCGCTGCGCGTTGCACTGGGGCCGTGGATTCATGGAGGTTTCACGCATGCCAAGGATTGCTCCCACTGGCGAATTGCCCAAGGTTCGCGCGACCCTGTACCTGTCTGCTGAAGTCCTCAATGAAGCCCGCAATGCGGCGGTGTTTCTGGCCGGCTATCCGGTCCGACTCACGCTCACGAAGCTGGCCGAGGACGCCCTCCGCAAAGAACTGCGGCGGCTGCAGGATCAATACAACGGCGGTCGCGAATTTCCGCATCGAGGCGAAGAGCTCAGAGGGGGTCGGCCCATCGCTGCTTAATGGGTGCCCGAAATGGTTGTTATTACTGAGAAGTCCTCGGCTCGTTCCACCGAGCGCGAGATGCTCAGGCTCGAGCTCCTCCGGATGATCGTCAAAAACGAAGCCCAACGTGCCGCCGAGAGAAGAGTTCCAGTTCGCTGAATTCGCCCCGTCATCCACCGCGAAGAATCGTTGCCGTGAAGTTCACCCTGGCGATCGCGATCTGCCTGCTCGCTACGCTCTCCGCGCGGGCGCAGTCCGTCGGCGCTGGGACTCGCCTGCAATCGCTGTCGGCTGCAGAGACGGCGGTCTCGCGAATGCATCCGGCAGTTGCCCGAATTGTCGCTCCCGGCAACGGCAGTGTGTCGTACGGCTCTGGAACCTTGGTGCACGTCGCCGGGGAGTACGGATTTGTGGTCACCAATTGGCATGTCGTGAACGAAGCGACGGGGCCGATCTCGGTGCATTTCCCCGACGGGTTCTACTCGCTGGGAACGATCCAGAACGTCGACCGCGACTGGGACCTGGCGGTCATCGCCCTGCGCAAGCCGAATGCGCAGCCGGTGCAAATTGCCGCTCGGCCGCCGCAGCCCGGCGAAATGCTCACGATTGCCGGTTATGGCTCGGGGCAATATCGTGAAGCGACCGGCCCCTGCACGCAGTACGTGGCGCCGGGACTCGAATTCCCCTACGAAATGGTAGAGTTGGCAGCGAGTGCCCGACAGGGAGACTCGGGCGGCCCAATTTTCAACAGTCGAGGCGAACTGGCAGGCGTGCTGTTCGGCGAAGGGAATGGCCGCACATCGGGCAGCTACTGCGGACGCGTGCGATGGTTCCTGACGAGCATCGTGCCGCCGACAACGAACTCACCTTCGCCGCTGTCGCCTGGGGCGCAATCGGCACCCGTTCAGGCGATCGCCGAGCGACCGCTGGAGTCGCTTCCCGCCCGTCCGGTGAGCAGTTCGGTGCGAAGCGAATTGAACTCGCCTGACCAGGGAACGGATTTGGCTGGCAGGCAATCGCTACCGCCGCCCGCAGTGAATCCCGGCTCGAATCGGGTGAACTCGACAGAGTCGCTAGCCGGTAGCTCTGGCGCGCCCGTTCCGCCGGTTGCCAGCACGCAGGCTGGGCCTGAGGTGATTCAAATCGGCTGGCACGACATTGCCGGCGAGTCACTTTCTGACCAGGCGAAAACGATTCTGGCGGCCGTTGGAGCATTGGCTTTGGTGCTGCAAGTCCTGAAGTGGCTGAGTCGGGAGGCTCCTGCCGCGAAGTAGGAGCCCGCTTGCTTGGGCGGCCTTGCGAACAGTTGGCCATCGGCAGCCAGCAGCACTCCGGTAGAATGAATCTGCACCAGCACCTGGCGTGCGATCCTTCGCGGCACCATTTCATGACCCGACTCGCCACCAATGCGACTTCCGACGAGCATCAGCCGCCGCTGAGCCTGCCGGTGCTGCAGGATGCGCTGGCCGCGGTCGATCCAGCAGTGGTCGTGGTCTCGCCACGTATCTTGCGGCGCGTCATCAAGCAGGATGCCGGCGTGCCCGGGCTGGGCCTCCGTGTGCCGCATCGCAAGACGTACGTGATCGATCGGGACAAGCTGCTTTCCCTCATCGATCGGGCAGATCTCGACGTGCCGGCCACGAACGAGCTCCCAGAGCGGCTGATCCTGATCGCACGACCAAGCAGCGAACTGCTGGAAGAGCTCTCCGCATCCGATGCACTGCTCAAGTGCTGGCGGCTGGTGTTTCATGCCAAGGTACACTTCGCACTCGATGAACGGGTGGAACAGGGAAAGCTGACCGATGCCGACGTGCGGAGCCGGATTCAGGAAATCGGGCAGATTGAGTTCGAAGAGATTCGTACGGTACTCAGGCAAGAAGAGTACCTGCTGCCGCCGCATACCGAATTGGGTGTGTACCTGGAATTCGCCGCCGTGTACCTGGAGCTGCGGTACTTCGTGCCGGGGTTTCTGCGGAACTACTTTCCGGGCATTCAGGACTTTCATCGGATCGACGCGTTGCTGGCGCAGGACGTAAACGGGGAAGCACTGCTCACGGCCACGCGGCCGCCGGGTGCTCCTGATCCATCGATCGTCGCTGAAGTGCCGGCCGAGGAGCGTGTCGAGAGTCTGGACGACTCGCAGCCACTGGTGCGTCCGGCCCGCGTGCCGGCGCGAGAGCGTTCGAACCGCGCGGCGGAAGCCCTGAACGCGCTCGCCGAGCAGGTGGCCAGGCAGGGCAACCTGGTGCGAGCGGCAATTCTCCGGACGCGCGCCTCGCGCTCGGCCCGGACGGATCTCTCCGTAGCGCTGCGCGAGCAGGCGCGCGGTGACATGGCGCGGCTGGTCGTGCGGTTACAGGCGGCTCTGAGCTTCAGCGATAAAGAAGCCGACGAGTGGACGCGCACACTGGGGGCGCTCTTGGAATTGGCCGTCAGCGGGTACTGGACCACCGAAGCGCGCGTCCTCTACGATCTGCAGAAGGTCTGCGTGGACCACGAGCGCGGCGTGTACACACTCGACGTATTCGGCTGGCTGGGCTCGCTCGGCAAGAAGCCGCTCAAGCGATTCCTGCCGGGCCAACGCGACGTGCTGATGTCAAAACATCTGCGCAGTGCGGAGCGAAGGTTGGCGGCTGTACGCCTGACACATCGCTGGCGGAGTCGTGTCAGTGCGCTCTTGGCAGCGGCAGTGTACCGCGCCGAAACGAACCTGAGGGCACGGTTCAAACCCGTGATCGAGCGGGCACTCGACAAAGTAAAGCTGCTGCCGGTGAATCCTCCGGAGAAAGTCGGTCGCAAGAAGCTCGTCGACGAAATTCTCGACCGGATCGTCGAGCGTGGGTTCTTGTCGATGGGCGATCTGCGCGATGCCCTGTCGCGGAACAATCTGAAGCTGCCCGATCTGGCGAGCGCACAGCAGTTCTTGCGCGGCGACCAATTGATACGCGCAGATCGCCAACTGGCGGAGACGCTCGATGGCGTGTACCGCGGTGGCGAGGTTTACTTGCGCTTCCCACAGCGATTGAGTTCGCTGGCCTTCGGCACGCCATTGGGTCGGTTCCTCACGCAATACGTGGCGATTCCCTTCGGCGGTGCGTTCCTGATTCTGGAAGGCCTCAGCCACCTGATCAACCCGTTCCTGCATGTGCTCGGCATTCCCGAAAATGTGCACCTGTTTAGTTGGTTTTCGCTGGCCATCTGGGGCTGCTGGCTGTTGGGATTGATTCACAGCCGGGCGTATCGCCGGCAGTTCGTCGAGTCGGGCATCACGATTGGCCGCGGGTTGCGTCGGGTATTCGTCGAAGTGCCGCGATGGATTGCGAACTTGCCGCTGATCCAAGAGCTCATCAGCAGCCGACCGTTTCAGATCTTCCAGCGATATGTCTTTAAACCGCTGCTTTTGTCGGTGCTGCTGAGCGTACTGGTGGCCGTGCTCACGGACGGTTACGTGACCTGGATCAGCACGCCCGCCACGTTCATCGTGGCGAGCCTGCTGCTCAACTCACGCATCGGACGAAATGTCGATGAAATGGTGACCGACTGGGCAATGAGCACCTGGCACCGGCTGCGGATACACGTCTTTACGGCGCTGGTGCGTTGGATCATGGATTCGTTCCACCGACTGCTGGAAGCCATCGAGCGCTTGCTGTATAGCGTGGACGAGTACTTGCGCTTCCGAGCCGGCGAGCGACGCTCAGTGTTGGCATTCAAAGCGGCGCTGGCCAGCGTCTGGTTCTTCGTCAATTACGTGATCCGCTTCCTGGTCACGCTGATGATCGAACCGCAGATCAACCCGATCAAGCATTTCCCGGTCGTCACGGTGTCACACAAACTGCTGCTGCCGCTGGTGCTCACAATTCACCTGGCACTCGAGGGTCCGCTGGGAAATCTCTGGGCGTGGAGCATCTCGCTGTTCATTCAGTTCTTGTTTCCCGGCATGTTTGGCTTTCTGGTGTGGGAACTGAAGGAGAATTGGCGGCTGTACGCAGCCAACCGGCCCGCCAATTTGCGTCCGGCGGCGATTGGCCACCATGGCGAAACAATGGTTCAGTTTCTGCGCCCCGGCTTTCGCTCGGGCACGATTCCCAAGCTGTATGCCCGCTTGCGTCGGTCCAGCCGCAAAGCCTATTGGACTGGCGATTGGAAGACCTGCCGCAAGCAATTGGAAGCGTTACATCACGTGAGCGACTCGATCGCGGCCTTTACAGAGCGAGAACTGGTCGAGACCTTGCGCGAAAGCCGCTCGTGGGCAGACCACTCACTTCGCACCGGCAAGATCCATCTGGCCAACAATCGGATTCTCGTCGAACTGTATTGTCCCGAGTTGTCGCAAAACAGCCTGTGGTTGAGCTTCGAGGAGCAGCAGGGCTGGCTTGTGGCCGACATTCACGAGCGCGGTTGGCTCGATCACCTGGCTTATGCCCAACGACAGGCCTTTGCCAGCGCACTGGCGGGGTTCTACAAGCTGGCCGGCGTCGACCTGGTGCGCGAGCAGATTGAATCGCAACTCGAAGCGAGCGCGCCGGGTTACGAAATCACCGAGGATGCGTTGGTGGTCTGGCCCCGGCAGAACGCCGCGAAGTTGGTTTTTCCGTTGCGAACCTGGCCGGCGGTAGAGAAGGATCAGACGAAACCGGCCGTCGCAGCGGAGCGTGCACGCTGGGTGTTCTGCGCCACACCGATCTCCTGGCGTCGCTGGGTCGTGACCTGGGAACTCGATCAGTTGGGCACCACGGCGAAGCACCAGGTGTTGGAAGAGATCCCGATATTGCCGGCGTGAACGATGCGTGGCTACTGGAGTAGCTCGAGCTGGCTGCGCAATCGCTCTTTCGTTTCGGCCGAAAGCTCTCGGAAGTCGAGGTCTTTCAAGCCCGCAGCCATCGCCCAGAGCCAGTTGAGCGTCGCGTCTGGCCGAACGCGTTTCACGAGCCGGAACGCCGCCGCGGCGCCAATGCGTTCCAGATCGCCAACGGTTCGGATTCCCACGGCGCGAAGCGCTTCACCGCTCGCTGGCCCCAGGTTTCGCAAGGTCTCGATCGGTTCGCCCAAATCGCTCGGCGTGCCAGAGCAGCCGACGTCGGCGAACTTGGCCTGAAGCTCTTCGAGATGCTTCCCCGTCGCCGTGTGAATCACGACGGCTTGCTTACGGCCACCGCTAGTGATCTTTCGTACGCCGTGGCCAAAGCCTTTCAGCCGCTCGCGAACTTTCGCGGCGG
>Ga0169931_10013553_pt1 | contig 11121 bp, 12 predicted proteins | sample Kivu_15m_20L_FD_129675 | JGI IMG/M metagenome (GOLD analysis project Ga0169931, IMG submission 129675) | Freshwater microbial communities from Lake Kivu, Western Province, Rwanda to study Microbial Dark Matter (Phase II) - Kivu_15m_20L... | ecosystem: Environmental > Aquatic > Freshwater > Lake... | reverse complement strand
GCAATTTACTTCAACTTGCCAGAAGCTAACCGATTAGAGCTTGTCAAAAATACTTGGTCTTAAGAAGACTAGAATGTCTTTTGGCATGCCGTTTAGTCAGTCCCTTCCAACACTTTGAAACAATGGATCAAAGACGTCGTAAAGTAAGTATAAGTTTCGAAGAAGAAGTAGGAGCCAGAGCCTCAACAGTCTTGGATGGGCTGGCTGATGGGATTTTCGCAGCAGAACAAGGACGATGAGGATGACTTAGATGAGTTCTTCGACTGTGACGATGGAGAAATCGTGCAAGACAGGATTACCGTTTACTAGAATACAAGTCTTTCCATCGTATTCGAAGTTAAGGAGCTAACCGTGCTTGTAGCTAAACTGAATAACCAAAATAAACTTGATGGAATTCAGATGTACAACAAAGCTACTCGATTTTAACTAACTAGCCCAAATCTAAACCTTGATAGATTCAATTTGATTGTCACTTTCTAAGAATCGGGACTCGACCTTGTTTCGATTGACAAACTTACGTCGAAGTATGTCGAATGCAAATCTACTTTCAAAAAAAACAGTCATATGAAGCTACCTGGAATGGAAGATTCTCCGCAATTTACCCTTGAAGTCACTAAAGGGGATCCATCGCTTGCCAAATAAGGGATCCAGTACGATATCAATCTCCAGATAATTTCCGTTGTTTACAAACACTACGAAGACCTGATTGTGCGAGCCTGGGCAATTTCAAGCATCCAGGTTGACGAAGCCATCTCATAAGTCGCTAAGGGCACCCTTGAGGACCTTCGAGAAACCACCCAAAATCGCCTGCATGAGTTGATTTACAAAAAGAGAAACAGATTTGTCATCTCGATCTAGTCCCCCGTCATAATTTTACCAGTTAGAGGAGTTTTTGAGAACAGTCCTGTCTGGGTCATTCGTACGGGCGATATGCTGATCTTATCTGAAGACACCAGAAAGCTCAACTCCGAGCTTCAAGCTGTACAGAAAGTTATCAAAAAGATGTCTAAGAGGAAAGAAAGTCAAGCTGGGGAATTGGATGAGTTCGAAGGCTATAGATTCACCCTCACGTCCACCGCCCTCCAATACTTCCATCAGTACGAAGTCTATGAAAAGTACCTTGTCAACTAAAGCAGCAAAACTCCCACAAAAAAGCAGGATTCAATCATGCCTGCTCGCCGACATGATTTCACTCCGCAACAAAATACGCATTTTTAACAACGTGAGCCAACTCATTCTATTGCTTAGTTTTCTTTGCTTGAGGATTTCGAAATCCAAATGCTGCTTCGACTTAAGAAGAAAAACAAAGTGAAGGAAACTAATACAGCCAAAATTACTGTTGAGATTCAAACTAGCCCAATTCAAATCAACCTCTCTGTTACGCTTTACAATTTGCTTCTCAACTTACCGAAAATTTTTACGATTTCAAAGCAAAAAAGGGAAGACTTTGCAAAGGAGATAGAAGACTACACTTCGACATAGAAGGCTGGAGTTCAACGAGATGCTATTTGCGAAGGGCAGATAAAGAAGTAGAATCCACGTTCTTTATTGTGGGAAAACTTTTATGCCGTTCTCAGTGGAAAGTATGTTTATCTGTACAAAGATAGGGATTCGCAGGAATACCTAGAATATTTCGACATCAGCAACGTAGATGTTCAAGAACAAGGTGTTCAAGTTGTAGTCAGCTCTCAGCTTGATCCCAACGTTAGGGTTGTGTTTCGTTCCGTCGATGGTCGGTAGAAAGTTTGGGCAGCTCAAATCGAAAAGCGCACATTCGACATTCAGATAGAGGAGTACCAATCTACCGGAAAGATGGACACTATGATCTAAAAACGAAAAACAATAATTAAGAAGAAGGCCCAAACCTTAGCCGATAGCTCTAACAGTGAGCAAATTCAGATGAAATTTACCTGCTTGGTGCCGTAGTTGAAGATAATGATTTTGAGGCTTGTTTTGATGCCAGAGACAAGAGTGTTTGTGAAACCGCTGATTTACCAAGAGTGGGTGACGTTTGCTATGATTGGAATGGAGATGTACCGAGTTAGCCGCGAGCTTGATTCACAACTACAAATATAGTTCAAGCAAATTACTCTGTAAAATGACACTCTACCTTTTAACATCCGCACGCTACTTTCACAGGAGCAGTCAAAAGCGCAAGTACCTCCAAATCAGATATAGACAAGTCTCTCAGTTACCATCAATTCACAGAAGCAAAACAGTCCGCTTTTCGAAGGACTCTTAGAAGAGATTAACGTAGAACTGTCGAACGTAAATCTCAAGTTCATGCCCGATACATTAAATTAGCTCATAAAGCTGCTTAAGTCCACGCGACAATAAAAGAATCATACAGAGGATTTCATCTGCTAGGAAGAGTTTACACTATATTACTAACAAAGTGATTCGGTTGAAGAAAACAACGCGAGCCAGAATATTTCGGGTGAGGACAGTTTGTAGTCTATAGCAGAGTAACCCGACGAGGAATCAGCCGCCGTTCAGACTCAAAAGTTCTTCGATACCACTTGTACCGTCAACAAGACTCAGAAAAGCAAGATAAGTGTCTAGATCAGTAACGTATAAATGGCTATGCTCCATCACTAATACGCCATGGAGCTCTTTAGTCTTGACGCTTCGAGTCTAACTATTGAAATGTGCGACTGGTACGATCATTCTTCGTTTGATGTCAAAATGACCAACCTTATTTTAAACGACTTAACAAACTACCCTTACACGAGAAGTCCCAGGACTTATTTTGAAACCATAAGCAAGAACCTACAGCCAGAGCCAATAAACCCAAACGAGCTTATCAAGTGCAACAGCTTTGAAATGAATCTATAATCGTATGAATCGCCTCGATGTCCTCTAAAAAAATAAAAGTTTGGAAGCTAGCTCTTCATGAAGATATCGCCATTTAAGATCAACTACGTGGGTGAAATCACGATGCGGCTGATCGACTACTTCTAGGAGAGGTTTATATCTACCTTCGTTCTAGCCGACCCTTACAAAAACCCAAAAAAAGAGTTCGAAAAGTTGCAAAAGCGCAAAAACATACCCAGTGAAAGGATTTCGGTTCAAACAGACTTTTAACAACCCACTGAGATCACCTACATGGACATTACAATCCAAAAAGCCGAAATCTATGCAAGAGATCGGCCTTTCTCGCCAAGCTATATCTTGATATCTACACCACTAATCAAAGTTTAGTCAGAACTAATCAAGAAGACAGGGCGAATTTTCTTGAAGCCAGACATTCCGCTCGCAATTCAGCGATATAAAATCGAGATTCAAACTCTCAACTTTTTATACGGCGCTTCCAGGAAGCGTAAGGACCGACTAAGCCTTCTCAAAAAGACTTTTACTGTGAAACTTGACTTCGACACGGTCGCACAATCTGACTTCATTGACAAAATCGATTTGAAGACTATGGACAAAAGTTCTCACATCAGCATCAAGATAGACCCTGTTTTGCTAGTGCTGCCTCAGGCTGTGTACACTTACATATTACGATGCTCAGATTTGAATTTCGCATGGACCGACCGCATGCAGTCAGATTTCTACTTCATAAAATGGAGACACATCTCTGATCACTACAAACAACTACGAAAAGTCGCATCGCAAAAGCTACAGATAGAAATTTCTATGCTCAGTCTCACTCTGAAGCATTCAGACGGCAGCTACATATCCGAACTGCTCCTAAGTGGATTTGACTTGTTCATGTTGAAGTTTATGGATGGCGCCTCGAATATGGACATAAACTGCAACAGATTTTTCATTCTGGATCAGAAAGACTCAAAAAGCGAAAACTTGAACAGTAAACAAGCAGTAGTTTGTCCCACGTTTAGCCCTATGATGGTTAATATGGAAACAGAGATGTAGAACATCGCCGAAGATCACAACTAAAACGATCACAACGCTCAGTTGGTCGTTTCGATGAAAATGCGACCCAGCGGCAGAAAATCAATAATCGTTACGATTCAAGGCCTAAAAATTTTTGTTAAGCTTCCACTGTTCATTTTGCTTTAAAACTTCTTTGGCCAAGCATTCCCTTAGTACAACGAGAATGACATTGACAAACCGGTCGGCTTTGTCGGTAATGACCCTGATAATACCGGATGTATGCACTTGGATGTGAAAATTCACAAGTCTCTGATATGTCTGCTTAACAGACCTGGGCTGAAGTCAGTAGCTTTCTAAGGGGACATCAAATTCGAAACAAGGTCAGAAAATATTTCTCTGGTGAAAGCGGACTTCAACAATCTTTCTTCTCAAACGCTCACTACCGACTCAAGAAATTAAAGAAAGTCGTTCGTTTCTTAAGAGAAGGCAAGCTCTCCCGTGGTTTATTCGGTGCTTATGGAAGTTACTGGTCTTACACCCTATATTTGCTCATTGTCCTACTTAGATCAAGGAGATGTGGATTTTAGTCAAATCAACAAAAGACAACTCCACAACCCTTTAAACCTGAGTATGGACCAAAAGTACATTCTCACACCTGAACTAAACGAATAATCAGAAGAGACTGGCAAGTTCGGTGTAACAGTCTAAAACGTGATAAACGTGAAAAAACTAATGCTCAAGCTTAGTATATTGGATCTTCATCTAATTATGTAAGCGGCTGCTTATATGTCTGAGTAGATGGCCGAGGAAACTGTGTCACGTTTACGTCATATAGAGTAGAGTATTGACCGCGATTTCATACAAAACTAACAATAGCATGACTAGGTAAATCAGGACGACGATGTTCCACCACTTGAAGATCACAAAGATGGTTTTAGAAACATGAAATCCCCTAAAGAGCCGAGGCAAATTTTACAAAAACGAGAAACTTTGACTGGGGAGTAACGACCGTACGTTAACGGTTAAAAGTAAGAGATGTTTGAGGGTCTGCTCGAGAGATTCAGAGAGTCAAACGATGATAACATGTCAACAGTTATGCTCCGTCTGAGTTAGACAACAAGTTAGTTCTAACGGCTTTCAAAGGGCTACACAAGTTAATAGTATTAAGAACGTGGAACTTTCCTGCAGTTTGTCAAGAAAGACATTTTGATGTAGCCAGATGAAGCAGATGATCACATAGTTCAAGACGAGGGTCCATTGTAAAAATTCACAGGTAAAACTGTTAGTGAGATAACTGAAATCGAAGAAATGAGTTCTAGCTCAGAAGAAAGTAAGAATGAGGAGGAAAAAAAAGCGATGACACAAGGTGAATCTAGTTTGACTCTGATGCAAAAGAACATGAGATCTGAATAACTACTTGGTGGCAAAGGAGTGAGCAATCTTTACAATTCAAATTCAATAGGACAAAAGAGCAAAAGTCCGAACAACTTGTCGGCTAAAAATAGACCAGAAACAGGACAACTGAGCAAGTTTGGGGGTAGCAGTCAACTTTTCTCTGGTAACACATCTATTAGACAAGTAAGCCGAGCAACACCGAAGGGAAGCATTAAATCAGGAGGTCGGCTAACTCCAACCTACCGATCAATTCACGACTAGTCGGACAACGAAGATGACTTTAAATCTGCCTTGGACTCCCTGGATTCATATAGAGATGCTGTAGAAGAAGCCCTTGATGTTTTCTACAGCTTTCACGAGAAAAGACCACTCCCGAAAACCAATCAAGAAGATGACACCAACGAAGATGATTTCTAAGATGTCATTGTTTAACCAGTAAACCTACGAGAGGAAACCAGCAAAGAGACTGAAGACGAAGCTTCTCTTTCTTTTTCAGAATCTTTACTCAGACAAATGCAGAAGACTGAACCGGCGAAGAAGGAAGAATAACTTTAAAAGTCTTCTCTACAGAACATCTTAAACGACGTCAAAGATGTGCGCTGTGAGTTGATTTCGGTATTAGCAATCAACGACTTCAACTCTGGTTTCACGCCAGTTTTATAACTAGAAATGTCTTCGATTCTTATGAACTAGAACTGGGTGATCGAGAACACTGATACTGCGGTCGAGCTTCCGGCAGTTTTAATCAATTACTACAATCTCGAACTTGGCGAATGGGAGCCTTTGCTTGAACGAACACAAATAAACTTCCAACAGACTACATCAAAGACGGAAAGTATCATAAGCATCAACTTCAAGGAATCAATCTGCTTAAACTCAACAGAGCAGTGCCTTAAGAATCTTTTTCACACTTACAAGAGTTGGATGCAGACGCCTACGTTTTTCCAAAACTCAAAAAATAGTAAAACTCTGGCAAATCACAATACTTCACAAATAAGCTCAGAGAGAATCAAACACAGTCTAAACTCGGACGACGAGGACGATTTGAATGAAGTTCAAAACAGATAAATTTACAATTCGATAAGAGAGTCGATTATGGTGAAAAGAGATCCCTTAGCCTCTAGCAGGTTCAACAAACGAGATCAAATGCACAAGGCGATCGAAGTGGAAATTGACTACCAAGAGGCTCTAACGAAAAAAACCGGAGGTGAGCTTGTGACACCATTTTCAATTGTCAACTACACCACTAGAACGATAAAGATCGTCCGTGGAGGCATTTAGATTGGAACTGGATAGTTTAGTGAAGTGAAGCAGTTCTCGTCACAACTGCCCAAGGATTTGACAGAGAATGAGAAGATATACGTGCTTGCTCCAAGACAGTCGACAGATTATGCAGTTACATATGATCGACTCATGGGCGTACAAAAAGTTGCCCATCCAGGTTAGGATCAACCGCCGGATCTCATTGAAGATGGTGAAATGGATTCATAGAATAATAATGTAAGAGAAAGCTTGAATACGCAGTAAGAGGAAGAAAATATGAAAGACAAGTTGAGAAAACTAAAAAACTAAGAGATAGTGGGAATTCAACTTAGCGAGCTAGACTTCGTTCCTAGTTTTGACCTAAACAAAAACACTGGACAAAATCCATGGGTGCATGAGATCTCCACTTTCTCGAATGAGTCAGTTATCAAGTCTTTTGTGCAACAAAACAAAGTTGACCTGGAGTAACCGCTACTTTCTAATGAATAAAGTGAGCAAGAGGAAGACTTGGACACATGGGAGCAGAGGAAGATTCGCAACAGGGTATTCTATGGCACTCTGATCAAAGACATGCGTAAGTTCCTGATCGTGCGGGCTCCTTACTGCCTTGTCAACAAGTCGTCACTAAACTTTGAAGTCTAAATCATTGAGACACTCAAAAAGTCGGTGAGAAGCAAGTTTAGAGTTCAAAAGGGTGAGATTATGGGACTAGATCAACAATTCTATCGAAATCACTCCATTCAAGTCAGAATTGCGAGAGAGGGCCACTTAAGTAGCCGAAGAGGCTCTGATAGCACTGAGGGATGGAGCGATAGTGTCTAAATCTCTGTATTACTGAACTTACAATTGAATGAGGGTACCGGTGTTTACTTGACTACCTTCGACGGTCAAAGTTACTGCACATGCATTAAGCGATAACAAGGACAACTGAATGGAACGGCTGATTTAGTGCTTCTTCCTGTCATCACTATAAACAACTGTTTGCCCAGTTGCATCTAAATTAGACCTTACCAGTAAAAAGTAAGTTAGAGGGCGACTCAGATTTCGGAAGAACCAATAAAACCTCTATACACTGAAATTTACTTGCTTGAGCAAAGCTAAGAGAAGTAGTTCTACACATTCAGCCCTACGAAGTACAAAGACGACCGCCAAGTAATCATGATTGAAGTGTTGGTACAAGGCTTCGATTGGGCACCCATACAACTTCACGTCGACAACTATGCGCAAGCAGAAGAACGAGATTTCGAGATCGGTGACCTGAATGGAAACTCAGTGAAGATTGGTCTTCGCATCTAGTACGCCAAGGCAGGATTTCACCTCGTGTTTTATGCACATGCGTGCTTATTAGTTGAGTCAGTGCTTGCTTTGCCGATGATGAAGATTTGTTATAAGGGAGGCAATTTCAGACAAATGAAGCCACTGGCAAATAGTGACGAGATGGTGTTCAGAAAGTACCTACTTTGTAATAAAGACAGTGACGTAGTCGTAGGTATTATGGATGTTTAGGGCTAAGCTCGCCCAACTTACAGTTTCTCGCCCCCTCTCGATATCAAGCAAACAGGCAAGCAAATAAATTTCAAAGTTGTAACACAGGGCTCCCCGGATGACGAGTCTGACACAAGATATGACTTCGTGTGCACACCGACGCTGTAACTTGCCCACTACCAAGAGTCAATTTACACAAAGCTAGTCTTGATCAGTCCCAGATATGTAGTAGTAAACAAAACTAAAGGTTTCTTAAGAATAGCTCAACACACCGCGTAAGACTTTACAGCTGAGAGTGAGCAAATCTTCACTCCAGGTGAAAAACGCGAATGGTTCTGGCCAAACGGTGAATTGCCTGAGTCCTAGCTCAAGATTATCATCAAGAAGCTGCAAACTCGAGTCTAAATCAACGCAAAGGCAAAAGGTGAAAATCAAATCGAAAAGCTGATTTAACTCCAAGAATTCGGTTAAGCGAGGAGGGATAATCGAAGACTGAGTGAAAGTGACAAAGTTTTGAACTGGAACTGGTCTGCACCGATTAGTTTATCAAACGAAAATCAACAGTCGTTCCCAATCGTGCAAAGTGAGCAGGGCGGTCTAAGAAAAAAAATCTTCATCATAGGTAGAAAGTTGGTGGGCTCTACAACGTTCATTACAATCAGAGAGGAAAAATTGACTGACTTCCCTACCTACATAATACAGAACAGGTGCACTAACCTTAGACTTGGTTTTTCACAGGATGGCCAGCAAGACATTATTCCGTGGCACCTCGAAGAGATGCAGCAAGTATCCTACGCTCATGTCGACCCGTTAGCACTAGTCCGCACACTTACCTTCCACTTGACAATCGATAAAGAAGTCAAAAAGAGCAAGTTCCGCTAGTAAAACTGCTTTGAAAGAGTGTTGGAAAAGATAGACCTTGATACCGAGGAAGTCCATATCATAGAATACACTGATTTGAACGCCAAACCGCATCAGATTGAGGTTAAGCTGACGAACGATGGGCAAACTAAAACTCTAAGCTTCTAACCAGTCGGCCTGAAAGTGTCAAATACTGAAGATGTCACAAACTAGCGGAAACAACAGCTGTAATCGCAGTCTCAAGTTGTGTCTGATACTCTTTTGAAAAGTCTGATGATTGTTACGATCAACTAGTTCTGCTTTTCACTCATCGGCTACACTAAGCGCAATCTCTACGATAAAATTTAGGACAACTATAGACCAGTTCGGGAGCGAAATGAGATCGCTCTTTTTACGATTCAAGGCTTGCAACTCACGCAGATAAGCAAGAATCAAAACTCGGAGCAGGAAATCAAGCTAGTGATAGACCGCTTCCAAGTTGACAACTAGTCATCTTAGAACCCACTATTTCAGACCATATTCAAGAAAAAAAATAACTCACCCGAAGTTAAGTTCCTCACAATCGACCTCAAGAGATTCATCACCAAAGACTCAGCTACCAGTTACATCGAGCACTTCAAAATGGAGCTCGCGAAGTGCACTCTGAAGTTCGATGACGAGTTCTTAGTAAACTTTTCGCAGGCTGTAGCTGCGGCGAGTTAGACCAACGATGACAACTCTTCAGGCGTTCACCCTTTGTTTATGAAGGAGAACTTTTATGAATAATTCGATAAGATAGATCTTTATCTGTCCACTTAGCAAATGGACATCGAACCTGACAAAAGCCAAACTTTTGTTACAGCCGCTGTAACTGAACGATCACAGAGACGACAGACACTCAAGCCTACATAGTTCGGCGTATACACAATCGACGAAGTTCGTTGCCCACAATAAGGAAGTGAAATACCAACGGCATTCAGGCACTGGGTAATGTAAGATTAGATAATGGAGGATTCTTCCAAGATTTACCTGAAGAAATTCGAGATCGGCACAATAAGTTTTGACCTTTCATTCGTCTTCAAGACTAAAAAGGGCGAAAAACAAGAACTTTCGGGACCGATGAACTATTTGCAAAGTACTGGTCTAACCCTTGTGAGTATCGACGAGGCTGAATTTACACTTAATGCTTACACAGCACAAAAGAAGTACATCGGCTAGTAGGATTTCATGACGGAATTGACTGTGTATTTTGGAGCATAGGCTTTGACGGAAGCAACAAAACTCCCCTTTTCTGTTGGTGTCATTGGTTCTCCAAGGAATTTGCTTAAGTATGCGTAAATAGGCATCACAGACTTTGTTGAGCTGCCGAGGAGGGGATTTGAGAGAAGTTGGTACAGTGGCATCGGTGGTGTAGCCCTAGGCTCAATAAGTATGCTTAAAAACTTCAGTATCGGCACTTTCTAATTTACCTAGGGCGTCACTCACGGCTTCTCAAACCTCTGTGTGCTTGCAGTTACTGACAAAGACTACGCAATCAAGCGAGAAGACGAACATCTCACGCAAAAACCATAGAACTTTGTCGAAGGCGTCGGATACGGTGCGTAGTCTTTTCTTTACTCGTTTTACTCGGCAGCGATTGGCGTTTTCACCAGACCAGTCATTGAAACAAGGCGACTTAAAAGCACCTACGGATTCGGTAAAGGTGTTTGGCAGGCAACAGCCGGACTGATTGGCAAACCCTTGTCAGGCACTCTCGATTTCTTTTCAAAGTCAAGTGAGGGCATCAAAAATACGTTTAGAATCTTTGAGAATTACGATGAGAAAAAGGGCACCAGGATTCGCCAACCCCGTACACTCTACAGCCACTAAAGATAGATCAAGACTTTCAGTGAAGACGACGCTTTTATGGTGAGCAGTGTAATGTGCACAATAAAGAATGGCGCTTACATCAACGATCACTACATAGATATGCGACTGATCAGGACTGCTAACGAAAATCAGACTCCGCATTTCTTGTTGTGGACAGAAGAGAATCTGTTCTTGATAGAAGCGACATAAAAGGCACTTGTCTGGCATATCGAGAGCAAAAACATTGAAAGCGTCACCAACCTCAACAATGGTCTGATGATCTACCTGGACGAGAAATAGGACTACGCAGGAAGAGCACAGGTTGGTCTACCACTTGACAGTAAACACTAGGTCGACATCCGACAATGGCTCGACTAGATAAAGACTTCAAACACTTGATGTTGTCGCAATTTATTAATTTAACATTAGCACTCTTGGGGTTTTGGGGTTTTGGGG
>Ga0169931_10013552_pt1 | contig 11121 bp, 12 predicted proteins | sample Kivu_15m_20L_FD_129675 | JGI IMG/M metagenome (GOLD analysis project Ga0169931, IMG submission 129675) | Freshwater microbial communities from Lake Kivu, Western Province, Rwanda to study Microbial Dark Matter (Phase II) - Kivu_15m_20L... | ecosystem: Environmental > Aquatic > Freshwater > Lake... | reverse complement strand
GACCTTGTTTTTTACCATCCACTCGACCAGTTTTTGTTCTGCCTTGTCTTTTGACTTGAATTCCCCTAACGACTTATCATCGGCAAATGCTTGCCAAAACGCGCCCGAATCAACTAGGTAGGCATCATCGTCATTGGGATCAAACTCCTCGTCACTACGCACCTCAAGCGCGTGGTTGGCGTTTCTCATTGCTTCGTCAATCTCCTCTTGATACTTTGTGTCCAGTGTGTAGGGATGTGTGTTCCCGTGGTCACTTACCCAATACACGCTTGGATAAACCTTGTTTTTTGCTATCCACTCAACCAGTTTTTGTTCTGCCTTATCTTGCGAGTTGAATACCCCCAACGACTTTTGCTCAACTACTACCTCCCACCCCCTTCTGCCCACATCGATTAGGTAGGCATCATCGTCATTAGGCTCAAACTCCTCGTCACTATTCTCTTGTGCCATGTGTATATCCTAACGGAGTGGGCTTGTTGTCAATCACGCACCATCACTGTTTTTTCTCTTGCGCTGCCTGTAACGCTGCGTTGCGCCGCGCTTGCCAACTGGTGTGCTGCTCCCCGTAGTGTCGGGCTTTGGCGTTGGAGCAACCTTATCAAGTGGACGATCAGGGACAGCGTCCGTGCTGACCCCTAAATCGCTAAAGTTCGACCCCCCGTATGGAGTTGCGGTGTCAACCATGTTTGTGGGTTGCAGGAACACATCTCCTTCGTCACCGATTCCTGCGCGTCCAAGTTCAGCGCGAATCTCGTTCACGCTCATAAACCCAAACTGCCGCGCAGTTGAGTAGATTTGGTAGCGCGTTTCTAGGTCGCTACGCAACAGTGCATCGAACGATATTTCGGTCTTGACACCCTCGTCAGAACGCAGCAGTTTGCGGTTCGCTTCTTGCTCCAGTCGCGCCGCCCAAGTCGATAAACAGTTGCTCACCCATTCGCGGTTTGCCTGCTCTGCGCTGCTGTACGATGATGAGCCGATGCCAATGACGCTTGGCGGCACACGGAAAATGCTGCAAATCTCAAGCCGTTGGTATTCACGGCTTTCCATAAACTGCGAGTCCTGCGGAGAAAGGGACATCTCCGTCCATTTCAACCCGCCCTCCAACACCGCTATCGACCCCACATTCTCGACCCCGCGCATACGCGCTTCCCACGACTCGCGCATTCGCTGTACCGCCTCACTGGTCAATTCCTTGTCTGTGGTCAACGCCCCACTAGGTCGGGCTGCGTTGCGGTAGTAGGTCGCTCCAAACCGCTCTGCCGCGATTGCGAGCGCGATGGTCTGCCGCGCTAGGCTGATTGGGCTATAGCCCAACAACCCGTCAGGGCTGTTCCACATCAAGTGGAATACATCGGCTGCGGGGATGATCTGAACCCCCGATTCCATCGAACCAGTCCACTGATACACAACCTCGCCGTTTGGCAGTTTCTGCACCATCACCTCGTCACCACGCAAATAGTGCAACGCGATAGGGGTTCCCCCATCGCTCCGTTCGATAAGGCTATAGCCGTTGCCAGTAAGCACGGCGCTCGTCAGCATCAGTTCGCGCCATGTCATTGCGCCCATTGAGGGGTTCGGATTGTCAGACAACAGTTTGCAAACGGGGTGTTCTGCTACAACCTCGCGCCCACCGTTGTCGCCCGTTCCCATCACATTCCACGGAAGTTTTGCTAACTCTGTCGCAATAGCACTCACACACGCATTCACCGTGCTGCACTGCATTGCTTGGATCGGGGTGATTACCTCGCCAGTGTCAGATGCGATTCCCGTGTAAGTCTGCACCGCCTGCACAGGCATACCGACAGGTGTGCGCGATTTGTATTTGATGCGAGAGGCAATCCATGAACGCAATCCCATGCGATTCAGCATAGCACATTGCCCCGCATCGCAATAATTGGAAACAGTTTGGGGAAATTGCGTACGAGGCTTCGGACAACAGGGTGTAGCCCCTTTCTATCCCAACTTTGACACCCCATACCCCCTGCGCTACAGCCACACTAACCCACGATGCTCGTAAACGCTCGTTTGCACCTGATCGTGGTTCGATGCTGCAATACCAATGATGGCTGCTACAACAGGGTCAATGCGTTCAACACTACGCTTTTTGCTAGGTCGTGGGTTGCCATTGTGATCTGTGTCAATGCACACATTGCTCACAGCCCAAGATAGCACAGGGTTCTGTTCGTGCAGTAGGGTTTTGCCAATGACTGCATTCTCAAACTGGCGCGTTGCCGTTCCTAGATTAGCAAAACTTTGTGGCACACGCACAACTTTGATACCTGCCGCGTCTAGGTCATTTCCTAGATTCTGTGCGTTGTAGGGATCATAGCCAACCAATCGAACCCTGTAAGTCTTGCAGAGTTCTTGCACCTTGCCTTTGACCGCAGCGTAATCGGTTACATCGCCATTTGTCAGTGTCAGCGCACCTTGTGCTGCCCATTGCAGGTATGGCACAGAATCAATCCTGCTTCGTTCTATCGCACCTACTTCGGGTGCAAAACACCACGAACGAACGAATGTTTTTTTGCCATCGCTCCACACCGCACAGATTGCGGTTAGGTCGGTCGTTTGCGCTAGGTCAATCCCTAGATAGCACGGCAACCGTTGCAACTCCGCTTCATCGAATGGTGTGGGTGAGGCACAACCATCCCAATCCGACATTCGCAACCACCGCGATTGCACCGTGATGTGCTGACACAGGTAGTAGGTGCGGAACGGGGTTTCGTAGGACACCTGATCCTGCGCTCGCTGACATTCCTGTGTGTACCACTCCCTGCTTGTGATTATTCCGAGAGATGGATTGGCTTGCTTCCACACCGTTGGCGATTGCCAATTCGCCTCCTGTTCAGCGTAATACAAACAAGGTAGGAACGAGGGGTTTTCTATTGTTCCCGCGCAGACCTTTTTTGAGTAGTCGAACAGGTCGTATTCCAGTGATTCGCGTAGCACCCCTGCGGTTGTGATGCTCAACATTAGCGGTTGGCTTCGCGCTCCCATCGCGGTCATCACTGCCTCCCACAACTCTCTGCGGTTCTCCATTGCGTGAATCTCATCTGCAATACACGCGCTCACATGAAGCCCGTGAGCGGACGGTGCATCCTGCGACAGAATTTTGTACGAACCGTTGATGCTTGGAGCAGTCAACGCCATTTGATACTGCTCTGTCATTTTTTTCAGTCGCGGCTCCTGCGCTGCCATACGGAACGCGCGGCTCAAGCACAGTTTCGCTTGCGTTCGATCCCGTGCAATCCCCACCACTGTCGGAGTCGGTTCATCATCGGCAAGTAGGTGGTAAAGCGCAAGCGCAGCCGCCAGTTCCGTCTTGCCGCTCTTGCGCGGGATCAACAAATGCGCTTGGCGGTAACGGCGCGTCCCATCGGGGCGCAGCCATCCGTACAGGTTGGCTACAAAGTTCCTTTGCCACGGCAGCAGCACAAATGGTTGCCCTGCCCACCTACCCTCTGTGTATTTGCACAGCGATTGAATGAAGGTCAGCGCGTGGTGGGCGGCTCTCCCGTTCCACACGCAATCGCCCCTTGTGGCAATCGCATCGTAGTTCGGTAGTTTGTTGACGGCTCTAGCCGATAGCGGCTTTGCGGCTAAACAAGGTGTCTCGTTTGGCTTCATCGTGCGTTTTCAGCCTTGCCCTGCTGCTTGGGGTCAGTCCAAACTCTGCTGCTAACGAAACTACCCGCTTTGCGTAATCCTGCTGCATTGCGACATACGGGTTTGGTTTCCATGCTAGGTGCAGTGTGTTGCCAGTAATCGGTATCAGCATTCCGTGTTTTTCAATCTGATCGGTTGCCATGCGGTATTTGCTCACAAACTCACACAGCATCGACAAGGCAATCACATCGGATGCAGTGCAAACCTGCATCGGCTCTAACAACGCTACCACCTCGCTCCACACTCGCGCGGCTCCTGCGGTGAGCGTTTCAGGCTGCGGAGGGATTTGTGTAGGCAACTGCGGCTCTCTATCGCGCTGCCCCTGCTCGATCCGCCACCCACCCGATAATTTCAGTTGGCTTGTCGGTTTAGGCTTTCTTCCAACTGGCATTTCATCAGTGTACGCCGATTTTTGCCTTTCGCAACTCCCATTCTAAACCACGCTTGCTCATCAAAAACCGTTGCATTGCGTCTGTTTCGTTGTCTAGGTAGACATTTTCCGTTTCGGGCAACAAGATTTGACAGCCAACATTGTGCTTTTCGCGCATTTCGCAGCAGAACGCGCAATCATCGCAAACGATAGTGCTAACTGGAGACAACGCACCCATCGCTACGCATCGCATCACGATCCCCTCCACCGCTGCTAACGCTAACTGGTGCGCTACCTCACATCGCATCCCCCTGCCCTGAAGGTCACGGCGAAACACTCGCGCATCAACGCAGTTCGCAGGTGCTTCATCTCCATACCAAACGGCTCGAACGGCTACTGTGCAATCGTTGCGTTGCTTGCGGTTAGCGCGGTCAAGCGGCGTTTTGATGGTGTCGTGGCATCGTTTGCAAAGGCTTTGCAAGTTGTGTTCGCTGTGATCGCCGCCGTCCGTCAGACTCCGAATGTGATCGACAACCTCTGCGACTACCGTTTTCCCTTCAGCCAAACACATTCGGCACAGTGGTTCGCGCCGCTTGTGCTGTGCGCGAATGCGTTGCCAACGCGCCTTGTTGCGCTCACCTGTGCTTGGCAACTGACTAGGCACGATTTTCCGATCTTACCCCAACCTCAATGCTCCACACTTTGATGAATGTCCCCGCCTGCTCGCCGTAGATTTTCGCTCCGTGCATTTCTACGATCTGCGCGTCATCGCTCCACACACCCGCTTCAGTCAACGCATCGCAAACCCCCTTCATCAGATTGTCCATGTCAGGCTTGCAATAACGGTAGGTAGCAAACTGATTCCTGCGCGGCATCTGCCACTGCCACACAACATCGACTCGCACGGCTCCCTCAATCGGTGAATGCCCCTGCGCCAACGCTGCATTTCTAATTTGGCTGCGGTACTCATGGATCGGATGGTCGGTTGGCAGGTAGTGCCGTACTTTGCCCCCTCGCGCACTCACGCGATAGCGTGGCTGTGCTACGGGAGTTCCCGCCACATTTATTTCAATCACGGTTGCTCCGTCAGTATCCACGCAATTTTTTCTCTCAACTGTTCGATATACGCCAGTTGGCGGTTTCTACTACGGTGATAATCGAGAAAACCAAGCGCATTGCGGAGTTCATTGTCTACCCAAACGCGACCATTCAACCAACGCCGTGCGCGTTCCTCGCACTCTTGACACTGCTGCCTTTCTGACTCACACGGATCATGCACGGTGGCATTCTAATACCCGCGAACGGCTTTCCAACAATACCGCAAATCCTGCGCTGAAATCTTGTCTCGCGTATACCAATCTCGCAAATCTTTTGTCGGTGGGATGACAACAGCCACCGACCTTGCTCCCAATGGTTCCGCTGCGAACGCTCTCGCTCCACTCACACCCGCCTTGTCGTTGTCTGCCACTATCACCACATTCCGTTGCCTGCACACGCTGCGTAAAGCCTCGCTGCTGTTCATGCAGCCCGACCGTGCGACAGCGTTCAGCCCGAACCCCGCCGCTACCATCAGATCGCTTTCGCCCTCCGTAATCCATACCTCGTTGTTTTCTCTGCTGTAGTTCGCGCACGGAATGTATCCAGTGCGCGAACCCGTTGCGGAAAACTTGTTATCGCCGCGCCGATATTTCACACCGCATACCGTGTCTAGCGCGTTGTGCATTGCAAACGCAAACGCACCATTGAAAAACTTGGTTTCCACGCACTGCACAAACGATTCGGGCAACTTCAGCCGCAGTGCGAGTTCGCGCACTTGCACCGCCGTGGCTGCTGTCATCGTGCGCCACACCTGTGCCATGTTGACTACCACGCGCTCACCTTGCCGACTGATTGCCGATTGATTGCCGATTCGGTTTGCATTCGTTTCCGTGCCGTGCAACCAACCCGCATTGCCGATTCGTGTTTTCGACTCTACGCGAGGGCAAATCGTCAACCCGCGCTCGACATCGACCACGCACCACGATTGCCTCTTGTGCAGATGACCGCAAATGCTGCATGGGAGAGAGTTGCTAACCCTCCGACCGTCAAACACCACTTCGCCGCTGCGCTTGTCTATCAGTTTCACCGCAGTGATTCCCACATACTCATCAGTTCGGTGATCTTGTTGCTTGCAGTCTTGCGAGTGAATTTTGACGGGTCGTACCCGTTGCGCTTCAACACTGCCGCTTGTTTGGCTGTTGGCGTTCCAAGCGCAGCATCAATCAGTTTCGCAGCGTCCGCCTTCGTACACAGCCGCGGAAGCCGCACTCGCAGCCGCCCCAACAACGCTAACTGCTTCGGCGTTGCGGCTTCGCCACGCTCCCAATTCTGCTCCCTGTCCGATGACAACGCAACCAAGTCAAACGGATCGACCGATTGCAGTTCATACTTCGCTTTCGCCAACACCGACTTGCGTTTCTCTGCGTCCGCCTCTGACCGTGCAATCCTCTCGCATTCAGGCACAAGCGCAAGGATGTCAACGGGTGCGGCTTCGCTGCGGGTGCGCGATTCGCGCTCTAGCAGTTCTACTACGCGCTCGCTGACCGTGCCTTCCATCAACGCACTAGCGCAATGCACCAGTTTGTGCTTTCCGCTGTTCCCCACAAAATCAAGCACCTCTAAAAACGGCTTGGCACTCGCGGCAATCGCGCTTGCTCGCTCCAGTGCAGTCGCCGTGTTATCTAGTGTGTTCGGAACAACCCGTGTCCCGCGTCCGCACATTTGCGAATACAGGGCGCGGCTTTTGGTCGGGCGGAACATCGCAATGACCTGCACCCCCTTCGCGTCTTGTGCAGCATCGTCCCAACCCTCCGTAGCCACCCCAACATTCACTAGGTACTGCGTCATACCCATGCTGAACGAACGGAACCGTTCTCTGCGGATGTCGCGTGGGGTTTCGCCGTCAACCCATGCTGCACAGTTTGCGCGATGCCTGTTCAGGATTTCTGTCACCCGTTTTGCGTGAGCGACACTGGCGGCAAACACTAAACACCGCCGTTGCCCGACAATTTCAATCGTTGGAGCAACCATCTCATGCAGCGCGGCTTCGTACTCAAGCACTGCACTCAACTGTTTAGCGTTCAGGTCACCTGCCACCGTGCCAACATCGGCAATGTCTAAACTGTTGACAGACACATATCGCTGCTTGATTGGAACAAGCCAACCGTTTTCGATGCCTTCGCGGATTCCGTACTCCATCGCGCAACACTGGAACAACTCCAACAAACTCGCCTCGTCTGTGCGGTCGGGTGTCGCCGTCACGCCCAACAGTTTCGCTTTGCCTGTACCGCAGTAGTGTTGGATCACCGCACGGTACGAATCGGCAGTTGCGTGATGCGCTTCGTCTATGACCAACAATCCAAACTCGTTCGCATTGAATCTGTGCATCCTGCGTTGCGAGCCAACCCCGCTAATCTGCGTCTGCACGGATGAAACAACAACGGCTGCTTTGCCAACCATGCCTTCATTGCTGCGCTGCTCGCCCATCTCGACTGCTACCACCTGTTGAGTAACGCGCATGATTGTTTGCACCGCTTGCGCGATCAACTCCTCGCGGTGAGCAATCACCATGACGCGCCGATGCGCTCCGTTTTCCTCTAGGTGCTTGCGAATGATCTCGGCAAACACCGCCGTTTTCCCCAACCCCGTTGCCATCACAACAAGCGTTTTGCCATGCTCGCGCAACGCTTGTTGTGCCTTGTCTACAGCAGTTTCTTGGTAGTCTCGCAACTTCATAGTGTGTCCTCTCAAAAGCGGTTTGCGGTGCGGAATTGCTTGGGGAGCAAAGTCGAACGGCTCTTTGTCAGCCATCCGTATAGATCGCACTGGTCGCACCCATTTCCATTGCACATCGGGCAAACCATGTGCGGCAAACCAAAGCGCACTGCACTCAAAGCGTTCTTCAGATCGTTTGCCGCGCCCGATTGGTTTGCAAACCTGCACAGCGGATCGTTCTCCATTTGAGCAACCGCCAGTTGTGCAGCCGTGATTTTTTCCGCTACCACCTCTATCCGATTGCTCGCGCTCTGCATTCTCGTTTCAACCGTGTCCTCGTCTGCGACCTGTGCTGTTTCCTGCACTGCCTCTACTGCAACATCGCTTTCATCAACGGAACTGTGATCGTCTACCCACCGCTTCACCATCATGTGTGAAACGCCGCAGTGATCGGCAATCTCCCGCAATGAAGCATCTTGTTTGACCGACAGTGCTAACGCCAATGCGCGTTGCTTGTCTGCGTTGGTTCTTCGTAGCCCGTGTTCTCTGTTTGCAGCCGCTGCTTCCCAACAAGCATCATCGTATGACCCCAAAAACAAATAGCAGTGCATCGTTGTTCTGCCCAATCGCTTTGCGGCTTCAATGCGATGGAACCCATCAATCAAATACAACAACGCCTCATCCCCCACCATGCACTGCATCACTCTCACTGGCGGCAGCGCATCAAACGACTCTGCGTACTCATCAATCGTTGCAGCGCACAACGAATTTCTCGTTTGGAGCCGCGTATCCACGGTGATGTTTTCGATGTCTAACTGCTGTGTTTGCACCTGATTTCCTTTCGTGTGAATTCCTCATGTCGGGGAGCAAGCGCAGAACCCCCGATGGGTTCTGCGCCAAATCCTCTGTCGTATCGCATTGGCTGACGATTCACCATTTCGCTGCGGGAAAGCAGCATCTTCAATCGTCCGTGAGATAACGCAAACAAGCCGCGCTGCTGCAAATAGGGTTCAGGTTTGCAGTCTAAAAACATCCCTTCGCTTGAACGATGTATAGCGAAAATACAACGAGACTGCTTCGCAAAGCACAGACCTCTGTCTCGCAAGAGGGAAGGTTGTTGTAACACTGTTACACCTACTGACTGTAACACTGTTACACCTCGCTGACACTGACCCGAATCAACAAGGTGGTGAGGGAGCATAAACGATTGAGTTGTGTGCGTCAAGCCCTGTTGTCAACTTTTTTTCTGTTCGTATCCCTATGCCATCGCGGTGTTTCGATCAATCCATGAAAAAATCCGTGGTGTCCACTCCGCGCTCCACTCCTCCATGTTCATCGGAACCGCTACCCCGCTTGCGCTCATTGCGCTCCGCAACGCACCCTCGCTCAACATTGCTTGAGCCAACTGGCTGCTGATTCGCGCTGCACCCGCTGCACCCATCACACCATGATCGTGCGTTGCATCGTTTCGCGCATCCATGTCATCATCGCTGCACCGTGGAACGAGTAGCAGGTCGCGCAGAAAATACGAAAGGCTTGTAGTGCTTGCGGTAGCCAATGCCTTGTCGAGCGGTCGCCCCTTCGCTTCCACGATGTACCACGGGATGTTTGTGAATTGAACGCACTGCCCTGTTGCAATGTGACACAGCGCGTAATCACATTCGATGTGCGTGTGCGATCCACCCTGCGAGCCACACAAGCGCATACCGCTGCGGTACAGAACAAGCCCCGCACCGTGCAACGCCCTACGCGATTGCGTGATCATTTCATCCGCACTCACATACGCATACTGCGCTTCCCCGCCGTAAAAAGCCCGTGCGGTTTTTGCGACTGCCTGCAATGCCTGCTGCGCTTCGTGCAGGGCGCAATACACCATCGCGTGTGAACCCATTGTCTCGCTGCTTGTGTCTGTCATGTGGCTGTTTCCTTTCTAATTGTCAACCTTTTGTACCCGCTCTGAACCGTGTATTGCGCTGCGATATCGGGGTGGTTTTGCTTGAAGTTCGCCGCATCGAACCGCTCTGTTGCAACAGTCGTCAGTGACACGGCATACCCTCCGCCGCTCCCACGCCGATTGCCGCGCATGGCTACAAGCAATGCCGCCCTTGCACTGTCTGCGCGATCCTGCGCTGCAACCAGTGCTGCGCGAGCCTCTAGGTCGTTCTGCACTACCGCAGCATCAATCTCGCTGTGGTCGCCGCTGTCATTGACGCGCAACCGCTTCGCGCACTCCAATGATGCGCCGCTGTTCGGTGGGGCAACATCGGACACCACGCATTCCCACCACTTATCAACCTGATCCAGTATGTACGCTGCGAATGATTCATCATACGCAATCGGGTGCAGGGTAAACGAAAGTCCGCGATCTGCTCGCAGACAAGCAACATGGGCAGTGGTACTGGAAGCGATTGCTAGTTGGTACATGACCTGCGCCCTTACACCACTTGGAACCTCCTCCGTTCCATCTGCGCCCCACCCATCGGTGTACCCAGTAGACTTTGCCTCAACAATCGGATACCCCCTCTTTGCCATGCCAACCATGCCGTCTATGTTCGCCCTGTGGTGGGGCTTGCCACCGACAAATGTGTGATTGGGGCGCACAACCCGTTGTCGCAACCGCTCCGCTGCCAGTTTCAACAACAACGGTTCAATCGCGTTTCCCAAGTTCATTGCTTCGGTTGGAGCAGCGCAATCAACCCTCGCCGTTCGTTCGAGCCACAGGTCATACGCTGATTTCCACCGCGACAAGCCGAGAATGACGGGTACATCGCTGCTGCCAACCCCGCGTTGTCGCTGCGCCTGCTGCCGCTTGGTCAACATTGTGTGCGCGGTCTACCCGACCGCCTCCGCTTGAACAACGGCAAATCATCGCGGTTCCACAGCATCGCCCTACCAATGTGGTATTGCGGCTCAATTTTACGCGCCCTTGCCAACTGGCGCACACGAGATGCCGAAACGCCAACCGATGTTGCGACCTGTTGCGTTGTCAAAAGCCTGTTGAGAATCACTGCTGTTCACCTCGCACAATTTTTCGTGCCTGTTCGACCGTAACGATTGATTCGGGTGCTGCGGCTACCCGATTGCCATACACGACATCTTTGCCGTACTTGTCTACCTGCACACACTCGACCCAACCGATTGTGTTGCCCTGCGTGTCAACCATTGCAGTGCTGACCGCTCGCATCAATCGAACGCGCACGAACGCGAGTGTGTTTTCACCCGCATCGGGTACAGAGTATTTCCAATCACCTGTGCCGCTCACGCCGCACCTCCAATGCTCACAACTGTTCTACTTTCCGCATCCCAACAATGGGAAACAGGGTCATCGG
>Ga0169931_10013551_pt1 | contig 11121 bp, 10 predicted proteins | sample Kivu_15m_20L_FD_129675 | JGI IMG/M metagenome (GOLD analysis project Ga0169931, IMG submission 129675) | Freshwater microbial communities from Lake Kivu, Western Province, Rwanda to study Microbial Dark Matter (Phase II) - Kivu_15m_20L... | ecosystem: Environmental > Aquatic > Freshwater > Lake... | reverse complement strand
TTTCTTGGGGATTGGGGATTGGGGATTGGGGATTGGGGATTGGGGATTGGCCCAATCCCCAATCCCCAATCCCCAATCCCCAAATCCCCAACTCTTAAAAATTCAAAAATATAAATTTCATAATCGAATAATTCAAATATATTAATTTTCAAATAACTAACAATAAAATACTTAATAACGAGAAGAATAATTGTTATGAATATTCTAAAAAATATTCATATTTTGAATTATGGGAAACGATTATACACATGCTATTTACAGTTATGCTAAATTAGAAGAACATACTAAAATTATTTTATTGACAACGCCAATTACGTAAAACAAAAACACTAAAAAGAATCAGTATATATATAATGAGAATATACAAATATTTTATAATTTACAAAACTAAATTCGATGAAAACTTTCTGTCTCATAATATCATTGGCTATAACCGTTCTAGATCTAATCTTGGCAAAATCAAATCAAATTAAACGCATAACTCCTTTAAGCCCAAACAAGAGCCCAGTTTTTGACTTACTCCGACCTCAAGGCTCAGCAATCGACGCAGCTAATCAGGCAGTAAGTGCTTTCTCAGAAGCAGTAGCAACTTGTGAAGTGAATGTTTCCTGTGATGAGGCAAAGAGGAGATATGGGAAGACAGAAATATTTGTTAAAACAGCTTCACAAGCATTTTCTAAGAGTGTAGCTGCAGCAAACGATGCAAATGGCAGTATAATCAATAAATCGATTTTAGATGCCTCAATGTCGAAAGAGGTAGCTGAACTCGCAGCTAAGCAATCAGCACTTGCTCTTCAAGCAACTGCCACTGCTTTAGCTAGCTGCGAAGTTATTGTAAATTTGGTATGTGAGCAGTGCCCTGGTGGAATTGAGCCTTCACGTACACAAACATCTCGAGCAGCTAAGATAATATCTGATATAAAAGATAGAATAAAAGGTATGTTTTAAACTGGAGAATTATAAACAAAATTCGAATTTATTATATTTTATAATATAAAATTTAAATAAAGTTTAATCACTTAAATGTCTTCTGATTCATTAAATGAATTTAATATAAACGATCAAAATAATTTAAAAGAAATAGGCATAAACACAGATGAGTTAGATCCACAAGAATTAAAAGAGTTGGTCGATAATAATAAAGAGCTTAAGGACGACGAAGAGATAAATGTCCAATTGGAAGAATCGGCTCAAATTAAGGCACAAAAGACAAAAGATAAAATCTCTGAATCTATCAAGAATCTCACAGAAAAGGAGTATTTATTTCAATTTGTTTATAATCTCTTAATAGAAGAATCATCGAAATCTTAAAATCTTCCAACAAGGAATTAAAAGATAAAATTAATTCAGCAGATTCCCAATACAAAGAAATTTTTTCGAAACTGAATTACAAATCAAAAGAAGACGATGTCGATTCTCTTACATTAAAATTAAAAGAATTAGAAAAAGAAATCTTGGCATCTAATTCAATCACCGAATATTATAAGAAAATGATAGATTCAATGAGGAATAAAATCGACTTCAAATCCAATTTCGAGAGAGCCATAAATTTAGAAAATATTTTGAAAATAGAATCACTAAAAAATAAAGAAATCAAAAAAGAATCAGATTCCTTGATGAAGCTAAATGATATTCAAGAAAAAGCTTTAAACAACTATGACAAAGAAAATAGAATTACAGAGAAAATTGAACTATTAAAAAGCGAAATAAAATCTATCAAAGAGAGCATTAAAGATTGTCAAGATAAAAACACAAAACAAGATAAATACATCAAACACATTCATTCTAGGATGACTTTATTCGAGATAAATATGAAGAAGTTTTCTATACCAAAAGTTGAAAACAAAAAGAATTTCACAAAAGAGGAATTCAAACAGAATTTAGAAATGCTGGACAATCTTAGGGTGGAAATCAGAGAAAAACGAAAAAAATTAGCCAATATAACAAAACATAACGAGGATAAATTTAATTCACTGGTTAATCTTAACAAAAAACTGGAAATAGATTTTAAAGAAAATGATAAGGTAAGAATGAAACTGTATAACTTTATAAAATTTAGTTGAATAAAATGCTCATTTACAAAAAAAATGAATTAAGAAAATTAATCAGACAAAATGGAAAATCAATAGAGAAAGAAAATTCAAGTAAAATAAACAAGGATCCTCAAATAGCTCAAATAGGTAAGATCTTTAAAATATAAAGTTTCAGAAAAGCCTAATTCATACGAAATCAGCTCAGAAAATTTAAGACACATTACCAATAAACAAATAAGTAACGAAAATCGAAAATTATTTGCTAAGAACCCAAATCGTAATTATCTACAGCCTATCAAGCCAAAAAATGAAGATGATAGTATAGATAACAAAAAAGACCGAGAAGAGGCATACTCAGATGAGGAAAATGATAACGTGATAAATGATAGCTATGATGATCATGATGAGATTGAAAATGAGGAAGGAGAGAGTAATTTATCAGGAAATGACGAAGAAGATCAGGAAGAAGAAGGAATAGACGAAGATGATAATTATAAAGATATGAAGAATAATGTCATTCAAAATTTTGAGGTAGAGTTAATATGATATGAGACTAATACATAATATAAATTTTCCTTACTTTAATCCAATTATTTTCCTTTTTAATTTTTTAATAAATTATTCCTCATAAATAGTCTACTTAATCACATTTAAATAAAATAATAATTTTCATCAAAAAATATAAAGAACTCCAAATAAATAATCATTTAAATTAAAAAACAATGTAAAATACATTATAAATTAATTTCCAATGAGTTATGTCCAAATTTCAAAAGAATCATTCGAGTTCTTAAAAATCCTTAAATCTAAATATCCTCATTACTTCGACATATTAGAATCAATTGAGACAGGATTAAATCTAAGACTATGGAACAGAATATCAGACGATTTAATTGTATTAACAGAAAAATCAGATTTAAAACAAAGCCAGGATTTGATAATATTGTACTCGTCTTTAATTATGAGTGTTGAGAGCACTTTTAATCCTATGAAACTGATGCTAATTATTCAGAATGTGATCGTCAACTATTCAGGTATGCTTCATTTTATTTATTCTATAGGCAACATGGAAGAGGCTTTAGTCTTTTTAGAAAATTTGGAGCAAAGATTGAACCAAAAAGGAGAAGAAAAACTTTTCTTAAGAATTTTAAAAGGATTCTGCTATCTTAATTTGAACAGACTCTACGAATGTGAAGAGATCATAAAAAGCTTGAAAGTTCAATTAGAAAAAAGCTTCGAAGTTGATCAGATAATATACTCAAATTACTACAAACTTTCTGCCTTCTTCAGCGAAAAGAGGCAAGATTACGACGAATTCTATAACAATTCATTGCAGTTCTTAGCTTATGTTAAAGAGGGAGTAAGACTATATTTAATCTTTAGCAAATTTCTGATGAGGAGAAACTAACCATCTGCTACAAAATGTGTGTTGCAAGTTTAATAGGAGAAAAAATGTTTAACTTTGCTGAGTTAATCGAAAAAGAATTTTTCAAAGTTTTGGCTAACTCAAATTATGAATGGATTTACTCTCTTATCCTTTCTTTCAACAGTGCTAAAGTTGATCAATTTTTAGCTATGTTAGAAAAATACGCAGTCTCTATCCATCAAGATAAAGTTTTAATTAATCACATCGACTTTCTTCAAGTTAAAATCAGGATCGCAGCTCTATTAGATTTAGTCTTCCAAAAGAATAAAAACGAAAGAGTCTTATTCTACAGGGAAATCGCTGTAACTTGCTTTTGTGAATTGGATAAAATCGAATTTCTTTTGATTAAAGCACTCTCCTTAGGATTGATTAAGGGATACATCGATGAAGTCGAAAATAAATTAGTAGTCAATTGGATTCAACCCAAATATTTAGATAGAGAGAAGATTATTATTTTACATGACAGATTAGACCAGTGGATTCAAAAAAGTAGCAAGGTTTTGGGTAGTTTCCAAGAGACCTCATCTCCTTTATTGAATTAATTCATTTAAAATAAAATTTGTGATAATTCGATAAATAGATTGAATTGAATTGAAAATACTATACTAATAATTGATAAATTCAAAATAAATTTTAAATTTTATTTTTTCTTATGATATAAAAGGAATTCATTAAAACAATTGCGAAAATAAATTTTCTACATAATACTAAATTAACTTTATTTTAAATTTATATTTAAACTAAAATAATGGAAGAGAAATCAGATGAACCTATTTTCGAAATAAAAAAATGGAATGCTGTGGCTCTATGGGCTTGGGGTTAGTTTAATCTTTATTATTATGGTTAGATCTTCATATCGATGTCTGTGCGATTTGCAAAAATCAAGTGCAAGATCCATGTATTGAATGCCAATCATTCCAAGATGGAACTAAACAACCTGAATGTAATGTTTCATGGGGAATATGTAACCACACATTTCATTTTCATTGTATAACTAAATGGTTGAAAACAAGACCTGTGTGTCCTTTAGATAATAGAGAATGGGAATTCCAAAAATATTAAGAATTGAATTAAATAATTTTTATTTAAAAATTATAATTAAAATATCACTTAAGCTTCTTTATAATTTAGAGAAAATAGGGATAAGTAGGTATATCACTAATATTAAATAGTTATAAGTATTTTAAGAGAGAATTTGAATTTTCATAATTAGTTATTATTTTTCATCATTCCCCAATAATGAATTAAATAAGATAACTACTCATCATGTCTCTAATTTTCTGATTTCATAAAAGTGATATCTCATTTTTACATTATTCTTAACTATAATTAACAAATCCATATCATTAATGATATATAACTCATTAAGAGTTATATTCGTAATTCCTTCAATTTTTTCTAGACAGTAATTCCTAAGAGTTTAACAATTAATTATAAAATATAATCTTAAATATCACTCAGTTAGTATAAAAGTTTATCGCTAACATGCAAATAATTTCTGAACTTATCCTTTATCTTGTAATTAGCTCAATTATATTTAAGATTACCTCTTCTCAATCTTTGATAGATAAACTGAATGCAGATTTGAATATCACTTCTCGTCAAAAAAAAAACAACAATTTAGACTATATTAATGATCTCTTACAAATTAGTAAAGAAACGTCTCAAGAAGCTACATTTGCTGTACAAGCCTTTTCTGAGTCTGTGTCACGGTGTAAGGTAAATGTCACTTGTAGTGAAGCAGAAAAACAATTCTTTGAAGTTGAATCAAAGCTTAAGGTAGCCACAAGTGCATTTGATAAAATTTTACAACATTCACTTAGAGCAAGTGACATTTCGAATAGAGCAAGGCAAATTATAAACGAAATTAAATTTGGATCAAGAAGGGATTTAGAAGATTACACCAAAAAATCAATTGATTATTCTATATCGAATGCTGGACTGGCTGTAAAAGCAACTTCACAGGCATTGACCCACTGCGAACTTGTTATAAATGTCACATGTTCTAAATGTCCTCAGGGACCTACTCTTACGATGGATTTTCCTGAGTCAAGCAAATTGATTTCTGATATAAAAGCAAACATAAGTTACATTTTCGGTTCAGATGAATTCTAACTGGCAAATACTACTGTAATAGATGAATTATTTTAAGTTTATATTATTATTCTTTAAAGTCTAAAATTTTAAATCAATAAGATTTTTCTTCTATTTTATAATATAACAAGTAATCGAAGTGGAAAATCGTGTTATTAATTATTATTGTTTGTAAAACTTTTCTATGAACTCAAATAATTGCAGACTTTTTGATAACACTTTTCTCTTTCATCAACTAGAGCCGCACCAAATTGCACATTACAACAAGCAATACAAAAATTCTCGCCTACACAACTTAGGTATTCATTAGGGTCTTCATGGTAGGTAATCTTGCAAAAGCTCACTCTTTTCTTAGAATCACCCTTTATCGCTTCGCATTTCGTAATATCTCCTTTCTTGTACTTGTCCTTCATGGATGAAGCTGCTTTTAATTTAATATCCAATAATTTTTGCTTAAGCAAAAATTTTTCAATTTTATTTTTCATTTTCATATGATTCATGGACTTGATGAATTCTTTTCTCGTCTCACTTACGGCATCAACTGTGTTCTGAGTTATTTGTTTCATTTCTTCTCTCAGAAGAACATCTTTCATAAGATGAGTGCTCTCACTTTCTTTTTCTTTAACGGCTTCTTGTATAATTTTACTCTTCTTCTCCGCTTTCTCACATTCTTCTCTCATATTTTGAATTTCTTCCTTTTCTCTTTCTGCTTCTTCTCTTCTGATTTTTTCTTCTAAAGCGATTTCTTTCTTAATAATATCAAAACCCATTGTCCTTGCTGTTTTTAATTTCAATTCTAGCTCGTTTTCTTTCTTCTCGTTCAGAAATTCGTTTAGCTTTGCTTGAGTCTTTAATGAGATATCTTCTTTTAACAAATTCACTTTTTTCTTTACCTCATCTTTATCTGTTTTAGTATCTGTCGAAACTGCTTCTAATTTTGTCCAGCATGTTGTTTTAAATTCTTCGAAGTGCTCTTGCCATTTCTTGATCGCATCAGCGTCTTTAAAATCAAACGCGCATAATCCTGCATTTTTTTTAGGAAATTCTACATCGTAAATGGTAAAACAATACGGATTTATTGCAGCGTGTTTTAATTTAGTTTTTTTAATTATATACGAAGCTATATTAGAAGTATAATCATCACTGCTGAATATGGATATTGTTCTGTTGTTCATAACAACACGCACCATTTGGGGAGCGTGTGCTTGAATATTTTGAAGTGACATATCTTCAATATCTGTGAAATAAAGCAAATCCGATTCTTGTATTTTACACCTTTCATAGCGTTGTGGTCTATTCATAAAAGTCTCAACTTTTACTAAAGGTTTTTTTAATTTACTCATGTCATCTTCTTTTAAGAAACAATCTTCAGGACATGGCTGTGTATTGCATTTTTTAACAAGTAAGGGCTCTCCTTCGCATGCCTTACCTCCATTCACGGGAGGTACACAGACCCTCTGTAGATAAGACTCTCCTCCTCCACATTGCAGATTGCATTCGGTCCAGTCTTGTATAGTTACCCAGTAGCCATCGAAAGGCGAACTATTTGCATTAGATTGACTTTTGAACACACCAGCAGCAGTTTCCTCTGACTCAGTGGATGATGAGGTATCATACAATCCGTGGTCCTTATCGTAATTAATCCTTAACTCCTTCAATTTTGATAAGAAATTGACTTTTTCCGAAGCAGAATCCATGCATATCAGATAATCCGTATTAGCCTTATTTCCAGGCCTGCTTATGACTATTTCGAGACAGTACCCTTCTTGATGTGTTCCTCGATCAATTATACCCCCATCGTATTTTTCTTTTTTACTTTTGAGGATCGTAGGAATGTCTATTACTTCTACTGTGTTGTCAATACTTTGAATTTTAGTCGACATAATATTGATAGTATCTTTAAAGAGATTTGCATAAAAATAAAATTCTCCCTTTATCCTATCATCACTATTTACAACCTGTGTTATTGTTTCTTCTTTTATTTGTTTATAAAATTGATTGTTCTTAAAAAATGCTTTAGGCTTATATTCAAGGTTTGCCTCTAAATCAAATTTAAAAAATTTGATCCACCCTTGCCAAAAGATATTTGGATTATTTAAATTAGCAACAACCGGTGCTAAAATATTTTGGTTATTCTTGTCTCCCTCTCTATAACGAAAACGTCTAGCCATTTCATCAAATTTAAAAGAAATTCCTAAACCACTTGTAAATTTCGAGTTCAGATTAGTTTTGCTCGATGTATGTGAATGCGTATTTGTTTTAGTCTTAGAAGTAAAACAAGAATAAGTATGAAGTATATAAAGCATATAAAGTATTTCAATCAATATAAAATTTATCTTCATTTTATTATTAATTTATCAAATATGAATTATTCAGGTTCAACTAAGAGAAACATAATCGAAAGGAAAGAAGTCTCAGTTAGACCATTAGACACCCAATATGTTGCTGATGAATCTAAATTATCAGAAGACGAAACAGAAATGAAAAGAATAATCGGCCTATTTGAAAAAACAAAGGAAGAAGATCCTCATTTATTTCATAATTTGATGATGAATATAAAAAACATTATGGAAATTTTATCTCAACCTGTATGCTCTGCTGATGAGATGAAAATACTTGACGAGACTTTTTCGGAAGTTGAGATTATAAATAAAGACTTTCTCTTCTGGTGTGTAAATAAAGGAATAAAATTTGCTGTGATAGAGAATAAAAATTTAGAGGTCGTTCATTTTCTAATTGTTAAAAAAAAATTTAAATTGAATAATAAATCTATTCATAAAAATTTTTTGATCGAATATTTCAAATCGTTTTCGGCCCTAGATCTTTTAGAATGTGATGAAGAATCCTTAAACACTTACATGGCTATTCTAGAGATTTTAATCTTCTACGCTGAAGTCGACATAAACGAAATTCAAGAAGGAATAGAAAATACTCCACTTCACATCGCGGTTTTGTATAAACAAGTTCCTTTCATTTTGGCTTTAGCAAAGAATAAAAATTGTAAAATAAATTTTCAAAATAAAAACGGTGACACTGCCTTGGATTTTGCAATAAGCAAATATGGATCAGGTGAAGATGAGATGATCTACGAAGAGATCATAAAAATCCTTACGATAAACGGTGCCGTTTTAACGAAGACAAATTATAAACAATTCTGATCTAATTATATTTAATTTACTAATATGAATTTAATTTAATCAAATTTTTAACTTAAAATATTTTGTTACTTTCTGAATTAAATTGACTCAACCCCCGATGGTTTATTCAAAAACAAAGTCGCAAACACATCATCAAAGAATTCAGGAACGAATTTGCAGGCTCTGGTGCAATCAGGACTGAAATTTATTTCAAGTACCTTAGGCTCTAGATCTGTATCAATCATAATGTCAAGTCCATAAATAGCTCTGGAATAAGGATCATTCATCTGTATGCAGTCTTTTCCTGCGAGTAAGAAAATATTTTTTACAGCCGATTTGATCTTAGTGTAAATAGAGCTCCATTCAACATTATTCTGTTGTAAATACTCCAAAAATTCTTTTTGATAAATTGTCTGCATTCCGAAGGTGTTATAGTTCATCACAGTGAAATGTACTTCATAATCACTAAAGGTAGAAGAGTCCATAGTGAAATCCTTGTTAGCACTTCTTACCCAAAACATCTTTGAATAGAAATACAATTCAAGAGGAACAAGACTCTTAAGGAGTATTATAAACCTAAGATCAAATTTCTTTCTATTAAGTAAATATGGCTGGTGTAGATATTTCTGACAGATTTTAGGACCTGTCTCAACGTTTCTAATAATCTCATCGATGTTATTAGTAACAATCATATCCATACTCCTTGTCATGTTTATAGGCTTGAGAATCCATGAATTATCTAAATTATTCTCACTATTGTAATAGAAGTTTCCGATAATTTCTGAAAGTTCTGTATCCATGTTGTATGACAAATTAAGAAATTTATTCAAACCAAAATTACTCTGTACGAGATCTGTTAAGTGGCTTTTCATTGTGATGATATTTTCGAATGGGTATTGATTTTTAAATACAACTGATTTTAATTTTATGTCTGGATTAGCTGCTAATTTGAAATAATCCAGATTTAGCCATAGTATATCTGCTTCATTAACCTCGTTAGTTAATTCAAACTCTTCTCGATTTAGATTTTCTCTAACATATGGCAGATCTGACAATACCTTAATTTTTATATTTTTATTTATGAAATTTTCATAGAAATAATTTTTAATATCGCAGAAATTATAAGAGTCTTTCAAGGATATACTCTTGATAACGTTCTGTTTTGTGACTAAATCTAATTCTTTGAATTCAGGATCTGAATTCTTTTTGTTGTTTAACAAATTGAAATTGAAAGTTTTAAGATAGAGTTCTTCATCAAATTCTTCAACGCCAATAGATAATTTATTTATATTTTTTTCGTATTCATTTAATATGTTATCAACAGTTGCTGCGTTTTTTTCATAGATGTTCATTTTTTCCTTATATTTTCCTAAGAAGTAGTTTGAAGGAGTTTCGTACCAAACAGTCAGTCTGGCAGATCTCAGTTGCTGTTCTGAAATATTCGCCAGGTAATCTCTATATATTTCTTCTCCCTTCTTTATATCCTTTAAGGGCCACATAACTGAATATGTAATCATATCATCCTTGAAAGTATTTGAAGGTGAAAAAATCAAAGGGAACAAGGCGAAATTAGGATTATCCGAGTGATTTATAGCAGTTCCAATTTCATCGTTTATATACCATATCGCTTCTTCGTCAAATTTCTCACTAGTAACTAAACGGTATGTCTGACATATTTTCCAGATATTCTTCCTTACAAAACATTCCTGTAAATATTTTTTTAAATTTTCTTCTGATTTAAGTTTGTGAATCGAATAATCGTTTATGAAATTTAACTTAGGACAAATCGCAAGTAAAGTACAGTAAGGAACATCTCCTTTAGAAACATACTCGATAAGGTTTAGTTCTTCTTCTGCGTCTTCAACTGAGGAAGATAAAATATTTTCTAGGTTTTCATCTGTTAAAATCCTTTCAACTTTTGGAAAATTTTTCAAGAACTCATGAAATTTAATAAATATTTTTTCATCTGAAAAATTGTAGTCGTTGTCTCGTAGATCTAAAACAGTGAAATTATGGTAGGCAGAAAATATTGAGAGATCATCTACATTTAAAGGATCTCTTCCGCTTAGATCTAGTAAATTTTCTTTTCCATATAGTTGATCATATGAATTGACTTTTTTAGAATTAGAATTCTTCAATAAGTAATCAATACTCCATTTAGTCGCATTCTTTGTAAATTTTCTATTTATAATCTCAAGACCTCTAAAGTTCTCAGTCAAATCCTCTTCATAGTTTTCATTTATCTCCTCAAAAGGATTTCCTGTAAGCCAAACGGCTTTGATGTTTTTCCCCTTTTCCTTGAAAAATTCAAAGACTGTCTGGATTTCATCTATTTTGTTATTTTCTAAGGACAAGGCCTGAGTTGTATCGTTTACATAAACTAAATCATCATTAGGATCAATTATATCCATGTCATCATATTCTAAATAAA
>Ga0169931_10013550_pt1 | contig 11122 bp, 10 predicted proteins | sample Kivu_15m_20L_FD_129675 | JGI IMG/M metagenome (GOLD analysis project Ga0169931, IMG submission 129675) | Freshwater microbial communities from Lake Kivu, Western Province, Rwanda to study Microbial Dark Matter (Phase II) - Kivu_15m_20L... | ecosystem: Environmental > Aquatic > Freshwater > Lake... | reverse complement strand
CAGCGAGACGCCGCGTCGGGTCTGTTCCTCGTACAGGAAAGCCTCGATCAGCAACGAGGTGGCAAGGATCTTGTTGCGCGGGCTGTAGAGCAAATTGGCGCGTGGCACATGCGTTGCGCATACTGGCTTGCACTTGCCGCAGCGCAGGCAGTCCTTGATCGCTCCCGAAATGGTACCGATGTCGGACTGCTGCATGATCAAAGATTCGTGGCCGAGCAGATTGAAGCTCGGCGTATAGGCGCGACCGAGATCGCCCCCCGGCAGCAATTTGCCCTTGTTGAAGCGGCCGTCGGGATCGATGCGCGATTTGTAGACCCGCAGATCTGCGGTTTCTTCGTCGGTGAGAAACTCGAGTTTGGTGATGCCGATACCGTGTTCACCCGAGATCACGCCGCCCAGGTCGCGGGCGATCTTCATGATGCGAGCGACCGCGGCATTTGCCTCCTGCAGCATCAGGTAATCGTCGGAGTTCACCGGGATATTGGTGTGCACGTTGCCATCGCCGGCGTGCATGTGCAGCGCAACCCAGACGCGGCCTTTCAGTACCCGCTGGTGGATGGCATGAAACTCGGCGCGAATCGGCGCGTAGGCATCGCCCGCAAAGATTTCGTTGAGGGGATCACGCAGTTCGCGCTTCCATGAGACGCGCAAACTGCGATCTTGCAGTGCTGCGAATACGGTTTGACCGGCCTCGCCCCAGCGCGCATCGAGATCCTCGAGCAGTTGCTTCCATTGGCGACGTACCGCAACCACGAGTTGACGGGCGCGTGCCGGGCGATCTCCCAGGATTTCGCTGCGCGAGAGCGAGTCGAGCTCGACATCGCCCGTTTTGCCGGGACGCAATTCGCCGCGAAGATGTTCTTCGATGGCGTCGGCCAGTCGCAATTTGTTGGCGATCGAAAGCTCGATATTGATGCGCTCGATGGCATCGGTGTAATCGCCGAGTCGTGGCAAGGGAATGACCACATCCTCGTTGATCTTGAAAGCGTTGGTGTGTTTGGCAATCGCCGCGGTTCGCGCTCTATCGAGCCAGAATTTTTTGCGGGCGTCGGCACCCACAGCGATGAAACCTTCGCCGGCGCGGCCATTGGCGATCCGCACCACATCGGAGGTGGCCCGCGCGACGGCGGTTTCGTCATCGCCGACGATATCGCCGATCAGCACCATTTTCGGCGATTGCGCGCGCTTGCTCTTGGTGACGTAGCCCACCGCCTTCAGATAGCGCTCATCGAGATGCTCGAGTCCTGCGAGCTTGACGCCGTGCGCGCGATCCGCCGTTGTCAGATGATCGATGATCTCGACGATCGACGGGATGGCATCGCGCGCTTGTCCAAAGAATTCGAGGCAGACCGTGCGCACATGCTTCGGCATGCGATGCACGACCCAGCGGGCGGCAGTGATGAGGCCATCGCAGCCTTCTTTTTGTACGCCTGGAAGACCGCCAAGGAATTTATCGGTGACGTCCTTGCCGAGGCCCGCCTTGCGGAACATGGCGCCCGTCATGCGCAGGGTTTCGGCGCGCAGCACGCGCGCGCTGGCTGCCGGCGAGCGACCGTCCTTCCAGACCAGGCGCCATTCGACCTCGCCAGCCTCGTGGATTTTGCCGAGATTGTGACCGACGCGCTCGACCTCGAGCCAATTGCCCTCAGGGTCGACCATGCGCCACCACGCCAGATTGTCGACGGCCGTGCCCCAAAGCACGGCTTTCTTGCCGCCAGCGTTCATGGCGATGTTGCCGCCGATGCAGGATGCGTCGATCGAGGTCGGATCGACCGCAAAAACAAAGCCCGCTCGCTCGGCAGCATCGGCCACGCGCTTGGTGACGACACCCGCCTCCGAAAAAACCGTGGGCACGGTACGTTCGCGACCAGGCTCGCCGACACCGGGCAAAGAAACATGCTCGACTTCGGATACGCGCTCGAGTTTTTCGGTGTTGATGACCGCGGACAAAGGTGTGAGCGGAATGACACCACCGGTATATCCGGTACCACCGCCGCGCGGGATGATGCTGAGACCGAGTTCGACGCAGGCGCGCACCAGACCCGGGATTTCATCCTCGCTGTCCGGACAGACGACGACGAAGGGATAGTCGACGCGCCAGTCAGTGGCGTCGGTGACATGCGAGACGCGTGCAAAGGCATCGAAGCGGATGGCATCGGCGCGGGTATGTTTGCCGAGCAGTCGACGCGCGCGATCACGCAATTTCGCCGTGCGCTTGAACGAGACTGCGAACGAATCGACCGCGGTTTGCGCGGCTTCGAGCAACAGTCCCACCTTGCGATCACGCTCGGCATCGAGGCCGGCCAGGCCAGGAGTGCGACGCTTGCCGATTTCGCCAAGTCGGTGCTCGAGCGCTTCGATCAGCAGACGGCGGCGGCGCGGGTTGTCGAGCAAATCGTCTTCGAGGTAAGGGTTGCGCTGCACGGCCCAGATGTCGCCGAGCACTTCGTAGAGCATTCGCGCCGAGCGACCCGTGCGGCGTTCGCCGCGCAATTCATCGAGCAGAGCCCAACAGTCAGCGCCCAGAAGGCGAATGACGATTTCGCGATCCGAGAACGACGTGTAGTTGTACGGAATCTCGCGGATGCGCGGGGCGGCGCTTTCCGGTGGGGCAAACAGCGGGAGTTCTGCGGCTACGGCGTTCATGGGGACTCCGACCATCCCTGTCGGGCCCATCATTCTCCCATTGTTGGCCTATCATTTGCGAGTTGATGAACAGCGAAGCCAAACAAAATCCCCAGGCCGAGCAGATGGCCGACGAGCCGATGTTGCGCACACTGCGGCATCAGATCGAGGCGATTTGGCCGCAGGAATCGAAACTGCTGACGCGGTACGCCCTGCCGCAGGGGGCGCGCATCCTCGATCTCGGTTGCGGTAGTGGTGAGGCGACGTTGCGAGTCGCTGCAATGTTTCCGGGTGCGGGGGAGGTTGTTGGCGTCGATGTGATGCCCGAACTGCTGACCGCTGCCCGTTCGCGACCGCTGCCCGCCGCGCCGCCGGTAAGTTTCGAGCAGGGCGACGGTTTTGCCTTGCGGTTCCCCGCTGGCTATTTTGATCTCGTGCTCTGTCGTCACGTGACCCAAATGGTGCCGGGCCCCGAGCGCATGCTGGCCGAGATTTGCCGTGTGCTGAAGCCGGGTGGGTGGGCGCATGTGCTCAGCGAGGACTACGGCATGCTGCATTTTCCCGAGCGTGACGGTGTCGACCCCGACCGACTGTGGCATCAGGCGGTGGTGCCCTTCACCCGTGCGACCGGAACCGACGCGCGCATCGGCCGGCGTACCTTGCCACTGATGCGTGAACTCGGCTTCACGCACCTCGGAATCCAGTACCTCACGCTTGACACCGAACGGGTATCGCGAGCCGAGCTCGCCGGCATTTTCACGGCCTGGCGTGACGGCTATACAGAGGCGATGTCACGACATTCCGTCATGACCAGCGAGGAGATTCGTGCTGCCTTCGACGCAATCATTGCGACCGTACAAGACCCCCGCGCCTATGGTGTCTGGCAGGTCCCAGTGATCGCGGGGCGTCGAGCGTGAGGCTTGAGCTCATTCCCCATCCCGCAGCCGCGGCAGGGGGGCGCGTCGCCGTGGAGTTGGTCGTGCAACCACAGGCTCTGCACGTCGTTTATGACATCGAGTCGGTCGATGATCTCATTGTGCCGCCGCTGCGCGCGGCCGTTGCGCAGCGCTGGGATGAACTTTGGCGTCACACCTGTTGTGAGCTGTTTGCGGCACCCGCAGCGTTCACATCGACTGCAGCAGGTGGGGCGTATCGCGAGTTCAATTTCGCGCCGTCCGGTGATTGGGCGGCCTACGCCTTTGATTCGCCGCGCTGCGGTATGCGGCCACTGGCGATCGACGAGGCGCCGCGGGTGCAGCAGGCAAGGCGTGCTGCTGCGACAAACATCAGCGCTAGCCGCGCAGGTTTGCAGGGTCTTTCGGTCAAGGTGGAACTGCCACGATCTGCAGTGGCCGAGTATCCATTTCTTTGGCCAACCGTCATACTCGAGACGACTCGCGGCATCAGCTGCTGGGCGTTGCGTCACCACGGTGCGCAGGCCGATTTTCATCGGGCCGAGAATTTTTTGACGGCTGTCGGAGTCACATGATCAAGTTCGGCATCGATCGTTTGCTCGAGGACCCCCGGCTGCGGGCGCCGCTCGTCGGTCGCAGGTTGGGATTGCTGGCACACCCGGCCTCGATGACGGCCGATTTTCGGCACAGCCTCGATGCACTCGCCGCTACGCCTGGCTTGCAGGTGACGGCTGCGTTTGGTCCGCAGCACGGTCTGCGCGGGGACAAACAGGACAACATGATCGAGTCGGCCGATTTCATTGACCCGGCGCTCGGCATTCCCGTCTTCAGTCTCTATGGCGAGGTTCGACGACCGACCGATGCCATGCTGGCCCATTGCGATGTGGTACTCATCGATCTGCAGGATCTGGGCTGTCGCATCTACACGTTCATCACCACGCTGCGCTACGTGCTCGAATCAGCGGCGCGACTCGGCATGTCGGTATGGGTGCTCGATCGACCGAACCCGGTGGGTCGCCCTGTCGAAGGGCTCGCGCTGCGGCCGGGGTGGGAGAGTTTCGTGGGCGCTGGCGAAATGCCGATGCGGCACGGGCTCACCATGGGCGAGCTCGCGCGCTGGTTCCAGCAACGCTACGCACTGCAGGTCGATCTTGTGGTGGTGCCGATGCTCGGCTGGGAGCCTGAGCGCGCACCCGGTTGGGGTTGGCCACAGGGCGAGCGCAGTTGGGTCAACCCGAGTCCCAACGCGCCTAATGTTTTCATGGCCCGGGCCTATGCCGGCACCGTGATGGTGGAGGGCACCACGCTCTCCGAGGGTCGGGGCACCACGCGTCCACTCGAGCTTTTTGGTGCGCCCGATCTCGATGCTGCAAAGCTGCTCGCCGAGATGCAGCGGCTCGAACCTGTCTGGCTCGCTGGCTGCAGGCTGCGAACGTGCTGGTTCGAACCGACCTTTCACAAACACGCGGGCACGCTTTGCAACGGCCTGCAGATCCACACCGACGATCCGGCGTATGACCATCACGCTTTTCGTCCGTGGCGTCTGCAGGCCCTCGCTTTCAAGGCCATTCGTAATCTTTGGCCGGAGTATCCGCTGTGGCGGAACTTTGCCTACGAGTATGAATCAGACCGCCTGGCGATCGATGTGATCAACGGCGGGCCCTTGCTGCGCGAATGGGTCGATGATCGTTGCGCACTGCCCGGCGATCTCGAGGTCGCGGCGGCGGCGGACGAGCGACTCTGGCGCGACTCGGCATGGCGGCAGGCTGCTGAAGTTGATCTTTGACTGATATCCATCTTTGAGCTGACGGAGCGTTTCATGACCACACCATCCACGGAAAGAATCGTCGAAGATCTGCGACGAGTCGTCGAAGATGCCGAGCTGCTGCTGCGAGAAACCGCGAATCTCGCCGGCGAGCGAGTCGATGAAGCTCGCGGGCGGGCCGCCGAGTCGCTGCAGGCGGCGCGCGATCGATTGACGGTGCTCGAAGAAGAAGTGCTCGGCAAAGCGCGGGATGCTGCCAAAGATGCCGAGCGCTACGTTCGCGACAACCCTTGGCAGTCCGTTGGCCTTGCTGCCGGCATCGGGCTCATCATTGGGGTGTTGATCAGTCGACGTTGACGGCGATGCTCATCGCCGGCTGTCGGGGAGGGTAGGCCGCGTGTTCGATTCCGTGCGTCAATTGCTGGCGCAGATCATTGCTCTGGTGCATCTGCGTCTCGAGCTCATCACCACCGAGCTCGCTGCCGAAGTGCAGCGCGCCGTTCGCGTGTTGGTATGGGCTTTCGTCGCCCTGCTCTTTGGTGCGCTCGGGCTGCTGCTCGGCGCTGTCACCTTGATCATCGCGCTCTGGGAAGAGAGTCGTGTCCTTGCCAGCCTGCTCGTGACGTCTGGCTTCTTGGGTGTGGCGGCGTTTGCCGTCTGGAATGTCTGGCGCGGAGTCACCGCCCGGCCTCGCCTGCTGGAGGCGACACTCGACGAGCTGCGTCGCGATCGCGATGCGCTTTCCGGAGTACCCCCGGAGCGACCCACGCCATGATCGACCGCGAACGTCAGTTGGCTGCCCGCCGAGCCGAGTTGTTGGCGCGCAGCGAGGCGTTGCGCGCCGACATCGGCGCACGCGGTCAGGAGTTGGTCAAAGGTTGGCACGGAGCCGAGCGCCTCGTGGCCAGCGCACGAGAAATAGCAAACCGCCCCGTGCTGATCGCAGGGGCGGCTGCTCTTGTCCTTTTGGTAGGACCGCGACGGGCGCTGCGCCTTGCGGGCCGCGCCGTCGTGGTTCTCGGCTTGGTTAAGCGCTTGATTACGCCGCGCGGCTACGTGAAACCTTGAGCCGACGGCCGCGGTTGCTGCTCGGCAGACGCAGCGAAACGCGCATCGAGAACGCCTTGAAGGTGACGGCGGCAACAGAGCGGCCGAGTGCCTTGGCGACTTTATCTGTGGACATCTTGCCCGCGAGCTTCTGCAGCTTCTTTTCATCAGCCGGTGTCCAAGGGGACACATTGCGGCGGGATTTTTTGGCGGGACGTGCGGTTTTTTTGGCCATAGGAGTAGTTTGGGTGAGTGACTTTTGACGAAGCGAGATTCTAAAGACAAAAAATCGGTTTGCCTACAGAATTTCGGTGCGTTTGAGCACTTCGGTCGCCCACATTACACACTTTTCATTGATTGCCGCCTGCCGGCATGAAGCCCCGCTTGCGCATCAAGGCCTCGATTTGCGGGTCACGACCCCGGAAGGCCCGGTAAGCATCGGCCGGATCGATGGTATTGCCGACCGCGAAAACATTGCTGCGCAAGCGCTTGGCCACCTCTCGATCCCATGCGCCCTTGCCTTCAGTGAAGGCCTCCCAGGCATCGGCGGTCAGAGTGTCTGCCCAAAGATAGCTGTAGTAGCCCGCCGAGTAGCCGTCTCCTGAGAATATGTGACCAAACTGGGGAGTACGGTGGCGCATGACGATCTCGCGCGGCATGCCGAGCGCCTGCAGTGTCTCGCGCTCGAACGTATCGGGGTTGATACGCGAGTTTGGCTTCGCCGCAAGATGCAGCTTCATGTCGACCAGGGCTGCAGCCAAATATTCCACCGTGGCAAAACCTTGATTGAAGGTTTTGGCTTTTTCGACTTTGGCGAGCAGCTCTGCGGGAATAGGCTTGCCGGTCTGGTAATGCACGGCAAATCGATCAAGAACTTCTTTGGTGGGCAGCCAATGTTCGAGCAGCTGCGAGGGAAACTCCACGTAATCGCGCGCGACATTGGTGCCCGAGACGCTCGGGTAGTTGACGTTGGAAGCCAACCCGTGAAGCGCATGACCGAATTCATGGAACAGCGTCACCGCATCGTCCCAGCTGATGAGCACCGGCTCGCCGGGCTTGCCTTTCACGAAGTTGGAGTTGTTCGAGACGATGGTTTTCACCTCGCCATCGAAGCGCTCTTGGTTACGGTAGGCGTTCATCCACGCGCCGGATTGCTTGCCGACGCGCGCATAGGGGTCGAAGTACCAGAGACCGACCAAGTTGCCCGCTTTGTCATCGACCCGCCACACGCGTACGTCCGGGTGATACACGGGCACACTGCCCGCGGCGACTTCCGTGAAACTGAGGCCAAAGAGCTCGCCCGCCACATAGAACATGCCTTCGCCTAGCTTCTCGAGCTGCAGGTAGGGCTTGAGCTCGTTGGTGTCGAGGTCGTACTTGGCCTTGCGGACTTTCTCGGCGTAGTAGCGGTAGTCCCAGGGCTCGATGCGCATGCCGCCGCCTTCGGAGTCGGCGATCTTCTGCATATCGGCGACTTCTTCGGCGACTCTGGCCACTGCGGGCTTCCAGACGGCTTCCATCAGTTGCATCGCACGCTCGGGAGTACGCGCCATGGAATTTTCGAGTCGCCAGTGCGCATGAGTCGAGAAACCGAGCAGCCGCGCGCGCTCGGCGCGTAATTGCAGCACTTGTCCGATGATGGCGTTGTTGTCGCGCGCATCGCCGTTATCGCCGCGATTCACGAATACACGCCAGACTTTCTCGCGCAGATCGCGACGTGTGGAGTACGTCAAAAACGGCTCCACTGAAGAGCGCGTGTTGGCAATGATCCACTTGCTCTTTTGACCTCGGCGCTCGGCATCTGCGGCAAAGCCTGCGCGCAAAGATTCGGGTAGTCCGGCGAGATCGGCCTCGCTTTCGAGCACGGTGTACCGCTCGCTTTCGTCGGCTAGCAAGTTTTGGCTGAACTGCGTGAAGAGTCCGGCAAGTGATTGGTTGATTTCGGCAAGCCGTTTTTTGGCGGCGCCGTCGAGTTTGGCGCCTGCGCGCACGAAGTTGGTGTAGGCGAGCCAGGTCAGGCGTTGCTCCTCGGCCGTGAGCCCTGATTTCTCGCGTGCGTCATAGACCGTCGCGATACGGCGTAACAGTTTTTCGTTCTGGGTGATGCTGTCGCGGAAAGCGGCCATCTTGGGCTCGATGTCGCGCTCGACTTGCTGCACAGCGTCATCGCTCAAGGTTGAGCCGAAGATGTAATAGACGGTGCTCGCGCGATCGAGGGCGCGGCCCGAGCGCTCCATGGCCGCGATGGTGTTGGCAAAGGTCGCCGGCGCCGGATCGTTGGCAATGCGCTCGAGTTCAGCCAAGTGAGCAGCCATGCCGGCTTCGAGAGCCGGGGCCAGCAGGGCGGGCGAGGCCTTGTCGAACGGCGGGACTCCCCCATAAGGGCCTGCCCAAGGATCGAGCAGCGGGTTGGTGGGCGTGGCGGCGGTGGCCGCAGTGACGATGACGGTGCTCATGACCAACGAGAGAATTTTGCGCATGGAGTGATCTTCATGAATATTTTGAGGGCTGGTTTCGAGGACTGATTTCGAGCAGATAAAGACTGGGCGTTGCGGCCCGGACCGTGCGCTCAGACCGCAGCGAGTCTGAGCGGTTCCGTATCGCGGTAACCGGTTCGCGCGTCGAGTTCGCTGTGCAGGGTGAACATGGTGTTCTCGAGGCGCTGGCGCAGGGCCTCGAGGGCGGTTTCATCGAGTTTGGGCGGCACTTCGATGGGCTCGCCGATGCGCACCCTCACCGTCGCGCCCGGGCGGGGGATGATGGTTCGATCCCAGGAAGCGTTCCAGCGCCAGCTCGGCGAGGCCGAAGCGGCCACCGGCAGCAGCAGACTGCCGGTTTTTTGAGCAAGCGTGATGGTGCCAAGTTGCGCCACGCCGCGCGGCCCACGTGACCCATCGATGGCGAGACAGGAGTTGAGGCCACGATCGTCACGCTGGGCTTTGATCATTTCGACCAGCGCTCGCGCACCGCCTTTGCCCGACGAGCCGCGCGCGACACGAAATCCCAAGCCCTCTTCGATGCGGGCCATGGCCTCGCCATCGCGACTCTGCGAGCACATCAAAATCCAGCGACCCTGCTGCGGCAGACTGAAGTAATGCAGCAATGCAAAAGTGCGCGAGTGGTAAAACGCGCCGACCACCGGTTGTTTTGCGGCGATCAGCTCGCGAAGCACGGCGACATTGTGTTCGTCGTAATGCCACGAGCGACCGAGCGCGCGGTACATGCGCCAGCCTACGGGGGGTAGCAGCTTGTGCAGCACGAAACGACGCAGCGGCTTGCGGGCACGCGGTGTCGCGGCGATTTCTTTGGCCACGGGTCAGCCGTCGCCAGTACCGCGGCCCTTGCGTCCGCCGCTCGCGTGCGCCTCGGCAAATGCACCGCTCGCCATGGCACCGATCAGCGACAACTCGCCGGCGAGCGCCACGACGGCGCAGATCTCGGCGAACTTTGCGGCCGTACCGCTGCCCTGACAGCCGATGAGACCCAGCGATTCGCGCGCGGTCGGCAAGAACGTGCCACCACCCACCGTGCCGATGATGAGATTCGGCAAGGTCACGGAAGCGTAGAGGTCACCATCCCCTTTGCTCTCGAAGCGCGTGATCGAGGTGGTTGCTTCCGACACGCAGGCAACATCCTGGCCGCAGGCGATGAAGAGTGCCGCGAGGCCGTTGGCCACGTTGGCCTGCAGGCCCACGGCGCCTGTTTGTGCCGCGCCCGCCACGGCTTGATCCCAGCAACGCACCATAGCAGCCGAGTTCGCGCGCCAATAACGGTTGACGGTTCGGCCCGGAATGACGATTTCCGCCGAGGCGTTGCGGCCACGCGCCCCCAGGAAAGCTTGCGCCGAAGAGCGCTTGTCGCCCGAGAGCGCAGATTCGAGCAACCAACTGACCGGTTGCGCCGGCATGGCAGGCAGCAGCAGACGGCAGACGGCTTGGGTTGCGAGAGTGACCATGTTCTGTCCCGCGGCATCACCGGTGGTGTACTCGAGCATCAAATAAACGGTGTTGCCGAGTACGGAAATGTTTTGACCCTGCAGACGACAGAAGCGCGACGTGTCCGCTGCAGCGTGTTGCATGTCCGCGAACCGGGAAGGCAACCACTCCGCCACCTGCATCGCTGTGGCGAGATCGGCGAATTCGAAACACGGCGCTCGACCGACGAGCTGCCGGCTGCAGCCCGCGTTGGCACCGCCGCAGCGATTAATGACATTGAATGCGTGCTGCAGCGAAGCGACGAGGGTGCCCTCGGTGGTGGCGAGCGGCACCAGAAAGTCGCCGGTGGCATATCGCCCCTGAATGCGCACGGGTCCGGCGACGCCGAGTGGAATCCGTGCGTAACCGATGAAGCCCTCGATGCTGCCGGCCAGCTTTTCAGGCTCGAGCTCTGCCGACTCGCCGCAGAGCGCGTCGATGGCAAACCCGTCCTCGCGCAGACGGGCGCGACGGGCATCGCGCGCCTCGCGCGAAGCATCGGTCGTCGAAGGCAGGCGTCGTGGTGCGCTGCGGGCTTCATCGCTCATCGCGACATTGTGAGCGGCAGCGAACGGTGCAGCAAGCGGCCGATCCGTGCGCTCGCGTGGTTGTCGCATGGCGTAACCAAGATTGATAATGCCCGCATGCATCCGCTGCCACATCGATACACCGTTTCCGCCGCAGCCAGCGCGGTCGGTCGAGTCCAATTGGAATCACCGGGACTCGCGCCGCTTGAGAGCGATCCGCCTAGCGAATTCGGTGGCCCCGGGGATCGCTGGTCGCCCGAGACGCTGCTG
>Ga0169931_10013549_pt1 | contig 11123 bp, 11 predicted proteins | sample Kivu_15m_20L_FD_129675 | JGI IMG/M metagenome (GOLD analysis project Ga0169931, IMG submission 129675) | Freshwater microbial communities from Lake Kivu, Western Province, Rwanda to study Microbial Dark Matter (Phase II) - Kivu_15m_20L... | ecosystem: Environmental > Aquatic > Freshwater > Lake... | reverse complement strand
TTCGATGCGATAAAGGCGTTTGAGTGATTTGAACAACGACGTTTCAATCGATTTCAGTGCGCTTGGATTACTGCAGCGGAAAAGATAGTTGGCATCGATATCGGCGTGCTCTCCCTCGAATTTCGGCAGGCTCACCTGCACGGATTCAAAGCGGCAGTTCGCAGCGGGGCTTCATCAACCTGAGTGCCTGCTGCGTGCACAGGAACGCGCCGGTCAGGTTGACCGCGACGGCGCTTTGCCACAGCTCGAACGGGATGTCCTCGATCGGCATCGCCGGCGTGCCCATCCCGGCGTTGTTGAACAAGAGGTCCAGCCGCCCGAAGCGCTGCTCGGTGTGGTCGAACAGTGCGCGCACCGACGCCTGGTCGCCCACGTCGGTGCTGTGTGCCAGCGCTAGGGCGGGGTCGGCGCCGGACTCGGCCACGGCGGCGTCGAGCGGCGCCTGCCTGCGACCGGCCAGGACGACGCGGTAGCCGTTGGCCAGCAATGCGAGTGCGACCGCCTTGCCGATGCCGGTGCCGGCGCCGGTGACGAGGGCGACCTTGGAATGCGACCCATGTCTAGTCTCCTGCTTCAGGCCGTCAGCGGCAGCGCAGCGAAGCCCGCGGTCGAGAACGGTGATGTCGGGCCCGCATGTCGTATACGGCGTTTTCGGCCCTGCTGCGCCGGTCGGGCCACTGGGTCGTCAGAGCGAGAAGCCCACCTCGCAAGCGGTCTTTTCTACGAGCGGGACCGGGCCTTCCAGCATGGCCGTCCGCTCATACAAGGGTATGAGCGAACCAGGCGGATCCATCTTCACGATCGAGTCCCCCAGCCAGCTCGAGGTGTAGTCGACTCCGAGCACCTGCTCCGTCGAGGTGGACCGAGCCACCGGGAATGCCATCGAGACGACACCACCCGCCTGCACCGAGTCGAACACCAGTTGATGGCCCACGCAACGCGCCGGGACCTCGATGGGCCCAGCCCATGCCTTGAGCTCGCCGCGCTCGACCCAGGACGGAATCCGTATCGCCACGCGACCCGCCCGCCGGGCAGTGACCTCGACGCGGCCTTGTGTCGGCAGGTAGCTGCGTACGAGGGCTGCGGGGCTGGCATGGTTGATGAGCAGGTTCACTTCGGTACCGGTGTCTGACGAAGCAACTGCGTTTGTATAAGCATTGAAGAGCCCGCGCACCCCCTGACAGCAGCAGCACATGTAGAAGTCCCAGTCGTGCATCACTTTCGACAGCAGGTCGTTGGGCTGTGACCACCCCGAAAACCCACCGACGAAGCCCTCCAGCTCGGCCTGCGACGTGGTGTCGCCCGGATCGATGCGGCGCCTGGCCTGCACCAGCGAGCCGACGTCCTTGAGCTGGCTCTCCACCAGCTGGTTGCGAAGAATGCGCTCGGCCGTCTCCCAATATTCGGGGTACCCGGCGCGGGCGAGCCACATCGCGGCTTCCATCATGTCCACGGTGGCGCAGGTCTCGCACCCGTGTGCACGCTCCTCGACGATCCGCTCGGGGAACCACCCGAAGCTCGTTCCATACTGGGCCGCGCGGTCGAACACCTTCTTGCCCCAGGACACGGCGGTGGAATCGCCAAAGGTGACCCCATAGCGGATGACGCCCAGCAGCGTGACCGCACGGCTGTGGAAATGACCCTCGCGGAACTCCATGCCCGTTGCGAAACTGCCGTCCTCGCGGTAGGCGCTGCTGTAGTGCATCACGTGCCGCGCGTAGTTGCCGGCCAGGTCCGCAGACACGCCGTCCTTGAGCAATCCGTGGGCGCGCGAAATGCCGTAGATCAGGCGACCGTTCGTGTTGGCGGGGTCGGTGCCATAGCCCAGGATGTCCCAATCGCCCCGGAACCAGCCGCTGCGGAAGTACTCGACCGCCGGGAAATACCAGTAATCCTTGCGCTTGACGCTGACCTTTGCCAGACCTGCCAGCAGCGCACGCAATCGGCCCAGGGCCTCTTCCGACCCGGTGGCGAGGTGGCGGCTCAGCAGCGCATTGATGACCGATCGCTGGTAGTGCATGTTCGCCTGCTCGGCGGTCCACGGGTTGTCCGGTGTGTAGTGCAGGCCATCTGCCCCGAAGCCCTGGTCCAGCAGACCGATCAGCGAGGGCAACACGCTGTCGCTGACCGTCGATCCCGTCAGGCTTCGGATCAGGTACAGCGCGTCGATCATGCGCCCGGTGTGGTCGCTCCAGTCGAAGCAGGTGTGCACCTTCCTCGGCGGTGTCGACATGATGTCGAACAGGCAGTACGGCAGGTTCCCATCGGCCTGGTCCAGGCCGTTGATCAGGCAGTTTTCGGCCAGTGCCGCGAGATCGGGCAGGTGCAGCGTGTCGGGAAAGCGTTCGGTCGTGGGCATGGTCAGGTTCCAGGTTCGATCACACGGGCCGGGTCGTCATGCCCTGTCCGCGAAGTGCGCAAGCGCCCGTGCCACGCCCAGCGACGGGCTGGTCAACACGCGTGCGGCGGCGTCAGGCGGAAGACCGGCCGCGGCGCGCGCCATCGAAGCCTGCGCGAGGACGACGACGTCGCACGTCGCCAGGAGGGAACGAATGGCGGCGAGCACCACTTCGTCGTGGACGTCCGGCCGCCCTTCCTGCAAGGCGTTGAACGCACCCTCGGCCAGGATCGGACGCAGGGTGATGCCTTTGCCGGACGCCAGGATCTTCGTCTGGATCAGGCGCGTCGTGGGCTGCAGCGTGGTCTCCAGCGTGGCGACGACGCCGATCGTGGTGCGGGCGGTCGCGACCGCGTGCTCCGCCATCGGTTCGTCGATCTTGAAGACCGGGATGGACACCATCGGCCGGGCTGCGTCGATGGTCTCGGAGATGCTCGAGCAGGTGACCAGCACCGCGGCGGCGCCGGCCTCCTCGGCGTGTCGACAGTAGACTGCGATGCGGCGAACGATGGCGGCCGGCACGGTGTTGTGGTTGCGGCCGATCGTCCTGACGATGCTGTCGTCGACGATGTTGATGATCTCGATCTGCGGGTCCCCCGTGCGCACCAGCGCTGCGATCGGCTCGACGACGCCGACGCCGGTGGAGAGTAGAGCCAAGCGCTTTTCCATCAAATTTCCCTCTGATCTGGGGCCTTGCGACCGGGTGGGTGGGCCAAGCGGGTGGACGGTGCCCCGCAGCGCGGGAAAACTGCACTTGACATGCGCCGCATCAATCGTATGATGTACTACGTAGTGTATCCTACATAGTGCCAAAAAATGAACCGGAGACCGTGATGAAATCGCTCTTGACTTTGGGTATCTCTCTTGTGCTGTTGGCGGGCGAGGCCGCATTGGCGCAGAGTCCGACGGCTGCGGCCCAGGCCTTTCCGACCAAGGAAATCCGCCTGATCGTCCCGTACGGTCCCGGCGGGGCGAGCGACAGGACGGCGCGCATGATCGCCTCGATCGCGCAGAAGAACGACCTCGTCAAGCAGCCGATCATCGTCACGAACATCCCTGGTGCTGCGACCAAGACCGGCCTGTCTGCTGTCGCGAAGGCCGACGCCGACGGGCACACGCTGCTGCTTCACCACAACGCGTTCATCACGGCCGGCGTGCTCAAGCAGCTCGAACCCGAGCTGACCTGGCAGAACGGTTTCCGCCCGGTCGCACAGCTGCTGGAGACGCCGCTGACGCTTGCCGTACTCGCAACGAGCCGCTGGAAGACGACCAAAGACCTGTTCGACGAGATCAGTGCCCGACCCGGCCAGGTCAAGTTCGGCTTCCCAGGCATCAACGCCCCGCAATCGTTCGCGCTGCAGGCCGTTCTGGCCGAGATGTCCAAGGCCGGCCAAAAGCGCCGGGTGCACTCGGTATACCTGGAAGGGGGTGCGGCCGTGAAGGCCGCCAGCTTGGGCGGCGTCGTCGACGTCGTCGCCGGCATCACCATGGACACGGTGCCCGAAGCCAAGGCGGGCGTGTACCGCATCTTGTCGGTGGTGTCGGAGAAGCGTCTGCAGTCCTTGCCGGGCGTTCCGACCTTGGCCGAAGCCGGCTATCCTTCACCGCCCAACGGTTCAGGGGCGCTGCGCATGATCGTCTGGGCACCCAAGGGAACGCCGGATCCGGTCGTGGCGCGACTGCAGGGGGTGCTCGACCGCGTGTACAACACCAAGGAATGGGCAGAGTTCGCGCAGCAGATGTCCGCCGTCGCCGTCTACCGCACACCCGAAGAGGTCGCCAAGGTCTTCGCCGTGGACGAGGCGGTCGCCATGGACGCGCTGGCCGCCATCCAGGCCAAATGAAACGCCGAGCACACCGAGCACACGCGCCGAGGGCGATATGCCGCCGCCACGGCCGGCGCGTCGTCACCGTGTAGCCTACACCGTGTGTGCGTAAGCCGCGAGATCCGGTGATGCAAGAGACTGGAAGATCCTTGTTGTTCTCGGCACTGTTCGGCGTGCTGGGCCTTGCGCTGCTGAGCCAGGCGCTGCAGGTCCGGCCTGTGGTGGCCGAACCCATGGGCCCAGAGGCCTACCCGCTGGTCGTGTCCGTGCTGATGATCGGTGCGGCGTTCTACAACGTCGTGGTCGACTTGATCAGCCTGCGCAGGCAGCGTGCCTCGGGCGATCGTTCCCAGGCCGTTGCAGCTCCGCGGGAGCGGTCGGACGGGTCTTCATGGAAGACGCCACTGGTCGTCGCTGCACTCGGCGTGTCTTACGTCCTCGGGCTCACGTTCGTGGGTTTCTTTGTGTCGACCTTTTGCTTCACGCTGCTGACCATGGTGTTTCTGCACCACTTCGAGCGCCGCGCCGGCCTGACGCGCATGGCGCTCGCCGTGTACCTTCCGTTGTCCGTCGGCATCGTCGCCGTGCTCTACGTGGGGATCAGGGCGCTGCGCATCTACATCCCGACTCAGGCGTGGCTGTGGTGACGCGGATCCGGTTCTCGGCAGGGCGGCGAACCGGCGTCGGTGGCCTGCGGTGATGGACGGCGCCTCGACGGCATGGCTGGCGGGTGCGGCGATGGTGTTGCAGCCGGGCGCACTGGCCTACATCGCAGCCGGAACCGTACTCGGGCTGCTCTTCGGTGTGATCCCGGGGCTGACGGCCGTGCTGTGCATGGTCTTGCTGCTGCCGATCACCTACGGTCTGAGTTCAGCGGCTGGCTTCGGCCTGCTGATGGGTGCCTACGTGGGCGGCATCACGGGCGGCTTGGTGTCAGCCATCATGCTCGGCATTCCCGGGACGCCCGCCTCGATCGTCACCACGCTGGACGGGCATCCGATGGCCAAACGAGGCGAGAGCGGTCGAGCGCTCGGTCTCGCCACTGCTGCCAGCTTCTACGGCACGTTGTTGAGCTGGATTGCGCTCGTGTTTCTCGCCCCTGTGCTGGCCGGCTTCGCGCTGAAGATCGGGCCCTTCGAATACGCCGCGATCATCCTGTTCGGCTTCACGGTCATCACCGGGCTGTCGTCGGAGAAGTTCGGCAAGAGCATGCTGATGGTGGCGATCGGCCTGACGATTCCGGCCATCGGGCTCGACCCGCTGCACGGCGTGCAGCGCATGACCTTCGGCACATCGGCGCTGGAAAGCGGCTTCGGCCTGGTGCCGCTGCTCTCCGGCATCTACGTGGTCTCGCGCGCGCTGGAAGAGGCCGAGACCATCAAGCAGCGCTACATCGCCGTGCCGGGCCAGGTGAGCAAGGTGGTGCAGCAGGTCTGGAAGGTCCTACGCTACTGGAAAACGCTGATCTGGTCTTCGGTGATCGGCATCGTCGTCGGCATCATGCCGGGCATCGGCGCGTCGGTGGCGCCTTTCATTTCGTACGACGCCGCCAAGCGCCGCTCCAAGCACCCCGAGTCCTTCGGCCACGGTGAACCCGAGGGGGTCGTGGCCTCGGAGTCGTGCAACAACGCGACCATCGGTGGCGCCTTGATCCCCGGTCTCGTCCTCGGTATCCCAGGCGACGTGCCGGTCGTCATCTTGCTGAGCGGCCTGATGCTGCACGGGTTCCAGCCGGGCCCGCTGTTCTTCTCGCAGAACGAGAGCGTGGTCTATTCGACCTACATCTCGTTCTTCGTCGCGAACATCTTCATGCTGCTGTTCATGCTCTTCATCGGCATCCGCGTGTTCACGCGAACGATGTCGATCCCGAAGGTGTTCCTGATTCCGGTCATCTTCGTGGCGGGACTGCTCGGCGCTTACAACATCTCCTACAGCATCACCGATGTCTGGGTCTCCTTGATCGCTGGCTTCGGCGCCTATTTCGCCATCAAGGCCGACTATCCGCTGACGCCCCTGGTCATCGCGATCATCCTGGGGCCGATGCTCGAATACAACCTGCGCGTCGCGATGAACGTGAGCGAAGGCAGTTTCGCGCCGTTCGTCACGCAGCCCATCGCCGCAGTGTTCGTGGCGCTGACGGTCGTGTCCGTTTTCCTGATGGTGCGCGCGGGGCGACGCAAGTCGAAGCAGAAGGCGAATTTATGAAACTCGGCATCAGCAGCTACAGCTTTCCTTGGGCGGTCGGCGTTCCCGGCTTCCCGCAACCGGGGCGGCGCCTGACGGCGTTCGACCTCGTCGAACAGGCCCGCGAGCTGGGCGCCGGCGTGCTGCAGTTCGGCGACAACCTGCCGCTGCACCAGCTGACGGAAGCAGACCTGGACCGGCTCGGTCAGCGGGCGCAGCAAGCAGGCATTGCCATCGAGGTGGGCACGCGTGGTGCATCCCGCGACATGTTGTGGACCTACCTCCGACTCGCCGAGCGCTTGCAGGCGCGGCTCGTCCGCACGCTGCTACCCTGGAATGCTGCGGGCACCGGCCTGGACGAAGTCTCCAGCGAACTGGCCGCCGTGCTCCCCGATTACGAGACTGCCAGCGTGGTCCTGGCCCTCGAGAACTACGAGCTCTACTCGGCCCACGAGTTCGCCGAGGTGCTGCGGCGTTTGCCGAGTCCGAGCCTGGCCATGTGCCTGGACACTGCCAACAACCTGGGCCGCGGCGAGTCGTTGGGCGACCTCATCGCGGCGTTCGGCCCGCGCATCGCCTGCCTCCATGTCAAGGACGTCAGGATCACGAGGATAGGCACTATGATGGGATTCCGGGTCGAGGGGTGCCCGGCAGGTCAGGGCGTCGTAGATCTTCCGGCCGTGCTCGAGGCGCTCGCAGCGGCAGGGGTGCCTCTGTTCACCCTGTCGATCATCCTCGAGCAGTGGCCTCCCGAACAGGCCGACATCGACTCGACGCTGGCCCTGGAGCGGAGCTGGGTGCGGAGCTCGTTCAGCCACCTGCAGCGCGTCGCGCTGAGCCGTCCATTCGGTGCGGTCACTGGGGCCGGCGATCGCGAGACACCTTGAAGCAGGCCGCTGTGATGCATGAACATGGACATGACTGATCTTCTTGCCGGATCCCTGAAGCCAATCGACAAGAGGAGCGTGTCCACCTACGTGATGGACCTGGTGATCGACCACCTCCTGCAGGGCAAGCTCAAGCCGGGGGACAAACTGCCGACGGAACTGGAGTTCGCGGAGCGCCTGGGCGTCGGGCGCAACTCGATCCGCGAAGCCATCAAGATGCTGTCGTCGCTGGGCGTGATCGAGATCCTGCGGGGCGAGGGGACCTTCGTCGCCCGGGAGATCTCCGCTATCTGCATGAACCCGCTGATCATGCAGCTGGTGTTCTCGAAGCAGACGCCGCAGAACCTGATTGAGTTGCGGATGCTGCTCGACAGCGCCATCGCAGATCTCGCGGTCCGAAAGCTCGAGCCCGGTGACATCGAAAAACTGGAGTTGGTGAACCGCAAGCTGTCTCTGGAGCACGAAAAGACCGTACCCGACAAATCGACGCTCAGCCGCATCGACCTCGAGTTTCACAAGACGCTGGCTGCGATCACGCGCAACGAACTGGTCATCAAGCTCGGCGAATCGATCTACACCCTGTTCTTCGCGTCGATGCAGGAGAGCCTGCACGATGCACCGGGCGGTGCATTCGAAAACCACCGGCTGATCATCGACGCGATGGCAACCGGCGACCCGGACAAAGTGCGCAAGGCAGTCCAGGACAGCCTGGGGCATTGGCGACACCGGCTTGCCCACCCGGGCAAGGCCAGCGCAACGGACGCGCCACCTCGCCACGACCAGGGGGCGAATCCTGGCTAATGGGCGGGTGCCGCGAAGCTGGCGCCACCGCGCTGCTAGAGCGTCCAGGTGGGGCGGCCGCCCAGCGCCGTGAACGCTTCGGTCAAGCGCTGGAAGTAACCGCCGGGTGAACGCAGGGCAGCGGTCGCAGCGGCATCCGGCCACACCATGTCGACGTTCTCCAGGCAACGCCGCCGCGCACGTTCAGCGGTGGCCGCGCGGCCTGCTTCAGTGTCGAGCGCCATGGCGGCTCCCACGGCGGCACCTGTACCCGCGCCGGCATCGGCCATCTTGGCGATAGGTCGACCCCAGATCGTCGCCACGCGCTGGCGCACACGCTGACTGGTCGCGGCGCCTCCTGCGACGACGACAGGACCGGCATCACGTGTCGACGCTCGCGAAGCCAGGTGCAAGAGTGACAGCGACGTGTCGACCGCGGCGGCGTACTCCAGTGGAAACGGGCTCCGCATCGGCGGCAGGTTCCGCGGGGACTCGGGGAAGCTCTCGACCTCTGGCTGAAAAATGAAGTCGGCGGCCGCCGAGCCCACAACGAACGTCGCGAGGGCCGCATCGCTGGCGGCGAAGTCACCGGGGTCCAGCCCATGCCGGAGCCTGATGGCCTCCCACGCCAACGCACCGTTCGTTCTGCAACCAAACTGAAATGGCCTTCCCAGGCCGTCGTACATGGCGTTGACTGACGGGTGCGGCGCGCCGTTGGCGGTCATGGTGACGAAGCTGGTACCGAGCGACAAGAGATCCCCCTCCGACAGCACTTTCGTCTGGGGGTTGTCCCCCGAGCCGGCGAGGATCGCGCAGCGGTCGTGGAAACCGAACCGTCGGGCCAGGCGGGGCGCGATGCGACCCACCGTCTCGAGGGGGTGAGCCAGGCGCGGAAGCCGCGCCAGCAGGCCCTCGGCGCCGCCTGGCAGGCCTTGGGCGACCGCGCTCAGCAGCACCCGGTCCCACCGGCAGTCGGTCCAGTTCATCAAGCTCATACCGGAACCGTTGCCCCAATCGATCGGTGCGTCCGGATCGCCGCAGAGGACCGCCGTGAGAAACGAAGAGATCAGGTGGACGCGTGCAGCGCGGGCGTAGACCTCGGGACGCCGAAGGGCGATCCGGCGCAGGACGGCGCCTGAGAAGCGCAACGGGGAGTCGGACCCCGACAGCCGGGTCACTTCCTCGACGCCGCCGCAGGCGGAGCGAATGTCGTCGGCTTCTCGGGCGGTCGACGACGTCATCCAGATCGGTGCGCGCGGTTCAGCGAAACCGGCTGGAGGAAACGACGCCAGGTGCCAGTCCCTGCCGTCCGGATGAACGGCTTCCCTCAGCGCGGCAATGGCATGCACCCCTTCGCGCGTGAGCCAGACCTGGCCATGCTGCTGGGCCGACAGGCCGATGCCCGCAAGCCGCGAACACACCGCAGAACCAAGCTCATCGAACAGTGCGTCCAGCGCCGCCAGGTACATCGTGGGATCCTGGTCGGCCTCACCGGGCTCTCTCGCGATCAGGACTGGTGCCGATGCGCCTGGTGGCAAGTAGCGGGACAGCCGCTCATCCTCACGGAAGTTCAGCTTCTTGTTCACAACGACTTCGAGCGTCCTTCTGTCGAGGACTACTGCCGTCGTGCCTTGCGTGCTGGAGTCGATTCCAAGCACCAGATCGAGCGTATTCATATGCCGTGTCTCGGAACCAATCCGCGCTGGTATTCGCTGCGGGGCGTGTTCACGTGTTCATCGCCCCCACCGGCGTGGACCGCGCGGAACGCGAGGAAGCGGGCGGTAAAAACGCGACTATACCCGGTGTTGTCGCGCTCTTACCTTGTGCCCGCATCAATCTGCATAAAGTGCAGGTGCGTACAACGTCCTGCAGCACGTCATGTCATTCGCGCTCTACATATTTGGATTGGCGCTCTTGATCGGAGGCATTGCTTGGGGCCTCGTCACGCTGGGCGTGGTGACGGCCTATGTCACGATTGCCTGTCTCATCGTTGCCGGCGTCGGCGTGATGATGGCCGTGTCTCGGACCCGACTGAAGGATCCTCCGGCTTGAGTCGGCAACTGCTTCGCAGACTCCCCACCAGCGCCACGCAGGCTTGGCGGGGAGCCACGGCGCTCAGCGCGCCCGAGCCAACAGCGCCTGCGCCCGCAGGATCACCGGCCGATCCACCATCGCCCCATCCATCGCAACGGCTGCGCCTCCTCACGCCTCGGCCGCCGCCAACACCCGCCTCGCCCATTCGAGCTGCGCCGCAGTCGGCGCAAACCCCTGGTGCACCGCCGCGATCTGCTTCGGATGGATGCACAACTTGGCCCCGAACCCGAGCCGCCGCGCCCGCTCGGCCTCGGCCTTCACCCAGCCGAACACCGTGGAGACAATGAACACCTGCCAGGGCTCCAGCCGGATCGGCTCACCGGCCAGCGGGCCCTTCACGTGCGGCAACCGCTCGATGAACGCGCACAGGTTGTCGGCCGGGTAGAACGAGCGGCCCTGCTTTTCGGTGAGCTTCGGGTTGAATCGGTACGGGCTCGCCTTGCCCTTGTAGCGGGTCATATCGTCGAGTTGGCGTTGGCAGGCCCGCTGCACCCAGCGGCAAGCCAGGATTTCCCCGGCCACCACCTGCTCGGCGTACGTTCGTGCGACATCTGTGTAGCCGCTCGAGCGATCTTTGGCACGAGCGTTCATGCAGGTTGACATATGATATCTATATTGATACCGTTTTCAAATGTCCGGGACCGAAAAAACCCTTGAGCAAATGCGCAAAGCGCCCACCAACGTTCGCTTTGCCGATCTTCAGAAGGTGTGCGAGGCGTATTTTGGGAAACCCAGGCAACGCGGCAGCAGCCACGCTGTCTATAAAACTCCCTGGCTGGGGACCCGAGGGTGAATATTCAAAACGATAAAGGCAAAGCGAAGGCTTACCAGGTTCGGCAGGTGCTGCTGGCCATCGAACGTCTAGGAGCATAGGCATGAACATCAATCACTACACCTACCGGGTTACTTGGTCTGCCGAGGACAACGAGCACGTTGGGCTTTGCGCGGAATTTC
>Ga0169931_10013548_pt1 | contig 11123 bp, 11 predicted proteins | sample Kivu_15m_20L_FD_129675 | JGI IMG/M metagenome (GOLD analysis project Ga0169931, IMG submission 129675) | Freshwater microbial communities from Lake Kivu, Western Province, Rwanda to study Microbial Dark Matter (Phase II) - Kivu_15m_20L... | ecosystem: Environmental > Aquatic > Freshwater > Lake... | reverse complement strand
TCACCGCTGGGCAGTCGCACCTCGTCGCTGGCCACCGCCCACACGCGACCGCGGAAGTGCTCGGTGCGGGCAAGGACTGAGGCCTCGTGGGCCTCGTCGCGCAAGGGGCCCGTCCAGGCTGATTCGACCACGTTCAGGTCTGCGTGACCGAGGTCGCGGTCACGCCGGCGGTACGCCGCTCCAGGGCCGCGCGCACGAGCCCGGCAAAGAGGGGATGGGCTCGCGTGGGGCGCGAGCGGAACTCCGGGTGCGCCTGGGTGGACACGTAGTAGGGGTGCACGTCTGCGGGGAGTTCGACGAACTCCACCAGGCGTCCATCCGGGCTGGTCCCGGAGATGACCAGTCCCGCGTCCTCAAGGGGGGCGCGGTAGGCGTTGTTGACCTCGAAGCGGTGGCGATGGCGCTCATCCACGTAGGGGAGGTCGAAGGCCCGCTGGACCACAGATCCCTCGAGGAGCTTGGCCGGATACAGGCCCAGGCGCATCGTCCCGCCCATGTCGCGCTCCCCCGAGATCACGTCACGCTGATCGGCCATCGTGGCCACGACGGGGTGCGGGGTCGTCTCGTCGAACTCCAGGGAGTTGGCTCCCTCGAGGCCGGCGACGTGCCGTGCGTACTCGATCACCATGCACTGAAGTCCCAGGCACAGGCCCAGCGTCGGGATGAGGTGCTCGCGCGCGTAGCGCAAGGCACCGAGTTTGCCCTCGATCCCTCGAACGCCGAATCCTCCGGGGACGCAGATCGCATCGACGCCCCCCAGATGCTGGGCAGCCGATTCGGGCGAGGCGCAATCATCACTGGTCACCCAGCGGATGCGCACTCGACAATCCTGATCGAAGCCGCCCGCGCGCAATGCCTCCGTCACCGACAGGTAGGCGTCGGGCAGGTCGACGTACTTCCCCACCAGCGCGACCTCGATCTCATGCGCCGGGTGGTGCACGCGTCGCAGGAGATCTCCCCAACTAGTCCAGTCCACATCACGGAAGGGCAGGCCAAGCCGGCGGACCACGTAGGCGTCCAACCCTTCGGCGTGGAGCACCTTGGGGATGTCATAGATGCTGGGGGCATCGACCGCCGCCACCACGGCCTCTTCGTCGACATCGCACATGAGCGAGATCTTGCGCTTGATACCTGCGGGCACGGGGCGATCCGCGCGCAGCACGATGGCGTCGGGCTGGATGCCGATGTTGCGCAGCTGGGCGACGGAGTGCTGGGTGGGCTTGGTCTTGAGCTCTCCGGAGGGGCCGATGTAGGGCAGGAGGGAGACGTGCAGGAAGAAGACGTTCTCCCGACCCACTTCATGGCGCACTTGGCGCACGGCCTCCAGGAACGGCAGGGACTCGATGTCACCAACGGTGCCGCCGACCTCGGTGATGACAACGTCGATCTCCGGCCCCGCCATACGCCGAATGCGCGACTTGATCTCATTGGTGATGTGCGGGATCACCTGGACGGTATCCCCGAGATACTCACCGCGACGCTCCTTGGCGATCACGGTGGAGTAGACCTGGCCGGTAGTCACATTGGCTGACCCGTGGAGATCGGTGTCGAGGAAGCGCTCATAGTGACCGATGTCGAGGTCGGTCTCCGCACCGTCGTCGGTGACGAAGACCTCTCCGTGCTGGAAGGGATTCATCGTGCCGGGGTCGACGTTGAGGTAGGGATCAAGCTTTTGCATGGTCACGCGCAGGCCGCGGGCCTTGAGGAGATTGCCGAGGCTGGATGCCGTCAGGCCCTTGCCGAGGGAGGAGGCGACGCCGCCGGTGACGAAGACGTGACGGGTGCTTCCTCGCTGCTCCACGGGAGATCAGGCTATCAGTGCTTCCCCGATCCAGCCGTGGAGCGACCCGCGGCCATCCGCTCGGCTGCCAGGCCGAGCAACTCAGCGGCATGGGCCGCCGCGGCTGCGGACTCCTCCTGGCCGCTGAGCATGCGCGCCAGCTCGGTGACCCGCTCCTCCCCCTCGACGTAGGAAATGCTCGAGGCCGTCACCGTGCCGGGCCGCACCACGACGTGATGGTCGGCGAAGGCCGCCACCTGCGCCAGATGGGTCACCACGATCACCTGCGCCGACCGGGCGAGGATGGCCAGGCGGTGGCCCACCTCGATCGCCGCCTTGCCGCCGACCCCCGCGTCGACCTCGTCGAACACGAACGCCGGCACGGGATCCGTCCCCGCGAAGACGACCTCGAGAGCGAGCATGACCCGCGAGCGCTCGCCGCCGGATGCGCTCTTGGCCAGAGGTCGGCCTTCGGATGCATCCCGGGTGACCAGCAGGAACTCGATGTCGTCGACGCCATGCCGATCGGCCCCGCACGGTGTCCCGTCGATGTCGAGATCGACTTCCGTGCTGCCCGCTGGGCGCCTGCGCACGTCGACGACCAGCCGTGTCGAGCCCATCGCCAGGGCCCCGAGTTCCTCGGTCACGGCACCGGCAAGCCGATCGGCATGGCGTCGACGCGCGCGGGACAGGTCGCCCGCGAGCCGCGCGGCCTCCGTGAGCAGGTCGGCCACGCGGGCATCCAGCCCTGCCACGAGCGCGGCGTCATCGCCGAGGCTGCCCAGGCGCTCGGCCGCGGTCTCGCGCCACGCCGCGGGGTCGGTGGCGAGCTCCGGCCATGCACCGCTGCGCTCGAGCCTGCGGCGCAGGTCGCCGAGCACTCCCCGGCGTTCCTCGAGGTCGTCCAATCGCCCAGGCTCCGCGTCAAGCCCGTCGAGATAGCGGGAGAGGTCCGCGGCCAGGTCGACAGACTCGGCAACGAGGCGCTCCATGCGCTCGCCGACCTGCCGGAGGTAGGGATCCCTCTCCGCGGCACGCGCGACCGAGGAGGCCGCGGAAGCCAGTGCCGCGGTGGCGGAATCATCGTCTGCTACGAGCGCCTCACGGGCCGTCACGACGGAGCGCAGAATCTCGTCGGCATGGGCGAGCCTGCCTGCCTCGACGCGGAGCGCCTCCTCCTCCCCCATCGCGGGCGCGACTCGATCAATGGCCTCGACGGCCTCGCGCAGCCCGGCGGCTTCGCGCGCCCGATCGGCCGCATGCGCGATCACGTCGGCGCGTTGCCGGAGCGTGTCAAGCAACTCGTCGTAGGTGCCTCGGTAGGCAGCGCGCACGTCATCGACCTGCGCGCCCGCGAATCTGTCGAGGGCCGCCCGCTGCTGTGAGGGCCTGAGCAGTCGGTGCTGGTCGTCTTGGCCGTGGACCGCGACGAGACGCGAGCCGAGCCGCTCGAGCGTGGCCGCCGGCACGGTGCGTCCTCCCAGGTGTGCACGGGAGCGACCCGCAGCAGCGACGGAGCGCGCGAGCACGACGCTGCCGTCCTCGTCCAGCGAGCCTCCGGCCTCGCCGACGAACTCCGCCACGAGTGGGTCGTCGACGCTGAAGCGCCCCTCGACCACGGCCGCGTCGTGGCCCGCGCGCACGAGCCCGGGATCCGACGGGCCACCGAGGATGAGGGAGAGGCCCGTCAGGACCATGGTCTTGCCCGCCCCGGTCTCGCCCGTGATGACCGTGAGCCCGGGACCCCACTCCCACTCCGCCGTGTCGATGACGCCGACACCGCGAATGCTCAGCTCGACGAGCCCTCGGCCGGTCCGCGGGGGCATCACCGGCGGCCTCGCCACCCGTCGACGGGCAGGCTGAACTTCGCGACCAGTCGATCGGTGAACGGCGCATGGGATAGGCGCGCCAGGCGCACCGGCTGAGCGGAACGGCGTACCTCCACCCGCGCGCGCGGCGGCAGCTCGACTGCGCGGCGCCCGTCAGCCCACATGACGACGGAGGAAGACGCATCGGGAAGTTCGAGGGCGATCACGCTCCTAGGCGACACCACGAGGGGTCGGGCGAAGAGCGCATGTGCGCTGATGGGCACGACGAGGAGCGCCTCCACCTCGGGCCACACGACGGGGCCTCCGGCAGAAAAGGCGTATGCGGTGGACCCGGTCGGCGTCGCGCACACGACGCCGTCGCACCCCCACCTCGAGAGGGGACGTCCGTCGATCTCGACGACGACTTCGACCATGCGCTCGCGCGCGGCCTTCTCCAAACTCGCCTCGTTGAGGGCCCAGGTGCGGTGCACCAGTGCACCTCCCACGAGCACGGCGATATCCAGGGCGGTGCGCTCCTCGACATGCCACTGACGCTCGACGATCGCGCGGACCACGTCATCGACGGCCTCGCGCTCAGCCTCGGCGAGAAAGCCGACATGACCGAGGTTGACTCCCAGCAGCGGCACGTCGCCGTGGCGGGCGCGCTCAGCCCCCCGCAGAATCGTGCCGTCTCCCCCGAGCACGACGACCAACTCCGTGCCGTCGGCCGCCCCCTCGTCTGCGGCAACGACGCTCCAGTCCCCCTGCGCCTCAGCTAGGCCGTCGTCATCGCAGACACGGACGTCGACGGACGAGCGCGACAGGGCCTGCGCCACTTCGGCGGCGAGTGCCTGTGCGTCCGGCCTCGAGGCATGCGTCACGAGGAGGACACTGCGCCTGTCAGCCGCCATGACCCGCCTCCACTGCCTGCTTGATCCGCTCCGAATCGGGAACCCCGGCTCCGCGACGGAGCCAGAGGAAGAACTCGACGTTGCCGCTCGGCCCGGGCAGGGGACTCGCCGCCACCCCCTGCATTCCCCAGCCCAGGTCGTACGCCGCTGCCGCGATCCTACGGACGGCGTCGGCTCGCTGCTCCGGGTCACGCACAACCCCCCCGGCGCCGACCGCTTCCCTGCCCACCTCGAACTGGGGCTTGACCATGGGGAGCAGGTCGGCTCCTTCGGCGGCGCAGGTCACCAGGGCGGGCAGGACCAGCTGCAAGGAGATGAAGGACAGGTCGGCCACGATGAGTTCGGGGGCATAGGGAAGGTCGCCCGGCTGGAGGAGCCGGACGTTGGTCCGGTCGAGGACGGTGACCCGCTCGTCGGTGCGCAGCCGCCAGTCGAGTAGTCCGTAGCCGACGTCCACGCACGTGACCGATCGCGCACCCCTCCGCAGGAGCACGTCGGTGAAGCCTCCGGTCGATGCTCCCGCATCGAGGCACAGTCGTCCCTCGACGGGCGGGCCGCCGAGCCGGTCGAGCGCGCCGTCGAGCTTCCAGCCCCCGCGCGATGCGTATCCGGGGTCGTCGGCATCATCCTCGACGAGCACCGCGGCCGCGTCGTCCACCATCGTTGCGGGCTTGGACGCGACGGCTCCGTCGACGCGCACCCGGCTATCGAGGATGAGCGCGCGCGCCTGCTCGCGCGATCGGGCCAGGCCCCTCCGCACGAGTTCCGCATCGAGGCGGCGTCGGGTCAGGAGTCAGCCCCGTCGACAGACGTCGCGTCCCCGAGAGCGGCGCTCAGGCGTGCATGGATGTCGCCGAAGACCTCCGCGTGCTCACCAATCGGCACCTGGTCGAGTTCTTGCAGACGCTCCAGGGCGGCATCCACCCGGGCATCACCGGTCGGCTGCACGGGGACAGCGATGGGCAGCCCCTGCTGATCGGGGTTGACCCAGGGCTGGTTCACGAGTTGCCCTCCTGGTCACGGTGCTTCTTGGCCTTGGACTTGCCGTGCTTCTTGCCGTCCCTGTGGTCATCCTTCTGACCATCCTGACCACCGTGGGAGGCGCCTGCCGCGACAGAGGCGTGGAGTTCGGCCACCTGCTGCTCGAGCCTGCCCACCTCGCGACGCAAACTCGCCACCTCGTCCTCCCGGGCGAAGCCCAGGCGCCGCACCACGCGATCGACTTCCTCGCGCACGAGGGCGCGCACCTGGTCGGGCGAGAGCAGCGCGGCCACCTGCTCCCCCGTCTGGGACGCTGCCTCGACCCCCTGATCTACGACGTCGCCGCCCTGGGCCCACAGGCCCTGGGCGAGTTCGGCCGCCTTGGCAGCTGACATGCCCAGGATGCCGGAGGCCAGCGCCAGGTAGGGCCGGACCGTGGCCATGGGGTCACTGGAATCGGGGTCGTCTCCGAAGGGCTGCTGGCTCATGGGTCCACCGTACGCTCCCCGCGACGGGCGCGCTCCAACAGCGCCGCAGCCGCATCGCACCGGGGTGTTCCGTCGGGGGCGGCGCGATCGTCCCCGCTCACCGCGTCGGCGGCATCCCACGCTGCCGCGCATGCGCACTGCAGTGCGGCGAGCCAGTCACCGCCGATGTCGACGCGCAACTCCCCCGTCTCCACCCACGCGCGCGCGTCTCCTCGCCGTCGCACGCCCCGGTCGAGATCTGGCCCTAGCGGGCCTGACGTGGCAGCGGGAGGCATGATGAGCGCGGAGAGATCGGCTCCGACGTAGTCGGGTCGCTCGTGCGGGCCTGCCGTGAGCACGTCGGCGATGTCGGTGACGCCCGTCAGGACAAGCAGTGAGGGAACCCCCACGCGAACGGCCCCTTCGATATCGGTGTCGAGCCGATCCCCCACGACCAGGGGAGACGCAGCGCCGGTGCGTTGGATGGACGCGCGCATGAGCGCCGGATGTGGCTTGCCCGCCACGTCGTCGGGTGGGCGACCCGCCGCGATCTCGACGACCCGGGCGAGGCTGCCGTTGCCCGGAGCCCTTCCGCCAGGGACGGGAAGGGTGAGGTCGGGATTCGTGACGATCCACGCCGCGCCCCCCTGGACGGCCAGGGCCGCTGCTGCCAGATCCCGCCACGAGACGTCACGCCCGAACCCCTGCAGGACTGCGCGGACTTCGGCGGACTGTGGTTCATCAGCGCGCACGGCGTCGAGTCCCGCGCGCTCGAGTGCGAGGGCCACGCCCGGACCACCGACCGCGAGGACCTTCGCGCCGGCTTGCACGCGCAGCGCCAGCAGGTCTGCTCCCGCCTGAGCGGATGTCACGACCTCGGTGGCATTGGCGGGAATACCGAGATCCACCAGGTGTGCCGCCACCTCCTCCGGCGGTCGACTGGCGTTATTGGTCACGAAGGCCAGACGCATTCCCAGCGCCCTCGCCGCGGCCAGCCCTTCGACAGCCCCGGCCACGGCATCCGCGCCGACGTAGACGACACCATCGAGGTCGAGTAAGGCGACGTCGTGGAGTGCGGCCAGGACCTCGGGTGACGCCGCGCTTCCCGACTGGGCGGGGCCCGAGGGGTGTGCTGTCACGTGCCGTCCGGCGGTTCGACGTGCCGCGGTGGCGCCTCCACTGGTCCGCTGAGCGGCAAGCCGGCAGAGGTGCGCGCACGAAGGGTGGCCTTGACCTGCGTGAGCGCCCGCGCATACTCCGCGCGATCGGGGCGCATCACGCTCGCCATGGCAAGGTGGTCGCGTGCGTGGGGGAAGTCCTGCAGACGCCACAGGCTCATGCCGGCTCCGTAGTGGGCGTAGTCGTCGGCGGGGGCGCGCTCCAGGCACTCGGCGAAGGCCTGGGCGGCCTCGGCATAGCGCCCGGAGTCGAACAACGCCCGGGCACGGATCTCCCGAGCAGCCTGGGACTGCGGATCCGCCTCGAGAACGCGCTCGATCAGGACAAGACTCGCAGCCGCATCACCGCCGGCGAGAAGGTCGTGGGCACGACGGAACCAGTCGTACACGCTCCCGCTTGGAGCTCCCTGGGCCGTCACATGCCTATCGTGTCACGCCCTTTATGGGCTACGCCGCACGACGCGTGCCACGATCTCCGTGCGCGAGGCAGGCGCCGAGCCGGACCGCCAAAACCTGCGCTGGAGCACGCCCTCGACTTCGACGACATCGCCATCGTCGTAGGACAGCAGGCGTCTGCGCGCCTGCGCCGTCCACGCGATGCATTCGAGGGCGTCGACCCGGACCCTGCCCGACGGCCCCCGGTCACGGACCGGACGGTCGACCACGATGCGGAAGGTGACAGCTTCGTCGCCGCTGGGCAGTTCTACGCGGGCCACCCCGCTGAGCCTGCCCCGCAGTCGCACGATGCTGTAGGTGGAGTCGGTCGCCTCGGTCGTGACGGTCTCGCGTGCCATAGAAGCTCCTCGTAGTCGACAGGATGCGGGTCGGGCATACGATGCGTCCGCCTGGCTCGGGAACGCGCCATCACGGGCCGGTCCTGTGGATCACGGGGTAGGGAGGGCGCTGTGGACGGAGTGCTGGACCTCGGCGGTGAGGTCTTCGAGATCGACACCCTCATGGGTGGGCATGCGGGCATCACGGCGGGCTACCTCATCAGGTCGGAGCGGCCGTGCCTCATCGAGACGGGTACGGCGCTGTCCGCGCCAACAGTGGTGGCGTCACTGTCGGCCTTGGGCATTGGCAGCGAGGATCTCGCGACAGTCGTCGTGACTCACATCCATCTGGACCACGCCGGAGGCGTAGGCGATATCGCTGCGGCATTTCCCCGCGCACAGGTGGTCGTGCACGAGCGAGGCGCTCGCCATCTCGTTGACCCCACAAAGCTGGTCGCCAGCGCTCACCGGGTCTTCGGTCCGGTGATGGACGAGCTCTTCGGCGACCTGCGCCCCACGGACGCTGAGCGCGTGGTCGCCCTCGGCGAGACGGGCACGATCGACCTGGGTGGAGGCCGCCGACTCGATGCGTTCTACGCGCCGGGGCACGCCTCGCACCATGTGGGCCTGCTCGATCCTGACACGGGCGACCTCTACACCGGGGACGCCGCGGGCGTATACGTCCCCGAAGCAGACGAATTGCGGCCGGCCACGCCGCCACCCGACTTCGACCTCGACCTCGCGCTTGCATCCATGGATCGCATGCGCCAGGTGCGCCCGGAGCGGCTGCTCTTTGCCCACTACGGGCCCGTGACAGCCGTCGACTCCGCTCTCGACAGATCCGAGGCCGTCCTACGTCAGTGGGTGGACATGGTGCGCCAGGCACGGGCTCTGCACATGGATCTCGACCACGCCGTCGCCATGGTGCGTGAGCGCACCCCGATTTCTTTCCCTGGGGAAGGCGCTCGCGAGGAGCGAGAGGCCACGTGGGAATTCCTGTCCTCGACCGCGGCCAACGTCGCAGGCATCAGCCGATGGCTCGATCAGACCGAGGGCCCTGGCTCTACCTCCGGCGACGCCTCATCGGTCGGACGCTGACCCTCGTCGTCATCCCAGTCGTCATCAAATACGACGCCATCGAGTGCCGCACGCCTCTCGTCGGCATCCGTGGCGCCATCGGGATCGGCCAGCGCCGCCCGCGCGAACCAGGTGCGAGCGTCATCGATCCGGCCGAGTTCAAGGAGCGTGTCCGCGTAGGCGTATCTCAAGCGCGCAAGCCAGTCTTCGGTCCGCCGGGCATTGAGTTCGGGAGCCTGCAGGAGCAGCAACGCCGCATCAGGTTGTCCGAGATCGCGCCGGGCGCCGGCCGCAACTATGCGGGCCTCCACCCGGGAGGCTTCGGACAGCGCACCATCTGGCACCTCGGCGATGAGTTCTAGGGCCTTGCGTGGGCGCCCCAGACCGCGCTCAGAGTCCGCCATCATCGGGACATAGTCCTGATCGCCCGTCATGCGCCGCACGGCCCGCAGCTCCGCGAGAGCGCTGGCGTAGTCCCCGGCGGCGTACGCCGCGATTCCCATGGCTTCGCGCACGACGGACACGCGTCCCGCCAGCCGCTTAGCCTCGGCCGCATAGGCCAGGCCCAGGTCCGTGTCCCCCGCCTCCAACGCACGGGTTGTGGCCACGAGCAATCTGGCGACCGTCGCACCCAACTCCTCAGGCAGAGTCCTCAACTCGGCAGTTACGCGGCGATCGAGCTCCTTGCCCGTAATGTCATCAGGGATACGGGGGCTGCGCGGCTTGTCACTGCGCGGCTTGTCACTGCGCGGCTTGTCACTGCGCGGCTTGGACGCGTGACCCTTGCCCCGGGCTGGACGCGGTGACCCGGAGGAGTTCGCCATGGCGTCATCCTGCCACTCGCACCTGTAGTGACAGGCGGCGCACCGACCAAAAGCGATAGGGGCCGCGCCAATGGCGCGACCCCTATCGAAAGATTGTCCGGCGGCGTCCTACTCTCCCACGCAGTCACCCGCGCAGTACCATCGGCGCTGAGAGGCTTAGCTTCCGGGTTCGGAATGGAGCCGGGCGTTTCCCTCTCGCTATGGCCACCGAAACTCTATGGAGTTGTCGATCGGTTCCCGACCGTAACTCGGGAACCGCACAGTGGACGCGAATCTACGCAAAGTAGAAAGAAATAAGAGTCAAGTCCTCGGCCTATTAGTACCGGTCAGCTGCACGCATTGCTGCGCTTCCACTTCCGGCCTATCAACCCAGTGTTCTCGCTGGGGGCCTTACCAGGTTAACCCTGTGGGAGTCCTCATCTTGGAGCAGGCTTCCCGCTTAGATGCTTTCAGCGGTTATCCTTTCCGAACGTAGCCAACCAGCCGTGCCCTTGGCAGGACAACTGGCACACCAGAGGTTCGTCCATCCCGGTCCTCTCGTACTAGGGACAGCCCTCCTCAAGACTCCTGCGCGCGCGGCGGATAGGGACCGAACTGTCTCACGACGTTCTAAACCCAGCTCGCGTGCCGCTTTAATGGGCGAACAGCCCAACCCTTGGGACCTACTCCAGCCCCAGGATGCGACGAGCCGACATCGAGGTGCCAAACCATGCCGTCGATATGAACTCTTGGGCAAGATCAGCCTGTTATCCCCGGGGTACCTTTTATCCGTTGAGCGACACCGCTTCCACATGCCGGTGCCGGATCACTAGTTCCGACTTTCGTCCCTGCTCGACCCGTCGGTCTCACAGTCAAGCTCCCTTGTGTACTTGCACTCGACACCTGATTGCCAACCAGGCTGAGGGAACCTTTGAGCGCCTCCGTTACTTTTTGGGAGGCAACCGCCCCAGTTAAACTACCCACCAGGCACTGTCCCTGATCCGGATCACGGACCGAGGTTAGACAGCCAATACGATCAGAGTGGTATTTCAAGGACGACTCCACCCGAACTGGCGTCCGGGCTTCACAGTCTCCCACCTATCCTACACAAACCGAATCGACCACCAATACCAAGCTGTAGTAAAGGTCCCGGGGTCTTTCCGTCCTGCCGCGCGTAACGAGCATCTTTACTCGTAGTGCAATTTCGCCGAGTCCGTGGTTGAGACAGCGCTGAAGTCGTTACGCCATTCGTGCAGGTCGGAACTTACCCGACAAGGAATTTCGCTACCTTAGGATGGTTATAGTTACCACCGCCGTTTACTGGCGCTTAAGTTCTCAGCTTCGC
>Ga0169931_10013547_pt1 | contig 11124 bp, 7 predicted proteins | sample Kivu_15m_20L_FD_129675 | JGI IMG/M metagenome (GOLD analysis project Ga0169931, IMG submission 129675) | Freshwater microbial communities from Lake Kivu, Western Province, Rwanda to study Microbial Dark Matter (Phase II) - Kivu_15m_20L... | ecosystem: Environmental > Aquatic > Freshwater > Lake ... | reverse complement strand
TTTCGCGATCATCTTTCAAATTTTTACTAGCAAATTTCATCGCCCATCCATTATTTCTTACGGCTTCAAGGACTATTTCGCGATCCTTCTGTAAATTTTTACTTGCATAATTAAGTGCGTTTCCTTCATTCTTTACGGATTCAAGGACTATTTCGCGATCCTTCTGTAAATTTTTACTTGCATATTTAAGTGCGTATCCTTCATTCTTTACGGCTTCAAGGACTATTTCGCGATCATCCCGCAATTTTTCGCTAGCAAATTCCATCGCCCATCCATTATTTCTTACGGTTTCAAGGACTATTTCGCGATCATCTTTCAAATTTTTACTAGCAAATTTCATCGCCCATCCATTATTTCTTACGGCTTCAAGGACTATCTCGCGATCATCTTGCAAATTACTACTAGCATAATTAAGTGCGTTTCCTTTATTTCTTACGGCTTCAAGGACTATTTCGCGATCCTCCTGCCAATTTTTACTAGCAATCATTAGTGCCCATCCATTATTTCTTACGGCTTCAAGGAATATATTGCGATCCCCTCGAAATTTTTTACTAGCAAATTCCATTGCCTCATAATCTGATTTTATGGCTGCTAGCACAATTTCTTTGTCCTTTTTTAAGTTTTCGCTAGCAAATTCCAAGGCGCTGCCATCGTTATTAACAGCTGCGAGGACTATTTGTTTGTTGGATTTAAGATTGTTACTAGCGTCTAATAGTGCAAGCCCCGCTTTATTTACAGCTTCAAGGACTACATCATAATCGTCACGTAACTTTTCACTAACATATCTTAATGCAAGACCCTGATTTTTAACAACCTCGAGGGCAAACTCTCGATCGTCTTTTAGCGTGTCACTAGCGAATTCATAAGCATACAAATCATTATTTACAGCTTCAAATACAATTTGACGATCGGATTTAAAGTTTTCATTTACATACTTTAATGCGCTGCCATTTATCTTTACTATTTCAATATTGAATTCATAATCGGATTTCAAATTATTACTGGCAAAAATAAGATTGCCAGCGTATTTTCTTACAGCAGATAACACTACATCTTTATCGTTCTTTTGAATGTCATTTGCATCTTTAAGGGTCGAGACGGCGTCAAGGATTTTTTGTCGGTTTGAATTTAGTTTTTCAATGTTTTTCATACGGAACTTATTGTTTATAGTTTTATGTTTTAGAATGGAATTACCATGGCATGTCAAGAGTGTCAATAGAATCATCTGTTTCTTTTGATGGCATGTCTTGAATGTTGCTTGAATCTGCAATTTGATCTTTTTCGCCATAAAAATTTAGCAACATTTTAGAAAGAGCCACTTTAATATGTGCTGAGATATCGTTTATTTTGTAATTTACCATTTTGGTTCGATCTTTTCCGTTATTCTCGGTTTTTGTAAGAGCTAACGCGTTAATAATTTCAGGATCTACAACTAAGGAATAATCCAATAATTCGATGGCATGTGGACATTTTTTTAAAACAATCAATGCTAATTCCTTGTCAAAGCTATACCAAAATGATAATTCTGGACTTGTTAGATAATTGCTATTGGGATCTTCTATAATCATTTTTGCTTCATTGAGGCTTTTTGGTGTAGTAAAATTCTCTATTCTTTGGTTGATATTTGTTCCATCTATGATTTCTAATTGATGAATTTTGTTTTTTGTGTGAAAGTTTGCATAATTTGATTTCCATCTTTTTTCATGGTAATGGATTTCATCATAATCATAGATTTTATCTGTATGTCTGTAGCCATATGATTCATCATCAATGTAGAATTCATACTGGCTTAAGTACGCTGCATGTCTTGGTCCTAAAGGATGTATTTCTAATTGATAACCTCCGTATGGTATCCGTTCCAACTCTACCACGTTGAATTCCGAAAAAGCTGAATCAATGTATTCTCCGTTGCAGGAGTAAAGAGAAATGGAAGACCTGCAATGGGTGGAAAGGCAAATTAGCCCACCTGAATCAAATGAAACCCATTCAATATCGACATATATCTCAGGTAGTTTTCCTATCTCGTTTGATGCAAGCATGTTTTCTATTTCATTTTCTGAAAGTACGCCTAAATTATGGAAGGAATAAAAGTATCCATCATAATCTCCAATATACCAATGGCGATATAAATCTTCTTCATTGGGATCAATAAAGTGTTTAAATTGCTCTTGATAAAGTCTGGTTAGAATAGGTGTACTTTTAATTTTATATAGTTTAAAATTAGGCTTTTTTAGATTTATCAAGAATTCAACTGCTTGAGATTCTGTAAATCCAAATGGGGTTATAAGAGGTATGCACCGCGCATCAATTATCTTTGTATTTATTATAAAATTTACACAATTGTGGAAATCACTATCGGATTTTATTGTTCTCAGGATATCGTTGAGCATATGGATTTTTTATTGTTTTGGTTGAAATTTTATAAGGTTATTTCTACGAGTTTCAGTTAAGTCTTTAATTACGATTTCAGCCTTGTAGAACCATTTTCCTGTTTTTGTTTCTGGAATTTTACCTAAGATACCATTTACAATAATTTGGATTTGATCATCGGTCAACTCTGAAAGAAATTGAATTTCTCTGGTTGGTACGTAATAACGTATGTTTTTTATCCATTCTTTTATATTGGTTATTACTGGGTGATTTTTGCTGTAAAGGAATTTATAGCTTTGTTCAGTGATTATATAACGAATCCCAAGTTTACTTGCGACCAAAGGGTACAATGCCGTAGGAATAGAATTTTCAGCACGGCCCATTCCATGTAAAATCCCATCGCATACGCTGTAAACCACTGGTATTTTGAAATTACTTGCTAATATAAAATCTCTTAGAAAAATTTCATTTTTTGTTTCCTCCATGTGCCATAGATAACAAATATTATTATCATATTTTCCAGTGAATTTAATAATACTTATTATTTTTTCCTCTGGTTTGTTATGGGATATGTTTTTTAATTTAAAATTTTCAAGGATCTTGAATCCTTTACTCTCAAGGATTAATCCCATGTCATTACCGTAGTTTAATGCATCTGTATGTATGTAAAGTGACGGCTTGTATGTTTCGATATTTATTGGTTTGTTTTGTTTGGGATTTTTTTCTTTTTTTATTTCACGGTCAAAAAACAGAATGTCATCAATGCAGACTCCAGCGCTTGGATAGTAGCAAACTGCATTTCGTTTTTTGAATGAATTTATTACAAATTTGTAAAAGTCTTTTTCTAATAAACTAGTTTTGTCTTGTTTGAAGATATCTTCATCAGATATTGTAAGGTTTATCGATGTGATCATGTTTTTTTGGGTTTTTGGTCAATCATATTTTGGGTTGGCTGATACCTTCAATTGTTCTTTTTTAAACCTTCATTTCTTGTATAACTAATTTAATACACCAAAAATTTCTTCGTAGCACCTTAGCCATAGTTTTTCGTTTTCTCTTGCTTCGACCTCAAAAGGGTGTTCTTGGTAGCCAAATACATGGTGTAAACGAATGTAGTCCCGTGCCATTGGTTGTAGGAAGTGGGTGTACTCGTGAATTACAACGGATATGAGCGAACTTATGGAAGGACACATATCCGAATAGATAACGATTTGGTTACACCAAAACTTGAAATGACCTTGTTCTATATTCTGTCGAGCCATTGTTCCAGCTTTTTTGACAATGAATTCCAATTCGTCTAATTTTGAGCCCATATTGGACTTGCACCAATGGAGTGTCTTTTCTGCGATGTTTCGTTTTTGTCTGGTTGTTAACGAATCATAATAGGTATTACAATGGGCTTTGTCTGTTGGTGTGCAAGTGTTTTCTGTTTCTGTGACTCTATTTCCCTTGCATGCTGCCCAGCGATTTGAGTTTTCTGTAGTTTGCTTACTTCTTCCTCCATTTTGTGATTTTGAGGTGTCGTGATGTGTGGGGGTGGTTTTCGGTTTTGTTTTTTGGAAATCATCTTTTTGCTTACGTGCAAGATGTTTTGCTGGTTTGCTTTCTTTAGGATTTAGGTTTGGCGCGAATTTGGATTGCATGTAAACGATATAGTCGTCCGCTGACGGGTACTCGTTCACTCGGTCGTTTTTTTGGCAGGCGAGAAATTCCTGGCCTTCGGCAATGGCAACTAGTCGCGGGAGTAGGTTGGTGGACCTAAAAGCAGCGTATGGGATAGAAGATGCCATGGCTTGGGTCGGCGATGAAGCAGATTGATGCTTTGGGAGAATCCCTTGGGCTCGTACAGCTTTTTCTGCCTTCTCTTCCAACAATTTGGCCAAGAGGTAGGCCTGTATGTTTCCACCATAAACGTGCATAATTTCAAAAATGCTCCCCCCTTTGGCTACCTTTTTATGTGCATTGGCAAGGCGAGTATGGGTTGTTGACTGGTCCCGTTTATCGTCTATCCGGAGCGATTTGGTAGCCTTAAAGTCAATGTGGTTCTGTCCACGCAAAAAGGTCATTGCATCCTTGAGCAATGGAAAGTGTACCCACGCTAGGTGCTGTGGAAAGGATCCGGGCAACTCTGGTAGTAGGCCCAGGAGGATGCGATAGCCGCCCTGTTGCCTCTCGTTGGAGAAACTTAGGCTGTTGTGAGCATCGATACCCTCGGGTATATGGCTAGAATAAACGAAATGTTGCATGTTCGGCATGGCAGTGGGTTTTTTGAGAATGAAATTACTAACCCCCAAAGATAAATAACCTAAGTAATAAAGTGTATCTTTGTCAAAAATAAAATTTATTTTAGCTAAATACCTCAAAAACCGCTCCTAATGAAGTCCAGACGAGTTTTTTCACCAGACCGGTACCCCTACCTAGACTCTAGGCACCTTTTGCGCTGCGACTGTTGTGACGTGGATGACTGTTTGATAAAGCGGGACGGAACCACGTTCCATCGATGCGTTGATCCCGTAGAGGTACCTCGATATCTCTGGCATGTCACTTATCGATTGAGGGGGCGGGACAAGGCCATTGGCAAATTTGGGATTTTGAGGAGTAAGCCATTAAAACAGTCGTTTTATTCTTTTAAGCAGTGTGGTGATACGGATGAGTGGTTGGCCGACATCAATCTAACCGAGTCGGATTCTTACAAACTTTCCTTGGGGCAAACTCTGTTTGAGGGCCATGTCTATGCGCATCAAAGAATCGATGACTTTTGTTCCTTGCATCCAATCTATATGGACTACCATGGGGACAATTTTCGAACGCGTGCTGTAGCTTTATGGAGGATAGACACCTACGCCATACCTTTTCCTTGGTACACTGATCCGTATTTTGACAAAGATGAAAAGTGGATTTTTGGGAATTCATTTCGTACGCCGAACAATATCCCAATCAGCGCTTTGAAATTATTTAAGTTTGGCGATTTGTATGTTACCTTCTTTAGTGAAAATGGTAACAAAAAGTTTGAATTAAAAAGAAGATGTAAATCATGAGGATTCTGAAAACTCCTTAAACCTACAAAAGGCATTCGCGAGTTTTATCTGCAAAGGACTTTTACATTCTGGGTCAAAAATACCGGCATTGGCTACCATAATAAACCTGGCGCGTGCCCTTGAAACAGCTACATTAAATCGGTTTGGGCTAAACAAAAAGTCCATCCCTCTTGGTGCTTCTTCTATGCCGGATGTAGCAACTGAATAGATAATTACGGGCGCTTCTTGACCTTGAAATTTATCAACTGTGCCAATGTCGAAATTTGGTAAACATTTCATTAGGGCATTTACCTGTGCGTTGTAAGGTGAAATAATTTTAATTTCTCTTGCGGTTAATATCGATTCTTCGCCACTTTGATTGACAAACCGCACATTTTTGGTGCAAAGTTCATTTACAATTTCCACAACTCTGTCAACTTCTTCGGCTGATGAGCTAGTATTTCCATGATGCTCAACAATTTCCAAACAAAGACCCGAACCATCAAATCGGGAACCGATTAATTTTTGTTGTTTAAGGTGGTTTCGGGATTTTAATCGGTTTTCGTAAAAAAGTTCAGATACAAATGCATTAATACTTGGGTGCATTCGCCAGGTTTCTTCTAAAAAAATCCCCTGCCCTTCAGAAATAGTTTTATCACCCTGTAATACATGCTCAAGGGCTGAAACCTCAGTGCCGTCCGGATGAACACCTTGTTGAGGCTGTTTCAGTTGCTGTGGATCGCCTAGCAATACAATGTTTGAACAGCAATGGGATACAGCGAGAGTATCAATCAACGACAACTGACCTGCTTCATCGACAAAAAGATAATCCACACTATTTGAAAAGTCCGGTTTGCTCCACATAAAAGTTGTACCCGCAATAACATGCAAATTATTGAGTGCAGATATAATCTTAGATTCGTTGTTACAGACATTCCAAGGTGCAGGATTTTGGGAATTGGGTTCAGTTTTCTGAATCATAGAAATTTCAAAACTGGATTCCGTTGATCTTTTATGAACCTGCGACAAAAGGTTGGTAATCACTTTATGACTTAAGGCAGTTATGCCGATTTTCTTGCCTTGTTGCGCCAAACGAAGAATGAGGTGGCTAGCAGTAAAACTTTTACCTGAACCTGGAGGGCCTTGTATAGGAAGATAGCTATGGTCGAGTTTGGCCACCATATCATAGGTCCTCTCCAAGGAATCTTGAGCATCAGTCCGAGCTTCCCTCAGACTAGGCTGAGTATTTATGAGCATCTGCCTCGCCGCTCTGTATTTTTCGACATTACTATCCATGCCATTATCCATCACCCATTCTGCTAATCTGATAATGGATTCTTCCTTGGAACTGGTGTTTATTTTTTCCATACCCATCACAGATATTGGGTGGGGCAAATCCATTTTTGTTGATCCCTTCTTAATCTTTACTATACAAGCGTCCATATCGATTTCCTGAATTTCCCCCACCGTAAGGCCTTCCTGATTTCTAAGAATATTGCCTAGACGCAAATCGCATTCTTGATAAGGAAAGTTATACGTGTCAATCACACTTTTTTTGTCGAGTACACGATTGCCTGTAAATTTTAGATAGGAAATAGCTTTTCGTTCATCAATGAGTTCATCAGGTGGCAGTTCTCTTAATCGGAAAAACTCCCACCAAAATGACTTTTCCTCTCTTCTGTACCAATCCAGCATGTGCGCAAGAATGTACTTGCCTTGCTGAATTTTTGTACGTTCAGATTTTATAGGTGGTACATCATTAAGTAATGCTTCCATAATAGGTTGGATGCGTTGTTGATGTTGTGTAATGTTTTCGCCCGCTTCACCGGTGCCATCAATTGGCCTTGTAATATCTGATCCTTGTATTATGAGGCCCCTCCTAATTTCCTCCAGCCAAGATTGCAGTTTGATCAATGACTCACAATCATCCTGATTGTAAAGTTGCACGGCCTCTTTAGATTTAATGTCCAGTTTATCCATATTGCTCGTTTGAAGAAGCAACTCCAGTTGTGATTTATGGTTTGATAGTTCACGTAAATCCATTTTGCGCTCATAGTCATAAAATATCTCTAAATCCTTGATAGAATATTTTTCTACACTTGCCCGCACCGATTGTCTAACTACTGTATAAAGATCGACAAATGTATTTGACCTTAACAAGGTATCAATCTCATTCTCTCTCGATGCATATTTACCCATCAAACGTTTTAACGCAGTTACTTCGTAGGGCGCATAATGATAAATGTGAAGTGAGGAATCGTTTTGTTTTAATGAGAATGCAAAATCAACAAATTGTTCAAAGATTTCTTTTTCTTCCTTTTCATCTTTAGCCCATAATGCATGGTACACCCCTTGGTGCACATATCCTAACATATATTCAAGCCCATCCGGTTCAACCATCCGATCTCCCTCAAAATCGAGGTAAATATCATTTTTTGATGGTATAGGTAGTTTATATAAGCCTTTTCCCTCTATCAATTCCAAAGTCTCATGGATAGGTTTGTTATCATCAAGACGGCTTTCATGCTGTATGCGGGCCTGCTCCCGCAGTCGGTTGTATGTTTCCTTTGAGCCTCTAGTCGGATCAAACGGAACCGGAAAACTTAGTTCCGCTAAATTCGTAAGCGTACCTACTTCATTTAATTGGAATTCTTTCATTTGGGATTTACCCATTCCCGCTACAAAGGTTAAGTGGTCATCATTTCGTCTCACTGTGTTACAAGTCTTCCACCATCGGCAAATATCGCAATGGCTTACAGGATTTGGATAGGTTTCGTAGTCCCTGGCGATGGCATCTTCTAAATTTCGCTTTACTAATCGGATATAAGCTGCGTATTCATCGTACCGATATCTTTCGTTGCCTTGGGGTTTTATTACACCCATATATTCTGGTGTTACTCCTTGAATCTGGGCTATCCGCTCGGAATAGAGTCCTATTTGTAAGATAGTCCCGGCTTTTGTTTCGTTGGCGAGTTTAGTATCCCAAACCTCGTAAGACCATTCTCCTAATTTACTAGGTCTTTTTGTCTTCATCAAAAAATCGGCCCATCCGTTCCACTTACCCTCTTCTTTCAAACAGGCTTGGTATATCACATCCGCACCTGTTTTCATGGCATCCAAGGTTTTTGATTCCGCACTAGGGTCATCATAACCAATTTCAACAACCCTTTTTCCCTCTGATTTGAGTACTTCTAGATGCTTTTCTTCAAATTCTTTACCCTTTTCTCGAAGTATGTTTAACACTTTGTTCGTATAGACATCCGGGGCCTTAATTTCACCACGGGCATATTGTTTATTAAGTTGAGTAAGGTGTTTGCAACTGGCATGTGCGGCCAAATCCGAAGGACTGAATACTAGTTGGTCGTTGAAGTTTTTCATTTGGCAATTAGGGATGGTCTATTTACTATATTTTTCTTTCTTTTGATATGGTGAAAAATACTTTGACTGATTGAAATTGATAATATTTTCTCCAATTTTTGTTTCTAAATCAAATAGTTTTCCGTATAAAACTTCAAGGAAATCGTACATCTGCAAAATTGCAGACAGCTGATCTGCACGCTGCGAATCGTCGGGGATGTTCAAAACGATGGACTCGAGATCTTTTAGTTTTAGAGCAGGAATGAGAACCGTAAGCGATTTTTTTTTCGTTAGTTTTGTCATTTCATCCACATCTGCCTCCTCTGGTTTTTTGAATTTACTTTTGGCCTCATTGTATTTCTTCATGAGTAGGATTTGTAGTGAGAAACGAACCAAGGGCAAAGCGAGTTCTCTAGAAATTTTATTTTCTAAGTCCTTTAGTATTGGTCGTGGCCTTAATAAAATGAACTGATGGCTAGGAACAAAAGTGTAAGCACCGGATTCAAGGTTTCTGGCTTGGGAGACTTTGGGGGCTCCCTTGGTATTAATTAGAATGTCATTAGCACGGATTACATAGTTATCATCAATCTTAGGACTTTGTTCGGGTTTAATAACCAAATTCGTTTCATTAGATGAATTTTCTATTTCTTTTCGAATACTTGTCTTTAGAAATTGAATAGTGCGATCTTCTCCATCTATTAAAATATTACTCTGACCAGGAATTCCATAAATAATCTCGAACAAATCGGTAAGCCTCATTTCTTTGCTGAAATTGACCCATTCCTTCTTGCTATCCAGTTCTTTCTTAATGGTCTCGAACTGGGTTAAGATGGTTTTGACACCTTCGGTCATCGAATTCTCATTGGAAATCGACGACAAATTGGAACCTAACTTACCGCTGATATCAAGGTTAATAAGATTGTCTAATGTTTCACGGTCTATTAGGTCCAAGCCACTGAAGTTACTTTTTAGGAATGGCTCGAATTGAAGGAAGGAAAATAAAAGCATTTTTTTGTCGTTTATAGGGTTTTTTACCTAAGTAATTGTATATATTTGCAAGCGTTAAATGATATTTTATGCAAATATAGTCAAAATTTCTCGTTTAATCTCTACTAGTTCTTTTTAATTTATCTATAAAAACCACGATACACCATGACAGCCCAACCAGAATACCACCAAATCCTATTTTCGATTGAAGAGCCTGGAAGCGAGGCGAACCGTAAGCTTGAAGAGGCAGGCTATAAGATATTAGCTCCTAAATTATTGAAAACGGTAAATCAACGGTACGAAACCGGAACAACCAAAGGCCAGAATAAAAAAGGGCCCGAAATCACCCTGATTCCGCTATTTAACCCCAGTAAAGGAATAAGTGAAGATGACTTTTTGAAGAATGTCACCCGGGACATCAAAGAATCCTTGCTTAAACATGCTCAAACACGCAAAATTTCGGTAACCTATTCACGCCATGGGTTTCCAAGTGAAAACTCGTTTAAAAGTGCAATCAGCAGCCTCATTATGTATCTAAAAGAAAAGGATAGTGAGTTTGAACTCGTTTCTTATCGCGAAGAGTAAACTAGCGAGGGTACAGCGACCTGCCAAGCGCTGTAAAGGTTTTGGCTTGAATTGGGGTACATCCGTGGTGCAAAACTCGTCCTGCTGTCTTAAAAAGGGGTTTTTGACTCACTTGAGACGTTAAGAAGAATTTCAATAGATTAAATTTTACTACTATAGTAAAATATTTTAGCACTTAGGTTGATTATTCAAAAATATGTAGTAGGTTTGTGGCATGAAACCATCCACTCAACCCTTCAGCCCGCCAGGGCCGTTGACCGCTGGCATAGCCGAGCCTTTACCAGTAAAAGCCTACCTGAGCCCTGATCCCTTGGATGATGATTCGTGTATCGAAGATGATTGGATTTCTTGGATTCCAGGCTATCTGAACTCCGAAGAGTATGGTGTTTCCTACTTGCACCCACAGAACATCGAGTTAGCCCGGCGAATTGAATCCTTCACGGAAGAACAATTTCAAATGGCCTTCATGAGGCTGAAATCTCTATGGGATGACAAGTATGTCAAGCAAATGGCCGTGGGCATTGACTATTCAGGTATGCTTGGCTCAGATGCAACCGCAAGCTTTGATTACAACAGGAGCGAACCCGAATGCGGTTTTTACTCATTTGATGTCCATACCCCTCTTCTTTACAAGTATGCAAACAAGCTTCTTCAGTCAGAGCAAAATCCCCAAAGGACCTTAAACCTATGGGAGCACGAAATCATTCATGCTTTGGATTACAAGCAGATATTAATTGCATCTGCTTTCGCTGGTTCTGAAAACCCACTCAATGGCCTTACCTACTATACTCTTCGATACCGAGAAGAG
>Ga0169931_10013546_pt1 | contig 11124 bp, 5 predicted proteins | sample Kivu_15m_20L_FD_129675 | JGI IMG/M metagenome (GOLD analysis project Ga0169931, IMG submission 129675) | Freshwater microbial communities from Lake Kivu, Western Province, Rwanda to study Microbial Dark Matter (Phase II) - Kivu_15m_20L... | ecosystem: Environmental > Aquatic > Freshwater > Lake ... | reverse complement strand
TTTTTTAGTTTTATATTTATCATTAATTGAATCAAAATGTATCATTTTTTACTTTTTTGTATTGAAAATTCAATTTTTTTCATTTTAATTTTTAATTTTTCCTATAATTTAGTTCTCTGTCTATACTCCCTTAATCATCTATAAAATATTCTAGCCAGAACCTTCAGGTAAAGGATGTTCTAGATCACTACTCATTCCAGCATTTCTTGAACTGTTATGACGAAGATGACTAATTTACTCTATTTTTGTTAATGGTTTTTCTTCACGAAGTTCCTTCTCTTTTTTCTTTAGATTTTTATATTGCTAATACTTTTACTTAGTCATGATGATTCGACCTTTTAGTGGATGGTTTTAAATAACTAGATTGTTATCTTCTTGTTTAGAAGGGAGATAATACTCTTAGGGAAATCCAAAGAGGCGTCTTTTGAGTGATTAGTTCATGTTTAGTCCAGCTAAAGTCTCCTGTTGTTTTTATTTAAGCATATAGTAATGCTCCATTATGCGTCCCTGATCGAATTTTGCTTGCCCGGGGTATTGGCTATTCTTCGTTTTTGTACTAAATTGCGATTATTTGTCCATTTGATAAACTTTGATATTATTATAAAGCTAACAAAGATTTAAAGTTTGTTTTTAATAATAAAATAATAATCACATTGCTCAAGTTAGCAAAAAATTTGACTAATAAAATTCGATTCGATATTTTTTAAGGTTTAATTACTCTAAAATTATTATTTTTTATCATTTTATAGCAAATTTTAAGCCTTCTCTATATTTTTTTACATAAGATTAAATATAAAATTATTGACTCATTAATATCAGTTTTTGAGGCTTGAAATCAAATATTCAGCTTTAGTAATAAAAAAAAATCTTCTATCAAATCTGACTCGCATTCTAAATACCAATATTTTCGGTTTCAAACCTAAACGATGTCATAAAAAATCTATTGAGATAGATTTCTTATTTACCATAAGCGCTAAGAAGCTTACAGATAAGAAAAAATTAAGATTTAAATATAAAAAAAATCGAAAAAATCAAGTATTCGATCCAAATCCAACTTTTATTCTGGAGCATATGGAGCATCGAGATATGATTTTTTGAATAAAATTTGCGTTATTTTTGAGTAAGCATAGGCTTGTTTGCAAAACATAATTAATCAATTTTTTGCTAAATCAAATAATATTTTTTTTATCAAAAAAAGGCATCCCATTAAGTTACTTGTAAGTACTATGGATGGCTTTGGTGATTCTAAGGCAGGTACTAATGAAGCCATTCGAATTTGTGGTTAAACACCTCCATCTCCTAAATAAAGTATTCTTTTAGCTCCAGCTCCTCTTCCTTTTTGACCTAAGGCTCGATTGGATTGCATTAAGCCTCATTTTTTACAACCGGTTATGAAGATATGGATGCTCCCTCGGACTCATTTCTGACTATCTCACTAATCGTTGAGTATTTTTTCATCATCTTTTGATGATGAGTGTGGCACTGGGCGGGATTCCGAGTTCTAACGGCCTTACTCATCAACTTGTTGATCCCAATTCTCTTTTTTTCATCGAGTGAAAGACTGAACAATTTTCTGTTTTTGTCCAAGAAAATGATATACCTTCGGTGCTCCATCTTAGTCCAGTTGTATGAGCCATGCACCTGTCGCGCTTTGGTTTATCTTCGAACAACATTTTTTTTCACCTCGACTTTTTTCGATGAAAACACTTAATTTCGAGATGGATCGGTGATTTCTAGCTGATTTAATGGTTCTATGTCAAAGATGTATTGAAAGTTCATCAGATTCTTTTGAATATGTAACTTTTAAGATTATAATGTTGATATAACACAATCAGCTAATAAGATGAAGTTTAGAAACCACCAGTAAAATCTTTAAGATGATTCTAAGACTAATTATCGCTTAAGAATTCAAATAACGATTGATTCTCAAAATTTAGGATTTAGAGTTTTCGAGTATTAAAATATTATCTTTTATTATTTTCTTACCAAGTATAACAAAAAATAAAGAATATTGATCTGGAAAATCTATAAATGATTTTTTTATATCAAAATGATATTTAATTATGGCATTTTGATCACTATTACTTAAAAATTAATATAAATTTTGATATAATAAATAAGATATTCTGAGATTACCTTCATGAAGAGTTTTCCCCCTATATTCTATGGTACTGCCTGGAAAAAAGGAAAAACTGCAGAACTAGTCGAGCTAGCCATTAGGTCTGGATTCAGAGCCATCGATACTGCATGCCAACCCAAGCATTACAATGAATCGGGCGTCGGCTAAGGCATCCAAAAATCAGGAATAGACAGAAAAGACATTTTCATTCAAACGAAGTTTACTTCTTTTGATGGCCAAGACCCTAACAATATTCCCTACAATCCAAAAGACGAACTGAAAAAGCAAGTAAGAACATCTATGGAGGTCTCCTTAAAAAATCTAAAGACAACATATATCGATTCTTTAGTGTTACATGGTCCACTAAACACTTTTGAAAAAACTTATTAAGTATGGACCGTCTTCGAATAATTCGTCAAGGACGGCATCGTTCTCAACATCGGAATAAGCAACTGTTATAGTCCTCAATATTTCAAGAAACTATACGAAAAAGCAGTTGTTAAACCAACTTTTCTTCAAAATCGCTTCTACGCTGATACGGCTTACGATCAATAACTGAGAATATTTTGCAGAAACAATCAGGTTCACTACCAAAGTTTTTGGACACTAACTGCGAACCCTCATATCCTTCAATCGCCACCCATGAGACAATTATCAAAGAAATATGCCAAAACACCTTAGCAAATCTTTTATATGACCTTAATCGGATAAGGAATCATCCCTTTGATCGGTACAACATCAAAAGTACATATGGAGCAAGATTTGGAAATGCTAAATCTCAAACTTGAATAAGGAGATCGAACAAATATTCTCAAAATGCTGTACTCTGGAGGCTGATAGATAAAATCATTGCTTTAGACAATAGGCATTAGATAAATATAAATCTTAATAAGATTAAAAAATTCTATCATAATAGGATTTATCAATCACTAAATTATTTTTTTAGTAAACAACTTTAATCCGTTATATCAGAATCTATATAATAATTTATTTATTAACTATCTTTGCTGCCTATTAATTTATTACTATTACTTTTATTCGTGTTTTAGCTGTTAGTGAGATATTCGTTTATGCAAATAATTGTCTGCTTGAGAAGATTAGGATCGTATCGCTCTTTTCGATAGAATTCAATTAACTGAAGTTTGACTCCTTTGCCTTATGCATAGTAAATAATTTGCTTGACACGATTTGCATTTAATTGCATAAGTTTTGGCATAGGAGACTTACATTTGTTAGCAAAAAGTGTCAATTTTCGGCAAGCGATTCTAAGCGTTTTGTAAAGTTGACTTCTTAGAGCCTATCTAGTGATTAATGTGCTTTCGTTTGGCCATCTTTTTCTGAAATCGTTTTTGATTTGTCTATAATTTTCACTTCTTTTGTAACAATCGAACAAAAATTATTCTTTGCTCTTGTTCCAGTTTTTTAAAAAATCATTTTCAATATCTCCTTTTTTCTTTTATAAACATTTTTAATAAGATTGTATTTTTTCTTATTTAAAAGTAGGTAATCTTTTTTTTAAGATCTTTTCTTTAGCTTTTGATTGTTTTTCCCATCTCGAACGTGATCTTGGATACTTATTTTCCATACTTAAGCCTACCAACCCTATAATAAAACGGTATATTTAAATTGCATCTTCATAAAAAAAAGGTGTTTTATCTATTTTAAAAACCTTTTTCATACATTTAGTCAAAAGCAATATTTTTTAATCTTCTAGCCTTTACTTACAATTTATTATGATTTAAGTCATAATTTGACGTCTATTTTGATTGAGATGTACATACTCTTCATTGTTATATTAACGAATTAAGATTTCTATTCTTCTGAAAAAAATGGATATCACTCGTTTAATTAGATTATCGTAGTCGACTTGGTACCTGTGTTAAAAGTTAAGTACATTCTTGTCTGGAGTTGTTATGGTAAATTTATTTTTTAGTCCGGATTATTTAAAAGGATGAAATTTGCTGCAACGATCTGATTTTCTTGACCTCGAGACAATAAACTTATTCCTTTGACTGCTTGAACATTAGTTTATAATATATCCGACTAAGTTTTTATCTATCTCTGAGTATAGCTCTCGAAAAAAGCGTCAACGAAGCTGTCAGTTATCAAAGCAGGTGCTATTTTTTTTAGAGTTGTCAGACATTTTTGTATTTACTTTATATTATTAAAATTACGCTAAAAGAAGGACGCTGATTTTAAATAAAAATATGATTTTATTTTTACTTTGAAGAAACAATGCCTTATTTTTGCTAATCCATTATTCTTAAACTTTTAATTAAGTAAGAATCGTATTCAATTTTTAACTCTTGTAGCTATTTTTAAAACTATTTATTAATGTGCATTTTTAATAAGAAGCTATATATTTTTAATATTTGCTATAGAGAAACAAAAGACAAATTAAATTTTCTTTACAAAATATATCAGAATAACTTTCATGTATCACGTAAGTTTTTTCTTTTTTCTAATTATTTCGTAATTCTTGAAAACTCCATATTTGGCACGCAACTATTCCAAAGATAACTTTTTGATGCCTCTGATCTGATTGATATGCTCAGCAAGATGTGGTGAGATGTATATTCCTTATTTTCGATATTTTTTGTCTTCCTAGCTCACTTCTTATATCGAATCCAAACTATTATTATGATATTTTTACCCCGATGATTTGTTGAGTTTTTAAAGTTTGATTTCAAGACGTTTCTCCTAAATTGATTTTTCATTGATTTTATAGTTTGATTTTATGGCTATGATAGTATCGATTATTTTTGACCAGTACATGTACTATTTTTTCAATTCACCAACTAAAATAGAGTTGACTTATTCCAAAATTATGCCTATAGTTATCACCTGACTCTGTTTTGAACCATTTTTTTACCCGACAATCAAGTATTTGATGCTAAAAACTGCATCTCGATCAGGAGTTTATTCTAGCTCTTCTGTATGCATTATCAATAGATTTTTAGCGACTTTTTATAGATATGTTCTTTGCTACTCGTACATTTAACCTTCTTATTTAAATTAAACGAAACTTAAATCGTCATCTAGATAATCTTTTTAGTAAAGTGAAATAGTTTAGTCATCTGATTAAAAAAATTTAGTTTCAAGTTTAGTTTATAGTAAAGATGATTATACTATGCGTCTTGAAATCGGCTTTTTCTCAGTTTTTTTGTAGTCTTCTTAGTTGTAATTCTACAAAGAAATAGTATCTTCTAAAAATTCTGGAGAACTTTATTTTTATTTTTTAATATTTTCAACTTGATTTTTCATTCTAGGCCTTGTGATTTTAATTAAATATTTTGTATTCTAAATAATAGCATTAAGAATTGTCTCCGAGTTCACCTTTTCATAAAGAATAGTTCTATTTTTGAGCCCTCTAATCTATCTACGCAGTAGTTCACTTAATTTTTAGTAAATAAGATTTTTGTTGTTGACTCCGAGATGCCCTTCATTAACCTTAAAAACTCCAAGAATCAGCAAATCTTCGAACATGATATAGACCTCATACTACTTTCTATAGCGTCTAAAACGGAAAAAACTGTTTTTGTGAGCATTCAAATATTGCTACATAAGACCTAAGGTGAATTCATCTATTCTTTTGAGGATTTGGTTAAGCTTTCCACTATTTTTGTATTTTGCCAAAGCTCCTACGATCGGTCTGACCACTGCTTGCTTCAGATTGCCTATAGTATCAAGTGTTAGTGGGATGTGTGGGCTGATTTTTTCGTCTTAGTAGTCTCTCCTCATTTATTATAGCATGCTTAGTCTAGTCAAATTTTAGAGTCTGATTTATATTTTAAGAAAAATACATTTTGATAAAAATATTTAATTTTATAAGAAATAATGTATGATTGCTTTCTAGCTAAAGATCATCATCAGTCACTATCGCTTTCAAATAATTTACGACGATTCTTAAGCCTTTATATCGCGCTGAGCTCCGGTTTGACCTCACCAGCTCCACTAGTAGCCTCGTTAGTTTCGGATTCGTTGTTATTTTGAGAGGTCTCTGCGTTTACAACTACAGTTTATTGATGAGAAGCTTCTTGATGATGTTGATAAGCGGTCTCAGTAGGAGGTTAGTAGTAAGTTTGAGCAGGTGGTTCATGGTGAATCTCTTCATGTTGATTATAATGAGTTTCAGCAGGTGGTTCATGGTGAATCTCTTCATGTTGATTATAATGAGTTTGAGCAGGTTGTTCTTGATGAATCTCTTCATGTTGATTATAATGAGTTTGAGCAGGTTGTTCTTGATGAGTTTCAGCAGGTTGTTCTTGATGAGTTTCAGCAGGTTGTTCTTGATGAGTTTCAGCAGGTTGTTCTTGATGAGTTTCAGCAGGTTGCTAGTAGTGATTTTAGACATGAGACTATTATTGAACTTATTCTGAACGATAAGGCTATTGAGTACTTGGATGATAGCTATTTTCTGTTGTCTACTGGTAGACTTCAGTATGTTCGCTCGAAATATAGGTATTATTGTTATTAACAGTTTAATCGTATCTAGACTCTTCTTGATGTAAAACAGTATGATGGTGATAATGACTTTATGGTTCTGCTTGCTGTATAACTTAATGAGTGCTTTGTGTATTTTCAGTAGATTGGGGATAACTTACATGTGTTTGTTATTAAATTTGTTCTTCTTAAGGCGCTATTTATATTTGCACTGTTTATTCGTAAGAACCAACTGAAACTGGCTCTGACTCTTTTCTATCAAAACTCAACGGCTATTACTTGCTGCTAGGCACTTCAGTCTAAGGTTGTGAATAAGAATGAATAGTCTAAACAGAACGACTATAACTTTATGAAATATTTTAAGAATGATTATGTGTCGGTGCACTAACCTAATGTGTAGTAAATGAATGCTCAGGTTCTTGTGTTTTCTCTGAAGATGCCTTTACCCAAGATGGTACACTACTCGATTATGAAGGTTTAGTTTATATTTTTTTCGGAGATTATGTAGATTTTGCTGGAAGTTCCTGATTAGATGTACGACTTTCTAATTGCTTTCTAAGGTCACTGGCTTTTGGCACATTTTTCTATACTTAAGGCACGGACTAATTTCTAACATTTTGAGGCGGAGGTAGCGCAATATTGTTGTTTTGTATCGAACTTGCTGTTGTAGTGTTTGATGAAGCAACTTTAGGTGCCGGTTTAGGTGCAGGTGGATTACTTATTACTGGAGTGTTAGTCGGAGGTGCCTCGCTTTTTCCGAAAAGATGTTTCATTTGACTTGGTTTCAATACACCATCAGTCTGAACTAATCCGCTCCACATATTAGGCTTGCCATTACTACTTGTCGAAGTCTGTTGAATTGGCTGAGATGTTTGAGTCTGAGGTTTATTTTGTTGAGGAACAGATGGAGCAACTGGTGCTTTGTTGCTTGAAGTCAAACTAGAAGTATTGTTAGAGTTTGCCATGTTGTTCCACATGGCGATTTTGTCCTTTACGCTCATAAGTACGATAAAATATCTATATAATTTTAACATCAACTAAACTTATTGTCATCATCTATCTTATACTCTCTTAACGATTTATCGAACTATCTCTCGATAAGTTTTACGAGACCTTCCTTCCACTATTTTTTTCAAAATCATCAGTCTGTTTATAGCTTAATCCACTGAAAATTAACTTTTCTTCCATTTTTCCCAGTTCAATAGATTTTACTCATGCAAAGGCTGTTGTTTCAAAAACTCGATAAGTTCTTTATCTAGCTTGCTATTGTTACGGAATGCCACTTGAAGAAGCTGAACTATTTTATTGCGACAATCGATTGGACTTTTTGTATTAATTTGATTGCTTATTGACTGCCATTTTATTTTCGAAAGTTAAAGTCTTTTGAGTAAATTAACTTTTATATATTTGATCACAAGCTACATATTGTGAAAAGTAAATTTTTTTGAGTTGTAAGTTTTAAGCTACAATTATGCTTTTTCTGCCATATCATGTATTTTTTAATTTTTAAGTTCTTTTTTCAAATCTTAATATAAAAATATTTACTATGATCCAAAAATTATATTTTTGTTTGTTTTTAGACTTCAATAAGCAATTATGTCAGCTATTTTAAACTCCAAAAAGATTACCTCTAGCCAAGTGATTACTGACCTAATGACCTATACTTATCATAGACATTATCGCTAGTTCTGCCCATTTAAGCACCTATTAACTTCCATTTTCTGCCAAAACGTTAGACCAAAGACAATAAACGATCTACTTAATCTTGATTCCAGTCTCCTTGATGATTATCTGCGCTGTAGTTGCGCAAAATGTAACGATAGCAACTGCCGGGTGAGCGTCTAGGTAAGGCACTAGACAAAAGTTTATAAAATTTTTATCTTTTGAATAATCGTTTGTCATCTTTCGAACCTGCTAAAATAGCTCTAAATTATGCTAAATCTAAATAAAATAAGTAATACCGATAGCGTTTATAGCAAGAAAATGTGCAACAGTCTTGGCTATTATCTTTTTTTATTAAACTTAGAATTTTCCTTTTTTTTGATTGTTGATAGGGTCAGTCCATTTACGATCTAGCTGTATAAAATTTATAGGAGCTTCCTATTTTTCTTACTACTACATAGCTAATGGCTCTTTTTCTTTATTTGATAAGTCTAATTATTTTGTCTATTTTTTTCGACTGATATTTTGACTCGAAACTTTTTTATCGATTTTTTCAGATTCCTAAGCTGGCTTGTCTTTTAATATTTTGGTTTTTACTTTTTTCGAGACTACTTATTGTTAAATTATAGGTTTCTTGCTGTTATTTTATGATTTTGAAAGCTATTTATTGTCAATAGATGCTGCTTTAAATGATTTATCATTTTCCGATTTTGATTTAGAACCTTTTACTTTGCTTTCTATCGATTTTTTCTGTTACTATTTAGATGTATTTTTGCGTTTTGTGTCAATAAGACCTCCTTAAATTGGTCTTAGATTTTTGAACAGATCAACTTATTGATCTTATTTATCACTAAAACGTTAAGGTTAGAGTTGAGGAGACTTATGATGAATTTCTAATGGCTAAAATCTCATCGGTTTGAACAAAAATCCCAATCCAGAAAGCTACTTACCTCCCTCCATTTCAGTTTATAAATATAAATTTGATATAGATAATTAGCGTATAGTATATATCATGTTTTTCATAACTCTTTTTTGTGATATTTATTCTTCAATTCATTTTTTTTATAAATAAAATAAATTATCAGTCTATTTAATGTAAAAATATTCTTCAACGTTTAAAGGATTCAATCTCTGATAGTATTATTTGATGTTCACGATAAAATTATTTTTTTATGTTTAACAAAAAGCAATAATTTTTAGATCGACTCCTTCGCATAGCATAACTTAACAAAGAACTCGTAGATCTACACACTCATTTCAAGCCACAACCAGTCTTCGCAAAAAGAATAAAGATTTTTCAAATGGGTCATTGCTAAATCAAAACACCTGTAGTATAATCAAAACCAGTGAAAAAATTTAACGACAGAGTTATGACGATTCAAAAGAATGAAAGAATAAAAGCACAATCGAGTGTTTCTAAACATTTTGCTAATAATAAAGAAACAGAGATGATAAGAGTCAGTCAAAATATTTCTAATTTCAAAAATCATTTAGAAAAAATGAGAGGAAACCTCTAGAAAGAAGAAAGCTGTTAGTATAAAAAATAGTCATTAAATTTCACAAAAGAAATGAAATTGCAAAGTAGATGTAAATCAGCAAAATAGCAAAGAGTTTATTATTAAGAAAATTAAACAAAAATTCAAGGCACTAATAATAATAATCCTTGTAATGATTAAGACCAGCTTTAGCTCAAATATACTAGTTAAACAGATCGAGAAAATTGTAATAAACAAGAATAAGTAAAGATATTGTAATAATCATTAACTAGTTAAAAACTTATTCGAGAAAATTAAACCGGATACCTAAAGCACACTCAAACATTGATAAATGGTCGAAGATATTAGCGTCCGCAAAGACTTCTGAGTGCTAATAACAGACCTCGCAATACAAAAACTTAAGCATAAAATCAAGCAAAATTAGCTCAAATCAAATAACTAGGTAAGGCTTATGGTAAACCTTTCATTCCTCCTCCGAAAATCACGGCAAAAAGCTATATTGTTTGTTAATGCAAAAAAGATGAGCTTCGAGTTGTTGTCTCATCTAACAGTAAGAATAATCAACAAGTAGCTTCTTTGACCAAAATAATGACCTGTATTATTGTGATATAGTTCTGTAAAGAATGGGATATCGATATAAAAACATAGGAGGTTAAAATTGGAAAATTTTAATCACATATAGGAGGAACAAGCGCAGGTATTCAGATCGGGCAGATATACACAATATATCAGTTGTTGCATGGTCTAATGCTTCCATCAGGCAACGATGCTAGCTTAGCTTTGGCAGTCTGGTGTGGTCGCAAGCATATCTAACTCTAATAATAAGGACTTATCGCTAAAAAAGAGGCTTCTAATCCAAATGATAATAATAAAATTAGTCTAAAAATAGCAACTATGCTTCTAGCAGGTCATAGAGCATCTAAAAATCAATCATACGGTCGTTTCATAAGATTGATGAATCGCAAAGCCGCATAGCTCAAAATGCTAAGAACTCATTATGCAAATTCTCATGGGTTAGCTAATACTAACAGCAGATCTACAGCTTATGACATTGCTCTTTTGAGTCAATATGCTATGAAAAACTCATTTTTTCGATAGATAGTCAGCTGTCAAGTTTTCTAGACAACTATTCGAATTTAAACAAAAAGTTAAATTTAAGTATAAGAAGAATAAAGCTAATGCGAGGATCATGCACAAATCACAACATAAGACAATACTTAATGGAATTAAACTCCAACTAGCAATCATAAGCAACTAGGATTTTTTGTTAATGGAAGCAAGTTTATTCAAAAAAACAATTAGATGATTGTTAGATGGGAAAATACTCACAAATTGTTGCAGGCCAGACCGAAATAATATCTTGGAATCAAAACTGGAGTTACGACTCCAGCAGGCCCATGCTTA
>Ga0169931_10013545_pt1 | contig 11124 bp, 7 predicted proteins | sample Kivu_15m_20L_FD_129675 | JGI IMG/M metagenome (GOLD analysis project Ga0169931, IMG submission 129675) | Freshwater microbial communities from Lake Kivu, Western Province, Rwanda to study Microbial Dark Matter (Phase II) - Kivu_15m_20L... | ecosystem: Environmental > Aquatic > Freshwater > Lake ... | reverse complement strand
GCCGGGTGTGCTCGCGTCGTTCGCGCGCTCGACCGGTGCCGTCGACAGAGGGACGGTGGTTGTGCCGGCGGTTTCGCCTGGGGCGGTTGCGCGTTGGCGTGGCTGGCGCTTCGTCGTCTTCTTCCCGGTCGCTTTCGCGGTGGCTCCCGTGTCTTCGACAGACGTCCCCGTCTCGGCAGGACCTGTTGTAGTCGCGTTGCGGCCGGTGTCCGCGGGAGTGCGCTCACTGCGGGGTGCATTCGTCCGTGGCACTGGTGCGATCGTGATCGTCTCCTCGGGTTCGGGCGCGACGGCGGGGGTCGGCGCCGGCCCGCTGCGCGGGGTGCTCGCCGGAGCGATCGGTGACGGGGTCCAGCGCTCCTCATCGGACGCGATGGTTCCGAGTTCGTTCCCCCAGCGTTGAGGCTCGAGCGCCTCCATGGCGGGCTCCTCGATGTCGTCGAACAGGTCCCCGAGCGGGGTCGCCTTGTCCCACTTCCAGTAGTCGTCGACGGGAAGCGGCTGGTTCTCGCGTGGCTTCCGGGCTTGCGGTTCCGGCTCGCTGGGTGTGAAATCGTCGTCCACCGGTTCGCGCCTGTCGCTGTGCGTCCGTTCGACGAGCGCTGGACGGGACCCGCCAGTGGCGGGAGTTCGTGTCGTCTCCTCGTAGGCGGTCTCACCGCCACCGGGACGCTGCTGTGTCTGGTTCGTCTGTTGGCGGTGCTGGTAGATCTGCTCGACCCAGACGAGCGGCTCCTCGCCCCGCAACGGGATTCCGAGACTCATCACGGCCTCCTTCAGGGCCTGGATGGTGGCCCGCTGGTCGCCTCGTGACGCAGCCGCGGTGAACGCGTCGAGGTACGCCAGGAGGATCTCGTCGTCGATCTCGCTGAGCCGTCCTCCGAGGTTCGCCTCCGCCTGGGCGCTGAGCTCCATGAAGTTCTTGCGCAGGACGGCGACGATGGCGCTGCGGAGTCGTCCGACGCGGGCGAGCGCCTGTGCCTGACGTGCCGCCATGTCGGCCAGGGATGCCTGGGATCCTTCGAAGAGGCTGCGGTAGTGCTCGGACCCGAGGCGTTCGTGCTGGCTCATCACTGACCACCTTCCACGACGGCCGCGCGGATCGCGGCATCGACGGCGTCCAACGCGCGGGGGATGCCGTTCTGCAGGAGGGCGTCGACGGCGATGCCGCGTTCGATGTACGCGGCTTCGCGCGCCGGTTCGGGGTTCTCGAGGTTCGCGACGAACCCTTCGAGTGCTGCGGCCTGTTGGGCAGCGGCGATGTTGACGAGTTCGTAAGCGTCGGCGAGCGGCGGGAGCGGGGGGACTGGCTTGGTGGCGGGGTTCCACAGCTGACCGATCGCGATGGCCTGTTGCTTGGCCTCCGCGTACACCGCGCCGAGGGGGATGGCCTGTTCGGGCGGGAGGGTGAGCAGACCCTGGTTCTCGGTGAGGATCTCGAGGGTGTGGCGGAGTTCGTGGTACTCTTCGACGGCGCGATCTACGTCAGAGCCTCGCAGTTGCGCGCGCCCCTCGACGACGTTCTGACCGACGATCCCGGCGACACCGGCGAGGAGGACGACGACACCGAGCGCGAGTCCGGTCACCTGCGGTCCGGTTCCCGCGCCGCGCGTCGCTCTCGGGTGGAGCGCCAGCAGGACGAGCGTCCCGACGGTCGAACCAGCAAACCATGGAAGGCTCCACGTGCCATCGACGAGAGGGGTACCTGCGACCAGGAGAAGTACGAACGTGAACGCGACAACGGCGGGGTGGACGAGGGAGACGATCGTGTACAAACCGCTGCGGGTCCGTGCCGCTGAGTCACGTGCGCTCTCCGACTGCTTCCCGGTTACTTCGTCTGCCGGCAGTCGCGGGGCGTCTCCGTGTGCGTCGATGCCGTTCTGCGCGGTGATCAGTGGTGGTCGCCGCGCGCCAGGAAGGGGTGTGGCTGTCCGCGGGTGTGTGCCAACGCGGTCGATCTCCTGCTGGGCACGGATTTCGTCCCATGCCTGTTGACGGGCGGAGGCGAGCTTTTTGGCCTTCCGCATCTGACGGCGGCTCCTTCCCGACCGCTTCCCGTTGTTCACTGTTGACCTCCCCTCATGTTCGTGCCCTCGCGAAGTACTCGTCGTAGGGGGTGTTCTGCAGTGAGAGCACCGGTCGTCTTGCAGTGTCGGCCCGACCGGCGGGGACACTCAGCTGGAACCAGTTCGCGTTGTCGAGAGGATCCTTCGCCGCGAGCACCTGACGCGAGCTGGTGACGGTGAGGATGACGGGGTTCCCCGGGTGGCGTTCGGGATGGTCGAGCATCCAGTCGGCGAACGCCTCGATGAGCTCGACGTAGGAACGCACCCGCAGGTCGGTGTCGACGACGAAGCGCAGGATGGCCGGCTCGGCCGGCAGGGTCATGATGTGGAGCCAACCCATGAAGCGCTCGATGTGACTCCATGCGTCGCGTCGCGTCTGGAAGCGCTCGTACTCGACGATCGAGCGGTGGGTTACCCCGTTGTGGATCTCGCGGAGCTCCGCGTCGGGTTGGTAGAACGCCGAACCCGAGCCGTTCGGGTCGAAGGTGATGGTATCCTTGCGCAGGTGGCCGGGGAGCGTGATGCGCGGTTCGACGCTGAACACGCCACCGATGGCGCAGCGTGGGCTTGTGAGGAGTCCGGCGAGGATGCGTTGGGTCTCGATGTCGTGGTCGAAGTCGGTCGCACCGGTGATGCCGATGCGTGCCGGGTCGATGTCGTCGAGGAACCGGGTGCGGCTCAGGCGGAACTCGACCTTCAGTCCTGCGGGAGCCGTGGCGGGGAACGCACCGAGGACGTCGTCGAGCTGGCGGGCGAGCACCCGGGTGACGCGCCAGTGTGCGGGGACGACCTCGCGGACGTCGGCGAGACGCTCGGGCAGCTCGGCGAGCAGTCCGGCTTCGAGGAGGTGGTTCACCCACCAGCGCCCGGATCTCTCCGGCATGCCGGCGATCTCGGTCGCGTGCGGTACCGAGAGTCCGTAGCGCGAGTGCGGGGTGTCGAGGTTGAACGCCCTCAGGAGTTTGAGGACCTTCGCAGCGGACTCCTTGCTGGTGCGCGGGAAGCGGTCGGTCATGACCCGCAGGTCCTGGCGTCCCGCCACGGTGAGGCGCTTCCCGCTCGCCGTCGCCCGGTACCGCGGGAGCGGTGCCGCAGGGTGTGCGGCGATGTGCCCGCTGCGCACGTCGACGACGAGTGCGGGCTGGTAGGCGAGGAACCCCATCTCGGTGAGACGCAGGAGCGCCTTCCGGCTTCCCGGGTACCGGTTCTCCCAGGCGTCGGCGAGCGGCTTGTACACGCGTGGGACGGCGAACGCGAGGCGGAGCGCCGGTAGCGCCCACGAGTCCTCGGTGTCTAGCCCGAAGGTCTCGGTGCGGTGTTGGAAGCTCCGTCTGCTCACCGCCGAAACCGTTCGAGCGGCCGACCCGGCGGCAACCTCCTGCCTGGGCCCGTCGGTTCCGTGCAGGGTCGGGGTCTAGTGTGACTGCCCGTGCCGCAATCGTTTCCGGTATGAGCGAACGCCCCACGCCATGAACCTTTTCGGCTATCTCCTCAGCGCCTTCGCCCTAGTACCGGCGGCCACCCAGATCCGGCACTCGTTGCGCCTGCGGAGCGTCGCCGGTCTCTCCGGCGCCACGACGTTCGCATGGGTCGCCTCCTGGTCGGTCTGGGTGCCTCCTGGTCGGTCTGGGTGTTCTACGGGGTTCGCATCGCTTCGGGCCCTGTGATCATCTGGAACCTGCTCGGCCTGCTGCCCGCCGCGGTGCTCCTTGCGGTGTTCCTCCGTTTCGAGCGTCTCCGTTGCACGGTCGCGATTCTCGTGCTCTACGTTCTCGCCGCGTTCTTCATGGTCGTCGACCTGCGGTGGGGTCTGCTGGCCATGGCCGTGCTGGATGTGTACTTCTACATGCCGAGCGTGCTGCGAGTGTTTCGCGCCCGGGATGTCAGCGGTGTGTCAGCCTCGGCGAACCTGGCCCACGTCCTGCTCTCCACGAGTTGGCTCGCCTACCTGCTCATGACCGGTTCGCCTCTCGCCGGCGTCGGTTGGGCGGTCTCGGTCGTGACCTACTCGGTGATCGCGTTCCGGGTGCTCTCGTTGCGTCGCCGCTCTCGCCACTGTGTTCTCGTAGCGTAGGCACGAGTCACCCCTGGCTGAGCCCTCCCGGGTGCTCGCGGGTTAGGCGGTGATGGTGGGCATGCGCACGCCGAGGAGCAGGGACGCCTCGTGCGTCTTGGTGCCGCCCCCGGCGAACCATCCGAGGTCGGTCACCACTCGTGCGACGACCTCGTTCCATGCCTGCTCGCCGAGTACGCGGTCCGACCACGCACGTCCGCGGCGTGCGGCGTCGAGGAGCTTCTCCATCGGGAACTTGAGTACCGGCCAGTCCGGGTCGAGCGGCATCGGGAGGACGCCTTCCCCGCAGACGCGGGCGAGGATCGCCGCGGCGGATGCGATGGCGTCGGGACCCTTTGCGGCGGCGTACGCGAGGTCTTCGCAGTCGAGTGCAGCCATCCAGCACTCTGCGGCGACAACCGCGGCAACCGTGTCGAGTTCGCTGGCGTACCCACCGCTCATGCCGAGGTACGCCGCCTGCTGGTGGAGGACGACGACCGCGTCCTCGAGTGGGACCTCAGGCGAGGTCAGGAGGACCGGACCGTTGTACCGGGTTCCCTTCTCGACTATGAACATCTCCGGGTGCTTGAGGTCGTTCTCGCCTACGAGACCGATGAGGGTCTCGTAGGATCGGCACCAGTCGGTGTCGGCCACGGCGACCTTCGCGATCACGATGCGCAGACGCGCGGCGAGGCCACCTGTGGGCTTCTCCATAGCGATCTGGTAGATCGTCGGCTGCGCGTTCATACCTAGACCTCTCCCCGCCGGGGAGACCCGCGCCGCAGAACCGGGGGTCCGGCCCCGGTGAAGGGTTTCCGGGCCTGTCGGTGGCCTAGTAGTCGTGTCCGTCCTGGGCGTTGGTTCCGACACTGCGCGTATGGCCGAGGAGTACAAAAAGCAGGGGGGTCTGCCCCGTCTGACCGCGGTTCCGGCGGCCCGTTCCAAGGCTGCGGTGCTCAAGGTCCGCTTCTGGTCGATTCTCGGTGCCCTGTTATTCTCCGCCGCGGTCGGGATATTCGCCGCCGTGTCGTTCCTGACGTTCGAGCCCGAGGTCGTCGACGTCGAGGCGGCCAAACCCCGTGGTCTCGCGGTGGCCGAGATAGCCGCCCACGATTTTCTCTTCGGCGGCGCGCTCGCCGTTCCCGAGGTGGTCGGACAGAATCCGTCGGTGGGTTCCGCTGTCACGGTGACCGGTCCGGTCATATGGGACCGCTTCACCCGTCAGACGTTCCCGAACGGGGTGCCGGTCGAGTCGCACAAGTTCCTCTTCTACCGGGAGTTGCGTGAGCCGTCCTTGACGACGTCGACCGGCGAGGTCATTGAGGGCAAGGCGACGTTCCAGTTGATGGAGCTCACCGTGCTCGTCGCCGTTCCGGTAGACGTGAACCCGGTCGTCGCGGCCCGTCCGCACATGGTTCCTGCACTGTACTCGGATCTCGCCGTGAAGACCGATTACACGGACTCCGCGCTTCTCGCGCCGCTACCAAGTCCGGCGGTGAGTCAACTCCGCGCCTGGGGCGAAGCATGGGCGAAGGACGACGCCCAGCAGCTGAAACTCCTCACCGGGGACCAGACCCCGAACGTCCGCTACGTCGGCCTCGGCGGGTACGTTTTGGCGGAAATGCGGGTTATCTCGGCCCTCGAGTACGAGGCCGACTCCTTCCTGGTCCGTACTCGCCTCGCTCTCCGGGGCGCCAACGGGTCTATACTGGAGATGGACTTGGATCTCACGGTCACTTCGGCAAGCTCAGGTCTGCCGAAAGTGAGTGGTTGGGGTCCTGCCGGATCCGGTCTGAAGAGACCTGCCGACGTGAGAGTCGACAGCGACGGATGACCGCAACACACACAACCAGGAAGCCCAAAACCAAAACGAGGAATGTCTACAAAAGGAGACAAACATCATGACCGCCACCAGCACCATGTTCCACATCGCAGCCGAGTTCGTCTCGAACAACTGCGCGTCCGACGGGGTCCCCGACCCTGCATGCATCAACAAGGCCATCGAGGATAGCGGTACCGCGTTCAAGGTCGCACAGTCGTTCTTCCGTGTCGTCGGCGTACTGATCGTCGTCTGGACCCTCGTCAGCGTCGTCAAGGCCATCATCGGCGTGAAGACTGCCGAAGCGATCAAGAAGTTCCTGGGTGGCATCCTCGCCGCTGTGCTCTGTTTCAATCTCCGCCTCCCGCTCGACCTCATCCAGGGCGTCGGCAGCGTCATCTCCGCCGTCGTCGAGGAGATCAACAATCTGTTGGGCGGGGCGTCCAAGAAGACACCCGGGAAGTAGTCCCGTCGGGCAACGGGATGTGCCTCGCGGGGATACCGGGATCGACGAGTACTGAGGAGCAACGAGGATGAGTGAGCAGTATCAGGGTCCCGTGATGCTCGCGGTGACCAACATCCTCCGTCCGCCGCCGGCCCGCATCGGCCGCATCTCCGATCGCTTCGTCCTTCCCCGCACCATCGAGGTGCGCGTACTCATCGCCGTCGGCGCCGGCACCTTCGCCGGCCTCATGGCGTGGTTCTTCCCCATCGGTCTCCTCTTCAGCCACTCTCTCGTCTCGCTCTTCACGTTGATGGTCTCCGGGGGCGGTATCGGGTATCTTGCCGTCACGTGGTCGCCACTCAAGGGCGAGTCCTTGGGTACATGGATCGGTTTGTCCGCCGGTTCGTCCCGCCCCGGCAAGGTCCGTTTCGAGGGCCAGAAGGTCTACGCGTACCTCGGCGTCGCCCCGCTCGGCTACCTCGCTTCTGGAAATGTCCGTATCCGGCCCGGCGCGGTCTCGGTCCCTGCCGGTTCGGTCGATGAGCGCGGCGTCCCGTACTCGAAGGACGAGATTACCCGTCTCCTCGGTGAGACGGCCGCCCGTCAGGCCGCGTTCCCGACGCGCTGAGTCGCCTGCCACCGCGACCGGTCCTCTTCGCGCAGTGCCCTTCCCTATCGGTGGGCACGCTCAACCGTTGAGTCTCGGTGCGATTTCCGGCACGACACGGTTCGTCTGCAGCGGGTTGACGTAGCCCGAGCCGCCCATGGTGACATGGGAGACGTCCCCGGTGCTGCTGGTATGGATGATGAACCCGCGGGTGAGTTTCATCGCGACGTGCCCCTGCTGCGGAAACACCAAGTCGCCAGGCTTCGCCAGGTGCGGGGAGATGGGTTGGATCCACTCCGGGCGCGAACCGCCGTCCCACGGCTGGAGCTGTCGGGTGTCGAAATGCGATCCACCGGAGTTCATGCGGAGGCCGGCGGACTCATACGAGCGCGATACGTACGACGAGCAGTCGAATGCCTTCGCGGTGCTCCGCAGGTCCTGGCTGTAGGAGATGCCGAGGTTGTTGAACGCGAAGATGATCGCCCTCGCCGCTTCCGGCGTCGGCGCATCGGCGACCGCTTCGACGCAGAGCGTACGGATGCCGACGCCGTCGGCTCCGCCGCGCAGCGGCTCCTTACCGGCGATGGCGCTCCGCGGGACGACGTTCGGGCACTCGGTGCCGTTCACGACGGTCTGACGGGTGTTGAGAACGAGTGCCGGGAAGAGACCCTGGTACTCCAGCCACGCAAGCATCGCCGAGCGGTCACCCGGGGCCTCGCTGATGTATGTCATCGCAATCTCGGCGCGCGGACACTCGCCGCTCGCCGAGCAGTACATCTGGCCGGTCGAGGGGTTGCGGGCTCCTCGGTAGTACGCGATCGCGTACTCCCGCGCACCGGCCTCGTCGCCACCGAGCTCAGCCCACGCCCCGGCGAAGAGCGCCCCGTTGTTGTACCCCCAGAGCGCACCCTTCCAGTCGCCGGCCTTCCCGTAGAGGTCGAGGAGCATCTTCGCAGCCTCTTCGATCTGGCGTCGCACGTCGCCGCAGAGGGTCGGGACGGTGTCGTACTGTTTCTGCATCATGCCGAACGCACCACCGGGAGGGTTGCAGCCGGCGTCGGGGTTGAAGTTGCTCTCCTGGCGCGCGACCGCGGCGAGCAGGCGGGGGTCGACGCCATACTCCTGGCCGACGCTGTTGAACTCGTCGTGGAACGGGACGGTCTCGTCGAGGAATCCGATGCCTGCCGCTTTCACCCCGTCGCTGCCGATGAATATGCCGCCGTAGTACCCGACGGCGAGGTTCACGAGCCGGTACCCGATCGGGAGTGTCCCGTCATCGAGTTCGCGTTCGACGAGTGGTCGAAGGGTGAGTTCGATCCTGACCGTACTCAGGCGCTGCAGGTACGCGCTCGTGGTCGGTGCCGCACCTCCCCACCCGCCCGCCCGCGAGGCCGCGCGACCGGCGAGGGCCGCGATGCGGTCGCCGACCGCGACGGGGACGCGCAGGTCTCCGCGTGTCGGAGGCGGTATGCGGGGACCTGAGCCGTCCTCGGTGACGGCGGTTAGTGCGTCACCGTTCACGCCGCCGGCGACGACACCGAGCCACTCCTCGTCGGCGTAGTCACGCTCCTGTGCGCACACCGGGTTCGCCCGCGCAGCGGCGACGACCTCGGCGAGTTTCGTGTCGAGTGCCGCGTTCATGCCGATGAACTGGTCCTCGGTGAGCGTCGAGCCTTCCCGCGCTCCGCCGGTGGTGTCGAACTCGTCGAATGTTCCGGCAAAGGCGATCTCCTGGGCCTGCCCGGCGGTGTACCCTGAGAGGAGAGTGGCGTCGTTTCCGACGCTGAGGATCGCGTCCACGAGGATCGGGGTGCACTCGGCACCGACGTAGAGTGGCTGCCATGGGCCGACCGTGTCGAAGTTCGCCGGTCCCGCGGGTCCGCTGACCGGGCCGATTAGCGACCAGCCGCCGATGGCCGCCGACCAGCGACCTCCGCGTGTCGCTACGGGGACCGCTTCGCTGGAGGCGAACGCCTTCGCTGCCGCCTTGATGTTCTCCTCACGGTTGCATCTGCCTTGGTCCGGGTCGTCTGCGTGTCTGGCGAACATCGCTGCGGTGAGGGGGAACACGCCGGCGTGGACGGCGGTGTCGTCGCACTCGGTGGTACCCCACGAACTCCACGTCCAGGCGACGCTCAAGGCCTCCTCGACGCCTCGGGCGATGGCCTCGGGCTGGTTGAGGGTGCGGTGTGCGACGTTCCCGGCGGCGTCTACGCTGACGGAGCTCACCGAGGAGAGCTCGACCCCGGCGAGGGTGCAGCGCCAGTACGAGTCGATCATGTTCCCCACGTGGGCCTGGTCCTCGAGTGATCCCTGCTCGGGGAGTTCGCATTCGCGTTGCACGGTGTCGCCGAGGACTCCGGAGTTGTCGAGAACCTTCGCCCAGAACCGGTGGACACGTTCGGAGACGACCGGGTCGCCGCCGGCGGCCCGCAGGGCGAGGTTCGCGATGCCGCTCGGGAAGGCGGTGCCCTCCTCGGAGGCGACGATCCGCGCTGTCTGGACGAGGACTTGGGCGAGAGTGTCGACGCTGGTGCAGATGTTCTGGATGCGGTCTTGCAGATTGTACCCGGCGGCCGAGAGTGCCGACGGCGTGAGCATCAGGGGACCGGCGCCCTGGTAGGGGTTCTCCCCTGCCACGGGTACCGGGAGAGTCGGGCAGCTCCCGGTCGGGTCGGGGAGAACCCCGGGTCCGGAGAGGCCCGAGGACACCGGGAGACCCGCGGAGATGACGTTCCCGACGATCGCCGCGGCGATGAGACCGGCTAGCAGCCGTTGTGCGTTGGCGTCGACGCTACCGTCTGCGCCGACGAAGATGTCGCGTTGTTCGACGAGCCCGGCCCAGTCGACGAGTGTGAGGTTGGGTCGTAGACGGTCGCGTTCCCGCAAGACCTCGTTGTAGGGCTTTGCGCGGTCGCCGGCGAAGGTGAGCCAGTAGATGTGGTTGTGCAGACCTCTCCGGTTGAGCAGCGAGTCGACCTTGTCCGCGAACTCCTGCGGCGTCCCGTCGTCGTCGCCGCCGACCGTGACGACGATGGGGGTGTTGTTGTCAGGGCTGTTCTCGTCTAGCCAGTTCACCGCCGATTGGATCGTTCCGTCGGGTAGCGTGACGATGTCGACGGAGTATCCGGCGGGCATGAGGAACGGGTTGAGGTACGTCTCGACCCCATCGAGTGCCGCGTCGGTGAGGAGTACGAAGTTCTCGCCGCCGTCCCCGGGGCTCGTCGTCGGGAGGGGGATTTCCTGTTTGTACGGGTCGATCCTCCCGTGGTACGTCGCGTTCGCTCCGACGGCCGCGAGGAGGGTCCAGGGGATCTTGTACCGGCGTGCGGCGCCTTGGTACGCGTCGAGGTACGGCTGGGGGATGTCGAGTTGTTCGGCGAGCGGGACGTTCCACACGTAGTCCTCGGCGTTCTCGCCGCCGAAGAGCGCACTTCCTCCGAGCGCTGCGAGCAGGACGAGCATCATCCCCATGGCGATCGGCAGCCCGCGTTTGACGACCTTGATGAGGATCCGGGTGACCTGCGGGGGGATGCCGACGCTCGATCCGGCGTGTTCGAGTCCTTTCTCTACGGCTTTCTTCGCTACTTGTTTCACTGCGGCTTTCGGGTCCGTAGCGGCTTGTTTCGCTATGTCCTTCGTGGTTCCCTTCGTGGGAGTTTTACCGGGCGAGTTCGCGGTAGGTTTCGCGTCGTTCCCGGTTTTCGTCGGCGGCTTCCCGTCCTTTCCGGGGTTCGCGGCGCCCTTTGGCGGACTCCCTGGAGTGTTACTGGGCGTTTTCTCGCCGTTCTGCTTCTTCGTCCGGTCGGGCGTTCCCGTGGGTTTTGCTTCTCCGGTACGACGGGCGCCCTCCGGGGTCGGGGCTGCGGTTTCGCCGCCGTCGCCTCGTCCGGGTAGCGGTTCGCGGGGGAGCGGTTCGTACGGGGGTTCTCCGCCGGCGGGTTCTCTGGGTGGGTTCGTCGGTGTCCTCCGACCTTCCGAGTTGTTCCTTCCGTCGTCGCCGGGCGCGTCTTCGCGACCATGTCCCGGTGCCGTGTCCGCCGATCGGGCTGTGTCCTGCGTGTTGCCGGGTTCGTCTCCGGGGGTGTCCTGCGTGTTGCCGGGTTCGTCTCCGGGGGTTGTTCCCGGGGTGTT
>Ga0169931_10013544_pt1 | contig 11125 bp, 6 predicted proteins | sample Kivu_15m_20L_FD_129675 | JGI IMG/M metagenome (GOLD analysis project Ga0169931, IMG submission 129675) | Freshwater microbial communities from Lake Kivu, Western Province, Rwanda to study Microbial Dark Matter (Phase II) - Kivu_15m_20L... | ecosystem: Environmental > Aquatic > Freshwater > Lake ... | reverse complement strand
AGTGAACCATCCGACGTCTGGGCTAAAAGACTCGGTTCGCAGTATCAGCGGTTTATCTGAATCACTATTGACCATCACCAGGACGAGTCGCTGATTGGGGTTCTCGCTCGGTATTACCGCTAGTATGGTCTCTGGCTTGGTTTGCGCGATCATGGCTGGTACGAGGCGTTGTCCCTTCTTCTTTCTTTGAACGCCTTTTATTGTGGCAGTCACATGCCTGGTCGACAACGCCTTGGTGAGACTGAATCTCAATAAATTTGTCGGATCCATTTTCCGGACATGCAGTGACTCGCCTTCCCGCCGACGGTGTGTCACAATGGCTGAGTAGCGTCCGCTGGCCGAGACAACGCGAGAAACTCGGCGTTTCTTCAGAGAAAACAAATATGAATACCCCTGCCATCGAACCGACCACCGTCTCAACGGATGCCAACAAGACGGATACCACCCAACCCGAACGAACCCGACGTCCGTGGCGAACTCTGACCCTGGGTGGGGTGATGTTGTGTTTGCTAGGGACTTCGGGGGCGGGAGGATTGGCGACCTGGACGTTCCGGGCGAGCCTCCCCCGGTTGGATGGTTCGGTTCGGTCGGCTGACTTGAAGAACAACGTTACGATCGATCGGGACAGCCAAGGGATTCCGACGATTCACGGCTCACTCCGCACCGATACAGCCTACGGGCTTGGGTTTGTGCATGCGCAAGACCGCTTTTTTCAAATGGATATCCTGCGGCGTAACTCAGGGGGCCGACTCTCGGAGTTGGTCGGCAAGGCGGCGATTGGACGGGACAAAAGTTTCCGCAAACATCGGTTCCAAGCGTTAGCCGAAAAGGTCATCGAGGGTTTGCCGGAGCGCCAACGCGAAGTTCTTACAGCCTATGCCAAAGGGGTGAACCACGGCCTTCGCGATTTGAAGGCTTTGCCGTTTGAGTATCTCGCCTTGGGCGTTGAGCCCAAGCCATGGTCCGAGAGCGATTCGATCCTTTGCATGATGTCGATGCTTTGTGACTTGCAACCGATGGATGCGACTCCGGAGTTGGGATTGGGGTATCTCAAGGAGCGAGTGCCCGCAGATGTTTATGAGTTCTTGGTTCGTCCTGCGTCTCAGTGGGATGCGGCCTTGGATGGTTCGATGTATCCGCCAGTACCGATTCCTCCCGAGTCGAGTTTCTCGCTTCGCAAGGGGACTGAGGAATCGCAAAAACAAGAGCTTTCGCCCGAGGCAGCCAAAACCGCGCAGGCCTCGTTGCCGATTCACGACTTAGAATTCCGTGTTGGCAGCAACAATTGGGCGGTCGCTGGTAAAGTCGGTCGCGATGGCAAGGCGATCATCGCATCGGATATGCATTTGGGTTTGAACGTTCCTACGATCTGGTATCGCGCCATGATGAAGACACCCAGTATCGACGGTACTCCGCGTCGTTTGATCGGTGTTACGTTGCCGGGGGCTCCGATCATGGTCGAGGGATCCAACGGTTCGGTCGCTTGGGGGTTCACCAACAGCACTGGCGACTTCGGCGATGTGATTGAGCTCAAGAGTCCCGATGGAGGCACAGTCACCGATCGTTACATGACTCCGGAAGGCCCCAAAGAATTGGAACGCGTCACCGAAGAGATCACGTTCCCAGACGGTAGCGAAACCTATGAGTACCAATGGTCGATCTGGGGGCCGGTGGTGGAGACTCGGGACGGCAGAGTATTCGTCCACAAGTGGATCGGCAATGATCCATCCGCCTTCGATATGAACCTGATGGAGTTCGAGTCGGCGAAGAATGTCGAGCAACTGATGGAACTCGCCAATCGCGCCGGGATGCCGAACCAGAATGTGATGATGGCCGATGCTGATGGCAATATTGGCTGGACGATATCGGGACGCGTTCCCAAACGGGTCGGTCCGCCACCCAATACTCCGGTCGATTGGTCGCAAGGTGGCCAGTGGCTCGGTTATCTCGCGCCGTCCGAACATCCTCGCGCGTACAATCCGGCCGATGGTCGTTTGTGGACTGCCAACAATCGTATCCAGGGAGATTACTTCTTAAGTGTGATTGGCGATGGTCGTTACGACCCAGGTGCACGGGCTCGCCAAATCCGCGATCGACTCTATGAAAAGGAGTCGCACGATGAGGAGTCTCTCTTAGCGATTCAATTGGACGACGAAGCCAAATTCCTCCGCCCTTGGAAGGAGCGATTGCTGACGATTGCCGACCGCAGTCCGCAGCCGGTATCGAGCGAACTGGTTCGATTCGTGAAGACATCCAGCGATCGCGCGACCGCCGATGCGGTTGGATATCGCATCGTGCATGAGTTCCGAGCGCAGGTCATGTCGCGCATCTTCGGCACCTCCGGTTCACGCCGCGATTCCAAGCGATCCAATACTCCGCGAGGGTTGGCGAGCCTCCTACCGGACAAACCCTATGTGGCGATGTCGTTCGAAGATGTTGCCGAGCAATTATTGACGGAGCGACCGATGCATTGGCTACCGGCTGAGTTTGCGACATGGGATGCATTGCTCGCCGATGCGGCCAAAGGAACCGAGGAAACGCTGACTAAAGATCAACCGTTGTCCGAAGCCCGCTGGGGAGTTCGCAACCGCGCCGTAATTCGGCATCCGCTTGCCGCCGCTGTTCCGGCTCTCAGCCAAGTACTCAACATGACCGGTTATGAATTAGCGGGAGATAATCACATGCCCCGCGTGCAAGGTCCATCCAACGGAGCATCGGAACGCCTCGTCGTTTCACCCGGCCAAGAAGAGCTCGGAATCTATCATCAACCCGGCGGTCAATCCGGACACCCATTCTCTCCCTTCTTCAGCAAGGGTTATGAAGATTGGGTATTCGGTAATCCTTCACCTCTCCTGCCCGGCAACACGAAACATCAGCTTCTGCTGCTCGCTAAGAACGGCCCTAAGAACGGATCAGGTAACTGAGATGCTCGCTCCGATTGTATTGACCATCCTGTCGCTCGGCGATTCGTACACGATCGGGGAAGGGGTCAAGCCCGAGGAGCGTTGGCCCATGCAGCTTGCCCACGCGATGCGTTCGGTGGGACTCGAGGTACGCGAGCCGCAAATCATCGCGCGCACGGGTTGGACGACAGACGAGTTGAAGAAAGGGATCGAGGATTCCAAGGTTGAGACTCGATACGATTGGGTCACCCTCCTCATCGGTGTCAACAATCAATATCGAGGCCGAAGCGCCGACGAGTATCGCAAAGAACTGCGCGAGCAGCTCAAGTATGCGATCGAGAAAGCGGGCTCCAACCCCAAACGGGTGATCGTAGTGAGCATTCCCGACTGGGGTGTAACTCCGTTCGCAAAGGAGAAAGGGAAAGATCCAGCAAAGATCGCCGGCGAAATCGACACGTACAATCGCGTCAAACAGGAAGAGGCCGAGCGACTCGGAGTCCACTTCGTCGATATCACCGACATCTCGCGGGGAGCGGGACTCGAAGATAGCAAGCTGCCGGCAAATCAACGCTTGCTGGCAGACGATGGTCTCCATCCTTCGGGCCAGATGTACAAGCGATGGGTCGAAAGAGTGATACCCATCATTCGCCACGAGCACGGACTCAAGTAGGGTTTACGTAACCCCCTGTCGCTCCGCTGGATAATGCAGATGTTGACGCTGCTCCAGTACGTTGACCAACGCATCGACTGTCCGGTCGAGTTCGTCGTATGTGGTGTATAGGGGTGTGATTCCGAAGCGAATGGTATCGGGTTGGCGAAAATCGGGAACCACCCTGTGCTCTTGAATCAGAGCCTGCGTGATTGGCCAAGCATATTCATGTTGCAGCGAAACATGCGATCCACGATAGATTGGATCGCGCGGAGTTTGCAATCGGTAACCCCTTGGAAGCAAGCGAACATCGTATTGCTCGATCAGATACTCCGTCATTCGGAGCGAGCGGGATCGCAACCAGGAGATTCCAGCTTCGAGAACCAGATCCACCCCTGGTTCGATCGCGGCCATCGACAGGATCGGAGGGGTGCCGACCAAAAATCGTTGCACGCCTGATGCCGGTGTGTAGTCTTCGCCAAATTCAAACGGGCGAGCAGCGCCGAACCAGCCTTGGATCGGATTGCGAACCGCATCTCGCAAATCGCTACGCAGGTAGAGAAAGGCTGGAGCGCCTGGACCACCGTTGAGATATTTGTAGGTGCAACCTACCGCACCCTCGGCGCCACTCTCTTCGATATCGATGGGCATCGCACCGACAGAATGGCTTGTATCCCACAGCATCGCGGCCCCTCGATCCTGGACCAACCGCGTGATGCGAGCCAGATCCAAGGCCATGCCGCTCTTGTAGTGAACATGCGAGAGGGATACCAATCCGACATCATCGGTCAAGGCATCAGCGAGACGATCGCATAAAGACTCGGGAGATACATCATCAAGACAGACTCTTCGCAGCGCACGATCTTGCGATGCCTCGAATGCGAGTCCTTGCAAAATATATTGATCGGTTGGGAAATTGGATCGATCGGTAAGGATCACTTGTCGGGATCGATCGCGATGGAGCAATCCCTTCGCCAGTTTGTATAAGTTGACCGATGTCGAGTCGCACACGATGGTGGTTCCCGCTGGCGCGCCGATGATCTTTCCGATCTTGTCTCCAATACGAGTGGACAATGCGAGCCAATGCTTGTTCCACGATCCGATCAGTTCGGATCCCCATTGCTGCTGCAGGACCTGTGGCAACAGTTCCGCGGTCCGTTTGGGAAGTCGACCGAGAGAGTTTCCGTCGAGATAAGTGATCGACGGGTCAGAAACAACGAATCGATCGCGGTAGATGGCTTCATCTCTCAACGGCCTGTCTCCGACGTGTTCAGAGAGGTCGTATCGGTTGTTAGGAACTTGAGCAGATCTCGCATTTCCTCCAAGGTCATCTGGTCGGCTAGTCCGTGAGGCATGAGGGAGCTGTTCAATTGCTTGCGAGCGGCGATCTGCGTCTTCTGAAATGTCACTTCTTCGCCGAGTGTATTGCGATAAATCTCGTAACCTGCTGATCGAAGTAAAATGCCGGCGAATGTCTCGCCGTCTTCTAGTTCGAGGAGGGTCGCATAGTATTGCGGCGCGACATCGCGATTGGGTTCTACGATCGACTGCAGGATCCGCTCACGCGTTCCTTGCCGCGCGATGAGCGTGAGATCAGGGCCAACCACTCCGCCACGACCATCGTAGCGATGGCATTGGCTACAAGAGATCGAGCCGGTGTGAAAGAACACGCGCCGTCCCGATTCCGCGCTTGCGGTTCCTTGCAAACCATCGATCGCTTGCAAAAGCTGAGACGCGTTCTCCTGCTTGACCGGACGCAGATTCGAGCGATCGAGAAGTGCGCGCGATGCCTCCGATCGGACTTGCGGTGCATGGTCGTGCATCAAGGATTCGATCGCTTGACGTTGTTCCGATGAATCGCGACCCACCAAGCCTGCCAATGCCTCAGCGCGAATGTTCTCTGCTCGTTGTGAATCGGCGGCGATTTGAAGGAGGACACTCGGTGTCCCCTCGGACTTTCGCATCGCGATCGTGCGAACGATTTCCAGGGCGAGGTCAGGACCTATCGGACCGTTCGACGTCGAGTTATCGAGCATGCCGACTAACACCTCCTCTGTCAATTTCGGATGATTGGGAGGAATCAATCGCAAGGCATAACGTCGAACGCCTTGGCTGACCTTGGGATCCAGAACACGCGCTAGCCAGGGTTCGGCATCGGTGATGCCCGCGCTTGGTTTTCCACGAAGTGTGTTCGAGGTCGCGACAACCGCTTCGAACAAACGGTAGGAAAGATCAGATTGCTCGAGCATCGCTTCGACTTGTGGCAGGTACTGGGTGAACACCGCATCGGAAATCCATCGAAGGCATTCGAAACGAATCTCCGGATCGGGATCGTTCCAGAGCAAATCCACCCAACGCGGGCTCTGCAAGTTATCTCGACGGAGGGCAACCAGAGCCCAGATACGCTGATCGGTCGAGAGTTGCTGAAACTGCTCCGGTGACCAACCTTGCGCGATTCCGCTGAGAGCCGATAGTGCAGCGTCGGCCAAGTAACGATCATCACTCCGAATTGTTTCGAAGAGTTGGTTCCTCGTCCATGTTCCGTTACCGGTGCGCAATTCAGCGGCAAGTTGTCTGGTGGCATTTCGTGCGGTGGCGTTCGGCTCCTCTCGATCCCGTTGGATCCACGTTGCCTGGTTCGGGTCGATCGACAGCTTCCAGATGCGTCCTTTGCCGTTGACTTCGTAGGATTCCGAGCCCCAATCGGCGATGTAGAAAGCGCCGTCGGGACCTCGAGCCATGCCGACAGGTCGAAAGGCTTGATGTCCCCGGATCAATCGTTGGCGTTCCGATACAAGGCTGGCACCTTTCCAATGAAGCGGGTAGTAATCGATCGTTCGATCGGACCAGGAGGGGATCATGACTCCGCCGCCGAGTTCGACCACTGCACAAGGGCCTTCGCCGCAGGCGGTGACCATCCCGAGGGTCCCTCGCAGTTCTCCGTTCCATGCAACGAACGGATGGATCGGTGCGCTGCCGTAGACGTATTGAAACCCGTAGTCCGCTCCTTCGACCACATGCAGCAATCGACATGGCGGCCGATCCCCGGGATCGTTATCGGCTGCGAGGATCACTCCGTCATCGCGCACATGCAATCCGAATGGATTCCAAAATCCTCTTGCGATCCGTCGCAGCGATCGGCCGTCGGCGGAGCACCGGAATACTCCTCCTTCGCCTCGACCTTGGACTTTTGACTCATCGCGCGCGTTGAGAGTCCAATCCTTGCCGAAGTTCTCTCCTAAGGAGAACACCAGATCGCCATCGGGATGCCAAGCTAGCCCGCTGAGGCCGTTATGTGGATAGTCCGCTATGGTATCCAAGTTCGCGATGTTCTCTTCGAGATCTGCAACGCCATCGCGATCGGTATCGCGCACTCGGAGAATGCGATCCCGCTGCGCGAGATAGACCCAGCCGTTAGGCCCCAGCAAAACCTGCATCGTGGTTCGCGTTCGATTGTAGAACACTCTGCGATTGGAGCCATCGGCATCGAAGACGAGGATCTCATCGAATTCCGGACCTGCGTAGCTAGTCGGTCGAAAGTGGGTATGGCATGCGATCGTGTAGATGTGCCCGTTGGTATCGACATCGATGCCGGTGGGTGTTGCGATCTGCGGAGCATCGACAATCACTTCCAGGCGAATTCCGGGCATTTCGGCAACCGGGGAATCCGCATCCGATTGAGCTGCCGAGAGTGAGTGTGCATGCAGGAAAATAAACAGGAAATAAGCTGGAATGAGACAACGATGAGGAACCATGTTTGTTGATTGAACCAGGATTGTAGGGAGGCCCATCAGACGTTGGGAAGAACTGGCGGCATCGGGCAACCCAACGCATCGGAGATGACTCGCAGCAGCTCGACTTCGTTGATCGTAACGCGTTGGTCATGCGCGATGCATTCCGAGAAAGCGGTCAGCATGGCACGTTTCGACTTAGGATTTGTTTCGTGTAGCAGATCGAGAGACTTATCCAATTTGGACAGGGTGCATTGGTCTTTATCGAGGATCGACAAGGGGCTCGGGCCGCTGGTCCAGGATTTCCAGCCGGCTTGGTAAGCCGCTTCGGCGTGCGCGTTACCGCCGAGGTGGGCCAGCGTGGATAGCACGGTCTGAAATGCTGAGACGAGATGCTCCTGGGACGGTTTGGATACAGGTTTGGGGGCGCTCGATCGAAGAACGATTCGCCGCGAGATGAATCGTTGCAATGCATATTCAAAGATTGTCCAGCGATCATCCGCCTCGATCAAACGACGCACGGCGGTGCGGAGTGTGCCTACTTGCGGATCGGACAATTGGTCCAGGCCGGGTAGCGCCATACAAGCTAGAGGAAGTCGTTGCTCGACTTCCAAGGCATCGGTCAGGGACACGATGCGCAAGACCTCGTCTCGAACGGGCGCTCCGTGATATTGGTTGATGACATCCAATTGTGTCGCACGAGTCTCCGACGATGCGGGTGCCAGCAGGAGCGAATAAATGACAGCGATAGCTCCCATCGGGTCGTGGACTTCGCTGACCAAGAGCGGTTGCATTTCGCGAACCAATTGCTGCGCATGATCGATATGCTCTTCGACTGGATTGCCGACATGGCTTACCGCGCTGGTGGGCTTTTCTTCGAACTGTTGAACGCCTGCGAGTGCTGCAACGTGCGAGGAGGCGAGGTTTTGCCGACGCAGCTTGAGGGTGTTGGGGTCGACGATATCCGCTTCGCTGTGCTGGATGGCCGAGGTATCGGGAAAGGTTCCCCCAAAGCTGGGTTCGATTCGGCGAATACGAGTTTGCAAGGGGGGATGGGTTGCGAACCAGAGCGATTTCACCCCTTGGCCGAAGAACATGTGGCTGGCTTCTTTGGCATAGACCGTCTTCAATTGGGACTTGCGCTTCCATCCCCCGATCCGTTTCAGAGCATCCGCGATACCGGAGGGATTGCGAGTGAATTGGACGGCGGAGGCATCGGCTAGGAACTCCCGTTGCCGAGAGACTGCGGACTGAATCAAGCTTGCGAAGAACACACCTATATATCCGATGGCCATGAGGATCATGCTGGTGACAAACAGAGCGACCACAACCGCAATGATTCCCTTGGCATCATCGCTGTTGCGAGAGGAAGATCGTACCGGGATCTCAATGAGGATTCGGAATAACACGTATCCGATCATGGCGATACATAGAATGCCAAAGAGGAGTCCGATCAGCCGCAAATTCATCCGCATATCGCCGTTGAGGATATGGCTGAATTCGTGCGCGATCACACCTTGCAGTTCATCGCGAGAGAGAGTTTTCAGGCAACCGCGAGTTACCCCGATCACCGCGTTTTGAGGGGATGTCCCGGCGGCGAACGCATTGATCCCTTCTTCTTCAAGAATATAGACGGGTGGGACGGGTGTCCCTGAGGCGAGGGCCATTTCCTCGACAACGTTCAGGAGTATTCGCTCGTCGAGATCGCGGCTGTTGGGCTGAACCTTGACGCCTCCGAGTTCCACCGCGATGCGGTTGCCATCACCGCCGAGTTGAACGGTCTTGTAGAGCGAGCCGCCGAAGATCACCGCTAGGACCGAGACGATCACTCCGATGAGGATGCGAGGATGAAACGTATAGAAATCGATTGGCTGTTCATCACCCCGGGTTGCCGCGTGTGCAATGCCTGCGACCCCGAGGTAAACCAAAGAGATGATCGCCACGATGGTGATCAGGAAGTAGATGATCAGCCATAGCGTGTTGCGCCGGGCGCGTTCTTGGTGCGCAAAAAAGTCCACGGTTTTACATCCGTTGGTTTTGGATCGGTTGTTTGTCCCTTAGAACTTGACCTGCACAGGTTCGCGCTGAGCAGTGTCGGTCAGTTCCCACAGAGCTGCTTTCTGGAAGTTGCCGAAGCCAGCCACGAGATTGCCTGGGAACGTTTCGCAAGCGGTGTTGTAATGCATGACCGCATCGTTGAACGCTTGTCGCGAAAACGAGATCTTGTTTTCGGTGCTGGTCAGCTCTTCCTGCAACGCCAACATGTTTTGGTTCGCTTTGAGATCGGGATAGGCTTCTGCTAAGCCGATGAAGCGATTGAGCGAGCCTGCCAAGGCGACTTCGGCGGTCGAGAGATTGGAGATTGCGCTGGGATCGCCAGGGTTGGAAGCTGCCCGCTGGCCAGCAGCCATAGCGGCATTGCGAGCTTGAATGACCGCCTCGAGAGTCTCCTTTTCATGAGACATGTAGCCCTTGGCGGTTTCGACCAGGTTGGGGATCAAGTCGTAACGGCGTTTTAGCTGGACATCGATCTGAGCGAACGCGTTTTGGAATCGATTCTTCAACGCGACCAGATTGTTGTACAAGCCAACGAGGTACATCAGGAAGAGAACAACGACAGCCCCAACAACAAGCAATCCAACCACAAATCCGGTCATAGCCCTATACCTTTTGCTCAGTCTAAATGCTAAATGGGATGCAAAACAGTTTTTCCTGCACAGCTCAAAGCGATCGAGATGATCGTAATGGATTCCGACGCGACTGTCGATCAGGCCGATTCCGAACTGGGTCAGGGCGCTGGCTTGGGAAAAAGAAGTTTTCGCTCGCTACGGCACGACTCGAGCGGGAAAAGAGGGGAGTTGAGACGGGTTGCAACCTGGATTGAGTCCGGTGTGCGATTGCGTTGTCGTTTTGGGAAGGACCGTGTGCATTCGAGAAGCGTCCCAGGGGGTGTTTGCCTGCCAGGCCGAGAGAAGTTCGGTGCCTCGCTCGTTGCGCAGAAGATTGGAATCGCTATCGATGGAAACCTCCTCGCTCGACATCGACATGATCACCTGCAGGAGTCGCATAATGGTCGGCACGTCGTAAACGTTGTCCATACCGCGCAAATCGATCCATCTGCCGAGATCTTCTACGCGGTTGGCTTGTTCCGAAAACGGCCAGTCCGCAACGTTCGAAGCATCCCATTCAACAAATGTCTGCGAGCCAGCGAAAATCGATTCGTTGGCGACTCTGACAAAGGGGACGGGGTAGGGATTGGCGGTTCCCATACGGACGCGTACCCATGGGTTGAGCGAGATCGATGTCACATGGTTCAATGTCGCTCGGATGCGTGGGGATCGATTGAGTGTCTTGCTTCCTTCGATATCGATGATCGAGCCCGACATAGCCGCCCAAACCTCTTCCATCTCGATGTCGATGCGATCATTGGACTCGATCCGAATCAGATCTGCTTGGCCGCGAATGGCAGATTGCTGCAGTTCAATGCTTGAGCTAGCCACCGAGGATGCCGTCGGATTTCGGAAACAGAAGATGGCAGGGAGTCTGCCGTTGGTGTTCGATCGAAGAGTGATCGTCGAATCGGTCAATCGCAGACGAGCACCCGCGGCAATCTGAAACAGAGCAGGGGCTGAGCTGTCGAGAGAAGTGCTCACAACATCGATATCCACACCCCGAAGCTCCACGGAAGCACCATCGAGACCGAACCAACTTGACAGCGGTTCGGAGGCGATGCGATTCGAATTATCGCTCAGCAGGATTGTCGGTCGCAGGGAGTCGGTCCCTTCCAATCGAAGGGTGCGTCCCTTGCTCGAACGGGCGATGACGATCGGCTTTTGAAGTTT
>Ga0169931_10013543_pt1 | contig 11126 bp, 7 predicted proteins | sample Kivu_15m_20L_FD_129675 | JGI IMG/M metagenome (GOLD analysis project Ga0169931, IMG submission 129675) | Freshwater microbial communities from Lake Kivu, Western Province, Rwanda to study Microbial Dark Matter (Phase II) - Kivu_15m_20L... | ecosystem: Environmental > Aquatic > Freshwater > Lake ... | reverse complement strand
AGTGCTCCTTCGAGTGCTCCCAGTCACAGCATCATTCATCACAGACGCCTCCGGCTCACATCACCGGCGTAGATCGCAACATTAACAGGCCTAGGCGCAAGGTGGGGGCCAGACAGCGGTTACCCCTCAAATCGAGGTAACCCATGAATCACATGACGTCGCTCTCAGGAATCCCGGACAGTCTCAAGCGATTGCCGTGGCGGGCCGCCTCGCCTCAGGGCTTGCGGAAGAGGCGCAATGAGGTGATCAAAGTCCGGTCCGGATTCACATAGCTGTCCTGGCTCTGGACCAGCACGAGCTGGATGTCCCTTGCCCCCACTGGCAATTGCAGCGGCAACACGATCTCCCGCGGCTGCTCGCCCAGCGCTTCGACGCCGATATGACGCCAGTCGAGGCTGCCATCCGGCATGCGATATTGCGCATAGAGCGTCGTCGCGCTCGCGCCGCTGCCGGCCATGGTTACGACGTAATCCTCCCAGCCCTGCGGCGCTTTCGCAGCGAACGGAGCAAGCAGAGGCCGCATGAGGCGGACAGTGGTGGCGTCCGGATAGGTTTCGGCGAATACCCGAATGTTCTCTAGGCGGCCGCGCATACGGAAGCGCCAGCCGGTCGGCGCGCCATCCGTGCTCAGGATCGCTTCGCGCCAGCTTTCACTCGCCCTCGGCAGGACGCCGCGCACGAAGGTCAGCCTGCAATCGGCGTCAGTCGCCGCGGTGCAGGTCGGCTTGAGACGCTCGGGCGAATAGCTGATCAGCGCCGGGCCTTCGGGGGCCCTCGTCTCGGGCCGGATGCGCAACGGCGATGTCCGGCAAAGCGAGACATCGGCGACACGCAGGCTGCTTGCGGCGCGCACAGGCTTGCGGATAACGAACCGGAAGGCGAGCGCGGCGTTGTCAGGCTTGAAGCGTGCGGTGATGCGCCGGGGCTCGGCGAACGCCCGGCCCTCCCACAGGCGGGTTGCGCGCGCCTCGACCATGTTGCCGATGGCGACATATTGCACGACTTCGATGGCGTTGAGCCCTTCGCCGCTGATCGAGGCGGAAAGCGCCACGGGTCCATCCCCTGGGTTGATCTGCGCATAGGGCGAGAGCGGCGGGCGGGCGAGGTTGCCCGGCCATGTCGCCAGCGAGATGAAATCCTTGTGGCCAGCGGCGATTTCGAGCGCACGGGCCCCTTCCGGACGCGCGTTCAGCGCGGCAAGGCCGATGTCGCCGATGAGAGCGCCACGCGTCAGCGACAGCGGGATCGGGATGCCGGCCGTCTCGACCACGCTGCCGATCAGCGTCCGCTGCTCGAGACGATAGGCCAGCTCAACCTGCTCGTCCGGAACCGGCGCACAGGTCGCGGTCGGCGGCTCGTCGCGCAATCTGTAGAGGCTGTATCCCCGCGCGGTCACGACCAGCTCCGTCCGGCTCTCGTCGCCGATCATTTCGCCCACGATCGTCTGCGAGACAGTCGGGAAGAAATACCAGGGCAGCAGCAGGTAACGCACACTGCGCGCGCGCAGCCATGCGATTCCGGCGTCGACATCCGACAGGCGATAGAACTCCATCAGCCTCTCATCGAAATTGTCGAGCCAGGCGCCCGTGCCATAGAGCGTGAAATCCGGCTGGCGGAACACGAAGGTTTTCTCGCCAGGCTTGAGGTTCGTCTCGAGGAAGCGGAAGGCCTCAGCGCCGGGAAAGCGATCGTTCATGCGGTAGATCGGCGCGCGCTCGCCGAGCGCATAGATGTCGGGTCGCGCTGCGAAGTGGCTTACACGCCACAGCGACTGGATCAACATCCAGTTAGGCAGGAATAGGATAAGCGCAAGCATCAGCCATTTATTCCAGTGCAGACGCACCAGTACCGATGCGATGAGTGGTGACACAAGTAATACCGCCAGCGGCACCATTGTCAGCGCGTAGCGGGCATTCTTGATGACAAGTTCCGAGCCGAGTAACGCCGTTGCGAGAGCCACTGCAAAATAGCCTACAATCCAGACGATTGCGACCCTGCCCGTAGTGGGCATGCGGTCCCACCGCTTCCAGGCGAAATAAAACGCCGCGAGCGTCAGCCAGAACAGGAAGCCAAATAGCGGCAACTCGGTGAACCCGCGGAAGACGCCAAATATCAGACGATCCGAGAGTGTGAAGAGATCACGGCGATAACGAAGCTCAGTTGCAAAATCGATCTCTGGCATCTCCCAGACTGGCAGGCTGTCATGCAGCGGGACTCCGAAAATGAAGATATTTTTCAGGTAGTGCCAGCCGCTGACTACCAGGATCACCGTGCCGATGGTGAGCGGCGTCCGCCAATCTATGAACCTCCTCCTAGGGCCTAGGACAAGCCAGGCAAAACCGCCGAATGCAACAGCAAGAACGCCGATCGAATGGGCAAACGCGGCAAAAGCGATACCGAACCCTGCAACGATGGCGGCATGTGCGGTCGGGCGATCAATGAGCCGCGCGAGCGTAAGCGCAGCCGCCAGAAACGCCAGCATGCGTATGCTGTCGACATGGTAACCCACCAACATGCTTACAAAAAGCGGCGTAGAAAGAAGCAGCGCCATCGCTACGAGAATCGACCCTTGTGGCCTACCGCGAAAGCCGTATGAGAATAACATTACAAACGCGGCAAGCACAAAGACGGCAAGGAGGCGCAGATGAACGAACGTCGTCGTACCAAACCATGCATAACCCCACGTCAGCAGCAGGTGAAAGGCAGGCGGATGAGACGCAGGCATGTAGAGCCCCTGCGCATTGGCTTCCGTAAGCGGGTAGGCGGATAGCGTTCCTCGCTCGAAAACGTGCTTTGCAACCGCGAGATACTCGATGGAATCGTTTTCCATCAATGGCATCGTCAACGCCTGCAGGACAACGAGCGCGAGTAGCCCCCCCACAAAGATCACGAATAACACGGACGGTGCACGCGTTAGAAGATGTACGCCGGACAGTTCGCGCATAAGCCCACGTAGTTCACGGCGGCCCAGGGTGAAGGCCACAACCACGAAAACCCCAACACCAAGAATCACGCTAAGTGACGAGGAGCCGAGACCGACGCTGTATGGAATCGCAAGGAGAAGCGCCAGCACGAGTGGCGAGGTTGGCACGGCGAGACAGGCAAAAGCTATCCTACTTTCTCCCTCATCTCGCAGCCAACGCGCGGCAACTGCGAAAACAGAAAGCGGAAAGATCAGAAAGGTGAACGCAGCATATGCAAACGTCAACAGCAAAGACGGGATCATTTCGTGCATTGGTCCTTCAACAGCCGGACGAGTCGCAGTATACCTTTCCTACTACTGCGGGGCAACTGCTATGCTACCTACTTTTGTCAGCCATTTTGCGGAATTCATTTGAAAGGAGGCAGATCGCTATGACATGCAGGCCCCTGAAACGCGAAACTCTCGCCTAACTTGCTTTTCTGCCTTGACCCATGTACTAGGGGCCCGAATGTATTCGAAGGACGGCTAGTAATTTATGCCTTTCCCTCCCCCAGTCGCCGGTGAGCAGCATCTGTTTCTCGGCGCGTCGCGACAGGTCGTGGCGTCGTTTCTGCACCTCGCGGTCAGCCTGGTCATGGCGCGGTTCTTATCGGTTGGTGCGCTGTTGGTTTTCTCATACTTCGTGGGTCCGGAGCCCTTCGCGTCCTATGGCTTTTACATAGCGATCGTAACGATCCTCTGGATTGGCGTGTTCGGCTGCTACGAGCAGGCGCTGTTCGTCTGCCCTGACCACGAGATTGCTCCCATTGCTCGCCTGTCCTGCACTGTGGCCGCACTCGTGATTGCCGTAGTTGCGCTTGTATGTCTTATCATTGCGATGGTCCACCCTGGGTTCCTCGATACGCTCGATGGTTTTTCCCTCGTCATTGTTGCAATCCCATTCGCGCTGGCCGCTCGGGCATCGCACAGGCTTTTGTCGAACATGGCGACAAGAGCCGGCACTTTCGTGCTGGTGGCCCGCTCAAATTGGGCACAAGCTTCTGTGCAGGGCTGCTTGCTGCTAGCCCTGCTGGCTGCCGGAATGCCTGCAATCGTTTGCCTGGTCGTGGCTGACGTTGCGGGCCTTGCTGCTGTGACAGCGATCATCGCGGCCAAGTTACCGCAGTGCCGATCAATTCTATTGGCTAATGTTCCGAGGTCAGCGCTGCTATCCTGTGCTCGCTCGTGGGCGGCTATGCCGAGTTGGCGTCTACCCATGAGCCTAACATCGGTCGCCGCGCTGAGTTTGCCCGCGCTGACATTACCGTTGTTCTTTCCTGCCGTGCTCGCCGGGCAGCTGGTATTTGCAATGCGGATACTGGAAATTCCATCGAACGTTATCAGTGACGCTGCCTCGCCGATGTTCCAAAGCCAACTCTCGTCCAGGCAGCGATCACGCCGCTTCGCCGTTCGAGCAGTAGTCGCGCTGACGGCCCTCGCCGTTGCGACCTTTGGCATCATCGCTATGGTTGCTTGGTCATTGATTCCTGCTTTTCACGAAACCCGTTGGGCAACCGGCTTGGCCTCTGTTGCGCCACTTGTTATTTACTTCATCGGTCTCACGATAAGCGCGCCGCTCGTCGGCTCCGTTATCGGCGTCGCTGTCGAACATAGTGCCGCGATGTGGCAGCTTGTCTTCCTGGGGCTCAGCGCGGGGGCGGTCGCATTGATGGCTGGCGGGCTACCCTTGTTTTGGGTACTCGTTGCATTTGGGATGGCTTCCCTGCTGCGTGCCCTGTTGTTTGGAAAGCTGTATCTACGTCAATACCCCCGGGAAGGGGTTGAGCAATACGGCGCATGAGGTTGACATTGCTGCGAACAATCCGTAGATAATTGCGTTGTTCGAATTTTGGGGTCCAGATTGCAGCCGTAGCGCATAGAGACGTGCGCGCTGGACGCCTCAGCAGGATTTCAACGGGTATGTGCGGTATTTTCGGACTAGTGATTTCCCGCAAGCACGGAATGAATTATGATGAATGGAAGGCGGGGCTCTCCTCGCTTTTCAATCTCTCCGAGACCCGTGGAAAGGAGGCGGCTGGGATTGCTATAGCCACGCGGCAGGAAATCGTTGTTCACAAGGACTCCGTATCTGCCAGCGCGATGCTGGGAACAGCAGACTACGCCCACACTCTGGAACGCGCTCGGCTCTGGTTTACTGACGACGCGCTCAGGGAGAGCGCCTTAGCGGCGATTGGTCATTCGCGTCTGGTGACCAACGGTTTGCAAGGCATAGACGCGAACAATCAGCCCGTTTGGCGCGACAGTGTCGTGGTGGTTCACAACGGCATCGTTGTGAATGTCGAAGGGCTGTGGGAACGCGAAAAGGCGAGGGGGCTGAAGCCGTGCGCCGATGTTGACACTGAGATTATTGCGGCCCTGATCCATCGGCAACGGGAGGGCGGTGCTTCGGTGCAGGAAGCCGTTGCGAACGTTTATGGCGACATATACGGAGAAACCTCCATCGCCGTTTTCCTGCGAGACCTCGACGCGCTCGTTCTCGCGACCAATACAGGGTCGCTTTACCTGGGGCACCTTGCAGACGGATCAGGATTTTTCTTTGCCTCGGAACGGGCGATCGTGGAGCAATTGATCGTCGGAACTCGCAGGCTGCCGGGTTTCGAAGCGGCAACAATCCATCATCTGCGCCCTGGACAGGGCATGATTATTCCGCTGGCCACATGCGAACTGCAGCGTTTCGTGGTCGAGCCCAGGGGTAATGACGGTAATCCGGCATTGGCAGGCCCGGCAGTCGAGCCCTTGCTGGCCGTTCAACGCAAGGTAGAAGAAAAGTCTACGCGATTCAGGGAAGCGCTACGCTCGTTGCGCCGATGCAGCCGCTGCCTTCTTCCTGAAACGATGCCCCACATAACTTATGACTCCAGCAGTGTCTGCAATTACTGCCAAAGCTACACCCCGTGGGTGCGCCGTCCCGAAGATGAACTCGAGCGTGAGCTATCCCGGTATCGCTCGAGGGACGGTAGCCCCGACTGCGTCGTCGCATTTTCGGGTGGCCGCGATTCCTCATATGGTCTTCATCTGCTGAAGACACGATATGGCATGACACCGCTGTGCTTCAGTTACGATTGGGGCATGGTCACCGATCTCGCGCGGCGCAATCAGGCGCGTATGTGCGGTAAACTCGGCATTGAGCACATCTGGATTTCCGCCGACATAAAGCAGAAACGTGCCAACATTCGCGCTAACGTTCTGGCATGGCTGAAGAAGCCAGACCTTGGCTTGATCCCCTTATTCATGGCTGGCGACAAGCAATTCTTTTGGCATGCAAGCAAGACGATCAAGTCAACTGGGCTTAAGCTATCCGTCTTCTGCACAAATCGGCTCGAAAAGACTGATTTTAAGACCGGCTTTCTGGGTATCCCGCCGGTGGATAGCGAAATGCGCAACAAGCCATCCTCGCTACGTTTCAAGTCGAAGGCTGATCTAGCCTGGGGCTATGGGATACGCTTTCTTTCGAACCCGCGTTATCTGAATCGCTCGATTCCGGACACTCTCTTTGCGGCCTTCTCCTACTATGGGATTGAGCAAGATCACTTGTTCATGTTTGATCACCTAGCGTGGGACGAAAGCACAATCAACGAGACGTTGATAAGTGAATATCAGTGGGAGACTGCGCCGGACACGCCTTCGACTTGGCGTATCGGTGACGGCACCCAACCCTGGTACAATTACATTTATTATACCGTCGCCGGCTTCACGGAGTTCGACACCTTTCGCTCCAATCAAATACGCGAAGGGATGATCAAACGCGCCACAGCTCTCGAGAGCCTCGAGGAGGTGAACGCGCCACGTTGGGGCGCGATCCGCGAATACATGCATCTCATCAACGTTGACTTTGACGAAGCCATTCGCGTCGTTGATCGCATCCCAAAACTTTACATGCGGTGAGTAGAGCGATGTTACCAGTCAACAATGGTCGCAAGCCATGGCTCCGTTGGATGGTGTTTCTGGTGGTGCTGGTGTTGCTGGCTATAGGGGCATTTTTCGTTTTCCGTTTGCAGAAGCCCCCACCTGTCCGGCTAGACGTCGAAAAGCTTCACCAGTCGCTCCGGGCTCGCTTAGACCCCGCCTTTCCGGGACGCGGCACGACAGATTATCCTGGAAACACTTCGGACGATGTGCCGAAAGGCTACGCGATGATTCTCAAGGCCGAGTTGCTGGCTATGCGCGAGGTTGGTGTCTCATTACTTGCCCGCAGTGCCGGCAATTTTCTGTTGGAGCATTCCGACGAACGTAAGGATGGCTTTCCAGGTTGGGGTGTACCACTTGCATGGGATCCGTATGGCGATGGATCGACGAACCCGGCCCATACGAAGTATACGATATCGACAGCTATTGTTATTGATGCGCTACTCGACTGGATTGAGCGTGATCCAACCGCACCGCGCAATCGAGTACTTGAAGTCGTCCGAGACGCAATTCGTGCTTATCTCGCCCCTGACATTCTATCTCCATCCGGGTTGCTACCATATTCGCTTGAGGCAGTAGATCGGCCCTATGACACGTTCAATCCCGCCGGGTACTTTGCCGGGGTGATGCAACGATACAGTCGGCTAGAGACTGATCCACACCTTGCGATACAGATCCAAAGCGTAGCGGACAAGACGGTGGCGGCACACCTCGAACACCGTCAAGTGAGACCTGATGGAAGCTGGTACTGGAACTATTCCGTGACCGAGCCTGTGCCCAACGACCTCGCGCATGCCGGCTATATTATGTATGGGATGCGGCTTTATGCGGATCATGAGGGGGCGCTGCGGGGGCATCTTGATCTCAGAGCAATCGAGCAGCATCTGGCTGACTTTGTTGATCACGACAAGGGAACGATTGTAGCTTGGCCGACCTTCCGCTCCGATACCAACACTCCTGCCAGATCTTATGATTTGGGCATGGGCATGTTTCTCGTTTGCCAGTTGAAGAAAGACGATCTGCGCCACCACTATGTTGCCCCGCTCGGGTTATACCGCGGCATGAACGGGGAGTATTTCAAGTATCCACCGAAGCGTGGGCAGCCTGACTTAGCTGTACGGGAATACGAAGGCTACATATTGCTTGGGCTCGCGTCGTGCCTTCCCCCAAGCCGTCAATGAGCAAGCTCTTTAAGTTTGCGACAGCAGCGGTTCTTGTCTTCGCGATGATCTTTGTGGTGGTCGTCTCACGTACTGATACGCAGCCCCCTGCAATAAAACTGGAATCGCGAACGGCGGTGACCGGTACTGAAGCGTTCACCCAGTCGCCTCCTTTGAAAATGCAACCCGTTCCCGCGAGCCGTATCGCTCTGACCATCGATACTGAACGTCAGGCTCAGATCAGGCAGTCATTACCTGCCTTCCGGGCCGAGGAAGACATTTATGTTCCGTTTGTTTCTTTCTCGGATGGGCGGCTGCGGGCGACACTTCGCTTCATGGCCAGCAACCTTCAAAGTAGCCTCGCTCTTGAGGGGGGAGGCGTCTTGCGGCTGCCCGCGAGTCGAATCCCAGTCGCACTGCTCGATGCGGGCGCAAACATTGCGGTGGTCATCGCGCGAGCTGTTTTTTCAGGGCAGTTGTGGCTGTACCGATACGACGGTACACGGTTTGTAGGTGGGGCTCCCATCGCTAGCAGATCCGATGCACAACCAATGCTGCGTGCGGCAGCTATGCACGATGGCAAGCTTGTCGCGGTGCTCTACGACAACGCACGTTCGATCAATGAAGTGGTAACGCTCGCTTTACCGCGGGACGAAGACGGAACAGAAATCTCTCCAGTGCTTCATTCGGCTCTGGCCTCGCTCGAGGACCCCGCTGGCGGCACCTACGAGATGATCCCAACCATTCGCCTGCTTGTCATGAATGGCCGTCTATTCGCGCTGGGTGGCACATTGCTGCAGGAAGTCCGCCTAGGGAACCAGCCAGCACCCGCTCTTTGGCGGCTATCCGGCTGCCTGCGCGCCCAAGATTCGGCTATAGTGGGCGAAAGGCTAAGAGTTCTTTGCGTGTCGCGCGATCAATCGAAAGATCAACCGTATCTTAGCGGTGCGGTGGTGACCAGTTCGGGAATGCCCGTCTTCCGATTGCTCGAGTGGTCCGCTGCCGACGGCTTTCGCGAGATCGCTTCTATCGAAACTGATCTGGTCTCACTCACCAAGCATGGCGATTTGTTCCACGCGCAGGACTCCACTGCCCTTCGGCAAATCATGACCAGCGATCTTGAAACAAACCATGCATCAGGGGTTATGGAGCTCGGCATCAACAATATCGAGGGAAGAATCGCCTGGTCTCAGATTTATTTTCTGAACGGCTTAATGGACCTTCTGTGGCTCGCGATGGCGGACGAGGCCGCCGCGGAACTCTGGCTGCCGCTTGTTGCCCCTTTACGGCAGAGGCTTGATCTCGAAATTTTCCTATTGAACCAGCTGCTGAATACTGAGTACGAATTTCGTACCCGTGCTTTTACAGTTGGCCGTGAACCAGCGCTCTTCGCAGTGCAGACAAGCCGACTACTGCTACTCTTTAACCGTTACATGCGGCTTTTTCCTGACGGGCTGCAACTCTCCTCCCTGCCGCAGCTACGCCGATCAGTGCTGAGCCTGCAAGGACATATCGAAGTGCTGGCAACTGCGGGTGAGGGGTCCATAGAGCCCGAACCGGGGCGAAGCTACCTTCACTGGCCGAAAGGGAGCGCTTTCTATTTTGACGGGTTGAATGTGCCATATAATCATCAGAATGAATGGGCCTACGCCGTCTTCGATACACTGAAGGACGCGCCGCCTACGAATGAGACTGAACGGAACGCACTTGCCGCTGCGACCGACATCGTCACCCAGTTTTTTTCCGCCATCGCATCTCAGGGAGAGATGCCCGCGTCTGGGATGTGGCCATACTGGTGGGGCCAAGCCAGAGCGGGTTGGACTGCAGAACAGGGCGTTTCCAGGAATCGGCCTGAATATGCGGGTGACAATCTTACAGCGTGGATATCATTCCGCTCCATCGATGCCATGACCGTGCTTGCTGCCGGCACACATCTGCAAAGTGCACGTGAAGAAAAGCTCCGCAATAGCATCGCCACGCTAGTACATGCAGGCCTTCTTTTTCCCTTTGTGGCAGCCGGTTTTGACGCTCAAGAAAGACTTCCTTTGCCCAATCGCGCGCCGGCTCTTGCTTATGCACGGATGACCGCGCCGAGTGATTTGCAAAGCGCAGTATACGCCTACTATACTCTTCACCTGTCGTTTGCTGATCCATTCCAACGCCGCGTGGTGCCCGATTAATGTCAGGTTCTGCCCCTATCTTACCCCTTCAAGCTGAACGCACCGCAGGGATGCGGCGCCTATTTGCAGCGGCGTTTTGTCTTTCCGGCTTCTCTGCACTTGCCTATCAAATCGCGTGGCAAAGGGTCCTGACCCAGGTCATCGGATCGGATTCGATCTCGGCGGTACTGATAGTCGCAATCTTCATGATCTGGCTCGGTATCGGGGCTGAGATCGCTCGGCGCCTGCTGCCTCGTATTGGAGTGCGCGCCGGCGTTGCTTATGCCGTACTTGAGACCGTCGTTGGTCTGGCAGGCCTCTTGTCTGTTCCTTTGCTGCGAATGGGAAACACGTGGTTCGCGACGCTTGGTTTCGAAAGCGTGTTTGCCGATTTCATGCTCAATCTGCTCATGCTTTCGGTCCCTGTCGTAGGTATGGGGATGACAACACCGCTTATCGTAGAAGTCGCCAAGAACGAGCTTTCCGACCTCGGCAGGATGGTTGGACGATTTTACGGTCTTAACATTTTGGGCGCGGCAGCCGGGGCGCTGGCCACGGGGCTAGTGCTTATTGAAGCATTTGGCCTGACCGGTGTGACCATTTTCGCCGCTTTCATCAATATCGGCGTGGGCTTACTAATCCTTGTGGCGACTCGTAAACGATCGCTGCCCGACCCGATAGGCATTGAAATCGTTTAGGCTTCGAGTGTCATCTCAGGCCGCCGCTCAATCGAACCTGCAATGTTGATCATTGCAGTATTGTTCGGGTTTAGCACGCTCGCCTTGCAGATTATGTGTAACCGCTGTCTGGCCCCCACCTTGCGCCTAGGCCTGTTAATGTTGCGATCTACGCCGGTGATGTGAGCCGGAGGCGTCTGTGATGAATGATGCTGTGACTGGGAGCACTCGAAGGAGCACT
>Ga0169931_10013542_pt1 | contig 11126 bp, 9 predicted proteins | sample Kivu_15m_20L_FD_129675 | JGI IMG/M metagenome (GOLD analysis project Ga0169931, IMG submission 129675) | Freshwater microbial communities from Lake Kivu, Western Province, Rwanda to study Microbial Dark Matter (Phase II) - Kivu_15m_20L... | ecosystem: Environmental > Aquatic > Freshwater > Lake ... | reverse complement strand
GCTGACATGGACAAGCTGCTTCGTTCCACGAAGGGTTAACCATGGCCGATAAACAGCCGGCGCCGCGGATTCGGATCAAGAAAAAAGGCGGTGGCCACGGTCATCACGGTGGTGCGTGGAAGGTTGCCTACGCCGACTTCGTCACCGCCATGATGGCTCTGTTCATGGTCATGTGGCTGATCGCGTCGACCGACACCAAGTCACGCAAGGAGATCGCCAACTACTTCCGAACCGGTATTCTCGAGATGGGCGACATGTCGATGCAGGGCGCGTCGCAAATGGTGCCGGCCATACTCGAACAAACGTCGACGCCGCCTACCGAAGAGGGCACCGACATCGCGAACGATGCCGAGTCCATCAAGGAGGCCATCGAGGCAATCGGCGCAGCGGATCCCGAGTTGCGCGCCATCGCCGCGAACATATTGGTAATGAAAACGCCGGACGGCGTCTTGATCGAGGCCATCGATCGTGAGGGTGGGGCAGGCATGCTCTTCGAGGTCGCGTCCTCCGATGTGAAGCCTGCACTCGTCAAATTCTTGACCCGCCTTGCGCCGGTGCTAAGCCGCGTCGGCAAGTCGGTGCGCGTGATGGGTCATACGGATGCGCGGCAGTTTGTTTCCGGCAAGAAGAGCAACTGGGATCTGTCGTTCGAGCGCGCGAGCGCGGCCCACAAGGTTTTGGCGAGCAACGGTATGTCCGAACGGATCGAATCGGTCACGGCTTTCGGAGCGACCCGTTTGCGTAACACCGAGAATCCGATCGCCGCCGAAAATCGGCGACTCGGCTTGTTGGTGTTGAGTCCCGGCTCCCGCAATCGGGAGGAACCCGCGTTGCCACCCACGCTGGATTCGGTTCCCAACACCGATGTGCCAAACGGCACGCCTGCTCATGCCGACATTCCCGGGAAAGCACCCGGCGTGGCGCCTGTCGCACCGCCCGCAGAGCCCCCTGCGGCGGTTGACCCCCCGGCCGCAACCCCGCCACCGGCTGCGCCCGCCGAACCTGCAAAGAATTGATTTCGCGTTTGGGTTAAGGTGCGTTGGCCGTTGTCCGCGGCTCACCATGAATCCAAAGAAAATGCTGCTCGGCATCGGAACGGGCGTCGGTCTCGGCCTGCTGTTGCGCACGATCGCCCCCTCGGCCGCCTGGGCAACCTGGTGCAACGAAAACCTGGCCTTCTTTCTCGGCCAGCTGTTCTTGCGCCTGCTCTTCATGCTGGTGATCCCGATGATCGTGTCGGCCCTCGTGGTTGGCATCGCGGGCATGGAGCTCAGCCGTCTCGGCCGGCTCGGCGTGCGCACCCTCATCTACACGGTCGTCGTCTCGGGCATCGCCGTCTTGATCGGTATTGTGCTGGTAAACCTCGTGCAGCCTGGCGCCGGCCACAGCGAGATCTTGCGCGCGCTCGCCGAGCGGGGCTCGACCGTCGCCGCTGCACCGCTGCCACCGAGCACGCGCACGATCGATCTGCTCGTCGGCATGATCCCGAACAACTTCATTGCGGTCGCCGCGAACGGAGACATGATAGGCGTCATTGTCTTTTCGGTGATCTTCGCCATCGCCGCGTCGTTGACGCCGTCCGAGCCTGCGCGCCGCCTGGTCGACTGGATGCAGGGGCTCTACGACATCATGATGACCTGCATCGCCGCTGTGATGCGTTTGGCGCCCATCGGCGTGGGCGCACTCATGTTTTCGATGACGTTCCGGCTGGGTGCAGACCTGTTGCGACCGCTTGCGGCCTACGTCGCGGTGGTCATTGGCGGCATCCTGCTGCACATGTTTGGCACCTACTCGATCTTGTTGAAGGTGATGGCGCGGCGCAGTCCGATGGCCTTCTTTCGCGCGAGTCGCCTTGCGATGACCACGGCCTTTTCGACCGCATCTTCAAGCGCCTCGTTGCCTGCCGCGCTGAAGGTCGCCGACGAGGAGCTGAAGTTGCCGAAGGGGCCGAGTCATTTCGTGCTGACGGTCGGTGCCAGCATGAACCAAAACGGCACGGCGCTCTTTGAGGGCATCACCGTCCTCTTTCTCGCGCAGCTTTACGGCGTGCCGCTGTCGCTCGGACAGCAGGTGCTCGTGATGGGGATCTCGATTCTGGGTGGCGTCGGGACGGCCGGGGTTCCGGCGGGCTCACTGCCGGTCATCGCGATGATCCTCGCCATGCTCAAGATCCCGCCCGAGAGCCTCGGGCTCATCCTTGGGGTCGATCGCTTCCTCGACATGTGCCGGACGACGCTCAACGTCATGGGCGATCTGGTGGCCGCCGCGGTGCTGTCGGCCACTGAGCCCGACGGTTCTTCGAACGAATCATGATGATTCGTGATATCAAGGGAATATGTCGCAATTGAGCGCCAGCCGCCCGCCCATCCGCCACCTCCGATGGTTCATTTGTGGCCTGCTCTTTCTGGCGACGCTGATCAACTACACCGACCGCATCACCGTCTCGGCGCTGAAGGATGTCCTGCAGAAGGACATCGGCTGGGACGAGGCCGGCTACGGCTGGATCAACTTCGCCTTTCAGCTCTCCTACGCCCTGATGTTTCCGATCGCGGGGCGCCTCCTCGATCGCTTCGGTGTGCGCACCACGATGATCTGGGCGGTCGTGGTCTGGAGCGTCGCGGCCATGGGCCACAGCCTCGCCTCAAGCGCGGTGGGATTTGCGATCGCACGCTTCATGCTGGGCCTCGGTGAGGCGGCCAACTTTCCCGCCGCCGTGAAGGCCGTGGCCGAGTGGTTCCCGCGCAAGGAGCGCGCGATGGCGACCGGCATCTTCAACACCGGCACCAACGTTGGCGCGATGATGATCGGGCCGGTCGCGATGCTCGCGGCGTACTGGGGTTGGCAGGCGACGTTTATTGTCCTCGGGGCGGCCGGCTTTCTCTGGCTCATTGCCTGGTTGAAGATCTACCGCAGTCCAGCAGAACACCCGCGTCTTTCGGAAGCCGAGCTCGCACACATTCAGAGCGACGGTGATACGGTTGCGCCGAAGCGGACCCTGCCGTGGGCGTCGTTGTTGCGTTACCGTCAGGCCTGGGCGTTTTTCCTCGGCAAGATGATGACGGATCCGGTGTGGTGGTTTTACCTCTACTGGCTTCCCGGCTACCTTAAATCCGAGCACGGCCTGTCTCCGGAAAAGGGCGCGTTGCTCATCTTCTGGCCTTATATTGCGGCCGACGTGGGCAGCATCTTTGGTGGCTGGCTCTCCAGTTACTTCGCGCGGCGCGGTCACGATCCGGGCAAGGCGCGACTGATGGCGATGGTGCTCTTTGCCTTCTCGATGCCGATCTCGATCCTGTCCGTGACGACGGACAACATGATGGTCGCCATCGTCTGCGTCAGCCTTGCGACCTCGTGCCATCAGGCCTGGTCGGCCAACCTGTTCACCTCTGCCACGGATATGTTCCCCGCTGCTGCGGTGGGTTCCGTCGTGGGAATGGGCAGCATGTGTGGTGCGCTTGGCGGACTCATCATGACGCTTGTGGCCGGCGGCATGTTGCAGTGGCTCGGCAGCTACAGCTATCTCTTCATCATCGCCGGAAGCATGCATCCAGTGGCCTGGGTCTTGATGCGAGTTCTGGGCGGGAAAACGCTGGCCCGCGCCGACGTCGACGAAGGCCTTCGGACCGAGCGCAGCCCGGCGCTGCTGGGCGCGGGCGCACTTGTGGCCTTGCTCGGTCTCGGCATCGGCTCGCTCACCATCCTGGGATGGCAGACCATTCTCGCCGCGACCAAGGGCTCGGTCTCGGCTGCGGCAAGCGGCATCGGTGCGGCCACCATCATCACCCTGGTGGGCGCCGCGCTGATGTGGGCTAGCCGGGACCAGGCTGCGGCTGCCGTCGCGCGCGTGCCCGCAGGTACTCGATAGCGAGTGGCAAGATTGAGACGAAGATGATGCCGAGCACGACCAGCTCGAAGTTCTTCTTCACGACCGGGATGTTGCCAAAGAACGAGCCGGCTGCGAGGCAGATGCCGACCCAGAGCAAGCCGCCGATGACGTTGTAGACCACGAAGGTGCGATAGGACATCTTGCCGATGCCGGCGATGAAGGGCGCGAAGGTGCGAACGATCGGGACGAAGCGCGCGAGCACGATCATCTTGGCACCGTAGGTTTCGTAGAACTTCTCGGTGCGCTGTAGGTGCTCGGGCTTGATGAGCGGAAAGCGCAACACAAGGTTGCGCAGTCCCTGCGCGCGACCGATCGAGTAGTTCACCGTGTCGCCGACGATGGCGGCAGCCGAAAGCACGACGAACAGCAGCCAGATGTTGAGCTTGTCCGGGAACGACGCCGCGAGGGCACCCGTGGTGAAGAGGAGCGAGTCGCCAGGCAGAAAGGGCGTGACGACGAGGCCCGTCTCACAAAAGATGATCGCGATGAGCAGGCCATAGGTCCATCCGCCGTGGTTGCCCACAAAGGCACCGAGGTGCTTGTCGATGTGGAGGACGAAATCAATCAGCGACTTGATGAGTTCCATGTTCGGCGCCAGATATAGCAGCTTCGCCCCGTGATTTGAAACGGTCGAGCAGGACGGCCACCAGGATGTCGCAGGTCACGTTGCCGGCCGCCCGGAGGCGCGACAGCATCCAGTCGACGGTCAGGAGCAGCGGCAGGATCTCAAGCGGCAGGCCCACGGTGCCCATCACGAGAGACAGGGAGATGAGCCCCGCGTCCGGCACCCCCGAAATACCGATGCCCGCCACGACACAGGCCCCGCCGACCATCAGCTGCTGCGTGAGCGACAGATCGATGCCATAGGCCTGTGCGACAAAAAGCGCCGCCATGGCCTCATAGAGCAGGATACTGTCGTTGTTCAGATTGGTGCCGACGCAGGCAGCGAGCACCGACGATTCCCGCGAGACCTTCATCTTCTCCAGGCACCGCAAGGTCACGGGCAGGGTCGCGAGGCTGCTCGACGCGCCGACGGCATAGACCAGTGCATCGCGACAGCCACCCCAAAAAACGCGCAAGGGCATTCGTGCCACAAAGACGATCCAGCTCTGGTACACGACGAGGACGTGCAACAGGATGCCGCCAATGGCGGCTGCCAGATAGATGGCCATGCCCCGGGCAGGCGCGAATCCCTGCTGTCCGATCGTCTTGGCGACCACCGAGAAAACCGCGAGGGGCACGAGCTTCACCATCCAGCCGATGGCGACCTGAGTCGTACGGTACAGCGTATGAATGCCGGCTTCGATGGTTTGAAACCCGGTTTCGCCTGCTGCTTTTTGCTCGTTCTTGACGGTGCGCAGCGCGATGCCCGACACGAGGGCGACGAGAATGATCGAGATCATCGCGTCTTCCACGAAGGGCTTGAAGAGGTTGGTGGGGATATATCCCTTGAAGGTCGCAGCGAAATCGAGCTTCTGTCCGATACCGGTTGCCACCGTGGCTGACGGCGGTGGAACGAGGCTCTCACCGGGACGAAACACGTTTGAGATGCCAAGTCCGATGGCGAGCGCGATCGTCGCGTTGATGCCGTTGATGGCGAGCAGTCGCAGCCCGTCCTTCATCCGGATGTCGGTGGTCATGAAGGCCTCGAGCACACCGAGGAACAACAGCGGCGCGGCCATCGACTTTATGACGGCGATGATGACGCTCCCAATCTCCCCGAGGGGCGCCGCCTGCTTTCCGAAGACTGCCCCGACGATGGCTCCGACCACCATGGCCAGCACGATCTGGGCGAAGAGCGGAAACTTTCGCGGGCTACCGCTCACGACGACCCCGAATCCTGGCCAACATCGCGGCAAGGTATCACGGGACATCGGCCGATGTGTGGCCGGCGGGCATTCGCTGAAGCGGCGGACGACGGGGCTGCGCCGAAACGGTCAGATTGGTCTCAGAAATCTGAGGTTGGGGACTGGGATGATTCGGATGGGGTGCATCCGGAGTGTGTAAAAGATGGCACGGCGATTGGTTTTAATCCGACCATGGCGCACCCAATTTACAGCCGACTCTTTCTGACTGCCCTTTGCACCCTCGGTTTCCTGACCGCCTGTGGGCGCCAACCGATCGGCCTACCTGGAACGGGCGGCCGTGGCGACGGAGGCTCAGGCGAAGGTGGGCAGGGGGGATACGACCCAGGCGGATACAGTGGCAGCGGTGAAGGAGGCCATGTCGGGTACGGCGGCGACGGTGGATACGGTGGTTACGGTGGGCGTTCTTTTGGTGGCACGGGTGGCACGGCCTACCAGTTCGGATGCCAGTATTCGGGCTGCCCTGGGTATGCGTTCTGCGAGGACCTCCCCGGATCCTGCAGCCTCGATCTCCCGCTTCTCCTCGACTTTGCGGGCCCCGCCGGTGGGGCGGTGGCTGCCCCTCGCGGGGTTTGCGTGGCCCGCCCCAGAGGGTGCGATGACAACTACGCGCCCGTTTGTGGTTGCGACGGCCAAACGTACAGCAACGACTGTCAACGGCGCCAGTCCGGTGTCTCCAAGGTCCATGATGGGGAATGTCCGCCTCGTGAGTATCCACTGTCTCAGGGCATCTGGGGCGGCGAACACATCGAGCTGAACGCGCAGTCGCCGAACAATGGCGGCAGCATCCGCTTTGACTGTGGCAGTGCCACGATTGATGCCCCGCTGATGGTCCAGGAGGGCGGCGACTTCGCCTGGAGTGGTACCGACATACCGGGTACGGGCGGTGGGCAAGGCATCGGTCGGCCACAACCCGCGCGGTTCTTCGGTTCAGTAAACGGCATCGGCATGAGGATGGTGGTTGAGGTCTCGAATCGTACCGTTGCCGAGTTGTACCTGACCTATCGACAGATGCCGACGTTGTTCCTGTGTCTTTGAGACAGGTTGTCGACGGCGGTCAGCGCGCCTGTCGCGAGCAATCCAGCAAAAGGGCGTAAACGAGATAGGTTCTGTCCTTGGGCCCGTCCCACAGCCAGGGCGTGGGCCACTGTGCGCTCTGTACAGCGGCGGTGACGACGGGATCGCGGTAAAGCAGACTCCGAACAAGCAGGGGATTCGCTCCCTGGTAAAAGTTGCGCTCGCGTATGAGTCGCTCCATCAGCGCCGCGAGATCCTCGTCGGCCGCAAGCGCATCAAGCGGGTAGTACTCGGTTGAGATCAAATCACAGGCAAGCAACGCCTTGCCACCTGCAGCCAGCGCGCACATCGATCGGAGGTGGGCCGCGAACATCGCCTCGCGCGCCTGTGCCTCAAGTGGATGGTTGGGTCCGAGGCATTGCCTGAGGCCCCACGACATTTGCGTGAGCACGCAACAGGACACGACGAGGTCAAAGGGACCAGGCAACACCTTTTGCACGGATTGAGCACCGCGGGCGGGCCAGGCCTCGAGGTCGGAGGCGGATGGCTGCCTGGTACGGGCCGCGTCCCAGATCACCAGCAAGCCGGTAAGATCAACCGGCGCGTGCAAGAACACCCGTGTCTGTAACTCGCTTGCAAGTTGAGCGCGCGCAGCGGTGATGGCCTGTCGATCGATGTCGACCAGGTGCACCTCATCAAACGCCGCAAGCAACACGGCGAGGTCAACGTCGTTGCAGTTGCCCGCGCCGAGAAGAGCAACGCGTCCGCCCTTCCCGGGGCCGTTCTGCAGGACGAGCGCGGTCAGCTTTTCACGATGGCTCAGGTAGAGCTCGCGATGGTCGCGGCTGTGTTCGTTCGCGACCCGCTCGTGCGCGGCGACCTGGGATTCGATCTTGGACATGCTTATAGTCTTAGGCATATATGCCTATTGGCATATATGTTTTGTGGTGTTAGGGTAGGAATGTTCGCAATCAAACACTCCCAAGGGAGAAACCGAATGAAGTTGGTAGTTTTCGGATGGTTGAGCGCATTTCTGTCGTTGAGCCTCGCCTGCACCGGTGAGACCGCCTCGGGCCCCGGCGCAGGGCCGGACGGAGACGAGCCTGGTAAAGACGGGAACGCGGATGGACCTGCGTCGACGTGTCGCGTCAAGGACGAGGTCCTTGTCCCGGCGCGGGTTTATCGGCTGTCCGCGCAGCAGTGGGTCAACACGGTCGAGGCCGCGACGGGTCATCGTCCCGACCCATCCCGGCTTCCCGAAGACGGCGCCGAGACGACGGGCTACTCGATCTTCGACAACGTCGCCGCCGCCCTTGTGGTGCAGGAACGACACGTCTCCGCCTACCACGAGCTGGCCCTCGAGGCGGCCGAGCGCCTGGTCGCTTCGAGGGAAAAGGGCGCGGACTGCATCGTCTCGCAAAAGCCCGGCAAAGACTGTGTCGACGGCTTCCTGGGTGACGTTGGCAAGAAGTTCTTTCGCCGCCCGCTCGGCGACGATGAGCGGGCGCGCTTCGCAGGTTATTTCGGCGTCAATGCGCAAAAGTGGGGCGGGAAGACCGCGGCGAGGCTCACGGCTGCGGTCATGATGCAGGCCCCTCAGTTCATCTTCCGTACCGAGCTGGGGGATGGTTCCGTGTCCGAGGGCCGTATTCGTATGACCGATCACGAGGTCGCGTCGGCGCTGTCCTACGGTTTGACCGATCGACCGCCCGACGAGCTCCTGCTTGAAGCAGCCTCGGCCGGTAAACTTGGCGATCGCGGCGAGCTCCGCGCGCAGGCCAGGCGGCTCCTCGATGGGAAAGACGGCCGCACCAAGCTGGCCGACTTCTTTCAGCAGCTTGTCGGCGTCAAGGATATCGCCACGGTGGCTCGCGACAAGGCGGTGTTTCCTGACTTCGTGGAAGGCATCACGAAGTCGATGGCAGACGAGACCTCGACCTTTGTGCAGAAGGTCCTCTTCGACGCAGAGGGCTCGCTGACGGATCTGTTCACGGCCGATTACAGCTTCGTCGACGCGAAGTTGGCGAAGATCTACGGCGTGACCGGCAACGGCTTCGAGAAGGTGAGCTTGCCGCCGGAGCGCATGGGTCTTCTGTCGCAGCCGGGCGTGCTCGCATCGAGCAGCCACCCCGCCATGACGTCTCCGGCAATGCGGGGCGTACGCACGATGCAGAAGTTTCTTTGTATGGCGATTCCCACGCCACCGGCCGGCGCCGCCGATCAGGCGTCCGGCAAGATATTCAGCAACGATCCAAAGGCGACGCAGCGAGAGCACTGGGACTTTGCCAGGGCAAACAAGGAGGCCAGCGGCTGCGTGGCCTGCCATGCCGCGTTCTGGAGCTATGGCCTTGGCTTCGAGCAGTTCGATCCGATTGGCCGTCACCGTCCCACCGAGTTTGGAAAGACGATCGACACCTCGGTCGTGCTTGAGGCGGGAACCAGCGCCGATGGCGAGTACCCGAACACCATGGCGATGGTGGCGAAGATCCTGGAGACCAGAGAGGGCCGCGAGTGTTTCACGATGCAAATCGGCAGCTACGTCGCCGGTCGAGAGATCGATCCGACCGATGGCGCCTGTGAGGTCGAATACCTGGCCAACAAGCTGCAGGACAGTGGATACCGGGTCCAGGACCTGCTGCTCGACATCGTGCAGCTCGACTCGTTCCGAGACCGTTGGGTGAAGCCATGAGCGCTCGCAAGGAGATGACCATGAAAAAGCACAATCTGCGTCGTAGAGATCTGCTGGCAGGCCTTGGACTTGGGGGCGTATTCCTCGCGCCGTTCGCGCGATCGGTGAAGGCCTGGGCCGCTGCGCCGAAGGGCAAGTTCATCTTCATGCACACCCCCAACGGCATGGCGCGTTCGTTGTTTGGTTCGGATGGCGATGGCGCTGCGTTTAAGTTTCGAAACGGATGCATGGGACTTGAACCCATCCGCGAGCAGACGACCACCATTCGCGGCTTGACCAACAAGTCGCAGCTGCCCAAGCCCTTTCACGATCAGATCACGCGCCTGCTCACCTGCGTGCGTGGCAATTCGATCCCCGTCGCCGCAGGTCCGTCCATTGACCAGGTCATCGCCAAAACCGAGAAGAAGCAGGCGCTGAACCTGAAGGTCTACCGCAGCTTCTATCGCAACGTTGGAACCTACGAAGATCTCTCCTGGTCCGACAAGGGCGTCAAGTCGATGTCCATCAACGACCCGCGCGAGGCTTACAAGTTGGCCTTTGGCGATTTCATGCCGGGCGGCGGTGCAGAGGTCGACAACCTTATCGATCAGAAGCGCAGCATGCTCGACTTTCTGACCGGAGAGATCACCACCTTCCGCAACCGTCTCACAGGGGACGACCGCAACCGGCTGGACGCGCATCTCAATTCGGTCCGCTCGCTCGAGATGCGGCTGGGCGCGCTCTCGCCGATGGATGCCACCGTGGCGTCGGCGGGCGGCATGTCGACCTTGCTCGCCGATGCGAAGAAGGCCGGCATGACAGCCCCGCCGCGCGATGGAGGCCCCGGTGCCTACGATCTGAAGGCCTTCAGCGATCACGGGGATGTGCAAATGGACATACTGACCGCGGCGATCGCGACCGGCGCGCGCAACGCGGGGACGCTGATGTGGCAAGGGGCGGCGAGCGGTGCCAACCCACTTGGTGGGCAGGGCCAGGCCGACGATCACCACTGGGTCAGCCACGGCGACGCACCCTTTCAGGTGTGGTCGAATATCGACAAGTACTATTCGGGAAAGCTCAACCGCATGGCGCAGAAGCTCAAGGATGCGGGCGTGCTCGATCGCACCGTGATCGTGTGGGGCTCCGAGATCTCCGAGCAGCACAGCCACGACAACCACAGCTTCGTCACGGTGGGTGGCAAGGCGCTCGGCATGCAGACGATGAAGACCTTCAGCTTCAATGGTGCGAGCCTGTCGGATCTCTGGGTCAGCGTTCAGAACGCCTGCGGCATTCCATCGCCCAAATTCGGGGAGAACTCGAATGGCGGAATCCCGGGACTCTGGAAACCGGCCTGACCGCCGCCCCGACCGACGTTTATGCCGACGGTTTAGGCGAGTACAGGAGCGCCCGCATTGAGAGCGAGCCGGCATCGAAACCCTCGATGGGATAGCTGACGCTGTCGTTCCGATCGGAAGCGCCGTGCACATAGAGCAGCGGTAGAAAATGTTCACTTGTGGGATGGGACATTCGGCCATCCTGTGTGTCGAGTGTCCGGATAAGTTGTTGGCCGTCAGACAACTTGCTTGCCTGCACCACCGCGTTGTCAAAGTTGCGCGCCCACGCCGGCGTCTCGGGGGCACTCTCCCGCATCCGGGTAAATGCGTCACGCAGGTTGTGGGTGACGTTGCCG
>Ga0169931_10013541_pt1 | contig 11126 bp, 15 predicted proteins | sample Kivu_15m_20L_FD_129675 | JGI IMG/M metagenome (GOLD analysis project Ga0169931, IMG submission 129675) | Freshwater microbial communities from Lake Kivu, Western Province, Rwanda to study Microbial Dark Matter (Phase II) - Kivu_15m_20L... | ecosystem: Environmental > Aquatic > Freshwater > Lake... | reverse complement strand
GTTAGGCTCTCTGGCGATGATGTTGCGTATCTCTCCCGCAGCCTTCTTGTCAATGCTCCGCAGTATCTGATTGACGATATCTTCAGCGGCAGCGTTCTGGCGGCCTACCACATTGTCTCGTGGCACAGATGCAGCGGCAGGAATGTCGTCCTCTTCTTCATCGTTGATCCGCTTCTCTACAGTGCTGAGGAATTCTTCGTAGTCGTTCTGGCGATCAAACCAACTGCGGGCGAAACGCTTGAGGTCTCGGCTGTCCATGCGCTCGCCTACCTGATACAGCACCTTGGGTAAACTTTTACTGATGGCAGTGAAACTGACGTGTCCTCGATCGTCTCTCTCTATGTTGAAAAAGTCCTGCAGTTTAGCCGCACCTCGGGGATTCTTCTCCAACAGGGTCCTTAGGTCGTTCTCCATCTTGCCCCAGTAGAAAGTGTCGTACCAACGCTTGCCTACTCCAGCGGCATTCCTATGGAATCCTTTCAGCTGCCCGTTGTTATAGACCCACTTTTCTGCCATGGTCTTTAGATCGCCATAGACTTTAGCGATGCTGTCACCTGTAGCTATGATACTTTTGATAGATCCGTCTATGCTGATCCCTTCGTCTAAGTTATTTTCTAAGATGACTTCACTTACCTTCATAGAGATTTCCTCCAAAGAGATAAGGCACACTGGGCATCGATAATAATTTGTTGGACCTCATTATTTTCCTTTGATAACTACTAGGCCCGGAGTCCATCGGTTCGAATATCCCGATCTATATACTTTGAGTGGAGTATTCGCTGGGGTATCTAATCTACTACCTTGATTTTCGACTGGAAATACATATACTGGAAATCGCTGACCTGTGTTGATGAGCCTGGCATTTATCTTGCGCAATTCTTCTACATAACTGAACTTTTCCGTGCCTTCGCTGTCTAGGTCTTCCGGAGTATAGCCACCGCCAAACGAGATATAACCTTGCACCGGCAAGCCTGCCTTTTGCATGCCTACCCACATCCTAGCACCGTTGGGTGTCTGGTGTTCATCGGCTAGAAGGGTATGTTGTCGGCGTACCAGCTCGTAGAGATAGCGTGCGAAACCTTGACCGCGCAGTTTTGGAGACACTTCGATTTGATGTATCGCTACCGCGTCAGACCACGGTGAACGATAGGCCTCGGCCCAGGCTATCACGGCCATGGCTTGACCGGTCTCAGTGTCTATGATGCCCGCAGTCTCCCAGTCTGGGAATTCTTCGCCTATGGCCTCATCCTCGTAGGCGATCTCTCGCATATGCCTGTGAGGCCACAGGGCATATCGTTTATCCAAGCGCTTGATGTCACGATCTTTAGGATCCACATCGATTCGAGGCAGCAGTCCACCGCCTGAGAAGAGGTCTTCTTCACTGCCTACATTGATTTCATTTATGAATTCTTGGGCTCTCATATTGGTTTTTCCCCAGTGAGATAAGGAAGACTAAACCATAACTTAAACCATTCCGGTGTGCCAGGTTTGATATTGTGTTTGCGTTCTAGTTCTCTTTTTTCTGTGCCAGTGATTGAGATATTACTGCCGCCATACGGTTCCAGGCCTTTAAATTCGTTAAGGCCTGCTAGCTTTTTTAAGCATGCTATTTCATCCATCATATTTTCTTTTTAATTTTTTTAACTTTTTCGGGATTAGCCTGCACAGCATCGACCACTGTTTCGTAATATGTTTTTCCATTAACAATTAGTTTAGGATCAGTGCCGGACGCAGCATAGAAAGCCGCTTCGTCACCCGCACGAGCCGCTGTCCTTAGTGCTGTTGCGCTGCTGACTCTGGGACTTTCGACGTGTAGGATCTTCCTGAAATTATAGTAACCGTGAGGACCTTCTTTGCCGTTGTAATCATTTAACAGTTTGCCAGCCCAGGCCCAATCGTTACTGTCAGTGACATAAGCAATAGATGCATCGAGATTTTTATCAAGCACTTCAAATATTTTAGAAGCTGTGGTCATAACACTCTGCTCTGCTAAAATATGTCCTTTGATTTCGGGATAGATAGCAGACATCCATGCAGATTTTTGGTCAAATGTTAATGGATCATTAGGCCCGTGTGTTGTAGGATTGGTTCCTACATACCAACGACGTCCGGCCTTCTGTACTGCTTTCCACACTTCTATGTGACCTTGATGCGCAGGATTAAATCTTCCAAAACAAAAAGCAGCATCCGCACCGGCGTCCTCGAATAATTCTCTTAGTAACATGATTAATCGTAATGACCTTCTTCGATGTTTCTTTTTTCAGTCTCGCAGATATATTCGCAGATGCTTTCGGATATTTCTTTGTTTAAATCTGGTTCCAATCCTTCGACTGGAAATTTCTTTTGATAGCATTCGTAGGCATGCTTAACCATAGATTCAAATGCTTCAGGCTGCACTGATTTTCCGGACTCTACATATTTTTTAAATTTAATCATCTTAGGAAAATAGTCTTCTCTATAAAATTTAGGATCATTGTTCATAAAAAAGATTAGATCATCTTTGAGATCATATCCTAATTTTTCGTTTGTTGAAGATACTGGATCTTCTTTTTCTAACATTTCTTTGATTAACATTTTACCATGCCCTACATGACCAATAACGAGCTTTCCAACGCGGTCCGGGATTGTCGCAGTTATGTCTTGCTCTAAAATTCTTTCTTCTTCCGGGGATATGTTTTTTGATGCTGAGCTTTTTATCACCGAAATTTACCTTGACTACTTTGCCATTTGGCTTGCGAACATATACCTTAGATTTTTTAACGTCGCCCTTCATAGGTTTGCCTAGGGGAACGTTTCTTCCTTGATATTCAGCTTCAGTTAAATTGATACCGTTTACTGATAACAAGTTAACAGCAACTTCATCTAGATTTACTAGTATGCAGTCATCCCATTCTTCGATGATGGTTGTTTCTATGATAGTTTCATCGTTGAGTTCGAAGTCAAAGCCGTCCCCAGCTTTCATAGCTTGTCCCTCTTCGACTTGTTGAATATATTCTGTTATAGAACACATGGCCATAAAAAATCCCCTATTTCGTAGTATTTATCGAAACAAGGGACGATAATTTAGGCTTTGATTATCTGCTCTATCCTGCTGATTTCGCCGCCTATGAACATTTTTACCATGGTTAATGTGTTTTCCCCACGGACATAAAAATATCCACCTCCGTAACTATGGTTACTAGAAAGATCACTTTTTATTCTAGAAGTTAATCGTAGGTTTTTGTTTTTAGAACACCAGCCTAAGAATTCCGGATAAGATTTCCTAGTTTTACCAACAAAAATTTTAAAATCGTAGTCGAGTTTTTTAACTATGATTGTATTTTCTTTTAAAGAAGGATGATTTTTGTTAGGTACGCACACATATTTTATTCGATCAGCATCGATCTTGGCCAGATTCTCAATCTGAGATTGGTCATTGGTGTATATGTTTAATATAGGATGTTCTACACGGACACCGTAATCTGCATAGTTTTTGAGTATTTTACAAACATCTATGCAGTATTGTTGATCATCAACATGTTTGAATTTCAACCAGAGGGGCATGCGCCCCCCTTTTCTAACATCATCCAATTTAGCAGAAACAGTGTCTACGTCATATTCTCGGAACCAATTAGCGATTGGACAGACTAATACAATCTTATATTGATATTTGTTTAGATATAAACTAACAGTATCTTTAACCTTCACTGATTGCGGGACTTTCATTGGCGATCCTTAAGACTTTGGGTTTACAAATCAAGATTATCTTATCATTGGCTACAGCGATGTTTACTGACCCGCCATTTTTTAGATCACCAAATAACATCTGTCTACTAAGTGATCTTTTGATTTCTTTGTCTATTATTCTTTGTAATGGACGGGCTCCCATCCTAGAATCAAAACCTTTTTCAACTAGCCAATCAACAGCATCATCTGAAATTTTAATTTTAATATTTTTGTCTTTGATTTGGTCTCTAAGTTCGACCATGAATTTGCCAACTATTTTGATCATGGTTTCTTTGCTGAGTTTATTAAAAGTCACGACAGCGTCTAATCTGTTACGGAATTCTGGGGCAAAAAACTTTTTAAGTTCTTTATCTTCGTATTCTCTTTCTTGATTACCAAATCCTATGAGATTTTTTTCTGACTGCTGAGCACCGGCATTGGTCGTAAGAATCAAAATCAAATTACGACAATCCGCTTTTTTACCGTTGCTACCGGTGATGAATCCGTTGTCCATCATCTGCAATAAGATAGTTGAAACATCAGGATGGCTTTTTTCAATCTCATCAAACAGTAAAACTGAGTTAGGGTGTTCCTGTATTTGCGTTATTAACAAGCCAGCATTTTCTTCAAATCCTACATAACCAGGAGGACTACCTATAAGTTTTGACACCGAATGTTTTTCTTGGTACTCGCTCATGTCAAATCTTAACAAAGTAACACCGAGATGCTTGGCCAAAGCTTTGGCAGTTTCTGTTTTGCCACAGCCAGTGGGCCCCATAAACACGAACGATCCTACAGGTTTATTGTCTGGTTTCAACCCTGCCCTGCTGACTAAAATTTTATCTACTATTTCTTGTACGGCAATATCTTGCCCATAGACTTCTTGTTTAAGTTGAGATTCGAGATTAGATAAATTATTAGATTCGGTCTCTGCGATCTGCTCAATCGGCATTTGTACCATCTTAGACAATTCAAACTGAATTTCATTTTCGCTTACGATTTTCTCATCTGTTAATTTGAGGTTGAAACGTGAACAAGCGCAGTCGATTAAGTCAATGGCCTTATCTGGTAATTTTTTATCTGATTGATATTTCATAGATAATTTGATAGAAGCCTGTAACGCATCTTCTTTGATTTTAACTTTGTGGAATTGTTCATAATATTTCTTAATACCTTTGAGTATCTGAAGAGTAACTTCAATGCTAGGCTCATCGACAGTGATCCTCTGGAAACGTCGCATCAAAGCACGATCTTTTTCAAAATACTTGCGATATTCTTCCCATGTGGTTGAAGCTATGACTTTGATATTACCTTTACTTAACGCTGGTTTCATCATATTGCTGAGATCATTGGCGCTGTTGCCTGCACTGCCAGCACCGCTGATCATATGTGCTTCATCGATGAATAATATACTTTTTCCTTTTTTACTAAGACTTTTTAAAACTGATTTAAATCGTTCTTCAAAATCTCCTCGATATTTTGAACCAGCTAACATTGAACTGATATCTAAGTTGTAAACAGTGTAATCTTTAAGAAAAGCTGGAACAGCATTATTAACGATATTATGTGCCAGGCCTTCCGCGATGGCAGTTTTACCTACTCCGGGGTCTCCTACTAATATCACATTATTTTTATTACGACGGCCCATGGCCAATGCGATATTTTCGAGTTCGTCTACCCGACCAATCACTGGATCCACTTTTCCTTTTTTTACTTCTTCATTTAGGTTAGTAGTATATGCTTTTAAAGCACGATCTCCTTGCGTGTCTCGAGGCTCATCTTCGGAAACAGCTTCAACTTCGCTGCTGACATAATCTGCGAATTTTTCTTTTTCGATGTTAGCCTGACTAATATAAAAACTAGCCCAACTGCGTTTTTCGTTCATCATGGCTAAAAACACGTCAGATGGTTCGATACGTTGCCTTCCATTGAATAAGACTTGTGTAAATGCTCGATTTAGAACACGTTCAACTACTTGTGTTTTTTTTGGTTTGATATCGGAGTGTTGGCTAACGATATCGTCGCATTTATTTTTTAAATAATGTTCTACATTTTTCTTTATATATTCCGGATCTGCACCGAACCCTTGAACACAGTTGTTGAAACTTTCTTCGCAGAGTATGCTGAATAATAAATGCTCGATGGTAAGATATTCATGTTTTAATTTTTTAGCCACATCGATGGCTTTTTCAAATACCAATTGCAGTTCGTTGCTGGGTTCTACCATTGTTCTTCCTCTGTTTTTTTACGGCCATAGCCAATTTTAATTTACTTATTTTAGATGTAAAACAAACACCATTTAGATGATCTAACTCATGTTGGAAACATCTAGCGTCGATATCGTCGAGTCTTATTATAACAGGATTTTTATCCCTGTCAAGGAATTCAACTACCACATGGCTATATCTCTTAACTTTAAAAAATAATCCAGGAAAACTGAGACATCCTTCTTCTTCCTCTTCTAACTCTTCACTGACTGCGATAATTTTTGGATTAAACACGGCAAATGGAGTAGTGACTCCTTTAAGGTTTCTAGTCATTATTACAAACACTCTGGCGTCAATTCCGACTTGATTGGCTGATAGTCCAATTCCATTTTTAGTAGCCATGAGCCTGATCATTTCTTCTTCTAACTGATAGGGATCCATGACTGGATTATCAAAATCAAATTCTACAAGTACTTTATCAAGTATTTGATTTGGCGAGGTTATTAATTTCAGCATATAAATTTAATAGTTTTTCTTGATGTGTTGTATCTGTGACTGCCGGAACAATGATGCGAACTTGCACAATCAGATTACCAGGATACCCTCCTAGATTCTTAAATCCTTTGCCCCTAGTTAGATATTCTGTTCCATGTTGTATACCGGGATTTAACGTGATACGCACAGCAGTATCATCTAAGATAGTAATTATTTTAGCACATCCGATCATGGCTTCTATGGGATTAATATCTAAATAGGCAATTAGATCGTCACCTCTTCGATCATATTCGGTACTAGATTCCACCATTACGGTTACTATGAGATCTCCTCGAGGTAAATTGCTGTGAGTATCGTCTCCCATGCCTTGATACCTAATCGATTGCCCATTCATCACACCTGGTGGGACTCTAATGATCGCGCTTTGTTGTTTTCCAGAAGGTAGTTGATAACTAGCTTCTAATTCTGTTCCTGTGAAACTTTGCTTGAATGTGATAGTACAACGTAAATTTAAATCGCGGTTTTTAATTCGATGTTGTCTTTGCGCTTGCCTAAAAAATTGTTCAAACGGACTTTGCCCACCAAACACTTGAGAAAAAGGATCGAATGGATGTTCTGTGGTGAAATGGAACTGAGTGCCACCGAATCCGTTGCGTTCAGCATCGTATTGTGATCTTTTGTCATGATCACTGAGGACGTCATAGGCTTGACTGATTGATTGGAACAACTTGGTATCACCACCTCTATCCGGGTGGTGCTTCATAGCCAATTTCTTATAGGCTTTTTTGATTTCTTCTTGGTCGGCGTTTTCTTTGATACCTAATATTGAATAATAGTCCATACTCTAGTATATAGCATAGAAAAAAATAAGTCAACTATACTCTTGGTGGCATATAATCACTGTCTGCTGCCGCGCTTAATTTAGGTTTTTGAAATGCAGGCATCTGATTATTTGACAAGTGGGTAGCGTCAGAATTAAATTTCTTATCGAAGATAGCATTAGCTACCCATGCTCCCATGTATCCGATGAAATACCACTCTGGAAAATTCGTCGGATTGTTGACGATCAAATATACAAATCCCCATGTGCTTATCACCCATGCTCCGAATCTTGTAAACTTTTTTTCATCTAACTTACTATCGATGCTTACTAAATCTTTAATATCAAAAGAATCATTTGGATTACGATGAAGAGTGATCATGGTCCATAAAACCATGAATATCAATAGAGCTAACAGCAATTTCATCGCATTGGCTGTGGTCCAAAAATCTATAAGATCTGCAACACTCATTTTACGCTATCAAAAATTTCTTTTTGTTTATCGTACCACAGGATCCATATATCAACTTTTAATTTACATTCATGATATTGTGTGTAGTTTTCGGTAACTACTGTGATAACTTTGCTTAATTGTTCAGTGCCTTCATTTATGATTTTCAAATCAGGACAGGCCGTTTTAAGTTCAGAAGGGACCTCTGGAAATGTCCTTTTAACTGGAGTAGCCAAACATCCTGTTAATAAAATTGCCATCGGTAAGAGCGTTAAAATTTTTTTCATTTTTTAGCTCCTCTTGCAGAATCGTTTAATATAGCCACAGCTTCTGGAGATATTTTGCATTGAGCATCTATTATTTTTTCTTTTTCGACTATCACTTCTTTAATTTTATCTTGAAATACCATTATCTCTTTTACTTTAGTAACGATTTTTTCTTTTATCACTGAATTGGTTTTTTTGCTTTCTTCTTCAGCTTTGGCTACTTTTTCTTCAAGCTCCTTGACACGCTCTCTCCAAGCCATCTCAGTGCCGTAACTACCAAATATATAAGCACCTGCTACTAAAAGGATAACACCGATAATTTCTGACGGAGTTTTGTAACTAGATATTATAGGAAGCCAAGCGATCAGTTTGCTGGCTATATAAAGAGCTAACCCCAATCCCATCAACACATAGGTTATGTAAATAAAAATGCTATCAGGTATGAAGCTTAATAACCAGTTTAATTGCCACATTAGATTTTCTCCAATGCCACGGCATATTTGCCATTTTCAAAAACAAACAGCCCCCCGATCTTATTGATATTATAATTTCCGATGTATTTGGTAAAAAATATCACTTCGGCCATGTCTTTGCTTTCGATCATCATAGGACCATTTAAGTTATCATATACATCATGTTTTGGCCCGAATTGTTTGATCCTCAATCTCAAAGGGTCTGCATATTTTTTTTGGAACACTATATCTTCGTTGTCTACAGACACGCTTTCGACATAACTACGATCAAAGAAGTTTGAAAAATTATTAAGATTGTTTTCTTGTACCTTAACATGATAATCATCTTTGCTTGTTGGCACGGTTTCTGTGATGTTTTCTTGATCGGCAGGTAAAGAATTAAAACTTTTATAGTATCGGAATTTAAAATTATCTATTCCAGTGAGTTTACCTATGCCGTCTAAGATTTCCATTATCTGCTCGCTGATACGACGATTGCGTTCTATCTCAACAAAGACTTTATATTTGCCATCGTTGAGTTCACCGGGAGTGATGTCTGCATCTAAAACGAAATCATAGCCTCTTTCTATAAAATTAACTAGATCATCGGCTGGTTCTTTATCTTCAACAGTAAAACTAACAACTACTATATCTTCGTCAGAACCCATCTTTGAAGAATAGCTATCTACTTCAAAAATGTTGTCCACTAAGTCATAGAGATCTTTTGCTCTTAGTTCTTCGTTAAGCTGCTGGTGCTGCATTTGGTTGCCCTCCTGCTGGTGCCGCTGCTGGTGCTGTTGCTGCAGGTGCTGCCATGGCTTGGTCTGCTGCTTCCGCGGGTGCCGCTTGACCACCCTCTGTCCTACCTATGCCCATATTCTCTTTCATTTTACTCATATATCCATCGAATATGTCTGCTACTAATTTTTTAGGCATGGCGATTTCTACGATCCAAATAGGTTTTCGATCTAATTTTCCCTTTTTAGTGCCTGGTCGCAGATCATCTGGGGTTTTAACTTTTCGAGGTTCTATCAAAAAACTTCTTTTATAGCCAACCTTGCAACCATAATCTACTAATCGTTTGCCGGCCATCGGGTCCGGCATCTTATCATGTGGCCACATAAAACTAGCTTTAACCCAATGCCTTTCTACTATGGGTCCTTCTGCTAGCTCACCATCTTCCCAGTTCTTATAGACATACATGTCCATTTCATCTAGCACACGCTCAAAGTCCTTGAGTGTGCTTAGACTGCTATTAGCAGAATAGATAGATTCTACGTTTTTAATAACTTCTAAAATATCGAGCATTTTTCATTCCTAGAGAATTCTACAGTTATTTATCTGGTCTCAAATCGTTGCATTACCTTATATTTGTTCTATAAATATAGGAATTATGAAAACTATTATCACCTGTGCAATTACTGGCGGAGTTACTAGCAGAGAACAAACACCATATCTTCCAGTGACTCCAGAAGAAATCGCATTTAGTGCCTTAGAAGCAGCCGAAGCTGGTGCAGCAATAGTGCATATTCACGTGAGAGACCCTAAAACCTCTCGACCGAGTATGGATATAGAATTATACAGAGATACAGTAGATAGAATAAAAAAGTACAACAATAGTGTGCTTATTAATTTAACTACAGGTCCAGGCGCTTTATATATTCCTAGCAAAGACGAGTTGTCACAAGGTGCCCCAGAATCACTGTTATTGCATGCTGCTGAAAGAGTAAAGCACATAAAATTAATTAAACCTGATTTGTGTAGTATTGATTTTAACACCATGCATCAAGCTGGAGACGGAATAAGGATCAATCATAAATCGGTAACTAAATGTATGGTTGAACTTGTGCAAGCTATCGGTACTAAACCAGAACTTGAAATTTTCGATAGCGGAGATTTTAGAATAGCTAAAGAATTTATAAATGACGGAACGATAAAGGGTGTGCCATTTTGGCAATTCGCAATGGGAGTTAAATATGGGTGGGACGCCACTCCAAATTCTTTAATGTATGCTTATAGAGATCTTCCACACAATTCTATCTGGAGCGCTTTCGGTATCGGTCGAGCAGAAATGCCTATATTAGCTATGACGGCTATTTTGGGGGGACATGTTCGAGTGGGCATGGAAGATAATATTTATTTAGAAAAAGGTGTTCTAGCAAAAACCAATGCTGAGTTAGTAGAAAAAGCAGCTAGGATTGTAAAAGACCTAGGCGGACAAATAGCGAATTATAAAGAAACTAAGGGAATTCTCAATTTATAATATTATATATTTTTTAAAATCAATGTATTACACTATTATTTTTTTATAAAATCCTTAAATAAAAATGTAGGACCTCTGTAGTTACTGGGCGGTCGCTACAGGTCCTACTTATTTTAAGTGGGAGACAACTTAATGAGTAAAAGAGTGAAAAAACGTTTTACTTCAAATGTTAACGTAATTGATTTTCAAACATATTCACCTCAAAAGAAGCACAGAGTAATATTGCTGCCTCGAAACAAACATCAAGAAACTTACTTACACACACTACAAGACGATGTTAAAAACATAGTTTTTGCCATAGGCCCTGCCGGTACAGGTAAAACCTTGCTGGCTGTACAAGTAGGCATTAAGATGTTACAAGAAGGTGTTGTTGACAAAATCATAGTTACTAGACCCGCCGTTTCAGTGGATGAAGATCTAGGATTTTTACCAGGTACACTTAATGAAAAAATGGCACCTTGGACTCG
>Ga0169931_10013540_pt1 | contig 11126 bp, 6 predicted proteins | sample Kivu_15m_20L_FD_129675 | JGI IMG/M metagenome (GOLD analysis project Ga0169931, IMG submission 129675) | Freshwater microbial communities from Lake Kivu, Western Province, Rwanda to study Microbial Dark Matter (Phase II) - Kivu_15m_20L... | ecosystem: Environmental > Aquatic > Freshwater > Lake ... | reverse complement strand
TTCACGCGCAGCTTCGCATGAGCTTGATCCAAGATTGAAAAGGCAGGGTCTGGATAGCGTGCCGCAAGGCTTATCGCGCGGTCGTCAAGGCTTGCGCTTGGCGCTGGGTAGTGGGTCGATGGGGAGCTGTTCGATGGGGCGCTTGCCGGTGGGTAGCTGTTCGATCGGGCGCTTGCCGGTGGGGCGCTGTTCGATGGGTCGCTTGCCGATGGCAGTCGATTCGCTTGAGTGTACAAACTTTGCTGTTCGGCTTGTTCAGGCTTGGGCTTCATGTCTTAGACTCGGTAGTGAGCAATTGTTGCCAGCAAATAAAACCACGGATAAACACAGTATGAATCAATCAAAGCCGAAACACGATGCCAGGGCTAGTACCCCGCGCGACGATCAGCCCGAGGGTTTGCATCGAGGCCTTGCACACTACGGCGATCGGGAGTTTTCGCTTTTTCTTCGTAAGGCCTTTATCAAGGGTGCTGGCTATAGCGATGATGCGCTGAATCGACCGGTGATTGGCATCATCAACACGGCAAGCGGCTTTAACCCCTGTCACGGCAATGCACCTCAGCTGATCGAGGCCATTAAGCGCGGCGTCATGCTTGAGGGTGGACTGCCTGTTGAGTTTCCAACGATTTCGGTCCATGAAAGCTTCTCGAATCCGACCTCGATGTATTTGCGTAATCTGATGTCGATCGATACCGAAGAGATGATTCGCGCCCAGCCGATGGATGCGGTTGTCATGATCGGCGGTTGCGATAAAACTGTGCCTGCGCAATTGATGGGTGCATTATCGGCCGATGTGCCAGCCATTTCCTTAGTTACAGGCTCGATGCTAACCGGCTCGCATCGCGATCAACGCGTAGGGGCATGTACCGATTGTCGTCGCTTTTGGGCCCGGTATCGCGCACAAGACATTGACGAGCAAGAAATCCGTGCTGTGAATAATCAATTGGTGGCCAGCGTTGGGACCTGCTCGGTGATGGGAACAGCGAGCACCATGGCAATTCTTTGCGAGGTGCTTGGCATGATGGTCCCAGGCGGTGCTTCACCGCCTGCAGTGACCGCAGATCGGATCCGTGTTGCCGAACGCACCGGTCGAACAGCAATTCAAATTGCAAAAGAAGCACGTAAGCCTTCAAGCTTTTTATCGCAACAGTCTTTTGAAAATGCTTTGCGGGTTTTGCTTGCCATAGGTGGCTCGACAAATGGCTTGATTCATTTAACTGCAATCGCAGGCAGGCTAGGCATTGCGATTTCGCTTGAGCAACTCGACGCCATGGGTCGCGAAACCCCGGTGCTTATTGATTTGAAACCCTCTGGCGAGCATTACATGGAGGATTTTCACGCGGCCGGGGGTGTGCCCGTTCTCTTGCATGCCTTGAGACCTTTATTACATTTAGACGCTTTAACAGTCACCGGAAAAACCCTTGGCGAAGTGCTCGACGATCATCTACAACGTTATCCTTTATTTAAGCAGTCGGTCATTCGCTCCATGGATCAAGCCATTTATCCCGAAGGTGGAATCGCTGTACTTAAAGGTAACTTAGCGCCAGCAGGTTGCATCATCAAGCAGTCTGCAGCCTCAGCACATCTTGTCGAACACGAGGGTAGAGCCGTGGTTTTTGAAGGCTTAGAAGATCTTGCCCAACGCATTGACGATCCTGATCTTGAGGTTGAAGCTGACGATATTCTTGTACTTAAACAGATTGGTCCAAAAGGTGCACCAGGTATGCCTGAGGCGGGAATGCTGCCGATCCCCAAAAAACTTGCAAAAGCGGGTGTTAAGGATATGGTGAGAATTTCGGATGGGCGTATGAGTGGTACAGCTTCTGGAACGATTATTTTGCATGTTTCGCCTGAGTCAGCTGTGGGCGGGCCACTCGCATGGGTCCAAACAGGCGATCGGATTCGATTAAGCCTTAGTCGGCGCGAATTGTCCTGGCTGGTTGATGAGGAAACACTCGCACAACGTATGAAAGAAAAGCCACTTCAAGAAGCTATGGCCGACCGTGGTTATCGTCAACTGTTTTTGCGCGAGGTCTTGCAGGCTGAAATGGGGGTGGATTTTGACTTCTTAAGAAAGAAACCTAATCAATGAGCAGTAAATCGCTCACGTAGCATCGTCTTAATGATTTTTCCGTTGGCATTGCGCGGCAAGGTCTCAGGCTCAAAGCAAATCAAAACGGGTACCTTAAACGCAGCAAGTCGCTCGGCAACCCAAGCCTTGAGTGCTTCCTCGCTAACCGACAGCCCTGGTTTGCAGTGCACAATGGCCACTGGTTCTTCGCCAAGCACACGGTGTGGGCGTCCCACCACCGCTGCATCCATGATCGCGGGGTGCTCGTAAAGGGCACTTTCTACTTCTATACAGTAAATATTCTCACCACCGCGGATCAGGATGTCCTTTTTCCGATCAACGATGGTGCAAAAACCTTCGTCGTCAAGTTTTGCCAGGTCACCTGTTTTCACCCAACCGTCGACAAAGGTCTCAGCAGTGGCCTTGGGTTTGTTCCAATAAGCTTTGACCACATTAGGACCCTTGGCCCAGAGCTCGCCCACGCTACCAGTGGGTAGGGCATTGCCTTCATCGTCGCAGACTTTCAATTCGCAATTGGGTAGTGCTGGGCCGCAACTATCCGGGTGCGTTTCATAGTCTTCAGCGCTGTGATGTGTGCAAGTCGCGGAGGTTTCGGTCATCCCCCAACCGGTTCCTGCAAGCGCGTGGGGCCATTGTCCACGAATTTGCCGAACAAGTTCTGCAGCGGCTGGCGCACCACCGTAGGAGACAAGTTCGAGCGACGATAAATCATAACGATGACGTTGCGGATGCTCGAGCAGTTGCCATGCGATCGTTGGTACGCCTCCTGCACCGGTGATCCGCTCGCGCTCAATCAATTGCATGGCACGCTCGGCATCCCATTTGTGCATCATGACAATTTTTGTACCAACGAAAAGGGCAGGGCACAAAATTGCCTGGCATCCTGTCACATGGAAAAAGGGTACTGATAGCAGATTGGCGCGTTGTGGCGCATTTGGATCAGGCAAGGGAACCGCCTGACCGCGACGCAAAAAGTTGCGCGCCCCGAGATGGGCAGCTGACCACACCGAGTTGATGGTATTTCGATGAGTTCCTAGTGCGCCCTTCGGATGGCCTGTTGTACCGGAGGTATAAAAAATAGTAGCGTCATCGTCTGCATCAATGGGCTCATCAGGGCAGGGTAAATCTTCAAGACCTGCCCACGCCGACGCTGGCCCTAGGATGGCGTCGAGCCCAACGAAGAGGTGCTCAAGTGCGGGGAGTTGTTCACGCCAAGGCGCAATTCGATCATGTCGTTCGGCATCAACTATCAAAACACGGGCGCCCGAGTCTTCCAACGCATAGTGCAACTCACGGCCAGTCCACCATGCATTCAAAGGGACCGAAATCGCACCGAGTAGTAGCGTTGCAAAAAAACTAACAGGCCACTGCGGGAGGTTGCGCATGGCAAGCGCCACACGATCGCCTCGTCCAACACCAAGCTGCTTTAAATGCCAAGCTAAGTGGATGCTCGCTTTTGAAAAGCTTTCAAAATCAACTCGTTCATCTTCATAGACAAGGAAAATTTTCTCGCCATGTTGCCTGCCATGTAAGAAAACTTCCCGAAGATTCTGCGGGGCATGCTTCCAGACCTTTAGTCGAACCCCGCGGATATCTTTTTCTTCGATCTCAAGCGGCATGCCAGGGGCAGTAAGCTGGCGATTGGCTTCGCTAAGCGATATAGCAGGCCACGATGAATGATGCGCTTTAGATTCCATAATCGATATAGCAGGCTGTGATGGATGGTTCGATGTAGATTCGATCGAGATCGATCAATAAATTATGGTGTTTGAACCGCTAGCAGTGATGGCAGTGCTTCGCTAGCTAAAGCGATGTCGTCTTGGACTTTCAAAAGCACACCCAACGACTGCATCACAAGATCGATGCTTAAACTTTGCGCTGCAAGTACTTGAAGGGCTTGAGCAAAGTCAATGGTTTCGGCAACGCCAGGCTTTTTAAACAAGTCCAAGCCGCGCAAGGCCTGAACCAAGCCAACAAGCTCGGTACGCAAGGCTGCGGGAATCCCCGGTACCTTTCGAGCAACAATTGCGGCTTCGCGTTGCGCATCAGGGAAATCGACCCACTGGTAAAGGCAGCGACGCTTAACTGCATCGTGAAGCTCACGGGTACGGTTAGAGGTGAGGATGACGAGCGGTGGGTGTTTGGCGCTTATCGTGCCTAGTTCTGGAATTGACATTTGAAAGTCAGACAGAAGTTCAAGCAAATAAGCCTCGAAGGCCTCATCAGTCCGGTCTAGTTCATCGATCAAAAGAATCGGCGCTTGGTCTTTTGCTTCGATCGCCTGCAGTAAAGGCCTGCGGAGCAAAAATCGTGGATCGTATAAGTCGTTGACCTGCATATCGCCTTGGCGACCAGTCGACTCGGCCATCCTGATCTCAAGTAATTGGAGCGCATGATCCCATTCGTAGGCGGCCTGCGATAAGTCCATGCCGTCGTAGCATTGCAGCCTGATAAGGCGTTTGCCGAGCCAGGCGGCGAGGACTTTTGCGATTTCTGTTTTCCCGGTGCCTGGTTCGCCTTCTAAAAGCAAGGGCTTGCCAAGTTGCAGCGCCAAAAAAAGAGCGGTTGCAAGCCGCCTGTCTGCAAGATAGTGCTGAGCTTGCAGGGCATTCAGTGTTTCGTCGATATCTTTGGGCAACGAGGCTGGGGGGTCCGTTCCTTCTCGGGCTTTTGATGTCATCGATTCCTCGGGTGCATGGCAAAACGGCATTATGGACCGATCGTGGGGGTCATTCGCTGAATCGTCTTCAATGATCGGCTAGGATTGAAACAAGCAAGTCTCATAGAAAGGAAGCAAGTCATGCATCGCATCACCATCACTGTGAACGGTCAAGAACACCACTGCGAAGTCAGCCCCGAGAGCTTATTGGTGAGCTTATTGCGCGAACAACTCGGATTAACCGGCACCCATGTCGGCTGTGATACCTCTCAGTGCGGTTGCTGCACGGTGTTGCTTGACGGTGTCTCGGTAAAAGCCTGTGCTGTGCTCGCGGTGCAGGCCGATGGCTGCTCGATCAACACGGTCGAAGGTCTTAGCAAAGATGGCGTTTTGCACCCGATTCAAGAGGCCTTTTCTGCCTGTCACGGTCTTCAATGCGGGTTTTGCACCCCTGGGATGATGATGACGGCGGCATGCCTGCTGAGTACCAACCCCACACCGAGTGACGAAGAGATTGTTCATGCCATCGAGGGCAATCTTTGCCGTTGTACAGGCTATGTGAACATTATCGAGTCGGTTCGCGAGGCTTCTCGCCTGATCGCTACTCAACAAGCTTAAAACGGAGCATATCGATGAATACAGTCGTGGACCAAGGGCTTGCCGCAAGGTTTGGATCGGGAACATCCCTGCGCCGGATTGAAGACCGTAGTCTGGTGCAAGGCCAGGGCCTATTTGCAGGCGATGCCAGCATGACAGGCCAGACCTGGCTTAAGTTTTTGCGCTCTCCAATGCCTCATGCTGTGATCCGTTCAATTGACAGTGCGGCTGCCAAGGCAATGCCAGGCGTGCTTGCGGTGATCACTGGGCAGGATTTGGTGGATGCTGGTGTAAAACCTATTCCCGGTGTTGCAGGTTTTAAGCGTCCCGACGGCGCGCCCGCGGCCACGGCCGAACGACGTGGCTTGGCGTATCAGCGGGTTCGTTATGTTGGTGAAGCCCTTGCATGTGTGATCGCCGAAAGTCCGGAGCAGGCGGCGGCGGCCGTGCTTGCCATTGAGGTTGATTACGAGGCACTCGATGGTGTTTCAAATCCTCACGAGGCGATGAAAGAAGGTGCACCGGTCTTATGTGAGGCTGCACCCGATAATATTTCTGCGCTTGCCCGTTATGGTGATGTAGCTGCGGTTGATGCCGCCTTTGCCAAAGCTGCGCATGTGGTGAGTCTGAGCATTGAAAACCAGCGACTCATTCCCGCCCCGATGGAGCCCCGCTCAACACTGGCATGGTATGAGGCCGATACCGGTCGGATCACCATGCGTATGAGCACGCAAATGCCCGCTGGGGTTCGCAATAGTCTTTGTGATGCGGTACTTGGTCTTCCGCGTGACAAGGTGCGGATTTTGGCCACCGATGTGGGCGGGGGATTCGGCGGCAAGACCGGGATTTATCCTGAAGACGTCGTATTAGCCCATGCTGCCCGGGTACTTGGGCGCCCAGTGAAGTGGATTGCCGAGCGCAGTGAGGAGTTTTTATCGGCAACTCATGGTCGGGATATAGATACCTGCGCACAAATGGCCTTGAGTGAAGACGGCAAAGTGCTCGCACTCCGTGTTCATACGGTTGCGAATGTGGGCGCATATGCGCTTGGTTCTGGCGTTGCGATTCAGGTCATGATCGGGCCCTGGGTACAAACCAGTATTTACGATATTCAAACCATCGATTTTCAATATACCGCGGTGATGACAAACACCACGCCAACCGGCCCTTATCGCGGGGCAGGTCGTCCCGAAGCTATATATATTATCGAGCGATTGATGGAGGCCGCAGCACGCAAAGCAGGCATCGATGGTGCCGAACTTCGTCTGCGAAATATGGTTCAACCCGACCAATTCCCCTATAAAAACCCGATGGGGCAGGTCTACGATAGCGGCAACTTCCCTTCGATGACCCGCCAGGCCTGCGCGCTTGCCGATTGGTCAGGATTTGAGACGAGGTATCAGCAATCGAAGCTTCAAGGTAAATGGCGTGGCCGTGGTATTGCCTCTTTTCTCGAGTGGACCGGTGGCAATGCGCTCGAGGAGACCGTACGAGTTACGGTTGCCGCCGACGGCTATATTGAAATTGTGTCGGCGACCATGCCCATGGGGCAGGGTATCGCGACGACCTATGTGCAGCTTGCTGTCGATGCCTTCGGTGTGCCGGTTGAGAAGATTCGTATCGTCCAGGGTGACACCGATCGCGCCGAAGGATTCGGGTCGGCTGGCTCGAGATCGTTGTTTACCGGCGGATCGGCGATTGAAGCTGCTGCGCATAAGGTGATCGATCAGGCTAAAGAAATCGCAGCTGACGCTTTAGAAGTGGGGCAGCAGGATTTGCACTATGCCGAGGGACGCTTTCAGGTTGTCGGTACCGACCGGGGTATTGGCTTGTTTGAGGTGGCCGCTCGGAGCGGCGCCGGACGAATTCAGCTTGATTCCACCACCAAGGTGGCTGCGCCTTCTTGGCCTAATGGATGCCATATTTGCGAAGTCGAGATCGACCCAGACACTATGGAAGTGAGTTTGATCAGCTACTGCTCGATGAATGATGTGGGCCGTGTGGTCAATCCCATGATTGTTCGGGGTCAGCTCGATGGCGGTGCAGTTCAGGGTATAGGTCAGGCGCTCACCGAAGCCATGGTTTATGACGAAAGTGGTCAGCCGCTTTCTGCAAGCTTTTTGGACTACGCCATGCCGCGCGCAGATTTGATTGGGCGCTTCAAGACCGAAATGGACCAAAGCGTGCCTTGCAAAAGTAATCCGCTTGGCGTTAAGGGCGTGGGCGAGCTAGGGACGATCGGCGCCACACCTGCGCTGGTCAATGCTGTTGCCGATGCATTGGCTCGGGCAGGCTTTAGTGAGTCGGCCGATGCCTTGCAAATGCCTTTGAGTGCGCCTCGCCTATGGCAGTTGCTTCATCGCTAAAGCTAGACTGCTCATCAGCTGTTCCGGCGGTACGGGTTTGAAGAGTACTTGTACAGCCGGGCGACCCTCGGTGAGGGACGCCTGGCTTCCCAAGGTTGCGTCACCGGTGATCAGAATCGCAGGAATTTCTTGGTTGAATTCATCACGTAATCGGTCAATCAGCGCTGTGCCGAAGAGCAACTCATCAAGTCGGTAATCACTCACAATCACATCGGGTGCGCGATCGAGCTCTTGAATCGCGCGGTCGATCGAGTACGCCGAGTCGCAGCAATAGACTTCAAAGCCGCGTTGTCTGAGCACCATCGCTGTTGATTCAAGAACGGCTAAATCGTCCTCGATCAACAGGATACAAATCTGCCGATTCCTAATCCATGTGCGGGTTTGCAGGCTGACTGCTTCGTGGCTTGAAGCGCTTTCGGGTATGAGATCTTTTGGCCTGAAACGGTCTTGGTCAGCTTCGATGGTAAAGATAGATCCCTGATTTAAAACAGAACGTACTGAAATCTTTAACCGCATAAGCTCGCAGCTTCGCCTAACGATCGCGAGCCCCAGGCCGAGCCCGTCGCGACGATTGCGCCTGGTATTGCTGAGCTGAACATACTCATCAAAGATTGTTTCCAAATGCTCTTGCGAGATACCCATGCCCTCATCGCCCACATGGATCAAGTAAGCCCCGTGTCGAGCATCTTGTCGATAAGATGTTGTATCGCCCTCAATGATTTCATCCCAAACGCGGATCTGCCCACCGCTTGAATACTTCACTGCGTTATCGACCAAATTAAATAGCGCGCGTCGAAGTAGTTCAGGATCTGCATAGAGTTCACCAGACCTAAGCTGAACCTCCAGGCCTATGCCTTTGGTTTCGGCAATACTTCTAAAAGTAGTGCTTATGGCTTCTCCCAAAGCATGCAGCCCGATCGCTTCGCTGCGCGCCCGGATGTCGCCTGAACGCAGGTGAGAAAGTTCGAGTAAAGCTTCGAACATATCGCGCATGAGTCGTGCCGACATTTCCATCTTGGTGAGCAGATCGCGAGAAGCCGGTGCTAGTCGATGCGTGGAAAGTGTGGCAAGCAGCATCATCATCGCCTGCATTGGTTGCCGCAAATCGTGGCTTACGGCTGCTAAAAAGCGCGTCTGCATTTGTTGTGCAAGCTCAGCGCGTTGGCGCTGGCGCTCCGACTGATCACGACCTTCACGTAAGGCGATCGTCGAGGCTTCAAGTTCACCTTGCATACGCAGTGAAGCGAGAAAGCCCTGATAGAGGCGTGATGAGTTATAGAGCATGAAAAGAAGGAACGCACAAAGTGCAAATGCCATTAACAAGGGATAAGGGAAGTCAGACAGTGCATACCAAAGCGCAAGCGGCACAACCCGTGATGCCGTTGCCGCCACGGTATAGGGTCGATAACCGATCGACACAATCAGCGAACTTACGCTCATGAGACAGCAAACAAAAGTGTAGATCAGGCCTGTGAGTTCGCTAACCGTAGGCAATAGGAAAAATGCAGAAACACTCCAGCTAAGGCCAGCGAGGCTGCCGCCTAAACTTGCCCATTGCCCCCAGCTCTTTGAGCTTTTTGCGCCCGGGTCTGCCATGTACCGCAAATACAAGAGATGTCTCAAGGCTGCAATAAAGCCGCATGATAATAAGAATGCTACTAAAGCTGTGGGCGAAGCACCGTCGAGCCAGAGCAAGGGGCCAATTGCGCCATTGGCTACAAGGCCGCTTGCGTTGGCAGGTCCCATGGCTTTGTAGAGCGCATCGATTTGTGCCTGCTCGGTCGACCAAGCCTGTGATGGCTCAGCTAGCCTGGCTTCTGATCTTTCTGAAACCATGCAATTGATGCAGAAAAAAGAATAATAAGACCGGAAAGCGCAAGGCCCGAACGCAATGAGCCGCTCCAATCAGCCATCATGCCACTGGCTACAGGCGCAAGAATTTGCGATGCAGCAAAGGCAATCGTGAAGGTTGCCATCGCAGATCCCCATGCAGGCTTTTGCTGGGTGCGCTTGATTAAGGCACTGATGCTTGAGGGTGCGCTAAACATACCCAATCCGAAAAGCGCAGCCGAGCATTGCATGGCAAGCGTCTGCCAAGCGGGCTCAAAGGGAATGACAGGCAGTAAGGCACCAAGCGATAAGACAAACAAGATGGCCGACATGGCGCGGCCATTGGGCCAGCTTGCAATGGGCTTTGACCAGATTAAGGGAGCAAGTAATGTACTTAGTCCAAGTACGCTCCAAACAATACTCATTTGCAGGCTGCTTGCGCCAATTGCTTTAAGCCAGGCAATGATAAAAGTCATATAAACAATATAACCAAGCCCAAAACCCACGTAAGCAATAAATGCTGGCAGCAAGGGCTTTAGTGCCCAATCTGCGCTACCTTTGGCGCTGACGGGCTCATCGATTTGCTTTGAGGCCATATAGGTCACCGCAAGCATGAGCCAGGATACAACACCCATTGCAAGCCAGGTTTGGGGCCATGCACGACTACCTTGCGAAGCCATCCACCAGGGGATGAGTAAACCGCAAAGGACTAAGCCAACACCAGCACCGCCGAAGAATATAGTGATGCAACGCGTTGACCACTGCGGGTCGTTGGGTGCGATATTGCTGGCCAAAGCGCCACCGCATATAAAAATGGCCGCACCGCCAATGCCCCCAAGCAGCCTGCAAATACTGAGCAAGTAGAGGTCTTGAACAAAGCCTGTGAGGCAAAGTGCAAAGGCCGTTAGCAACATGCCGCGGTTAAATAAAAGGCGGTTTCCCCAGGATTGAACAAGCAGTCGGGTGAGCAAGGCACCGAGCAAATAGCCAAGCGCGTTAGCTGTGTTGAGCGCTCCTGCTTGAGAAAAATTCAAGCTCAAATCCTCTTGCATGCCCGGCAGCACTAAAGCGTAGGCAAAGCGCGCAAACGAATTGGAGACTGAGGGCCCCAAGGAAAGGCCCAAGGCAATCCAAAAGATAGTGGGTTGCTTCAATGTTGCTGGTTCAAAGACGCAAATCAGCGTCGCGTTATCAAAGCAACTGGCAGGCCTGCTCAAAGGGCATACGTGGCAATCGTTCCATCACCTTGGCGGGATCGCCATAACCAAGGTTACAAAGAAAGTTGCTTCTTAATGTGCTGCCAGGAAAAAAGACCGCATCAACTTTAGCCTGATCAAAGCCCGACATGGGACCACAGTCGAGTCCAATTGAACGCGCTGCCATCATCAAATAAGCGCCTTGCAGGCTTCCGTTACGAAAAGCAAAGCCTTCACGCATGGCACGCTTTTCATCGCCCCTAAACATATCGGCAAAAGCTGGGTTGTGTGGGAAGAATTCGGGCAGGCGTTCGTGAAAATCAATGTCGTGAGCCACGATGGCGACCACGGGCGCTGACATTGTTTTGTCGACGTTGCCGGGCGAG